>TARA_R110002051_G_scaffold30758_3_pt1 | contig 56200 bp, 39 predicted proteins | sample TARA_R110002051 | Tara Oceans TARA_R110002051 (sample SAMEA4397023) | marine metagenome | biome: Polar Biome; feature: [MES] marine water layer (ENVO:01000295) within the mesopelagic zone...; material: water (ENVO:00002006), including particulate matter (ENVO:01000060) such as......
AACAGCTGGGTATTCGTCAGCATTATAGCGAGAATGGCGACTTTTTTGCCAAGCTACGCGATCCCAACGTACCCATTGAAGACCTTCACAAATACTACTTACGGCGCGTAGAGATTGAGTTAGATGAATATGCTGGTGTGCTAAATATATATGTTCAGGGCTACACTCCAGAATTTGCTCATGATATGACCGCGTTACTGCTTGAGGCCGGTGAAGACCACATGAATGAAATGGGTCACCGTCTAGCTGATGAGCAGGTGCGCTTTTTAGAGCAGCAAATGGTACGTTTAGAAGAGCGCTTTGAAGAAACCCGTGGCAAGCTGCTTGAATACCAAAATGAGTTTGGCCTTGTGTCGCCTACCTCAACGGTAGAGAGTATTGATCAAGTGGTGGCCACGCTAGAAGGTGACCTGGCCCGCTTGCAAGCACAGCGCAATGCCCTGGCAAGTTTCCAAAGTTCGCAATCCTCTGAGTTGCGTCAAGTCGAGCGAAGTATTTCAGCGCTACGTGATCAAATTGTGGTGCAGCGTGATCGCCTGGCTCAAGCCACTGGTGATTCCCTTAACCGCATTTCTGCTGGATATGAAACCTTAGAGCTCCAGGCCCAATTCGCTCAAGAAACCTACTCAAATGCGCTTGCCTCGTTAGAAAATACCCGATTAGAAGCTGCGCGGCAGCTAAAGCAAGTAAGCGTATTGCAAAGCCCGCTGTTCCCAGAATATCCAACGGCGCCTAACCGTCTCTATAACAGCAGTGTTTTTGCAATCTTGACTATTTTTATCGCGTTTATTTTTAGCATGATGGCAATGATTGTCAAAGATCACCGAGATTGATAAAAGAGTAACAAGGGCAGGGTGGTGAGGTGTGACACGCAAGGAGTGAGTTAACACGCGGAGCAACGCGTCTGCAAAAGAAGTCATGAAGTGGCTCCCAATGCTAGAGGACACAAGTCAGTGCTGAATATCATTCATCACGGTGGCGCCACTGGCGTCACTGGAAGCTGTCACCAGCTCATATTAAATAGTGAGCACTCACTGCTAATTGATTGCGGCCTATTTCAAGGTGAAGATGAGGCGGGGAACAGCTTTGAGCAATTACAAATTGAATTCGATATCAGCACTGTTCAGGCATTAATAGTCACTCATGTCCATATTGACCATATAGGGCGCCTGCCCTACCTACTGGCGGCGGGATTTAAAGGGCCTATTATCTGCTCCATCCCTTCTGCCAAGCTGCTCCCCTTAGTAATTGATGATGCGTTGAAGATTGGGTTTACCCGTAACGCAGAGCTAATTAACCGCTTCCAAGAGCAATTAAAAAATCAGCTTATTAGTGTTCCCTACGGAAAATGGCGAAGTGTCGTACCTAATCCAGAGGCGGGCACCACCCGTATAAAACTCCAGAGGGCTGGACACATTCTGGGATCCAGTTACGTAGAAGTTGACCATCAATTTCCTACTGGCGAGAAAGAGAGAGTCGTATTCTCTGGCGATTTGGGCGCGCCTTATGCCCCGCTATTGCCAGCGCCAAAATCGCCCTACGGTTGCGACCAATTAGTACTTGAAAGCACTTACGGTGACCGCCATCACCCTAAACGCCGAAATCGCCGCGCCACCTTGAAAGCTGCCGTTGAACAAGCACTCACAAACGGTGGAACCGTCATGGTACCGGCCTTTAGTATTGGGCGTACTCAAGAACTGCTTTACGAATTAGAAACCATCATTCATCAAGCACACTCATCAATGTGGGAAGAACTTGAAATTATAGTTGACTCCCCCCTGGCCGCACGCTTTACCAGTGTATATAGGGAACTAAAACCCTACTGGGATAAAGAAGCCCAGCGTCGCTTAGACAGTGGACGCCACCCGCTTAACTTTGCCAATCTCTACACTATTGAGAGTCATGAAGAGCACTTAAGGGCAGTGACCTATTTGACGAAAACAGGCCGTCCGGCGGTGGTGATTGCCGCTAGCGGCATGTGCACAGGTGGACGTATTGTTAATTACCTCAAAGCCATGTTAGGAGACGAACGTCATCAAGTGCTATTTGTCGGCTACCAAGGTGCTGGTACGCCTGGTCGTGATATACAGCAATATGGCCCACGTGGCGGCTGGGTTGAGCTTGAGGGGGAGCGGATTGATATTAAAGCAGGCATTACCACGCTGAGTGGTTACTCCGCTCACGCGGATCAAAAGGATTTACTTAACTACGTAAGGCGGATGCATCGCTGGCCAGCTATCATACGCCTGGTGCATGGTGAGCACGACGCCCGAATGGCACTCAAGCAAAAGCTAGCAGAGTTGTATCAGCAGGCGGGAAAATCATTAACGGTAGTGAGTGCATAATGAACTGTGTAACGTATATAGCCGCGATACGCTATTCCCTTTGTATCATTTCAATAGCAGGTATTTCATGAAAATTGCGGTTGCGGGCACCGGTTATGTCGGGCTCTCCAATGCAGTACTTCTCGCTCAGCACAATGATGTCGTAGCGGTTGATATCGTCAAAGAAAAAATTGACCTACTTAATAGCCGCCACTCGCCGATAGAAGATAAAGGGATTTCAGAATACTTAAGTAATACAGCGCTTAATTTTGACGCCACTCTGGACGCTGAACACGCATATTCGCAGGCAGACATTGTCATTATCGCGACGCCTACCGACTATGATCCCATCACTAATACATTTAATACTCAAAGCGTTGAAGCAGTCATCGAGCTGGTAATGAAGGTTAACTCATCAGCCTTGATGGTGATTAAATCCACGGTGCCAGTAGGTTATACAAAACAGGCGAGCGAGCGCTTTGGTACGCAAAATTTAATATTCTCTCCTGAGTTCTTACGGGAGGGCAAAGCGCTACACGACAATCTTTACCCCTCACGGATTATTGTTGGCGAGCGCTCGGAACGCGGTGAAATGTTTGCTGCGCTCCTTGAGCAGGGCGCGATCAAAAAAGAAGTCCCTATTTTACTCACGAATAGCACAGAAGCAGAGGCGATTAAACTTTTCGCCAACACCTACCTGGCCATGCGTGTCGCTTATTTTAATGAGCTGGATATGTACGCCGAAAATCACGATTTGGATTCTCGGCAAATAATTGAAGGCGTTAGTCTAGACCCCCGTATTGGTAATCACTATAACAACCCCAGCTTCGGCTATGGCGGGTACTGCCTTCCTAAAGACACAAAACAGCTGTTGGCAAACTATGATCAAGTGCCCAATAACATCATAAAAGCCATTGTCGATGCTAATCGCACGCGTAAGGATTTTATTGCTGAATCGGTTCTTAAGCGTAACCCACGTGTGGTAGGCGTGTATCGGCTGATCATGAAGTCAGGCTCTGACAATTTCCGCGCCAGCGCTATGCAAGGGGTAATGAAGCGACTCAAAGGCAAGGGGGTAGAAGTCATTGTCTACGAACCTACTTTGCAGGAGGAGCACTTTTTTAACTCTCGTGTGATTAGCGACCTAGCAGCCTTTAAACAAGAGGCCGATGTAATATTGACTAATCGCATGGCCCCCGAGCTCACGGATGTATCAGCAAAGGTATACACACGCGACCTGTTTGGGAGCGATTAAACAGATCTTTTAAAGGCTTACAGCGTGCTTATTCATGATTGAAATTCGCAATCTCTACAAGCGCTACCACAATCATCATGGTAGTGACTGGGTATTGAAAGATATCAACCTCACCATACCGCGGGGCGTCAGTGTGGGCCTGATCGGTGCTAACGGGGCTGGTAAGTCGACCCTGTTACGCTTGATTGCCGGTATGGATACGCCAGAGCGTGGCGAAGTCGTGCGCAGCAGCCGGGTTTCCTGGCCGGTGGGCGTGACGGGCGGCATGCAAAACAACATGACAGGACGGCAAAACGTCAAATTTGTCGCTCGCGTGCAAGGCTCAAAGTCGCAAGAAGTCCAGCGAGTGATTGAGTTTGTTGAAGACTTTGCCGAAATTGGTGAAGCCTTCGACGAGCCCGTCAAGACGTACTCCTCCGGTATGCGCTCACGCGTATCGTTTGGGCTTTCGCTAGCATTTGATTTTGATGTGTATATTTCAGATGAGGCCACAGCCGTTGGTGACCGGGCGTTTAAAGAAAAGGCCAAGACCCTGTTTCGGTCCAAGGTAGGTAAATCGTCGCTTATCATGGTGTCGCACTCAGAAGGCATCTTAAAAGACCTATGCCAGGCTGGGGTATATATAAAAGAGGGCGAGGCCTTCTGGTTCGATGACATTAACGCTGCTATTAAAACCTACCACCGTGATAGCGATGCCAAAAAAGCAGCAAGAGCTAGCAAGCTCGCAAAAGCCCCCGCGACTGCTAACAGTGTAGCGAATGAAAGTATTGCTAATAACAGTAATGCTGATAGTAAAGTCGCTAATGGCAAAGCCTCGGCAAGTACCTCTGCCGCTGGCGGCCAGGCTGCTAAAAAGGCCGCACCTACAAAGGCGGTACCAGGAAATACGGCAACGGCTGAAGCTGATGAGCCATTACCCAGCGATATCCCCAGCGCAAAACGACATCTTCAGCAGTGTCGCCAGAAACTCAAAAAAGCCAAAGAGGCTCAGGCAACGGCCGAAGAGCAGCAATTTTTGCCTTATATCCAACAGTTTATAAAAAAAGATGTAGCCAATCGGAACCGCAAAACAGTTAAAGCTCGCAAGCATTTAGAAGCACTGGAAGAAGCACAGCAGCATGTTTCTGATGAAGTCAATAACTCGCACATAGAGGAAGGGAACCGATGAATCAAAAAACATTTCTTGTTACCGGAGGAGCAGGCTTCATCGGCTCGGCGGTAGTCCGTGAATTAATTAACAATACCTCACACCATGTTATCAACGTTGATAAGCTGACTTACGCTGGCAATTTAGAATCGCTAGCGAGTGTAGAAGATAATGAACGCTACACCTTTATCCAGGCGGATATTTGTGACGCGCGTGCCATGCAGCAGCTATTTGAAGACGTTAAGCCTGATGTCGTCATGCATCTTGCAGCAGAAAGTCACGTTGACCGTTCTATAGATGGCCCCGCTGAGTTTATACACACCAATGTAGTAGGCACGGCAGTGCTGCTGGAAGCTGCTCGCGGGTACTGGAAACAATTGCAGCAGCAAAACGCCAATAAAGCGCAACAATTTCGCTTCCACCACATCTCCACTGACGAGGTATATGGCGATTTAGAAGGTGTTGATGATCTTTTTACGGAACAAACGCCTTATGCCCCTAGCTCACCATATTCAGCCAGCAAGGCGAGCTCGGATCATCTAGTGAGGGCATGGCAGCGTACCTATGGCCTACCCACACTGGTGACCAACTGCTCAAATAATTACGGGCCGTATCACTTCCCTGAAAAGCTCATCCCGCTGATGATCCTCAACGCGCTATCGGGGAAAGCCTTACCCGTATACGGCGATGGCCAGCAGATTCGTGATTGGCTGTATGTCGAAGACCACGCACGGGCGCTAATTAAAGTAGCAAGCGAAGGGCAGGTGGGTGAAACCTACAACATTGGTGGGCATAACGAAAAAGCCAACCTCACCGTAGTAGAAACACTGTGCGACCTCCTCCAGGAGCTAGTACCCAAAGAAGCATCCTACCGCGAACTCATCACCTTCGTCACCGACCGTCCTGGTCATGACGTACGCTACGCCATTGATGCTAGCAAAATTGAACGCGAGCTGGGCTGGACTCCCCAAGAAACCTTCGAGACCGGCCTGCGCAAAACCGTCGAATGGTATCTTGCCAACGAAACATGGTGGAAACGCGTTCAAGACGGCAGCTATAAAGGCGAGCGGTTAGGCGTAAGTTAACGTTGATTTTAATTGGTCACGAAAAGCACTGACAAAAAGTTGTGTACTTTTGATACTGTCTGTATTTTAGTGTGAGTTCGTGGCGGGAAAGGTTACTTTATGAAAATTCTGATTACCGGTAGTAACGGACAAGTTGGCTTTGAGCTTCAACGTCAATTTTCTCTCTTCGGTGATATCCTGACACCGACTCGGCAAGAGCTTGATCTTCGCGATGAGCAAGCGGTTGAGGCCTACCTCAGCCAGCATAACCCTGGGTTGATCCTCAATGCCGCAGCGTATACCGCAGTTGATAAAGCCGAAAGCGAACCAGACCTGGCTAAGCGGCTGAATGCGGGCTTACCTGCACAGCTAGCCCAATACGCTGCTCGCCAAAAAATTACCCTAGTGCATTATTCAAGTGATTATGTTTACCCAGGCGATGGCGAAATTCCGTGGCAGGAAGATAGCCCCACAGGGCCGTTAAGCGTTTATGGGCAAACTAAGCTCGAAGGTGATTTGGCAGTGGTCGAAAGTGGTGCAAGCTACCTGATTTTTCGCACCAGTTGGGTATATGCAGCGCGTGGTAGCAACTTTATGAAGACCATGCTGCGTCTTGGCCAAGAGAAAGAAGCGTTAAATATTGTTAACGACCAAATTGGCGCGCCTACTCCCGCTCGCTTGATCGCCCAGGTCACGGCGCTCGCCTTTACACCTCACGGCTCAACTCTTGAATCACGTGTTTCATCAGGTATTTACCACTTGGCGCCTGCTGGAGCTACCAGTTGGTATGGTTTTGCAAGTGAAATTTTTCAGCAGGCAATGCAAGCGGGTGTGCCTCTTGTCATAAAACCTGAAAACACCCAGGGTATACTCACTGCGGAATACCCAACGCCTGCAAAACGCCCATTGAATTCACGCATGTCACTCGTTAAGCTAGAAGCTGAATTAGATTTAATATTGCCATCTTGGGAAAGTCAGTTGGCACTAACTTTGCAGGAATATTTGGATTAATGAAAAATTTGGCGGATAGGTATTTGGATAGTTGTGTATTTATAGTGACATACCATTTAATTAATAATTATTAGCCTGCTAGTAAAATTGATTAAACGGTAGTGAAGTATATAGGAACTATATTAGGCTTTAAGCGTCAATTCAGTGCTGGTCTATGAGAAAATTAGCAGGCTAAAGGGCAATGAAAAGTACTGTGCAGATAATACGAGAGAAAAGTACGCAGAAAAAGGTACGAAGAAAAACGGACTAAGGAAAAAGTACTAAGGAAAAAGTACGGGGGAGATAGTACGTAAAATTGTTGAACGGCGATTGTAATATTAAAATGAGAAAATCGATTTTTCCTCATTATGGCGTAGTTCAGTAGCTTTCCTATCAAGCTTATTGAAAAACTTATTAAGGGGGTAAATGTGAGTAATATACCTAAACGTAAGGGCATTATTCTCGCAGGCGGTTCAGGTACACGTCTTCATCCGATCACCCGCGGAGTGTCTAAACAACTACTCCCGGTTTACGACAAGCCGATGATTTATTACCCGGTTTCAGTACTGATGCTGGCCGGTATTCGCGAAATACTGATCATTTCAACCCCAGAAGATCTTCCACAATACCAGCAATTGCTTGGCGACGGCGCATCCTTTGGTATTAGGTTTGAATACGCAGAGCAACCCAGCCCCGACGGCCTCGCACAAGCCTTTGTTATTGGAGAAGAATTTATTGGGGATAGCCCCGTTTGTCTTGTATTAGGCGATAATGTTTTCCATGGTCAGCACTTTTCAGAACAGCTAAAGCGGGCGGATACCCAGCCAAGTGGCGCCACTGTGTTTGGCTACCTGGTGAAAGACCCAGAACGGTTTGGGGTCGTTGAATTCAGTGAAGATGGCAAAGCAATTTCCATTGAAGAAAAGCCCAAAGTGCCTAAATCAGCACATGCCGTCACCGGGCTCTATTTCTACGATAATGATGTAGTGGAGATCGCTAAAAACGTTCAACCCTCAGAGCGGGGCGAGCTGGAAATTACCAGTGTTAATAACACTTATCTTGAGCGTGGCGACCTGCGCGTTGAGCGCTTAGGCCGTGGGTTTGCCTGGCTAGATACCGGCACCCACGACAGTCTTCTAGAAGCCAGCCAATACGTGCAAACGATTGAACACCGTCAAGGCTTAAAGGTGGCTTGTCTTGAAGAAGTTGCATGGCAGCAAGGTTGGATCAGCAATGAGCAACTTTCTGAACTCGCCAAACCACTTGCAAAAACACAGTATGGTCAATACCTACAACGCTTAATCAAACAAGCGACTTAATCAAACAAGTGTATTAAATAAGTGAGTGACTTAAATAAAAAGTGTTAGGCACAGGTTCTCAGTGAACGATGCTTTTAGAATTTTTAAAAGGCTAATTCAGTGAGGGCCTAGTGTATTAAGCATAACGCTAGCCACTGGCCCTATCACTGGCACTTTTCCATAGATGCCGATGGCAATAAAGGAACTATCCATGCATTACGAAAAGCTTGCTATTCCTGATGTAGTACTGCTTACCCCCAAGGTCTTTGGCGACGAGCGCGGTTTCTTCATGGAAACATTCCGCCAGAACGAATTTGAGCAGCACTGCGGGGATTATCAGTTTGTACAAGACAACCACAGTAGGTCTTCCCAAGGAACACTCCGCGGCTTGCATTATCAGTTGCAAACCCCGCAGGGAAAATTGGTGCGGGTTAGCCGTGGTGAGGTTTTTGATGTGGCGGTAGACCTTCGCCAATCAAGCCCCACCTTTGGTCAGTGGGTGGGTGCGATATTGACTGAAGACAATAAGCGCCTGCTCTGGGTGCCGCCAGGGTTTGCCCACGGTTTTTACGTTATGAGTGAAGACGCGGAATTTCAGTACAAATGCACCGACTACTATGCCCCAGGTGATGAACACTGCATTCGTTGGGATGACAGTTCGTTAGCGATTGACTGGGGAATTATTGACAGCGTTGAGCTGAAGGTTTCTGAAAAGGATGCTCAAGGCATACCCTTTGATGCCGCGCCTAAGTTCAATTAATATTGTCGGGGGATTGGGAGAGGTGATAAAATTATGGCCAGTGTGCTTCTGCTTGGGTCAACAGGGTTTATAGGATCAAGTATTGGGAACGAGCTTGATAAGCAAGGTATTGAATGGGTTGGGGTGGCACGAAATATCCGCGGCGGCGACAAGCCAACCATTGCGTTAACTGATGCACCATCAGTGACAAAGGTATTGCGTTCAAAGCCTATTATTATTAATGCTTTAGGGGGGCTAAAGCCGAGAAACTTCAATGAAAATTTCACGGCAGCCATGAACGAATTCTGGGCTAGCCTCGAACGTTTTATACGCTATCTTCAGAACCATCCGCCGGCAGGGCTGTTGCATATTTCTTCAGCGGGGACGGTGTACGGTGAAGCAGCCGAGCGGCCCAGCTGTGAGACCGACCCCGTTCGGCCCCGTTCGTGGTATGGCCGTATGAAGGTGATGGAAGAGTCGATGTATCGCAGCTATGCACAGGATTACAATGTGCCTTTCGCCTGCGCCAGAGTGTCCAACCCTTATGGTAACCCTACCGCTTCGAACCATGGGCTGATTGATGTATTAATAACGCAGCTAAGTAAAAATGAGCCTTTTGTAGCCGCCTTCCCACAAGAAGCAATGCGGGACTTTATCTATGCCCCCTGCATGGCCAAAATACTCGTGCGTATGGCGCTGGAAGGGCATACCGGTATTTACAATGTAGGTAATGGAACGCCGACATCACTGCAGTGGATTATTGATTATGCCCAAGAACTAAAACCCTCCGCGGTGATTGTAGAGCGAACGGCGAGCCCCTCCGATATCGTCAATAGCTCTATTTCAACTGAAAAGCTTGAGGCCGCATTGGGCAAACCTGAATGGGCCATGACCATAGAGCGCTATATGCAAAAGAGGCTTGGCTAATATATGAAATCCCTTTTTAGTAAGGTTCTGAAACCTCAACTAAACACGGAGTCGAAGTTTAAGCGGCTACTGGCAGTTTCCAAAGTTGATTGGCAGCGGTATGCCGCCCAGCTACCGCCAGATGTAGAAGACCCTATAGAATTTTTTCTTGAGCACTTTTACGACTACCCGGTAGTGGAGCCAGAGTGGTTTGACTCAGCCTACTATCTGGAAACCAACCCAGATGTAGAAATGGATGGTGCCAACCCCCTGGTGCACTACCTGCTATACGGAAAGAAAGAGGGGCGGCTCGCCTGGCCAAGCAGTATTTCAGAGGGGCAGTCGATAATATCAGCTCCTGAAAGGCAGCCGGAAAAGTCATTAAAATCACAAGAGCCCCCAAAACAAAAACAGCTGCCTAGAGAAAAACAGCCCCTATCTAAGTTGGCGTCTTCCTCATCACCGGGAAAGGTATCCTCTACGCCCCAGTCGTCAATTTCCCTTAACGTAGAAGGTAGTAAGGTAGAAAATGTTGGAGTAGAAAAAATAGAAGAAAACGTTGAAGTGCAAGACGTCGAAGCTGATACTGAGGTGAATGTTGTACAAGCTAGTTACTCGCCAAGAGACCAACGCTTGCTAAAAGAGCTAGATAATGTAGCAATTAGTTGGGATCAGGTGATTGACGAGCTAGAGATGCCAAATAAGAGTGCTGCTATAGAGTTTTTGCTTAACGCACCAACCGAAGGCATTCCGAAAATCGCGGGTTTTTTTGATCCTGGGTTATACCTTTCCATCTATCCAGATATACGCTTAGCTAAGGTCAACCCGTTAGACCACTTTTTGTTTCATGGCAGGCAAGAAGGGCGAATGGGTTGGCTCAGTCCTGATGACTACATAACAGAAGGTGGTCGAGAGTACCAGAGTGATCTAAAGACACTTTTACTGGTGAGTCACGATGCTAGTGCAACCGGCGCCCCGGTGGTAGCGCTTGAAATTGCTAAGCGACTTGCTCAAAAGCATAATATTATTACGGTGATACTTAGAGATGGTGTCTTGCGTGAGAGCTTTGCTGAGGCGGGCGTTTGTTATCTTCAAGCACCAGCGATGAATAACCCCGGTATCATGCGGCTGATACTTCAGCATCTAATGAGAAAATATCAGCCCGATGCAGCATTGCTGAACTCGGTGGAGTCCTATAGCTGCCTAGCTGCTGCAGCAAGTTTAGGCTTGCCAACGGTAAGCCTACTGCATGAATTCGCTGAATATACACGTCCTTCAGGCAAAATGGGGCGAACACTAATAGCGAGTGATATTGCTGTTTATCCTGCTCAGTCTCTTAAAGAGTCAGGCTTAAGAGAGCTACACGAGATGTGGGCATCTAAGATGGTGCCGAACAGTATCCAGATACAGCCTCAGGGGTATCTTGGCTTTAATGGCAAAGCTCAAAAAGATAATGACTGGTCGTTAAGACAATTACTCAAGCTTGAGGACGAGGCAATTGTGATAGCGGGAGCTGGCCATGTACAGCCTCGTAAGGGAGTCGACTGGTTTCTTGAAACCTGTTACTACTTCAAGCAGTTGCTGCAAAAACGGGGTGATGCGCGTGCCGAGAAATTACAATTCGTGTGGTTGGGCGACGGTTTTCATATAGACGATATTCAGGTATCTATCTGGTTACAAACGTTTATGCAGAAAACAGGCATACGCGACCAGTGTTACTTCCCTGGCGCCGTCGATGACGTGCAGATTGCATTAGCCGAGGCCGATATTTATCTGCTTACCTCTCGACTTGATCCTTTCCCCAATGTGGCTATTGATGCTTTACAAGCTGATTGCGGAATGGGGACATTTGACGGCTCAAGTGGCATTGCCGACTTCTTGGTAGAGAAAAAGGCTCGAGCAGTTACAGCACCTTATGGCGATACCCATGAACTCGCACAGCAGCTGGCCGATAACCTAGATATATTGTTAGAACGCGATGGGCGTAACCTCGAGATTTGTAAGCGTCATCTCTCTTTTGAGCGTTATGTTGAGCAAATTGAGTTGACTCTTGAAGATGCGGCGCAGCGTCAGCGCGATATACAGCAAGTGATAGCGAATTCAGTGATTTTTCAGCAACGCTTTAACCCTCGCTTTTACTCGCTTGATTTTGATGATGCTAGCAACATAGGAACTGCTACTCACTTCCTCAGCTTACTCTATAAAGGGCTCGTACATGCGAAGCCCTTCCCAGGCTCAGATATTCAAGCGCTAGTGAAAGACCAACCCTACCAGCTTGGTAGTTCTTTTGCTGACTATGTCGAGAGGGCGATGCAGCAAGTGGTTGAAGATATGCCGGTGACAGTTTTACGCGGAGCAGGTAACAAGCCCTATGCTGGAAAAATCGCTTTACAATTCCATATTTACTATAATGATCTAATACCTGAATATTGCAGTTATTTCAAAACATTAGCGGATCACGATGTAGATATTTTTGTTAGCCATGTTAATGAATTGACCAGCGAAGAAAAGACTCTGCTTAAGGAAACTGTTAGTGGTGAGCTTTACTGTTTGCCAGTAGGCAACGAAGGCCGGGACGTCTATCCTTTCCATCAGCTATTTGTTGCGAAGATTGTAGATAACTATGATGTAGTAGGACACTTTCATACTAAAAAGTCGCGTGACAGTGGCGGTGGAGTGGGAGAACGCTGGCGGCGCTATTTGCTGGGTAACTTAGCAGGCTCTCCGCCTGCATCTCAGGAGATTCTCGGCTTATTCGAAGATGAGAAAGTAGGGCTTGTATTTGCTGAAGACCCACACTGCATTGATGAATGTGCAAATGGCGAATATATTGAAAAGTTATTAGCTCCACTAGGGTATGCAAAACGTAATCGCTATCACGACTTTCCCTTAGGAACGATGTTCTGGGCGCGCACTGAAGCACTGAAGAGTTTGACGTATCTTGATTTGGCGACTTTCAAGCTATCTGAACCTATTCCTTATGATGGCTCAGTACTCCATGCTTTTGAGCGTGTGATTCCGCAACTGGTTCAAGAAGCAGGTTTTACCGTTAAACGTGTTTACACTCCTAATACGTATTGGTGATAGCAATGAAGCGAAAATTAATTATTCATATTGGTATGGGTAAGACAGGCAGTACGTCTATTCAAAGGACATTGAACAGAGGACATAATGTTCTTAAAAATGCAGGTGTTCATTACCTTGGCTTGATGCTTGAAAATGCGCCGAATAGCAAGTTCTACCCCTGGCAAGTAGATTCAGGTTGGGCTACCTATTTGCAAACGGAAAATGGAACAGCTAATGAGCAGCTAGCTAGTGCGCTAATGGAAATTGATCAGCAATTACCAGCTGATATACACACATTAGTGTGGTCCAATGAATCTTTGTTTGACAGTCCTAACCGTGTTCGAGGGGCTATTGAGGCGGTCATTGATCGTTTTGAGATCGAGATAGTTGGCTATATTCGTCGCCCTGATACATGGATTACTTCAGCTTATCTACAGTGGGGAATTAAACATAAAACCTATGATGGCCCCCTTAAGCCTTTTCGGAACTGGGCCAAAACGATGAAGTATGTTGTAACCCCGAAGATAGAAATCTGGGAGGCATTGAGTGGTAGCGTCAAGTTTTTTAACTTTGATGCTGTTGAGGATATATCGCAACATTTTATAGCAGGCTACTTGCCTCAAGTAGTCGGTGAGATGGTTCCTTTGCGTGCAAATGAAACACCATCTTCAGTAGCTATGGCAATGTTTGCTTATTACAACTCGCTCTCAGAAGGGCAGGTGTTACCTAATGAGCTGGAACCTTTACTTAATCTTAGTGGGGTTCTGAGTAAACAGCAGCCTGTGCGTGCATACAACAATTTATTGCCCGATGAAAAAGATATTGGTAGCTATCTTGAAGAGAATCAATCAGAAATTACACAAGTTAATGCCTTTTTTGATTCTCACGGTGAACCTACTTTTGACCTTTCCGTGCCAAAGGTGAAAGATCATGCCACAAACCAGCACGAGATCAACCGCGCGCTCTTGCAAATGATTAAGCACCTTTCGCTGGAAGTAAACGCGTTAAAAAAAAAGCTGGCAGGTGTGAGGGCTGACAATGATTGAAGAAGCTATCGTGCATGTGGGTATGCATAAAACTGGTTCATCTTCTATTCAGGAAACCTTTAGTAATATTCCTATGGAGGAGATTGAGTATCTATCATTAGGCTCTTCTAATCATTCAGGTTTTTTTTCGACTTTACTAGCAAAAAAGCCAGAGAATTATCATACCCACCGCAAGAATGGACTGAATAAAACACAGGCTCGAGAGTTACAGCAATCTTATATGGAAAAGCTGCATACAGTGCTCCAAGGAGTGACAAAAAAAATTGTATTGATTTCAGCGGAAGACTTGTCAAGTTCAAGTACTGAATACAGTGAACTTGAATATTTAAAGGAAATACTCTCACCTTATTGTAGACGTATCCGATTAATTGGTTATGTGCGCCCGCCTGCTGGTTATATGCAGTCAGCTTTCCAGCAGCGAATGAAGAGTGGAGGCCAAAAAGTATTTGATTTAGAAAAAGTTTACCCCTATTACCAAAAGTCTTTTATGAAGATGGATGCTGTTTTTGGTAAAGAAAACGTTGAGTTTATATTGTTTAGCCGTGATTCTTTACATAATGGAGACGTTGTACAAGATTTTGCACACCGCATTGGTGTTACTGTGGAGCCTAATCAAATTGTACGCACAAATGAATCGCTATCGCTAGAAGCTACCGCGTTACTTTTTGTTTTTAGGTGTTTTGGTGGGTCGGTAGAAGGATACAAAGGTTATAACCGTGATAATAACCTTTTGCTGGCTGCACTTAACAAGATAGGTAACAAAAAATTAGTTTTTTCGGAAGCAGCGTTATCTCCAGTGTTTGAAGCTAATCATAATGATATTGAGTGGATGTCCCAACGGTTAGGTAGTTCCATTCTTGAAGTGTCAGATAACTCTCTACAGACTATCGCTAGTGAGCAAGACTTGCTAAACGTCGCCTACGAGAATCGTCTAGCTATTTGGTCTTTGCTGGAGCAGAAAGAGGCACTGAGTCGTAGTGGCGAAGGACTAGCTAAACTAGTTGATCGATTATACATCCTGTATGCTAAGAATGTTTCACCATTACAGCTTCCCGAGTATGCTCTATTTAACTCTGAACAATTAGAGACAATCGTAACTTCAAAAAGCGAACCTGTTAACTTGCTAAATATTTTGGCTGATGCGTTGGAAAAAAATGGGCAGCAAGCTGTTGCTCAATCGGTTCGTCAATCTAAGAAAAAAGCTTCTCGTCTAATCGGTGAGTCATCAGGAATGCAGACTGCAAACAATAAACATAGTGACTTACGAAAGTAGCTGAATAGGAGAAGTGCAATGTCACGCTTAATTTTGCATGTAGGTATGCCACAAACAGGTAGTTCCTCAATACAAGAAACACTATTTTCATGGGGTGGATTTAAAGAATTTCACTATGCTGACCTTGGGATGGCCAATCACGGGGAGGTAATTACTTCTTTGTTTGAGCAGGATCGATTTGCCAAGCGAGGCCATAGGCTATTAGGGCGTAGCTCTCAAGAAATTGAGCACTTTAATCAGCAAGCACTTTCCCGGTTGGAAAAAGTATGCGAAGCCAAGGGCCAACCGATTATCTCTGGGGAGGACATTTGGCACCTCTCAGAACAAGGTTTAGAAAAGGTACGGGATTTCTTCATTAACCACTTTGATCACATAGAGGTTATTAGCTATGTGAAACCGCCTAGTTCATTTATGGTCACGTCTTTCCAGGAGGGCGTCAAAAAAAATAGCTTAGCTCGCTTAAGGTTAGAAAGTCATTATCCACACTACCAGGAAAAATTTGAAAAGTTTGATCGAGTATTTGGTCAACAAAATGTGACACTGCGCTTATTCGATCCCAAGCAGTTAGTTGGAAGAGATGTTGTGATTGATTTTTGCCATTTGTTGGGAGAGTCGATATCACCGGAACATATTCAGCATGTTAATGAGTCTCTGTCTCTAGAGGCTACGGCTGTGCTGTTTACCTATCGACGTGAGGGGATTCAATATGCTCACTACAAAGGTAAAGCCCTGGACAATAATACCTTGGTGGACAGTTTGACAGACTTCGGCGCACTTGAAATGCGTTTTGCCGATGCTTTGATTGCACCAGTTGTTCAGCGTCACCGTTCTGACATTGATTGGATTGAGGCAAGACTTGGCCAACCGATGAACGATCAAAGTAATGAGGATGCTAATATAATCGCTAGTGAAGCGCAGCTACTGGAAGTGGCGAGCAGGCAGTTCGACGCGCTAGAAACATATGTCAATAAGCAAGTGAATCAGGTTGAGCCAACGCCTGAACAGTTGGCCCACTGGATAGAGAAACTTCGCACTGCTATTGCTGGGCGCAGTTCTAATGGGGTGGCGCCACTCTATGGGAGCCAAGGTTTTTTTACGGATGAGCAGATGTCTTTGCTGGAAGACGACAAGCTCTCACCGGTAATAGCTCTCCGAGAGATGGCGCTGTCATTTGAGCGCCATGGGCATATAGATGAAGCCCGAAGCGTAATTGAAACGGCATTAATCCTTCGGCCAGATGCAAAAGGGCTTCTAGCGCTGCTGCAGCGGATTAATGCTATGCAAAATGTAAAAATCAATAAATCTCTCGGAGGAGTACGGCTGACAAAAGACAATGGCCGCAAAAAGCCACCGTCTCAGTCCCTGAAACGCTTGTCTCCACATGACCCGTTTCCTCACACGGAAGATACCTATAAATTGTGTGGCATTTTCTTTGAGCGCTTTCAAACTTTTCTCTTGAATAATGAATTAAATGGCCTTGATCAACAAAAAGTGAACTTGGAAAATTTTTATAATGAATTTTTTCGCCACGTAGAAATTCATGATTTTCTGGATGAGAATTCAGATTTCGATGGAGATTTGATTGAACTCTGTGAGTTTCTTTCAAGTCATCAATTTACTCAGGATTCATTAATCTCTGCAATTAAAACTGGATCGGTAAGCATCAATTTAAGTGGCGGGAAGGCTTTTTCGTGTCGCCACTCGATAAGGCGTGGGCCATTTAATTATTTGCGTTTTACTGGGGGGGAAGTTTTTTTTATTTTTCAGGACAACTTCTCTGCTGAAGCGATTTATTTTCCTGAAAGGAAAAAAATTATTCGTCTCAAACAGTGTCGAAACTTTGAGCGCAAGGTAAAGAGTTTTATAGAGGAGTTGATAGAAGATTTGTTGAGGTATTCTTTGTATTTTGCGAATCCTAAATCATGTTTCGACGGTATTTTTTTGGCGCATAAGAGCCCATTTCACTATTATGTCTTTAAATTTGCTCCGCTCCTTGGTGTTGCAAAAAAATTCGATTCAGAGCTTTTTTCTGTCTATTCTTCAATGCATAAGAATTTTCTGAGTTGGCAGGATATATTGCCAAACACTATTAGTAAAGAGGTGATTCTTGATTCCCCTAATGATCTAAAAGACCTCGCTTTAAACAATGGTTTTTTCTACTTTCAGCCGGGCGATCGTATTTTGAAACAGTCTAAAGATTCAGTTGAGGCTGCGGATGATTACTTGCATACGCGTGTGCTAGCACTGTGTAGTAGTTATTCGGTAGTCAGGGAAGCAATGGAGTTAAGGTCACATTGCGATTTTTTCGTATGGCTGGGGGTTACAACAGGCAAACGTGAATGGGTAGAAGAAGAATCTGGTTTAATAGCACTTATAGGGTGCTTGGCTGAACGTTTTAAAAGAGTCGCTATTGTTTTTGATGGTTGGACCTCGACATTGAATAAGGAAGTGGGAGGTGATTTAAAAAACCAAAATCTTTATACCGAAGATGCATCACGTGTAGCCAGGATACTAGAGCGGATTCCTCACAATGTTTCTACGTTGTCTCTTGTAGGGGAAACTGTCTATAGTAAAATTGCAGTGGGTAACCTTGTTGACTTTTTTGTCTCGAACCATGCCACTGGGTCGCTATGGATTTCTCGGATTTGTCAGAAACCGGGGGTGACTCATCTCTCCAATGTAGCTCTGAGGACGAGTCGACGAATGCATGTTCACCCACATGCTGTTGAGTTTCCTCCAAATCTTGTTACTGACTTACCTTCGTCTGAGAATTCTTCTGCGTTTCACGTGTCGTATAGTATTAAACCAAAACAGTTTGTGAATTTTACGATGGAATTAGTTGATAAACTGAGTTCGTAGTGAAACATAACATAGTTTTCCTCCTGTGCAATTGCGGTAAAGGGAGTGGTAGTTTTTCTATTCAGAAGCTATCTTCGATATGTGATCATAGTAATAATTGCTTTGTGGTGGTTATTGAAAGAGAGCTATTTCTCTTCATAGCGGATGTTGCAAGGGTGGCTTTTAGGGCTAGTTTTTCGTACCAAGAATAGTAAGGTAAAGGCTTCCGGGGAATTAGCCATTCAGGTCTTGATATTTCCAGAGAAAAGTAACTTGGTGATTTTATGAAATTTTTAGATTGCACTCTCCGTGATGGCGGCTATTACAACGCTTGGGATTTCTCTGAGGCGTTAATCCATGAATACTTGGAAGCCATGCAGGCGGCGGGGGTCGATATTGTTGAGCTTGGCCTTCGCTCATTAAAGAATAAAGGTTTCCAAGGCCCCTGCGCTTTTACCACGGACGAGTTTATTCGTGGCTTGACCATTCCCAAGGGGCTAACCGTGGGTGTTATGGTCAATGGCAGTGAATTAGTGGGAGAGGTGCCTCAGCTTGAAGCGCTGGAACGGCTTTTCCCCAACAATTCGGATAACTCTCCAGTTGAGCTGGTGCGTATTGCTTGCCATGTACACGAGTTTACCGCAGCGCTCCCGGCCGTCACCTGGCTAAAAGAGCGTGGCTTTAAAGTGGGCTTTAACCTAATGCAGGTGGCTGACCGTACTGAAGAGGAAGTAAAGGCACTTGCCCGCGAAGCCAAAGCCTACCCGCTAGATGCACTCTACTTTGCGGATAGCATGGGCAGTATGAGCCCCGACCAGGCAGCACAAATTATCCAGTGGATGCGTACTGAGTGGGATGGCCCGATGGGGATTCATACCCATGATAATTTGGGGCTGGCGCTCTCTAATACGCTGCGTGCCATTGATGAAGGCGTTACTTGGGTCGATTCTACCGTGACGGGGATGGGCCGCGGGCCGGGCAATGCCCGCACCGAAGAGTTGGCTATTGAAATAGCCGAACGCCGTGACAAGCCGGTAAGCATGGTGCCGTTGATGGCGCTACTGCGCAAACATTTCAAACCGATGCAAGAGCACTACGGCTGGGGCACTAACCCGTATTATTACCTGGCCGGTAAATACGGCATTCACCCCACGTATATTCAAGAAATGCTTAGCGATTCCCGTTATGACGAGGAAGATCTGCTGGCGGTCATTGAGCACTTGCGGGTGGAGGGGGGGAAAAAATTCAGCGTTAACACGCTTGACGCTGCCCGCCACTTTTATCGTGTTGAGGCTCAGGGCAGCTGGTCACCCAAGCAAACCTTTGAAGGGCGCCATGTACTGTTGTTAGGTACCGGACCTGGTGTTGAGCGTCATCGCAAAGCACTTGAACGTTATATTCGCGAAACCAAACCTGTGGTCGTGGCATTGAACACCCAACGTGGTTTGGATGCTGACCTTATTGATCTGCGTGTTGCTTGCCACCCTGTTCGCCTGTTAGCTGATTGTGACGAGCATGCTCGTCTCCCACAGCCTTTAATTACCCCATTTTCGATGCTGCCTGATGATGTTCGCCGTGCCCTTGCTGGTAAAAAAGTATTGGATTTTGGCTTAAATATCGCGCCTGGCAAATTTTCTTTTGGTGCGGTTCACTGCACGTTGCCCACATCGCTGGTTGTGGCATACGCACTGGCGGTTGTCAGTAGTGGCAATGCTAGCAAGGTTTTAATGGCAGGTTTTGATGGGTTCGGGGCCGATGACCCGCGTAGCCATGAAATGAAGCAGCTTTTTGAGCAGTATCAAGCTACCGACCAGGCTGTCAACCTAGTGGCCATAACGCCTACTCGCTATGGTCTTCAAACTGAATCCGTTTATGCCCTGTAAATTACTATAAAAGGAATGTGTATAATGCGTAGTGTCGTCTTGATTCCCGCTCGATATCGGTCAAGCCGTTACCCCGGTAAACCATTGGTCAGCCTATTGGGTAAGCCTATGGTGCTTTGGGTGGCTGAACTTGCAGCAAGGGCAGTCGGGAATGAAAATGTATACGTGGCAACAGAAAGCCAGAGTATTCTCGATGTAGTTGAGGCCGCAGGCTTTAATGCGGTCATGACCACCGACGATGCGTTAACAGGCACTGATCGCCTAGCACAAGCTGCTGAAAAAATTAATGCTGATATTTATATTAATGTACAAGGCGACGAACCTCTCGTTGACCCCGCCGATATTTTAAAAGTGCGCGATGCCAAGCGTGAGAAAATGAATGACGTTATTAATGGGTTTAGTTGGGTCGCAGCCGATGAAGACCCGCACAGCGTTAATATCCCCAAGGTGATTACCAATGAACGTGACGAGTTAGTCTATATGTCACGAATGGCGTTACCCGGCTTTAAAGATCCTAACCATGCGCCTGGGCGGTATAAAAAACAGGTATGTATATACGCGTTTACCCGAGAAGAGCTGGCAGCATTTCGAGCGTTTGGCCGCAAAAGCGAGTTGGAGTACAGCGAGGATATAGAGATCCTACGTTTTCTAGAACTGGGCAAAACTATTCGTATGGTTGAAACCAAGCCCGGTAGCCTAGCAGTCGATGTGCCGGAAGATGTGGTCAAGGTAGAAGCTGCAATGCTTAAGGTAGGGCTAGGATGAAACTTGCGCTCGAGGATTATGCAACGCTTGTATTTGACTGCGACGGAGTGGTGCTGGACTCTAACCGGATTAAATCTGACGCTTTCTATCAAGCTACGTCACCTTATGGCGAAGTCGCCGCGCAAGCAATGGTAGATCATCATGTAGCCAACGGCGGGGTATCACGCTACAAGAAGTTTGCCTACTTTCTTGAAAACATTATCGCACCTATTCAAGCTGGCCCAGACTTAGAGGCTTTGCTGAATGCCTACGCTAGCCATGTACGTGAAGGCTTGCTCAATTGTCCTATTGCTCCTGGCCTTGAAGCTCTGCGTAAGAAAGTGCCTGACGCTCGCTGGTTAATTGTCTCTGGTGGTGATCAAGCCGAGCTGCGGGAGGTATTTGCCCAGAGAAGCTTGGCAGATTTTTTTGATGGCAGTATTTTCGGCAGCCCGGATACCAAAGATGAAATCCTTGAACGGGAGCTGGCTAACGGGAACATCACGCAACCGGCGCTGTTTCTTGGTGACAGCAAGTATGACTATCAAGCTGCCAGTTCTGCTGGGCTCGATTTTTTGTTTGTTAGCGGCTGGAGTGAGGTTGAAGGTTGGCATGCGTGGACCACTGCAGAAAACATAAATTGTTGTCGCAAAATCCACGATTTGTTGCAACAGTAATTCTAAGCTTACTGACCGTAATCCGTCATGCATGCTCTTGTGATGACGCTCCTATGTCCTGATCTTCGTTGCGATTCTGCACAGGGCATTAAGCGAATGCGGTCGCTTAGTGAGTTGAGTCAATATGGGTGATGAGCAACGTAAGCGTCGCTCTGATGAGTTCAAAGCTGAGGCTAGTGTGTAATCATCAGTTTTTATTTGACAGCCTTAAGTTCGGGCAATATATTGTCCGTAGGGCTTCACGAGATAGGCACGTTTAAATGCATTTCCGAATCCGCCGACATGTTGTTCAATTGGTCAGGATGACCTACGACTCCGCCATTAAGCGGGGTAGGGCTGAGGTGGTGGGCAGCGTTAATCTTGTTGATCCCGTACTTCCTGATGCGCTACGAGAAAAATTGACAAGTGCTGAGCAATTAGAGTTTGAAGCCTGGTTTGCAACACACCACCGTACTACTCAGCTTAAGCAAGAACTGGCGGCATTAACGCTCGCTGAGCAAATGGCGCAGGCGCAACGTTGGTTTGAGCGGCAGGGAGAAAACCAAGAGGAGGCACAGCTTGTAGCGGATGGACTGCTGCGCAGCTGGCAGCCTTTACGTAAAGTGCTTAAACAGCACGGCCTACTGGAGTAACTCTGATGTTTAACTTAAAAAAAGGGGATAAAGAGATGATAACTTCAACTAAACCTGATGCTAACGATACTGCCAAATCCAGCAGTGCCGCACAGACTGTTGATATTATAAGGGTTGAGGCAGAAGGACTTGTTAAGCGCATGGTGGCTTTAAATCCCAATATAGTAGGTAAGTTGCCTGACAAGCGAGTGCAGGCTATTGTGCGCGGCACTATGATGGCCTTGGCGCAAGAGGTGAATGAGCGCGAGGAGGGGCAGCTACAAGTAAGTGGCTTGGGTCGCATCACCATCCGTCAGTTTGAGACAGAAAAAGATGGCTCACCTGCTACTGTAAAACGGGTCACGTTGAATCCTGCTAAGCCTAAACCTAAAGTGTAATAAGGCTGACCTTTGTTAAATTATTAGTTGGATAAAGCGAATTTTTCGCGGTAAATAAGCGGAGTTTCTCAAAAAAATGTGGTGCTGTTTAACTCCGCTTTTTTGTTTTATTTTTTGCTTAATTTTTTATTAAACAGTCTGGTAACTAATATTACTACAATATAAGCTTAAGCCTTCAGGAAGGGAAGGTGCATTTCATATTGCAAGAAATCATTGCTTAACTAATTACGCAATAATTTCTGAGAGTGATAATTAATAGGCTGGTGATAACCAGGACGTTTCATTTATGCCCCCGATTTTTTTTGTTCATATCCCCAAAACAGCTGGCACCAGTTTTCGAAAGGCGACTGAAGAGTTCTATAGTGCATCAAAAGTCATTTATGATTATTCCCCTGGCTCTGAAGAAACGTCGCCGTTAATTCTTGAGTGGGTCTACGAAAAGGGTGATTGGCTGGGCTGCTACCATGCGTTAGAACAGTCGGATATCGCCTTTTTAAGCGGCCACGTGCACGCCAGGAAATACATTCACCTGTTTGGAATTAGCCAAACAGTGACGTTCCTGCGTGAGCCGGTGCAACGCCTTGTATCTGAATATAATCACTTTGTACGCCACCATGGCTATCAGGGTGATTTGGCTTCGTTTTACCGTAAGCCGCAATTTATTAACCGCCAAACCAAAATGCTTCAAAAGGTGCCTTTGGAGGGCATCGGTTTTTTGGGGTTGACGGAAGAGTACGAAGCTAGTTTGGCTATTCTTAATCAGGTTTACGAGGTGGGCATACCCTCGGTGGCTATGAATATGGGCCGTGAAGACACACAGAAGGGCTATGAATTGCCTGACGCTCAGCTTGAAGAGATACGCGCACTCAATCAAGATGATATCAACCTTTACCGTAAGGCAGTGAAGCTCTTTATTCAGCGGCAAAAGCTATTTGAAGCTGGCAAGCCTTACGTGCATGGTAAAATGCAGCCGCTTTCCGGTAAGGTATTGAGCGGTTGGGCTTGGTATGCTGGCAATGATGACGCTGTGATGGTGAATATTCTTGTGGATGGCCAGCGAGTCGATACGGTCGAGGCAAAAGATCTACGCCCAGCGCAGTTGAGCCTCGCGCCGCCACGGCAGGGCTACGTGGGTTTCCAGTACAGTTTTGCTAAGCCTCCGGCTAAGGGGACTAAAATTCAAGCCGTCGCGGCGGAAACAGGGCAGGTGCTTGGGCAAAAACGCGTATAATTGTTTATGAAATTTCGTTCCGAATGTAAGTAAATTTAATGCTTTTTGTAAGTCAATGGTACGCAATGTATGGAAGCTTATGCGCCAGTTTAATATGACGAGTACTCTGTGAATTTTTTTGTCTGTACACCCCGTTACAAGCCCAGCAGCCAATTACGGCGGCTAAGCAAGGATGTTAAATATCAGTGGCTAGCGACCGGGGTTGATCCGCAATTCAAATTATTAAATAAACCGCTGTTACCGGGTTGGCACATGCTTGAAATAGCCATGGTGCACGACCAACCAAGTGCTGCCGTAAAACTGTATGTGGATCGTGGTGACGGCTTTCATGAAGAGCACTGTGTTTACCTGCCGCTAAAAACGGGAGTGGTCACCAAGCGCCTGTTTTGGATGCCGACCAAGGTGCGCGGCCTGCGCCTAGACCCACTTGAAAGTGAAGGCCGCTTTGCTATTAAGCACCTGCGTTTTTCCTGGCTAACGCCGTGGTTTGCCCACGACCGTTTAGCCCAGCGGTTAGTCAATATGCACTTTAAGTGGCGTGATATGCCGCCCAAAAAGGTGATTGGGGAGCTTAAGCGCAAAGCCGCTGCTTCCCATCGTCACTGGCGTCATGTTGCTCTTGAGGCCTACGAAGCTACTTTTGAGCGTTTTTCTGCGCAACGCAGTTATGCCGATTGGCTAGATCAGCAACCCGCGCTAACCTCGGATGCAGTGAGTGAACGGCTGTCGCATCTGTCGTTCACGCCCTTAGTGTCTATCCTGGTGCCGGTTTATAACCCTTCACTTGAGCACTTAAAAAGCTGCTTGGATTCCGTGCTAACACAGCACTACCCGCATTGGCAGCTGTGTATTGCGGATGATGCATCGACAAACCCCGATGTGGCCGCTTTATTAGCGGATTATGTTGAGAAAGATCGACGCGTTCACGTCGTTACTCGTAAAACCAATGGGCACATTTGTGCGGCCAGCAACAGTGCTCTGGCGCTGGCAAACGGGGAGTATGTGGCGTTATTAGATCATGATGACTGCCTAACCCAAGACGCGTTACTGGCTATGGTGACGGCCATCAATGAGCATCCCACTGCGCGCTTTTTATATAGTGATGAGGATAAAATCGATGAGGATGGCTATCGTTTTGATCCCCATTTCAAACCAGGCTGGAACCCTGATTTATTATTAGCTCAAAACTATATCTCTCACTTGGGGGTATATGAAACGGCGCTTGTGCGCGATGTGGGTGGTTTCCGGGAAGGGTTTGAGGGCAGTCAGGACCACGACCTTGTGTTACGTATTAGCGCCGGCTTGCAAGCTGATCAGATCCTCCATGTCCCCCAGGTGCTTTATCACTGGCGTTCGGTGGTGGGCTCTACCGCCAAAGAGAGTTCAGCTAAAAGCTATACCACTGAGGCGGGGCTTAAAGCGGTAGCTGACTATGTAGCGGCTCATCATAGCGGCGCCGAGGTAATCCCTGGCGATTATGCCAATACCTATCGTGTTCGCTGGCCGCTTCCTACGCCACTGCCATTGGTTAGCTTGATGATACCTACGCGTGACCGGGTTGAGATCCTCAAGCCGTGCGTTGACGCTATTCTGTCGCGAAGTGATTACCACCATTTTGAGCTGCTGATTCTGGATAACCGTAGCACCTGCCCCAATACTCTTGCTTACATGCAAGAAGTGCAGGCACGAGACCCCCGTGTGCGCGTACTGCGTTGGGAGCACACGTTTAACTATTCGGCGATTAATAACTTTGGCGCGCAGCACGCCAATGGTGAGATTATCGGCTTGGTCAATAATGATATTGAGCCGATTAATGAGAGCTGGCTTACCGAAATGGTGCGCCAAGTGTCCCGGCCTGAGATCGGTTGTGTGGGGGCCAAACTCTATTACCCGAACGATACTATTCAGCATGCCGGGGTCATCCTGGGGATTGGAGGTGTCGCTGGGCACGCCCATAAGTATTTTACGCGCAGTGCTCACGGCTATTTCACCCGGTTGCATGTTGCTCATAATCTTTCGGCGGTGACGGGGGCCTGTTTGCTGGTTCGCCGCGCTGTGTTTGATGAGGTTGGTGGGTTTAATGCTACGCATCTTAGTGTGGCGTTTAATGATGTGGATTTTTGTCTTAAGGTTAGAGAAGCTGGTTACCGTAATTTATGGACACCTTATGCGGAGCTTTATCATCATGAATCGATATCTCGCGGGGCTGATGACAATGCTAAAAAGCGTGCTCGCGCGGCCGCCGAGGTGGCCTTTATGCGCAAAACCTGGGGAGAACAGTTAGATAACGACCCTGCATATAACCCTAATTTAACGCTTATACATGAAGATTTTTCACTGCGTTAAACGTTTTTTGTGTCACGGTAGTGATATCGACATTATTGAGCGTTTTTATAGGGAATAGGGATGCTCATATTGCTTGAGTGTAAAAAGGATAAATAAAGGGCCAGTGTATTGATTGAATATGATCAAGAACAGCAGGGAACGCAGCAGGGCCGATGGATTATGCTGGTGGACCGTGTTCGTCCAACAGAGGATATTTATTTTTTAGTCTCGGTAGCGCCGGTACTGAGAAATCAGGGGATGTATGTCAAAGAAATTGATACGCGGCGAAACTGGTGCCCTTGGTGGCGCTCAGCTGAGTTGCCCAGCTTGTTTGAAGGCGCCAACGTGCTTATATGCCGTTCTCTGCCCCGCGCTTGGTTACACTGGCTGTTTCAGCATAAGGCTATCATCGGGCGGATTATTTATTTAATCGACGATAATATAGAAGCAGCCAGTAATGATACCACCTTGCCGATCGCTTATCGTCGGCGCATGAGGCGTGTGGCCAAGCTACAGCCTTCGATGATCGCACTTGCCGATGAGGTTGTGACGCCCAGTCAGCAGTTAGCGGAAACGTTAAGACTCAAGCATGCTCATGTCTCTGTTTTACCCCCGCCGTTGCTTGCCCCTCTGCCACCTTTGCTCCATTTTAAGGAGCCGCCTAACGAAACCAGACCCTGGCAAGTGGGCTTTCATGGTACTCGCTCACACGTGGCTGATTTAGCGCAAATTGCTCCCGCCATTATCCAACTGCATGACCAGCGCGAGGATGTCATGTTCGAGGTGATGTTGGGTGAGCACACGCCCGAAGCGCTCAAACTATTGCACCGCTGTGTTACGCCAGCCCCACTGCCGTGGAAAGCCTTTCATGAATATCAGCGTCAGCGGCGAATACATATAGGCTTGGCACCGCTGCTACCCACTGCGTTTAACCGCGGGAAATCTTATATTAAGTTTTTGGATATTGCGGCGATGGGAGGGGTGGGCATTTTTAGCAATCGTTACCCTTACGATGAAATCATAGAGCACGGCGTAGATGGCCTATTAGCGGATGACGATCCCGACGACTGGCTACACTGTATGCAGGTGTTGCTTGATGACCCAGAGGCGACCTTAGCCATGGCAAGGGCGGCGGCTAAAAAAGCCGCTGCCATCGGTCACCATCAGCATGCACTCTCCTTCTGGCTAGCACGTAGTGCCGCCATTTCTCACTCACCGAGTACGGGTTCCTAAGTATAACCACGTTTCTCTAGAGCTTATCCTCGAAGTTGCCTACAATGATGTGCGCGATCTGCGCACAATTTCGAGGCATTCTTAGTCTTTGTTGCGTTTATTAGGGTGCTGGCTGAACAATCTGGGTAACATGTGTTCTCAGTGGTGATAACGCTGCTGTGAATACTGGTTTACAGGTGTGCAATTTGAATACAGTTAGGCCCAGAGGGTTTTATGGTTGAGTTGCAACGTAACAGCTGTTTCGATGCAGCAATTATTATACCGCTGCGCGCTAAAGCGGTTCGGCAGCCTGAAATGGTGCGTTTAATTCAGCTAGTGGAAACGCTGCCTGAGGGCTATGAGGTGATCATCGTCGATGATGGCAGCCCTCAGGCTGTTAAGCAGTGGCTCACCCATTTGGTCGAGGAGTGGCAGCACCATTCGGGTGGCCATACTCGCCGCTTTAAGCTTGTTTCCCTTGCTACCCGCTTTCGCCGCTTTTCGCTTGCCCGCGCACGCAATGCGGGGGCACGGGCAGCGGCAGCGCCCGTCGTGTTGTTTCATGATGTGGATTTTCTGGCGGCACCTTCTGTCTATCAACGTCTTCTGCGGCATATTAAAACGCAGCAGTTGGCCGCTAAGCCTGAAAACTTTTTTTGTGTACCCGTGGCCTTTCTTACGGAAGCTGCAACGGTGCATTTTATGCAGACATTTAAACGCCATCAGGAAGCGTGGTGTTTCCGTGATCGGCGTCAGTTACCTTTGGAAAGTTTGCAGTTCCTGGTTCAGGGCAGTTCATGCATTGTCATGAACCGCAAAGACTTGCTGAGTATCGGTGGCCACGATGAGGGGTTCAAAGGCCACGGCGCAGAAGATTTCGAGCTACTTCACCGGCTAGCATGCCGCTTTCCCATCGCTGAAAAGCCACCAGAATATGAGCGCAATATGGGCAGCGGTACTGTCACAGAGTACCGTGGTTTTCGTGCCTACTTCGCGTTATATGGCGAGCAGTGCCGCCAAGCAGGATGTACGCTAGTACACCTATGGCACCCCAAGCGTAAAGGGTTTGGTTACTATCGTCATAAGCAAAACTTTAAACGCTTACAGCAGGTGATGACCAATCAATTACCTGTTGAACGCCGGCCTCCTACTATTTCGCCCGCCGTTCTGTTGGATGAAGCGACTCATGGTTGATGTTTCGCTTACCTATTTAGTCCTAGCACACAACAGCACCGAAAGGGTGACGCGCTTGGTTGATCAGCTGTTGGCGCAGGATCTTAGCGGGCGGGTGATTATTCACTTTGATAAGAAATCGGGTGAGGCGCCCTATCGGTGGCTATGTGAACGGTACCATCCGCAAGCGCGCTGCTATGTTTTACCGCAGCGCGCGTACTGTGGTTGGGGGCAATGGAGCCTGGTAGATGCCACGTTGCGAATGCTCCGCCATGCCCAGTCAACCTGTAAAACCGATTATTATTACCTAATGAGTGAGTACTGTTACCCCACGCAGTCGCTCAGTGCCCTGAAAAGCTATTTGGTAGAAAATAAGGGTACGAATTTTATTGAATGCGAAGATAGCCGCTGGATAAAAGGGGGGATCCGAGAAGACCGCTACTTGTATCGTCACTTTCTCAATAAGCGGAATTACCCACGCCTACATCGTTGGACATATAAAGTGCAAAAGTGGCTGGGGCTGAAGCGAAAAGTGCCTAAAGACCTGACTATCCGTTTTGGCAGCCAGTGGTGGTGCCTAACACAGGAAGCTGTAGCGTATGTACTGGAGCAAGAGCCCATCTATCGCTCTTTCTTTAAATGGGTATGGATACCTGATGAATGTTTTTTTAACTCGCTTTGTAGGCAGTCTCATCTAAAAATAGCTCATGAGCTAACGTATTATTCTTTTAATTTGCAGGGTACGCCTGACATTATGAGTCATAGGGAAGTTTGCCATCTTGGCAAACAGTACTATTTCGCAAGGAAAGTTACATGACATTAAAGGATGCTTTGCAGTGGCAAGATGGGTTCTTGGAGGGCTATTTTTCGACGAATAAGACATATTGCCGGTATTCTTTTTTTGATATCAATAAACCCGTTGTGATTACTTTTTCTATGATGGGAAAGTATGTAGAGAGTGAAAATGTTAACGCATTGCATGATATTTGGGGGCATGGTTTTGTTGCTAAAAAAGGAATCAATGTTATTTCTTTTTGTTGCATCGATAAAGCGTCTTGGTATCTTGATAGCGAGCTTGCTGACCTACTTGGTAAGCTGAAAAAATTGCTTAATTCTTTTCCCGAGCGGTTAGGGTACGGCGGCAGTATGGGTGGGTTCGGGATTTTAGCCTATTACGAAATATTGAATTTAGATCGTGTTTTAGTAATGAACCCGATCACCACACTTGACCAAGATTTGGTTGATTTTGAAACTAGATTTAAAGTTCATAGTAGCAGGTTAGACTGGAAGTTTAATTATAGTGATCGCGCAAGTTGCCAGATGAATGGTTACATTGTGTATGATCCTTTATTTGAACTAGATAAACTTCATGCAAAACGGCTTAAGGGTTTGCAAGAGTTAAAGCTTCCAGGTGTGGGCCACTTTATGCCTGTGCATTTGGCTAAGCTAGGCATTCTAAGGTGGCTTTTCGAAAGCTTTTACTTTAATTTATCTTTAAAAAAAGACTTTTATAAAAAAGCGAGAAAAAGAAGACAGTATCCGCAATATTATTCATGGCTTAAAAGTCAGGAAAATAAGTATTTAACGCCTAGAAGAAATAAAATAATAAACTTACATCAGCAAATTTTGAAATTGAAACTAGGTTCAGTAGAAACTGTCCCAAGGGGAGCCGTGAATAAAGTTAGGGATTATGCGATTTCACTTGAAGATGTTGATATTGATATAAGTTTACAGGTGATGAAATTAGCGAAAAATTTGCGACCCCATGGTCAGTATATTAGTAAAAAAGTTAGAGAGTATGAAGTTCGCTGTAAAACATAATTATTTGCATAGGGTTTATCTGTATGAGCACGCCTAGTTTTATTTGTATTGGTGCACAAAAAGCTGGCACGACATGGTTGGATCAGCAACTTCGCTATCATCCTGAAATATGGATGCCGCCAATGAAAGAAATTCATTATTTTGATTATGTTCATAGACCTGAGTTTCGACAATGGATTGGATGGCATTTAAAATCCACGATGCGGCGTGAGCTTTTAAAAATTACTAGCGATAAATCTGCTATTGATTGGCAAAGAGTGAGGTATCTCGCCAGCATTATGACCGATAGCAAAAAATTTACCGATGAGTGGTATGCGAATATCTTTTCTGTAGCGCCGCCGGGTACTGTTACAGGTGAAATCACACCGGAATATTCAACGTTAGATGAACAGGCAATCGCTCATATGAGACGATTATGTAATGATCCTGTTTTTATTTACATAATCCGAGATCCTGTGAAGAGAGCTTGGTCGCAGCTGAAAATGAATATGGTGAGAAACGGCGACTTCAACAAAGCGGTGGCTAAAAAAAATAAGATCGTAGATATAGATTTATTTCACCATAATATTAAACATTATTCTATTGTTGATAGGGCAGATTATGAAAGCTATATTCCAAAATGGGATGAACTAAAAGATAAAGTCTTGTATGTGCCTTTTCAGGAAATTAGTACTGATCCAAATGGCCTGCTGAAAAAAGTCGCAAAGTTCATCGGTGTTTCAGATGTTGAATGTTTTACTGAAGCTGATAAGCAAGTACATAAAGGTAGTGGGCTGAAAATGCCAAAGGAAGTTGCCAGTCACTTAAGTGACATAATGATGACACAGTATGATTATCTTGAAAAAAGGTTTGGTAAAGATTTTTCAAGCAATACTTAATTGAGAAAATATATAAGGTTTACGTATGAGTAAAGTTGTTCTTATTGGTGGTGCCGGTGCGCCCAATTACGGTGACGAGTTGATTGTTAAAGGTTGGATAGACTTTTTCAAAGAGCAACTGCCTGGGTCAACGGTTACGTTATATGAAAATATAGCGGATAAAGAAAAGAAACTACACGGTGAAACAAGAAATATTAAATTTAAAGATGACTTGGTTAAAGTGGCCAAAAGCTTCTCTGAAATAGGTTTTTGGGAACAGGTGCTTCGGGGCTACCATTTTATCGATAATGGTGGCGTCGAGAAGTATCACCAATTTGATCTTAAACCGTTTTTTGAAGCTGACATAGTTCACCTTCACGGTGGGGGGTATTTGAATAATTATGATCCTGAGAAGGGCTTTTACATCGGCTTTCTTGCTTCTTTAAAAGAAAAATACGGAAAAAAAATAGTCGCTACAGGGATCGGTTTTGGCCCTGCACCAGAGCCAAAGAAAGAACAGCTAGAGCTGCTAAATAACATCTTTGCACATTATCATGCTTTCGAACTACGCGATGTTGACAATTTTAGATGGCTTAAGAGTAAATTTACTAACGGTCATTTTGTTAATGGTTTGGATGATTGCTATTTGTATGCCATTACCGATATTGTCAAAAAGGATAGTTCAAAAAAGAGGCTCTATCTTTCTTTTCTTGCGTATAATTTGAATAAAGTTACTTCAGAGTATTGGGATAATTTGCAGGCATTTTCTGCTACGTTTGATGAGGTCTTGTTTTTTGAAAGCTACCCTTGGCAGGATAATGAGGTTTTTGACATAGTTAAAAAGAAAATTCCAGCCGCCCAAAAGCTAGTAATTAAAGATTCGCTCTATAAAAAAATTAACGTCGGTCCTGATGATTTCGCTATATGTGCTCGCTTCCATGTGCACTTTATACTGGCTAGAGCGGGTGTTAATGGTATCTACTCAAAAGATAGCAAGTATTATAACGTGAAGCATCAGTCGATTGTTGACCGTGGATCTGACATGAAATTTACTGATTTCGCTCAGTTTTCGCCCCCTGTTGTGACTGAAAAGGAAGCATATATTGCTCAGCAAGACGTATGCTTGCATGAGCAGAAATTAGGTTTCTGCCAATCACTTTATTTGCCATAAATTTTAGTAACTGTCGGGGCGATCATGTTTAAGATTTTTAAAAAGCAATGGAGTTGGTTAAGTGAAATTTACCCCTATGCTCGTGCAGCCTATTCCAGCGGAAAAAGTCTGACACGAGTTAAAAAAGGGAGTGCGAGTTATTCGACAAATAGTATTCTTCTATTCTCAACAATGAAAAATGAAGGGCACCGGCTTGCCTTCTTTTTAGATTATTACCGTCGTCTTGGCGTTGATCATTTTTTTATTGCCGATAATGGTTCTACTGATAATACCACTGCGCTATTGGCTGAACAGCCGGATGTTACCCACTATTATACGAAGGGTAGCTATAAAGACTCTAATTTTGGAATGCACTGGCTTAATAATTTGCTTTTCCGTTATGGCCGTGGGCACTGGTGTTTTACTTGTGATCCTGATGAATTTTTTGTTTATCCGCATATGGAAACGCGCGATCTGCGAGATCTTACTCAGTATTTGGAAGCTATAAAACAGGACTCATTTTTTACTATCATGCTTGATATGTACAGCGATAAAGCTGTTGCTGATACTTTCTATGAAGAAGGGACAGACCCACTAAACGCCTGCCCTTATTTCGATGGTTATGGTTATTCAAAACAGTACAATGGAAATTATCGAAATTTGTATGTGCAGGGTGGCGTTAGGCGTCGAGTGTTTTCTAAACAACAACCAGCTAGTTCACCAGCATTGAATAAAGTACCTCTTGTTAAATGGAAATGGAACTATGTCTATATTTCCTCTATGCACATGATGTTGCCACGTCGCTTAAATCGCTGCATAGATGAACGTATGGTAACGGGGGCGCTGCTGCATTTTAAATTCATTAGTCAGTTAAATGATAAAGTAAAGCAGGAAATGATTGCTAAGCAGCATTATAACGATTCTGCTGAATATAAGCAGTATGGCGCTGTGATTGATCAGAAAGATATACTCTATGATCAGCATGTATCGGTACCTTTTAAAGGATGGAAAGATCTGGCTAAACGCGGGCTAATAAATTTAGGAGGTTGGTAATAGTGAAAGTGTCATTCGTTTTGCTCGCACACGAGAAGCCAGAACAGCTTAAAGATTTATTAGGGTCGCTACTGAGCGCTGGTAGTAACGTGTTTGTGCACCATGATGCCTCTAGTGGGGGCGATTTATCTGCTGCTGTGGCAGATTGGGGCTACGATCAACTGCCCGGCAATATTTATTTTGCTGAGCGTGTAAAAGTGGTGTGGGGTGAGTGGTCTATTGTGCAGGCTACCCTTAATTGTATGGCTGCCATTCAACAGCACGATGTGGACAGCGATTATTTTATGCTGATTTCTGGCTCGTGTATGCCGGTTAAACCGATACAGTTACTTGAACACTATTTAGCGGAAAGTGGCCAGGATCACATTGAAGCTGTCAATGCGGAAAAAAATAAATGGGTGACCGCAGGGCTTCAGAAACAGCGTTGGTCGAAGTACCATTTTTTTAACTGGCGTTACCAAACATTTTGGTTTGATTGGTCGCTTAAGTTACAGCGCAAGCTGAAAATAAAGCGTGCGATACCGCTGAATCATACGGCTCATATGGGATCGCAGTGGTGGTGCTTACGGCGAAGTACTGTATTTAGCATTCTTGATCTTTATCGCAGTCATCCGGCATTGAAGAAATTTTATCGGCGCACTTGGGTGCCCGATGAGCTTTTTTTTCAAACCATGGTGGCTAATCTCATACCCAATGAGCAAATTAGTGATGAATTAATCACTCGCTATAAGTTTAATAACTGGGGGATTCCAAGGGTTTATTATGATGATGACTATCCCGAGTTATTAGGCGAAAATCGCTTTTTCGTTCGTAAGGTCAGTTATCGCGCTCACCAGCTTCGTGATCGCTTAGCTAGGATTGCGCCACTTGACATTAGTGAGTTCGCTAATTTGCTTGAAGGTGCTGAAGCCGAACGTCTCTACTTGGAAGAACGCTCTGCAATGTTGAGGGGGATTGAGCAGCATCGTTGGCATAGTCTTGATTCCAGCTATGAAAACCCCTATGACTATGTAAAATCTATCCCTAACCCGATGTTGATATTAATCGGATCTGAGCCCGAAACCAAATACCAAGCTTTGCTAGAATTAAATAAACTCCAGCACACCGTGGTATATGGAGACTTATTTGATAATACGGAGGTCGGTGCTGGTTATAGTCATCGGCTTGGTTTGATAGCTGAGCCCGATGCGGTAACGTTAATGCAGCATCAGTGGCACCAGCAGTTAGGGGATATTGCTTTTCAGAATCCTGGTAAAACAATTATTTTTTCCCTTGGCGATAATGCTTTAAGATATTTGGAAATACTGCGCTGGAACAGTGACTGTCATGTAATAATGATAGACCGAAGTCGTGTTGCACCTATTAATAAAGCGCTTATGGAAGATCTTTATTTAAAAAGTAAAGTTCTTCATCTTTTGCAAAATAGAAACTGTGAATTGAGTCGTTTGTCACTACCATTAGTGGGAGAGCTGGTTGCTTCCCTTGATGGTAAATACACGACTTCTCGTTCCTTCAATAGCTTTCTGCGCTTTTATCAAGCCAAAGTCCGTTGGCCAGCGTTGCTTTCAGCTGAGCATAATCATTGGGATTTTTTAAAATCTATTTACTCAAAAATAGTGGTATTTGTCTATGATGAAGAGCATGCCTTAGAGGGCGTTCAAGAATTTTTAAAAGATAAGCTTGGTTCAGAGCTTTACCATGACCCATTCTCAGTTGCCTCCCAAGACGATAACTCTTTAGATTGGCACTATTACCTTGCTGATTTATCCCACTTGAATGCTAAAGTGAATCAAGGAGTGTTGGCATTCGCTTTAAATGTTTCTTCCATTGGCTACCTTGATACCTTGCGTTGGAAACGGAATCTAATGGTGGTGGCTTTAGAGGATGAAAAAGTACAGGATAAAAGTGCCAGTCAGCTGACGTTTACCCTCCGTGGTGCCCAGCAGGTTTATCAACGGGCCGCTAGTGGCCATGCGTTCCGGCGCTTGGATGTGTTAATGCGTGATAGGCGCTGCAGTTATGCGGCAGTCCCTCCCTTTGAGCAGCGTTGGATTGAGGAGGAACTGTATAGCTTCTTACAATTTTCACCCTTAAAAGTTAATGCTCCGTTAGCTGGTGATCCGATTAAGTTCTCTGCTTCTTAATATTTATTAGATGTTTTATTTTTTATACTGAAATTAATAGGTGAATCGTGAATTTATTAATTGTTGGAGGCGCTGGCTATATTGGTTCACATATGGTGAAGCAACTTAGCTTAGAGGGGCACAATGTTGTTGTACTGGATAACTTAACCAGTGGTTTCCGTGAATTGGCGTGTTACGGCGAGTTGGTGGTCGGTGATTTAGCCGATATTGTCTTGCTGGAAAATTTATTTAATCAATATGAGTTTGATGGTGTCATGCATTTTGCTGCCTGCAGTTTGGTGGGAGAGTCTGTGCAGCACCCAAGTAAATATTATCGCAATAATGTGGCTAATACGCTAAATTTGCTTGATGTCATGGTGCGCCACGGTGTGAAGCAGTTCATTTTTTCGTCGACAGCGGCTACTTTTGGTGAGCCTCATTATCTGCCGATTGATGAAGCTCATCCACAGCAGCCGATCAATCCATATGGTATGTCTAAGCTGATGGTTGAACGCATCTTAAGCGACTATGCCGCTGCCTACGGACTTAATTCCGTGTCGTTACGCTATTTCAATGCTTGTGGTGGGGACCCAGGTGGTGAGATTGGTGAATGTCATGATCCTGAAACACATTTAATTCCTATTATTCTACAAGCGGCTTCAGGTCGGCGTGAGGCTGTTACCGTTTTTGGCCGTGATTATGCGACAGAGGATGGTACCTGTGTCCGCGATTATATCCATATTGAAGATTTATGCTCTGCTCATGCTCTTGCCTTAAAGGCACTGTTGAATAAACAGATTATAGGGGCGAATGCTTATAATTTGGGCAATGGAGCGGGATTTTCTGTGCAGCAGGTAATCGATGCGGTTAGGCGTGTGGTGGCAGACGATGGCCGGGATATCGTGGTGCTTGAGGGGGAGCGGCGCTCAGGAGACCCGGCAACACTGGTCGCAGATTCAGCCCTTGTGCGAAAGGTACTTGGTTGGTATCCCAACTTCTCGGCGTTGGACACTATTATCCAACATGCATGGGCATGGGAGAAAAAATTGGCTAAATTAGACTAGGAAAGCGATAGTTTTGACAATATCTTTAAGCGAAAAGGGCGGGTGTGATGAGCGATATAGTTGAGGCATTTTTTAGTGAGCAGCCGGATGTAAGCGTTATAAAGGAACGCGTCGCGTTCGGTACGTCTGGTCATCGAGGGCGTGCGACAGAGCGAACGTTTAATGCGGGACATATTATCGCCATTACTCAAGCTGTGGTCGACTATCGCCGAGAAGTGGATTATCAGGGGCCCCTTTTTTTGGCATTTGATACGCATGCGCTTTCCAGACCCGCGTGGCAGTGCGCATTACAGGTGTTAGCTGCGAATAAAGTGCCTGTAATGATTGAAAAAAATCATGGCTATACCGCTACTCCGTTAGTGAGCCGAGCGATTTTGCAGCATAACGCTATGCTAGGCGCCTCCTTGTCAGACGGTTTGATCATCACGCCTTCCCATAACCCGCCAGAAGATGGCGGGATTAAATATAATCCTCACCATGGCGGCCCTGCTGATACAGGCGCGACGGAATGGATTGAACAACGTGCGAATGCCTATCTATTGCGCCGGTTAAGCGATATCTCCCCTGTGCCCGTTGAAAATATGCTCGACTACGCACAGGAGTATGACTTTACCTCACATTATGTCGCTCAATTAGGGTCTGTCGTCGATATAACTGCGATTAAAAAAGCTAACCTGACTCTGGGTGTGGATCCTATGGGGGGGACTGCTTTGCCTGTTTGGCAGGCGATCGCCGAACATTATGGGCTGAACTTAGAAGTGGTTAATACCACTTTGGACGTCAATTTTGCATTTATGCCGCCAGATCATGACGGTAAAATTCGAATGGATTGCTCTAGCGCGGCGGCAATGGCCAACCTGCTCGAAATTAAAGACCGTTTCGATATCGCCTTTGGTAATGATCCTGATGCTGATCGGCATGGCATTGTTGATGCTAATGGTTTGATGAACCCTAACCATTTTTTGGCGGTGTGTGTGGATTACCTGATGGGGCATCGACCTGAATGGGCGGAGTCGCTAAAAGTAGGTAAAACATTAGTCTCTTCTTCAATGATTGACCGAGTGGTCGCCTCTCATGGGCGGGAGCTTTATGAGGTACCCGTGGGCTTTAAATGGTTTGTTGATGGGCTGCACGAAGGGTGGTTAGCGTTTGGTGGGGAGGAGAGCGCAGGGGCTAGCTTGCTTACTCGTGATGGTAAACCTTGGTCGACAGACAAAGATGGTATCGCGTTGTGCTTGTTAGCGGCAGAGATCACTGCGGTAACGGGGAAAACGCCTAGTGAGTATTACCGTTCGCTGACTGAGCGTTTCGGCGAGCCTTTCTATAAGCGAGTAGATACTGCTTGTACGCCTGAGGAAAAAGCAGCGTTCAAGCAGTTAAGTGCTGAAAGTGTCACAGAGACGATGCTAGCGGGTGATCCTATTACGGCGGTGTTGGTAAAAGCGCCTGGCAATGATGCCTCCATTGGTGGTCTTAAAGTAACGACCGATAATGGTTGGTTTGCAGCCCGACCTAGCGGTACCGAATCGCTTTATAAAATATATGCGGAAAGCTTCAAAGGCCCTCAGCATTTAGATGAGCTAATTGAAAGTGCTGCCCGGCTACTTTCCGGTGTTTTGAGAGGATAAAAGTCTTATTAGTCTTCGATTATGGCAGGAGCTTAAAATTTATTTGGGCTTCTGCCTTTTTTGTCATCACGTTGTAAAACATAAGATTAAATGTTGAGAGGGTGGAAATGGCTCATCGCTTGCTTCATAAAATGAGTAGTTATCTGTTTATTTAGTCTATTAAGGAAGACACCATGGATGCCCCACTATCAGCGGTAAACCAACGTCTTTACACGCCTGCCAATGAACTAGCAGTTCACGCCATGAGGCTGCAGGCTCAGTCTCTACGCGACCTCATTGGCAATGGCCCAACGGCGAAGCAACGTGCTAAAGCACTGGCGTTTACCTTTGGCTCGCTTCATGTTGACTTCAGCAAGCAACGGCTTACCCAAAAAACAATAGCACTATTGATTGAATGGGCGCGCAGTTGCGGTATTGAAGCCAGGCGTCAAGCATTCTTCGCTGGGGAGATGGTTAACCCTTCCGAGCAGCGTGCCGCTTTGCACATGGCCGCAAGGTGGCCTGAAACGGCGACCCCTCCAGCAGGAATGGAGTACGCTGCTGCTTTTTGCCAGCAGCAGCGGGCGCGTATGGCTAAAATGGTTAAGCGTGTTCATGCAGGCGAATGGTTTGGGGCCACCGGTCAAACAATCACCAATATAGTGCATATTGGTGTTGGAGGCTCTGATTTGGGGCCAAAACTGATCAGTGAGTCATTAGCCGATCTTCCTAGTAGTACGAAGGTGGGCGTGCATTATGTTTCAACGATGGATGGGTCGCAGATTCTGCCTTTAATGGAGCGTTTGAATCCAGCGACTACCCTTATCGTGCTTGCTTCAAAGTCTTTCACTACGGCCGATACACACTTTAATGCGCGTACCGTGTTGGCTTGGCTAAGCAGTGCACTTGAGGTAGACGAGGCTACTATCTGTCGCTATCAGTTGATCGGTGTTTCTTCCAAGCCTGAAAAAATGACCACCTTTGGTATTCCTGAGTCTCATCAGTTGGTATTTAAGGAGTGGATAGGAGGGCGCTTTTCACTTTGGTCGCCTATTGGTATTAGTGTCGCTATGCAGCTGGGTACGGAATGTTTTGATGCATTATTAGATGGCGCTCATGCAATGGATCGCCACTTTATAGACACGCCATTGGCCACTAATTTACCTGCTTTGTTGGCATTAGTCGGCGCTTGGAATTGTCAGTTCCTTAATATTCCTACTCATGTGGTCTTACCCTACGATGGTCGTCTAAAAAGCCTGTCTGCTTATTTACAGCAACTAGAAATGGAGTCTAACGGGAAAAAGATTGGCTTGGATGGTCGTTCCGTTAATCATGCTACATGCCCCATTATGTGGGGGGACGTTGGGCCCAATGCGCAGCATGCTTTTTATCAACTGTTGCATCAGGGGGGGCATACGGTGAGCGCAGACTTTGTCGCTGTGGCTACGCGTGAAGTGAACGCGCCTGATAAAGTACAAGAGTCGTTAGCCTCTCAAGAGCAGCTAACACTGGCAAATTGCTTGGCACAAGCACAGCTTTTTGCGTTAGGGGATGAGGCTATTCCCGTAGCGCTCAAGGGACAAATTGCGCAAGGTTATCGTGGTAATCACCCTAATTCCTTCCTACTATTGAAGCAGCTAGATCCTTGGTCAATTGGTGCACTATTAGCCCTCTATGAGCATAAGGTGTTTGTTCAATCAGTTTTATGGAACTTGAATCCTTTTGACCAACCTGGTGTAGAGCTCGGTAAACAGTTAGCGACCAGTCTTTATCAAACGCTTGCTGATAAATCTGTTGAGCAGGAGAATGTAGAAGATCCCAGCACTACTCAACTTTTGTCTAAATTGAATGATTGGAAAAAAGCAGGGTAGCTTAAAATGTATTTTGAAAAGGAAGCCATTCGTGATGCAGGTACGCAAAGCAATTATACCCGTAGCCGGGTTTGGTACTCGTTTGTTGCCGATTAGTAAGGCCATTCCGAAAGAGATGGTACCCGTTGTTGATCGGCCATTGATACAACACGTAGTAGAGGAGGCGTTGGCAGCGGGTATCAATGAAATTATTTTGGTGACTCGAGCAGGAAAATCGGCCATTGAAGATCATTTTGATGCGCATTTTGAGCTTGAACACTCGCTGGCCAGCAAGGGCAAGGATGCCCAGTTGCAAATCCTTTCGTCTATTTCCCCTAAAAAATTAAAGGTAACCAGTGTTCGCCAGCCGAGCGCAAAAGGCTTAGGTCATGCGATTTTTTGTGCCGCTTACCTGCTGGATAAGGATGAGCCGTTTGCGGTTATTTTGCCGGACGTACTGGTGAAGCCTCAAATTTCCTGTAGTACATGCGATTTAGGCAGCATGGTTGAACGTTGGAATGCTAAGCAGGTGGCGCAAATTATGGTGGAAGCTGTTCCCCATGAGGAGGTGTATCGTTACGGTATTGTAGACTGTGATGAGCCAGCCCCTGGTGAGAGTGCTGTTATGCGTGGTGTGGTAGAAAAGCCAAAGCCTGAAGATGCTCCCTCGCGTCTTTCGGTGATAGGCCGTTACGTATTGCCTTATCGCATTATGCAGCTGTTGGATGGCTTACCTCCAGGTGCTGGAGGCGAAGTCCAACTTACTGATGCTATCGATAGCTTAATGCAAGAAGGTGGATCCGTGGAGGCCTTTCGGATGTTGGGTCGTACTTTTGACTGCGGGCACATTGATGGGTGGCTAAAAGCCAATACCATGCTGGCGCGAGAAGCTGGCTATACGGTTTAAGCGTTTTACTTACTAAAATGGGAACACGAGTGGCGTGATGATCAACACGGCAGCAGAGTAGGTGATACTGACAGGCAGCCCAATTTTGAGGAAGTCAGCCACTTGATAGCGTCCTGGTGAGTACACCATCAGGTGAGTTTGATAGCCAAAGGGAATCAAAAAACACGCGCTGGCGCCATAAGCTACCGCCATTACAAAGGGGAGTGGGTCCGCTCCAAACGCTTGGGCAGTGCTCCAGGCGATGGGGAAGGCCAGGGCGGCAGCGGCGTTGTTTGTGACTGTTTCTGTCAACAGCAGCGTTAATAAATAGCACCCTATAAAAGCGGCGTAGATACCATAGCCACTGAATAAAGCCTGCATGCCGGTCACTAGCAGGCCTGCGGCGCCGGAATTTTCAAGTGCTTGGGCAATCGCTAATGCTGAGCCAATGATTAGCCATAACTCAAACGGGAAACGGCGGCGTAGTTCCGCGAAACTGATGACTTTCATGACGAGTAGCCCGCCTAAAAGCATCAACAGCCCATGAAATAAGGGCAGTAAATTGGCGGTGGCAAAGATGATAACCGCAGCGAATCCGCCGACCGTGAATAAGCTCTCTTTGTTGCTCAGCCGCGGCCGTGTGAAGCTGCCACTGAGCAAGTGGAAGTTGCGGTCTAGATTGCGGTGCTGCCGAAAATCAGCACTTACGGCCAGTAGTAAGCAGTCACCAACGCGGAGCGGGATTTTCCCTAGTTGCCCTTCCAGGCGTTTTTCCCCTCGTCGTATGCCCACCACGCCTGCACTGAACATGCTGCGGAAATCCACATCCTGCAGTGTTTTTCCGGGAAGCTCTGATTCATGAGAAATAACGACTTCCACGAGGTTTGTCGCGAGTAGGTTGTCAGCTTGATGTCCGAATAGCTGTAACCCTGGAAAGCGCTGTAAGGCCTGTACCTTGCCTGTTTCACCGGTGAAGACCAGCATGTCATTAGCCTGCAGCAGCTCGTCTGGAGCGACGGGGCTTATAAGCCTTCCTTGGCGTTCAATTTCTAGTAAATAGAGTCCCTCTAAACTGCGTAGACCGTTATCTTCAATGCTTTTACCGATCATCGGTGAGCTGGGATCAAGGTCAGCGGCTAAGAAGTAGGCAAGCTTCTCATTGGTATCTTCCAACCGGTGGTGTGGTAATGAATTGGCGCGCCACATCAGCACACATAGAGAAATTAAAGCAACGGGTATGCCGACTAGGCTAAATTGAAACATGCTCAACTCAGTACCGCTGGCACTAACATTGAAAGAGTTAACCACTAAGTTAGTGGAGGTGCCTACTAACGTTGTGATGCCGCCTAATATCGAAGCATAGGAGAGTGGAATTAACAGCCGCGAAGGTGCGATGCGTTGTTGGCGTGAAACCGCGCCTAAAAAAGCAGCCACTACGGCGGTGTTATTCAAAAACGCAGAGAGGATGGCGGTACTTCCCATCAGTCGCGCGGTGGCGAGACGAGGATGGCCGCTCAATAAATGCCGAGAAAGCCAGTCCAGTAAAGGTGAGCGCTCTAGTGCAAGCGAAACGAGCAACAGCAGCAGTAATGTTGCAAGCGCCGGATTGGAAAACTGCATGAGTAGCGTGTTGGTATCTACAAAGCCCAGCACTAGAAAAATACCTGCTAGCGTAACAAAGGCAATGGCCGGTTTTACCTTGCCACTAATGAGTAACGCAAGTAAGGCAATAATCGATACGAGTACAGTCCAGGGGGTCATGGTGGGTCCTTATGAACCAGTAAAGACGTTGTGTACTTGATGGATTTTACGCAGGCTTATATGATGGTGTCTAATGATTGATAAAAATAGTATTTTATTTTGCCTTTAATTTGTTTTAAAACAAAAGGTTATGATAAATTTTGAATGCAAAACATTTATCGCCTGGATCGTTGAATGAGCGCCGAAAACAAGCGGTTCGGTTGCGTTTAGATGGGCATACTGTCTTGAAAGTTACTCAACAAACAGGGCTTTCTGCGCCCACTGTGTCGGCTGCGTGGAAAGCTTTTCGTGAGGGCGGGTGGGCGGCAGTGCCAGTCAAAACACGCGGGAGGTTGAAGGGGCAGGCGAATGTACTCGATGCTTCTTTTCAGGAGGTGCTTTGGCAGGTACTTAACCAAGCACCTCCTGATGACGCGCCTGCCTGGAGCAGTGCCGGGTTGGCTGATTGGTTAAAAGAAAATCACAATCTTGAGCTGACACAGCGTGCGATAGAGCACTGGTGGGAAAGCGAAGGACTAAAACATGAGCCTTGGCCGTTGGTGCGTTTTGCAAAGCAACGTTCACAGCAGGGGCGGTGGTATCGTCAGTCCGTAGAGCCGCTATTTTCTAAGACCAAAGAGGCTACCCAGCGTTGGCAAGTTGGTGTACGGCGAATCGCACATCCCTCTCGGTCGGTATATCAATTTTATTTGCATGGAGTTCGTGGTCGGTTACTGATGCGTTGTTTTGAACGACCGCCGGTAGCAGCCGACTATGTGTCTTTATTTAAAGCGTTGAGCCGGCAGGGTCCCGGGGTGGTGGTGTTTCATGGGGCGTTGCTTGAGGTAAGTCCTGAAGTTAAACAATGGCTAGCAGAGCAGCCTGCGTTTTGGCTAGTACCAGTGCCGAGAAACTTGGCAATAACAGCTTAAACACTCAGCACTTTTACCATGGGTTTTTAAGACAGTGCCGCTATGGCTTCTTGAGAACAAATTTTTAAACAACATTGGGACAGATGATGACATCACTTACCCATCTACAGCGTCTGGAAGCAGAAAGCATTCAGATTATGCGCGAAGTGGTTGCCGAGACTGAAAACCCGGTAATGCTTTATTCCGTTGGGAAAGATTCAGCGGTTATGCTGCACTTAGCGCGTAAAGCGTTCGCTCCTGCTCCGCCACCGTTTCCGCTCCTGCATGTAGATACGCGCTGGAAGTTCCGTGCTATGTACGAATTCCGTGACCACATGGCGGAAGATATTGGCATGGATCTGCTGGTGCATATCAACCCGGAAGGTATCGAAAAAGATATTAATCCGTTTACCCACGGCTCGGCTATTCACACTGATGTGATGAAAACTGAAGGCTTGAAGCAGGCGTTGGATAAATACGGATTCGACGCGGCCTTTGGTGGTGCTCGTCGCGATGAAGAGAAGTCGCGTGCCAAAGAGCGCATTTTTTCATTTCGCACAGCTCAGCACCGTTGGGATCCGAAGAATCAACGCCCAGAGTTGTGGAAGCTTTACAACACACGTAAACATGCCAAAGAATCGATTCGCGTTTTTCCGATCTCCAACTGGACCGAGCTGGATATTTGGCAGTACATTTACCTCCAGAACATTCCTATTGTGCCGCTTTACTATTCAGCCGAGCGTCCAGTAGTAGAGCGTGATGGTGCGCTCATTATGGTGGATGACGAGCGTATGCCGTTAGAGCCTGGTGAAGTGCCTATGATGCGTAAAGTACGTTTCCGTACCTTGGGTTGCTATCCGCTGACGGGGGCTATCGAATCCGAAGCTGATACCTTGCCGGCAATTATTCAAGAAATGCTGTTGACCAAGACGTCGGAACGTCAGGGCCGGGTAATTGATAACGATAGCGCGGCATCCATGGAGAAGAAAAAGCAAGAGGGGTATTTTTAATGTCTCACTCATCTGACCTAATTGCCGACGATATTGAAGGTTACCTGAAAGCTCATGAGCATAAAGGGCTGCTACGCTTTATTACCTGTGGAAGCGTAGATGATGGTAAAAGCACGCTTATTGGTCGCTTATTGTTTGAGTCAAAGCTGCTATTCGAAGACCAGTTAGCGGCGATTGAAGCAGATTCCAAGAAATACGGCACTCAGGGCGGCGATATGGATTTCGCGCTGCTCGTAGATGGCTTGGCTGCTGAGCGTGAACAGGGTATCACCATTGATGTGGCGTACCGTTTTTTCTCTACTGAGAAGCGGAAGTTCATCGTAGCGGATACCCCAGGGCACGAGCAATACACCCGTAATATGGTGACGGGAGCTTCGACGGCGGACGCGGCTATTTTGATGGTCGATGCGCGCTACGGTATTTTGACGCAAACTCGTCGACATAGCTTTTTGATGTCAGTAATGGGCATGCGTCACGTGGTTGTTGCCATCAATAAGATGGACTTAGTGGACTACTCAAAAGCCCGCTTTGATGAGATCAAAGAGGAGTACATTGCGTTTGCTAAGCAGCTTGGTCTAGAAAATATCACTTTCATACCAATGTCGGCTTTAAAGGGTGATAACGTTATTGAGCAGAGCGCGAAGATGCCTTGGTATCACGGCACCACGCTCATGGGCTATCTGGAAACGGTTGAGCTAGATGCTGAACACCTTCAGCGTTCCCCTTTCCGTATGCCTGTACAGTGGGTTAACCGTCCTAACCTCGACTTCCGCGGGTTTAGTGGCATGGTTGCTAGCGGAGTGATTCGCCCTGGCGATGAGATTCGTGTTCAGCCATCGGGTAAAAGCAGTACCGTTGCAAGTATATACACGATAGATGGTGATTTAGACGAGGCGGTCGCAGGGCAGTCAGTGACACTGTTATTGGAAGATGAGATTGATATCTCCCGTGGCGATGTTATTTCAGGCGTGGATCACCCCGCTCATACTGCTGACCAGTTTGAAGCGACTCTAGTGTGGATGCATGAGTCACCGCTTTTAGCAGGTCGTCCTTATTTAATGAAGCTGGGGACTCAGACGGTGTCGGCTACCGTTACTGATATTAAGTATCAGATTAACGTCAATACCCTTGAACACATGGCCAGTAAGCAGCTTGATTTAAATGGTATCGGCATATGTACACTGAGCCTGAATCGTGCGGTAGCTTTTGATGCCTATAAAGATAATCAGGATACCGGTGGTTTTATCCTGATTGACCGGATGACCCACAACACTGTGGGTGCTGGTATGCTGCATTTTGCTTTGCGCCGCAGCCAAAATATTCATATGCAGCATGTGGATATTGATAAAGAAGCGCGCGCGTTAGCGAAGGGCCAAAAACCGGCCGTACTATGGTTTACCGGGCTATCAGGGGCAGGTAAATCTACCATTGCTAACCTTGTAGAGAAGAAGCTGTTTGCAAACGGACAGCATACTTATCTGCTGGATGGGGATAACGTACGTCATGGTTTAAACCGTGACTTGGGCTTCACCGATGCTGATCGTGTTGAGAACGTGCGCCGCGTTGCTGAAACCACTAAGTTGTTGGTTGATGCTGGGCTAATCGTGATGTCCGCGTTTATTTCACCTTTCCGCAGTGAGCGCCAAATGGCGCGTGACTTGCTGGACGAAGGTGAGTTTATCGAAATTTATGTTGATGCTCCTCTTGGTGTTGTTGAAGCGCGCGATCCTAAAGGCCTTTATAAAAAGGCGCGACGTGGTGAGCTTAAGAACTTCACGGGTATCGACTCTGTATATGAAACGCCTGAAGCCCCCGATGTTCACCTTAAAACATCAGAAATGAGTGCTGAAGAAGCAGCCGACACGGTGATTGATGCGCTGCGTCAACGGGGCTTGATTAGTTAAATAAACGCACGCGATTTGTTGTCATATATTGGCTGCCAAGTGTCGGAGAACCATCCTTCACTTGGTGGCCTTTTTATAAGGGATTGAGGACATGATTGATCAAACTTTGCTAAACGATGTTGAGCAGATTGCCCGTAATGCGGGTAGTGCGATTATGAAGGTCTACGCTCGTGAGTTTAGCGTGGAAGAGAAGGAGGATAAAAGCCCGTTAACTGAAGCCGATAAAGCTGCTCATGAGATTATTATGCGCGGACTTGGATCTCTATCGCTTCAACTTCCTATCCTTTCAGAAGAGGACGCAGAAGCTTTTACTGGCGTGGATAGCGATGGCCGTTATTGGTTGGTTGATCCACTGGATGGCACTAAAGAGTTCATTAAGCGTAACGGTGAATTTACCGTTAATATTGCGCTGATTGAGAACGGGAAGCCAGTGTTAGGTGTTGTTACAGCGCCTGCGCTAGATGTAGCGTATGTAGCGGCAGAAGGAATAGGAGCATTCAAAATCGATGCTGATGGCCAGCGAGAAGCCATTCAAGTAGCAGGTCAGCCTGACCCACAAACTATCTGGCGTGTAGTGGGAAGTCGCTCACATCCAAGCCCAGACTTAGCCGAGTGGTTGGAGCAGCTAGGAGAGCATGAGATGTTGCCGATGGGTAGTTCTCTCAAGCTGTGTTTGATCGCTGAAGGCAAAGCCGACGTCTATCCACGTTTAGGACCTACTTGTCTTTGGGATACAGGTGCTGCACACGCTGTGGTGATTCAGGCGGGTGGGCGTGTAGAAACGTTGGAGAGCGTGCCACTAAGTTATGCGACTCCAAGTGAAAAGCTCAACCCCTATTTTATTGTATGGGGGCACTAAACTAACTTGGCAGCGGGCGCTTGCTCTGAAGGGCCTTTACTTTTTACTTATACTTTTAATTGGTAGAACAAGGTGTTGAGTGCGGTTAAGTAGGTTGAGCAAGACAATGGCTCGCTCTTCACCTTTGCAGCGTGTGAATACCGCCTCTATATCTTTGAAGGGACCTTCATTGATGGTGATTTCCTCACCGGCCCTAAAATAGGTGTGAATGCCTTCTAGATGGTGTGGCTGAGAACGCAGTGTTTCGACGAGCTGTGAAGGAATCGTAGCAGGTCTGTCGCCAAAGGTGAGTAGGCGCAGGACTCCTCGGGTGGAACGAATAGGCCGCCAATTGCTGACCACTTGATCTAAACAGATAAATAGGTAGTAGGGAAATAGGGGCTGGGTCACCTCTTTGAGCCTGCCCTGGTGTTTGCGTTGAATAGTTAGAACCGGGTGGAAAACCTCATAACCTTGATTGGTGAGATGTTCGGCGGCGCGAAATGATTCGCCTCCTTTGCATTGTATAACATACCAGCAAGCTATAGCGCCTTGCTGGTTGCTGACAGCGTCCATACATCTCCTTAGGGCTAGCCAAATTTAATATAGTTAAAGAGATTACGGTAACACTGCGGTTAATGCATCTAGCGTTTGGTCAATGTGTGCTTGGGTGTGGCCACATGAAAGGAAGAAGCGCAGCCGCGCGCTTTTTTCAGGCACTGCCGGATGCAGGATCGGTTGCACGTTGATCTGCTGTTCCAATAGCCCGTGGGAGACCCTTGCTGCTGCCGCAGAGCTGCCAATAATCACCGGCACGACGGCAGCCCCGATGCTTTGGCCAGTATCCAAGCCGCGGGCGGTGGCCTGCTCGAGGAAGTAGCGCGAAATAGCGTGCAGACGCTGAACACGCTCGGGCTCTTGCTGCATGAGTTGCAGCGCCGCCAGCGAAGGGGCTGCCACTTGCGCGGGCATGCCTACGCTGTAGAGAAAACCGGGCGCCAGATAGCGCAAGGTCTCCACCAGTGGCTTGCTGCCGGCGATATAGCCGCCGCAACCTGCCAAGGCCTTGCTCATGGTACCCATCCAGATGTCCACATCGCGCGGGTCGATATTGAAATACTCGCGCAGCCCTAGGCCGGTGTCGCCCATGACCCCAAAGGAGTGGGCTTCGTCGACCATTAGCCAGGCTTGATAGCGTTGCTTCAATTCGATAAAGCGCGGCAGCTCCGGGATGTCGCCATCCATGCTGTAAAGCCCTTCGATTACCACCAGCACGCGTTCAAACTGATGCCGATGACGGGCCAGCAGGGCTTCCAGGGCGGCCGGGTCGTTATGGCTAAACGACATGCGCTTGGCGCCAGAAAGCTGTGCGCCGACGAGGGAGCTGTTATGGATATACTCGTCGTGGAGCACTAAATCTTTAGGCCCCAGCAGGTAACCTAGCGTGGAGACGTTAGTGGCGTGACCGCTCACAAACACCACCGCATCTTCAACGCCGTAGGCCGTAGCGAGGGCCTGTTCCAGCTCTTGGTGGATAGGCCGTTCGCCGGATACCACGCGACTGGCGGAGACTGAGGTGCCGTAGCGGGCCACGGCATCGCAGGCGGCCTGATTGATACGCGGGTCGCCTGAGAAGCCGAGGTAGTTATAGCTGGCAAAGTTGATGCAGGTCTGCCCATTAATCACGCTGGTCGCCCCAGCGGTGCCTTCGTGTACCTTGAAGAACGGGTCGACCAAGCCGAGCTGATCGGCGGCCTGACGCATCATGGCAATTTGCTGATAGCCGGGTTGTGCATCAAAGCGCGTAAAGCGCTCAGGCACTGAGCGCTGCTCAGCCCCTTGCCCATTGGATGACACCGTGGTGCTGCTGGCAGCACGCGGCGCGGTGCGTTTGCGTGCTTGTTCCAGAAGCTGCTGTTTCAGTTCAGAGCGCTTGGCGGTCATAGTGTCTCAGTTGCAGATAATGAAGAAGCAGACGCAGTGTTTAATCCTTCGGTGCCGTGCTGGGCTGCCAGTGCGGCTATCGCATTTTGCGGAGGTTCTTCAACATCGTCGTGCTGATGCATTTTCTGAATAAGCACGCCCGCGAGTTTGTCGAGCGTCGATGCTTCGCTGAGCACCATGACTGACACCTGAACGCCCAAGCGGTTCTCGATGGCGGTCATTAGCTCGACGCCCATTAGGGAGTCAAATCCCATGTCGTAGACCGAACGGTGGATATCGAGCTTCTCTTCATCAATTAGTAAAATGCTGGCCAGTTCGGCGCGCAGTAAGTCGGTGATCGTACTGTGTAGCTCCTCTGGCGAGAGGTTGGCCAGCAGGGCGCTGATGTCGTCGTCGGCATCGACGCTGCTAACATCGTCGCTGGCACGGGCAATTTCATTAAAGCGGGGCGCTTCAGCGGTGGGTAGGAAGCGAGCAAGCGCCCCCCACTCCAGCTCCAGAACGCCCAGGCTTGGCCCTGGGGTCAGCAGCATTTGCTCGAGCACATTCAGCGCGTCATCCGAACGTAGTGCCGAGCCGCCCAGACGCTCTTGCAGCGCATCCCGGGTGCGGGTGTTGCGAGCCAGGAAACCGACATCTTCAATGGCGCCCCAGCGTACGCAGGTCGCCGGTAAGCCAGCGGCGCGGCGGTTAGCGGCAAAGGCTTCTAGCCAGTGATTGGCGGCGACGTAGTTAGCCTGACCGGGGTTACCGAACAGCGTGGTGGCCGACGAGTAGAGCACGAAAAAGTCCAGCGCCGTTTCACGGGTTAGCGCATCAAGGTGGCGGGCACCGTCGATTTTGGGCGCCAACACTTTCTGAATACGTGCGGCATCCAGGTTGCGGATTAGACCATCGTCGATCACCGTGGCGGCGTGCACTATGCCGCGTAGCGGTGCGAGTTCAGTCTTGGCACGCTTCAGTACCGCGGTTAGAGCCGCGCGGTCGGTAATATCGCAGGCCGCAGCCACTACCTTGACGCCCTGCTGCTCGAAGGCCGCCATGGCTGCTTGGGCTTCTTCGCTGGCAGGGCCGCTGCGGCTAAGCAGAATCAGCTGCCGCGCACCTTTCTCTACTAACCATTGAGCGGTTCTTAACCCGAAGCCACCCAGGCCGCCGGTCACCAAGTAGCTGGCATCCGCTGAAAGCTGTATCGCTGCCGTGCCCAATACGTCGTTCTGGGGTGGCGCGATGGGCTGTTCATAGGTCACCACGACCTTGCCGATTTGACGCGCTTGCTGCATATAGCGGAAGGCGTCGATCACTTGCGTGTGGCTGAACGAGGTAAACGGCAGCGGGCTCAAGGTGCCGTCGTTAAACAGCGCCATCATTTCGCCAAACAGGCGTTGGGTGAGCGCGGGCTGCACCTTCATTAGCTGATCGGAGTCGATACCGAAGTAGCTGAGGTTATTGCGGAACGGGCGCAGGCCAATATGGGTGTTTTCGTAGAAATCGCGTTTGCCCAGCTCCAGGAAGCGGCCGAACGGGCGCAAGGCGCGCAGGTTCTGGTTGATCGCTTCTCCGGCGAGCGAGTTAAGCACCACATCCACGCCTTCGCCCTGGGTGTCTTCCAGGATCTCTTCGGCAAAGGTGAGCGAGCGCGAGTCATAGAGCCGATCGATGCCCATCAGACGCAGGAAGTCGCGCTTCTCTTCGGAGCCCACCGTGGCGTAAATTTCCGCGCCTAGCCACTGGGCGATTTGCAGCGCGGCGATACCTACGCCACCCGCGGCGCCGTGAATCAAGACTTTTTCGCCGGGTTCTAAGCGCGCCAAGTGCTTAAGCGCGTAGTAGACCGTGAAGAAGGTGGTTGGGATCGTGGCGGCCGCGGCAAAGCTGATGCCTTCCGGCAGCGGGGCAACGGCGTGCTGGCTGGCGATCACCTTATCGCTAAAGCTGGCAGGGCCGAAGCCGACTACCGCCTGGCCAGGCGTCACGTGGGTGACGTTGCTACCCACGGATTCGACCACGCCCGCAAATTCGAGGCCCAGGGTCGGCCCCGCGAAGCCGTTCTCAATCGCTTCATCGGAGAGCAGGCCCAGGGTGTACATCACATCGCGGAAGTTAAGCCCGGTGGCTTTAACGCTGATGGCCACTTCGTCAGCATTGGCTGGCGGTAGCGGGCGAGGGCGCCACGTTAACTGGCGCAGCTGCCCAGGCATGGTAAAGCCTAGCGTCATCGCTTGCTGTGGCTGTTGGGTCTGCTCGTTAGTCGGTGCTACCGCCGCCGGGCGCGGCGCGGGCAGGGTGCGCAGCCGAGTGGCAAAGCGGTGGCCCTGATGATCGATCAGCGCTTCGTTTTCGCTATCCGGCTGAGCCAGCAGCGTGGCCCAGGCGTTTAGCGCTGGCTCGCTGATCGTTGTCGGTACATCCAGCAGATAGACGTTATGGCCGACGGCTTCGTTGGCCAGCGAGCGGCCAAAGCCCCAGAGCGCGGCATCGCCGGGCGCCTCGTTAGCGCTAGTGGCGGGCGTTGCCTGCCAGAGCGCACTAAGGCCGTGGGTTACTAGCCATAGGGAGGCGGCCAGCGACTGCTGCTCTAACGCCAGCGTCCACTTAAGGGCGTGATCACAGCGGGCGGTTTGCGCTTCAGTGCTGTTAGCCCCCAGGCCACGCAGGTCAATGACATTGAGCGTTTGCTCTGAGTGATTCGCCAGTGCCGGTTGCGTTAATGCATGAGCCAGCAGCTCAGCGGGTTCGCTCTGGCTAATGCTGAGCAGCGCGGAAGCGTCGTGCGATTGCAGTGCCTCGACGAGAGTGGCCGCCAGCGCTTCATTGTTTTGATCGGCGACCACCAAGTGACGCCGTTGAGTCACGGTGGACTCATCTTCGTCCGCGGCTAACGGATAGTGGGCGTGGAGCAGATAAGCACCGCTCTCGCTCTCTTCCAGCGCCATGGGCATGGAAACCACAAAGCCTTGATCGTTTAGCCAGCCGATCAGCGTCGCTTGCTCCAGCGCGGTTTGATCGATGCCGGGTGTGGCCAGCAGGTCATCCAGCCAGCGGCTCGGGGCGATACCAATCAGCATGACCTGGGCGCCTGGCGCTAGCTGCGCGGGCAGTGCTTCTATCAATTGGCGCGTGGCGGCGGGATGGGTGATATCCACGCTGACAAACGCTACTTGGGCTTTTTCAACGCCCGTGGGGGCGGTTAACGCTGCAGTATCGTTTTGGTCAAGGTGCTGCATATCCATCAGCGGGAAGCGTTCTTGCAACTGCTCCACCTGATGACGCGTGCTATCGAGGGTGGTGATCACGCGGTAATGGGTAAGGTCGTGGTAAAGCGCTTGGGTGCTGCGTTCCAGTAAGCGTTCGCCCAACGCAGGCGCACTGGGGCCCGCTTCAAGGAATTGCAAGCGCTGCCCACCGGGGAGCTCTGTTATCAGCGCATCTATTAACTCGCCTAGCTCGCCTGCCAACGCCTGCCAGCCACTTTCGCCCACCAGTACGCGGTTCAAGCGCGCAAGGTGTTCCTGGCTAATGCCCAGCGTTTCAAGATCGCTGCTGCCGCTGCGCAGCGCTTGTTGGTGAAGCCCTAAACGGCCCACCAGATGGATAGGCGCAAAGTAATCGGGGTAGTCCTGCACCAGCAGTTGCCAGATAACGTCAGGCGAGTGCTGTGCGCCTTCTGAATCAGTATCGGTTTCTGCGTCCGGGCGCTGCTGAGCAAAGGCTTCACTGAGGCTGTCCAGCAGCGGGGCGACTTCGTTGCCATAGCGATGGCCGGTGCCCTTACCGTAAATAGTGGCAATATCGGCTAGGCGGGCCAGCGCCTCGGCGGGCAGTGCCAGTGGTTCTGAACGCAGTGGTGCCGGGGTCAGTTCCACATCCAAGTAGCTGAAATGCTGATGATGCGCGCGGTTAAGACGAATCGCTTTGAAGCGGGTTTTACTCAATACCGCAACCGCATTGCCGGCGGCGTCATACAGCTCGAAATCGGCGGTAAAGGAGTGCGGTGCGCGCTTGCCCATCACCGCACGGGCGATCACCGGCGCGCCCGCCTGGGTATTGACTTGAATGCGTCCCACACGCACCGGTACAAAGGCCAACTGGGCGGCGAACTCGCTATGTTGGGCCAACAGCGGGATAAACATCTGGAAGGCGCTATCCAGAATGCCGGGATGTACGTGCAGCGTGCTGAGTTGCGCCTGTACATCATCCGACAAGGCGATTTCACCTATGACCGCATCGCCCTCAATCCAGCCTTTGGAAATGGCCTGGAAGGCGGGGCCGTAGTGCAGGCCGATACGCTCGGCCATCTGCAGGTGCTCTTCGAGCGTGTAGTCCGGCGCGCGGGAAGGTAGCGGTGGGGCCTTACGGTTAAGCAGGAACCCCCGGCTTTCGCGCATGGTGCGGGCCACGGCGTTCAACTGCCACTCACTGCCGCTGGCGGGCTCGCGGGAGTGGATCTCCAGGCGGCCATCTTCCGGCAGGTAGGTTAACCGCATGGCACGGCCATGGGGACCGTCCAGCAGCAGCGGGGCGCGAATTTCCAGCTCTTCGATATCCAGCAGTGGGCTGTCTTTTAGCTGTAGTGCTGCGGCCAGGGTCAGTTCCACAAAACCGGCACCGGGGAAGACGGCGCCTTCACCCACCACGTGGTCGGCCAGCCAGGGCTGGCGCTGGGTATCGAGCTGACTTTCCCAGGTGTGTTCGTGCTGCGCCAGCGGGTAGCCCAGCAGCGGGTGCTGGTAGTAACGCGTAAGCAGCCCTTGGCTGTCGTTAGTGCCTTGTACCCAGTGATGACTACGCTGCCAGGCATAGCGTGGTAGCGGCACGCGTTGTCCTACTACTGGCAGGTGGCGGCTAGCCAAATCAAGACCGCTAAGCAGCAGTTGGCCTAAGCAGCGTTGCAAGCCTTCAAAGCCCGGTTTATGGCGTTCAATGGTGCCGAATACCAGACCGGGGCGCTCCAGCTGGCGCAGTGACTCATTGAGGTAGCGGCGCAGAATGGGGTGGGCGCCAATCTCTACAAAGACGTTATGACCTTGCTCCATCAAGGCGCTGGCGGCAGCGTCAAACAGCACCGGCTCGCGAATGTTGTTCCACCAGTAGGTGGCATCCAACTCAAGCCCGTCGCTTAGTTCACCGGTCACGGTGGAGTAGTAGGGGATCTGCGTCGTGCGTGGCGTGATATCTGCCAGCGCGTTGATCACGCCTGCTTTAATACTGTTCATTGCTGGACTGTGGAAGGCGTAATCCAGCGGTAGGCGCTTGGCAAAAATGTCTTGCCCACTTAGCGCCGCTTCCAAGGCACTCAGTTGCCGACTATCGCCCGCCAGGGTAATGCCTTTAGGGCTGTTGATGCCGGCCAGGCAAACTTTGCTGTATTCGGGGTTTTCGAGCCACTCGGCGATGTCGTCGGCGTTCATGGCCACGGCGGTCATTTCGCCTTGGCCGCGGGTTTTGCCCTGATAGTCGCTGCGGTAGTAAATCACTTTCACCGCATCTTCCAGGCTCAGCGCACCGCTGGCCCAGGCGGCGGCCACTTCACCTACGCTATGGCCGAACACCGCAATGGGGGCAATGCCTTGCTCACGCAACCACTCGGTCAGCGCTACTTGCAGGGCAAACAGCGCGGGCTGGGCAATCTCGGTCAGCGCGAAGCGATTATCGTCGTCTTGCCCATTACGGCCTTCCAGCTCGGCGCGCAGCGAGAAATCACCGTGCTGCTGAAAGAGGGTGTCGACGTGGTCAATCGCGGCGGCGAAAGTCGGGGACTCGCTGAGCAGGTCGCGGCCCATGGTTTCCCACTGGCAGCCGTTGCCATCGTATACAAATACCGGCCCGACCGCGTTAGGCAGGCGCTCGAGGGTGGTGATGTCGTTATTTTCACCGCCAGCAAATTCGCTGAGCAGCGTGGCCGCTTCGTCCGCGGTTTGGGCAAACAGCAGCGCGCCATGGCGATGGCGTTCGCGGTGGTGGAACAGCGTATAGGCGATGTCGTATAGGCTGATCTCGCTACTTTTGTGTGAGGCGTTCTCACGCAAATAGTGGGCGAGCGTTTCGGCACTTTGGGTAAGCGCTTCAGCGCTGCGGGCACTAAGACGAATCGGCAGCGTCGAACCAGGTGCCTGCGGCTCGGGTTTGCTCCGCTCGGGCGGACTTTCCAGAATCACGTGGGCGTTGGCCCCGCCGAAACCAAAAGAGTTAATGCCGATAACGAGGCGGCCCTCTTTTTTCAGCGGCTGGCCTTTGGTGACGACTGATAAATTCAACTCATCAAACTTGATGCGCGGATTAAGCTTACGAATGCCAATGGTGGCAGGCACTTCGCGGTGCTGAATGCTGTAGAGCGCCTTGGCGAGACCCGCTACGCCGGAAGCCGTTTCCAGGTGGCCCAGGTTACTTTTCACCGAGCCGATCAGCAGCGGTGTTTTCCGGTGCTGGCCGAGCGCTTCGCCAATCGCACGGGTCTCTATGGGGTCGCCCACGGCGGTGCCGGTACCGTGAGCTTCCAGGTAGTCGATCTCGTCCGGCGAGATGCCCGCCTGCTGGTAGGCGCGCTTCATCAGGTCAATCTGAGCGCTGGGGTTAGGTACCGTCAGGCCGGATTTATGGCCATCCGTATTGACCGCCGAGCCTGCCACGACGGCAATAATGTTGTCGCCGTCGGCGACCGCCTGGTCGTAATCCTTGAGCAGGAAAATGCCAGCCCCTTCCGATCGCACATAGCCGTCACCCGCTTCGTCAAATACCTGGCAGCGGCCGGTGGGCGAGAGCATGCTGGCTTTGGAGAAGATGATAAAACCGTAGGGGTGCAGGTGAAGGCTGATGCCGCCCGCCAGCGCCATGTTGGTTTCCCCACTGCGAATCGATTGGCAGGCTTGGTGAAAGGCCACCATGGAAGACGAGCAGGCGGTATCCAGCGACATGCTGGGGCCATGCAGGTCAAACACGTAAGACAATCGATTCGAGGCGATGCTGGAGGTATTGCCGGTGGCCGTGGAAGCGTCAATGGCCGACATGTCGTCCGCTAAGCGGTACGAGTAGTCGAGACTGGCGACACCTAAAAATACCCCACACTGGCTGCCGCGCAGGGAGCTGGGCAGAATGCTGGCGTCTTCCATGGCTTCCCAGGCGAGCTCCAATAGCATGCGCTGCTGGGGGTCCATGTTGGCCGCTTCACGGGGTGAAATACCAAAAAACTCAGCGTCGAACCCGCTGATATCGCCCAGGCTACCGGCGGCAAAGGTCACGCTG
>TARA_R110002051_G_scaffold216514_1_pt1 | contig 56096 bp, 56 predicted proteins | sample TARA_R110002051 | Tara Oceans TARA_R110002051 (sample SAMEA4397023) | marine metagenome | biome: Polar Biome; feature: [MES] marine water layer (ENVO:01000295) within the mesopelagic zone...; material: water (ENVO:00002006), including particulate matter (ENVO:01000060) such...
AAACTTCTCTGACCGAAGTCAGAAGACTGAGAAAGCGTTGTTGCCAGCCTTCCCAGTGAGCGGCGTATTCTACGCTGCTCGCCTGCCCTGTCAACCCCTAAATTATCGCTAACTTATTGATTGCAAAGCGCTTTATGCAAAGCGCCTCGACTGGGCAGACGCGCATTATAGGGGCTGAGAAAAAACCGTCAAGGGTTAATTGACGGTTTTATTCAAAGAAGTCGCAGAGAGCCCTACGCCTCAGGCGTGGGTTTCTGCTTGCTGCGCCAGCGCCACAGAGCCTGGATCGGGCCGGATACGGTGTAAGCGATAAAGATGAACCACAGAATCCGTGAAGGATCGGTAGAGATGATCGCGAACACCAGCACCACCAGCAGGATGACGAAGAACGGCACACGTCCTTTAAGATCCAGATCCTTGAAGCTGTAGTAGCGCACATTACTGACCATCAGCAAACCGGCCAAGGCGGTCAGCACGCCTACCAGGAAGCTGATATCACCGCCATCAACACCAAAATCGCTCAACGCCCAGACCATACCGGCAACCAGGCCTGCGGCTGACGGACTTGCCAGGCCGGTAAAGAAGCGCTTGTCCTCAGACTCGTCACCTATGTGCGTATTGAAGCGCGCCAACCGCAACGCTGCACCGGCCAAATAAATAAACGAAAATACCCAGCCCACTTTACCCAGATCAGCCAGCGCCCAGCTGAATACCACCAGAGCCGGCGCCACACCGAACGCAACCATATCTGACAGCGAGTCGAACTCGGCGCCGAACGCGCTTTGAGTATTGGTCATGCGCGCTACACGGCCATCCAGCCCATCCAACACCATCGCCACAAAGATGGCGATTGAAGCGTTGGCGAAGTTGCCGTCCATAGCACTAACGATGGCGTAAAAACCGGAGAAAAGCGCTGCAGTGGTGAACAGGTTGGGTAGCAGGTAAATCCCGCGGTGCCGGATCTTCTTGCCATCAGGACCTGGTACTTCTTCTATATGTTCGTCAATGGGCAGCATCGCGTGCGCCGCATCCATGTCGTCTTTTGGGTCGTGCTCGTGCTTCTCAATCATGGGGATACCTTGCTGCATTAACAGAACTACAGTGTGGCAACACAACCAGTGCATTACCAGCCCTTGCCACCGGGCACAAAAAACGCGGCCGGGGCCGCGTTCTCTTTGACTGATGCAATACCGCTTAGTTCTTGGACTTGTCCACGATCTTGTTCGCGGAGATCCAAGGCATCATGCCACGCAGCTTCTCACCGACCTGCTCGATCGGGTGCGCTGCGTTAAGACGACGGGCAGCGGTCATGGACGGATAGTTGTGCGCGCCTTCGGCAATGAACATCTTCGCGTACTCGCCAGACTGAATGCGCTTGAGTGCATTACGCATGGCTTCGCGAGACTCGGCGTTGATCACTTCCGGACCGGTGACGTACTCGCCGTACTCGGCATTATTGGAGATCGAGTAGTTCATGTTGGCGATACCGCCTTCATACATGAGGTCAACGATCAGCTTCAGCTCGTGCAGGCATTCGAAGTAGGCCATTTCGGGCTCGTAACCGGCCTCAACCAGCGTTTCGAAACCAGCCTTGACCAGCTCAACAGCGCCACCACAAAGCACCGCTTGCTCACCGAACAGATCGGTTTCGGTCTCGTCCTTGAAAGTAGTCTCGATGATACCGGTACGACCGCCACCCACGCCGGAAGCGTAAGACAACGCGACATTCTTGGCATTGCCGGAAGCGTCCTGGAATACCGCGATCAAATCAGGAATACCGCCACCCTTGGTGAACTCGGTACGCACGGTGTGACCCGGGGCCTTGGGTGCGATCATGATCACGTCCAGGTCCTTGCGCGGCACAATCTGGTTGTAGTGGATGGCAAAACCATGAGCAAAAGCCAGGGTAGCGCCCTGCTTCAGGTTCGGCTCGATCTCGCCTGCATACAGCTGAGACTGGAACTCGTCTGGCGTCAGGATCATGATGATATCGGCAGCGGCAACGGCGGCCGGAACGTCAGTGACCTTCAGTCCATGGGCTTCAGCCTTGGCAATGGAAGAAGAACCGGGGCGCAGGCCCACAGTGACGTCGACGCCGGAATCCTTCAGGTTGCAGGCGTGTGCATGGCCTTGCGAACCGTAACCGATAATAGCTACTTTCTTGCCCTGGATGATGCTCAGATCACAATCTTTATCATAATAAACGTGCATAAAATTCCCCTGTTTCCTGTTCAGGCCCTTACGGACCTGCTGTCTAAATTAGATGCTCAACACTTTCTCGCCACGGGCGATGCCCGATACGCCGGTGCGCACCACCTCGATGACCGTGGTTGGGCCAACTGCTTCAATAAAGCTGTCCAGCTTGTCAGACGTGCCTGCCAACTGCACGGTATACACGCTGCTGGTCACATCAACGATCTGACCGCGGAAGATATCAGTGGTCCGCTTGACCTCGGCGCGCTGCGCGCCGGTGGCCTTGATCTTCACCAGCATCAACTCGCGCTCGATGTGCGATCCTTCGGACAAATTCACCAGCTTGACCACCTCGATCAGCTTGTTGAGGTTCTTGGTGATCTGCTCGATGACTTCATCATGCCCAACCGTGGTCAGCGTCAGACGCGACAAAGTCGGATCTTCGGTCGGCGCAACGGTCAAGGTCTCGATATTGTAGTTACGCTGGGAGAATAGCCCGACAACACGGGACAAGGCGCCAGGCTCGTTTTCCAGCAATACGGAAATAATGTGTCTCATCACGTGCGCTCCGTCTTGCTCAGCCACATATCGCGCATGGATCCATCCTTGATATGCATCGGATACACATGCTCGGAGTTGTCCACTCGGATATCCATGAACACCAGTTGTTTGCTGTTGGCAAACGCCTGCTCCATCGCTGGCTTGAGGTCTTCCAGTTTGTCTACCCGCATACCGACATGCCCGTAGGACTCGGCCAGTTTGACAAAATCAGGCAGCGACTCCATGTAGGAATGCGAGTGGCGACTACCGTACTGCATATCTTGCCACTGGCGAACCATTCCCAACGCCTGGTTGTTCAGCGTAATGATCTTCACCGGCAGATCGTATTGCAGGCAGGTGGACAGCTCTTGAATGTTCATCTGGATGCTGCCTTCGCCGGTGACGCAAGCCACCTGCGCATCGGGATAATGCAGCTTGACGCCCATGGCCGCTGGCAAACCAAAGCCCATGGTGCCGAGCCCACCGGAGTTGATCCAGCGATTAGGTTTATCAAAGGGATAGTATTGGGCAGCAAACATCTGATGCTGGCCAACATCGGAGGTCACATAGGCGTCACCCTGAGTTACTTCCCACAGAGTCTCAATAACCGTCTGCGGCTTGATGATCGAACCGTCGCCCTCGTCATAGGGGAACATGCGACCTTCGCCACGCCATTCACGAATCTGTTTCCACCAACTGGCCAGTGATTCCTTGGCCGGGCGCAGGTTATGCTCCTTGACCATGGCGACCATCTCGGTCAACACGCTGTCTACCGGACCAACGATAGGCACGTCAGCGCGAATGGTTTTGGAAATGGATGCCGGGTCGATATCCACATGGATGATCTTGGCATTCGGGCAAAACTTGCTCGCGCCATTGATAACCCGATCATCAAAACGCGCACCGACGCAGAGAATCACATCGCTGTGGTGCATGCTGACGTTGGCGGTGTAACTGCCATGCATACCCAGCCAGCCGACAAACTGCGGATCGGTACCTGGATAAGCACCCAGACCCATCAACGTATTGGTTACCGGCACACCCAGTTCGCGCGCCAGCTCGGTCAGTTGCGCCGCTGCGCCACCGAGGATCACACCGCCACCGGAATAGATGATCGGCCGCTTGGCCTCAACCATCAGGTCCAACGCTTTGCGGATCTGCCCGGAATGACCACGAACGGCGGGATTGTAGGAGCGCAGCTTGACCTTCTTCGGGTAGCTGTACTCGAACTTCTCAGCCGGATTGGTCATGTCTTTCGGAATATCCACAACCACAGGGCCAGGGCGACCGCTCTGGGCGATATAAAAGGCCTTCTTGATGACTTCCGGAATATCCCGCGGATCCTTGATCATAAAGCTGTGCTTCACGATAGGACGCGAGATACCGACCATGTCGGTTTCCTGGAAAGCGTCAGTACCAACCATATCGCTGGCGACCTGACCGGACAGGATAACCATGGGGATGGAATCCATGTACGCCGTAGCAATGCCGGTAATGGTATTGGTCGCACCCGGACCGGAAGTGACCAGCACCACGCCGGCCTTGCCGGACGCGCGCGCGTAGCCATCAGCCATATGCGCGGCCGCCTGTTCGTGGCGAACCAGAATATGCTCGACATCGTCCTGACGGAAAATCGCATCATAGACGTGCAGCAAGGCACCACCGGGATACCCGTAAATATATTTAACACCCTCGTCACGCAATGAGCGGACGACCATCTCAGCGCCGGATAAAAGCTCCACTTTAGAATCACCTCTAGCTTGCCACTCGCCATCTGGACGGTAGCAGGGTACCTGTTTACTGCTCGGCAGAGCATTGACAACGGTGGTCGTCATGCATCAGCTTGACTACGTGCAATGGAGGCAGGCTCTATGGTGATGCCGGAGCCGCCTCACCCAGCGCGAGGTAGCGCGTGCGGGTGCCAGGCCAGGGGTCGGCGGGTTTCGCCACCTGGATTGAGCAACAAAGCCAGCTGACCCGGAGACCGTGTGGGTTCCGTTAACAGCCTGCTTATGTGAACCCCGAATTGTTTACACTCGGACGCGACAAGTCAAGCCAAGTTAGACAAAAGCCGCACAACTAAGCTCCGTCAATACACAGCTGTGTCCCTTTTTGCCGGATTGGCTATAGTAACGGCTCTCGACACTTCTCAAGCAGGAATGGAAACCGCATGTACAAGACGCTCATTGCCCTGACGCTCAGCTTGCTCAGCAGCGCCGCCAGCGCAGAACAGATGTATCGCTGGGTAGACGATCAAGGCATACCCCAGTTCGGACAGCAGCCACCGCAAGGCAGAAGCTATCAACGCGTTGACATTATTTCGGCCCCACCGCCAGGCGGCACGCTGCGCGCCCCCGCCCCCTTGACCAAGTCTGAAGCTCCCAGCGAAGAGCCGCGCCAGAACCAGGCCGCCAACGATAAAGCAATGGAAGCCCAGCGGCTGGAACAATGCCGGCAACTGCAGGCCAATTTGCACACCATGGAAACTAACCCACGCCTGAGCCGCACCAACGACGCGGGCGAGGTTGAACGTATTGGGGAAGACGAACGCCAGGCGCTGATCACTCAGACCAAAATAGATCTGGAGAACTACTGCAAAAACTAGCGCTACAGCAGTTTGTGCGATAGCTGATCAATCTGCGCCAGCACGACCAACAAGGGCTGCTGGCGACGCCCAAGGTGAGCGAAACTCTGCTCACCCATCGGCATAATGCTGGCGCCAGCAGACAACCTCTCACGCCGCGCAGCGATCCCGCCTAGACGAGGGATGAGTATCCACTGCAACCATTCTTCGAAGCTCAGCGTATCGATACAGAAAGGCGCGGCGCTGCTCATGCGATCCGCTGCAGGCGGTGCAGCAGCCCAGAAACCGAGTTCGCGCAAAGCTCGCTCTAGCTCAAGCAATGCCTGCGCCATCTCATCCCAAGGCGACTCACTCACAGATTGACGCGGGCCCGCTGACGCGCTTCAGCCGCGCCGGCTGCGTTGCCCATTTGCTCGCGCGCCTGGGCAACCAACTCCCACAGCCCCGCCTGCAATGCTGGCCGCCCAGCCGCAAACGACAGGCCACGTTGGGCCATTTGCTCTGCCTGCGCAGCATTACCCTGCGCCAGACGGACCTGGGCCAGGCGATAGAATACCTGAGGCTCGCGCGGCGCTATCCGCATGGCACGCTCCAAACTCGAAGAAGCGCCACCCAGATCGCCACGCGACTCTTGATCACGCGACACCGTCAGTAGCGACAACACCGGCCCATCAAGTTGCTCATCCTGTTGCAGGCCGCCGCTCTGCGGGGCAGCGGGGGCGGAAGAGCCGCCTTGCTGCAACGTCGGCTGCGAGTCCACGGGGAAGGATTCGATCGGACGAGAACTGCCCGCCTGATCCGGTATCATCACGACCACGCCACCACCGTCATCAATGACCTGCGGCTGTTGCTGCGAGGGCCGCATGCCGGCTCCCGACTGCATATCTTCGTTGGATACACTGCGCCCCGAATCCACCACCGGGATATTGCCGCCACCAGAGGCACAACCGGCCAGCAGCAGTATCAAACCGGCCAGCAGCCCCATCTTGTTCATCGTCATCATTACGTCCTCTTGCTTCATTGCAGCCAGCCCCGAATTGTATCCAGCACCTTATTAGCGCCTTCTTTCAGACCTTCCGTATCAATCAATACTTCGCAACCGGGGCCTGGCAGCGGCTCATAGCCGGATCGAAATGGCGCCTGAATCGCGCCCGGACAGCTCTGATCACTACCCAGCCCGGTCGTCTCATCAATCCAGGCCATGGTAATGCCGCCAGGTGGTACGTTGGAAAGGCTGCGCGGATGAGCCTGCCCCATAAAGGCACTCCATACTTGCAGAGCGCCTGAAGCACCGGTCAATCGCGTAGGACCATTATCATCCCTGCCCAACCAACTGACCGCAACCAGATCATCGGAAAAACCGGCAAACCAGCTATCGCGCAGATCATTGGTAGTCCCTGTTTTACCAGCCAGGCGGATACTCGACGGCACCTGGTTGTAGGCAGAGCGTCCGGTGCCTTGGGCCATAACCCGTGACATCCCCTCCTGCAGCAGGTACACCGTTGCCGGGTCGAAACGCTGCTGCGTCTCAAAGGGGTAAGGCCGCAGTGGCTCGCCCTGCGAGTCCAGTACGTTACGAATAGCCCTGAGCGGGGTACTGTAACCACCGGTTGCGATAGTTTGGAACATATCCGTCACCTGCATCGGCGTCATCGCACCCGATCCCAGCAACATGGCCGGCAAGGGTCGCCAGTTATGCCTTACGCCCAGACGTTCAACCGTTTTCAGTACTTCAGGCACGCCCACATCCATACCCACTCGCACAGCAGCCTGGTTATAAGAGCTGGCCAACGCCTTGTGCAATGGCACCCATCCGTGGCTAGTACGGTCATAGTTCTGCGGTGTCCAGGTCTTGCCTGGCTCGGCCTGCAGCGTCATTGGGGCGTCTTCGACCAAGGTGGTCAATGCATATTGCTGGGGCTTTTCCAGTGCGGTCAAATAAATAGCGGGCTTGATCAGCGAGCCAATCGGCCGTGACGCATCCAGCGCACGATTGAAACCGGAATAACGTGGGTCGCTACCGCCCACCAGCGCCAGCACCTCGCCCGCCTGTGCGCTGGTCACCACCATGGCTGCCTCAATGGGGATATCACCGTCGGCAGGGCCCAGCCGTTTGACCGTCTCCTGCACGGCTTTTTCCGCCTTGTTCTGCAATAGCGGATCAAAGCTGGTGAATATCCGCAGGCCCTCGCTGGTCAGATCCTCGTCGCGGTAATCTTCCTTGAGCTGACGTTTGACCAAATCCATAAAGGCCGGGTAACTGGTGTCTGCCATGCTGCCACGCACAGACACATCAAGATCGCGCTTTTGCGCGTCTTCGGCCTGCTCCTGGCTGATCATGCCCTGCTCTGCCAGCATACCAATCACCAGATCGCGACGCGCCTTGGCGCGCTCGCTGTGGCGGCGCGGATTATAGTAGGAAGGTCCCTTGACCATAGCCACCAGCAGCGCGACCTGATGCAACTGCAATTCGTGCAGAGGCTGGGCAAAATAGTACTGGCTCGCCAGGCCGAACCCATGCACGGCACGGCGACCATCCTGGCCGAGAAAGACCTCGTTCAGGTAAGCCTCAAGAATCTCTTCCTTGGGATAATGCACCTCGAGCAGAATGGCCATGATAGCCTCAGTGCCCTTGCGTACCAGGCTGCGCTCACTGGTGAGATAGAAATTTTTCACCAATTGCTGGGTCAGCGTGCTGCCGCCCTGGACCACGCCACCAGCGACCGTATTGACATATATAGCGCGCATGATGCCTTTGGGCGATACCCCGAAGTGCTGGAAGTAGTCCCTATCCTCCGTGGCGATCAGCGCCTCGATCAGATGCGGCGGGGCTTGGTCCAAACGCACCAGAATGCGATCTTCGTTATGCGCAGGATAGATCCCGCCGATCAGCAGCGGTTCCATACGCGCCATCACCGGATCCTTGCTGCCGGACAGGGCCGCCACTTGGCGCCCGCTGAAACGCACACTCAAGCGCTGCGAAGGCTCGGTACCTTCAAAGAACTGGAATCCGCGGGTGTGCACATCCACCTGGCTGGCGGCGACCGCCATCTGACCCGGCTGGCGGACCGCCGACGCAGTGCGATAGCCCAACGCCGACAGTTCGGTAACAAAATCATCACGGCTCAACTGCTGGCCGACATACAGTTCCAGCGGTCTGGCAAACACCTTTGCGGGCACAGCCCAACGCTTGCCGGAGAATTTCTCCTGCACCACCGCATCCAGATAAATAGTCAGGCCCGCCAATAACACCAGGCCGACCAGACCCAGCTTGATCATCAGGCCCGACCAGCGACGCCAGAAACCCTGCTTTTTGCTTGCCTTGCGTTTTCTAGCCATATTCCCCTGCACCGTTACTTTATTACCCTGGAAGAACCCAGGATGAGTCCACCGGTCTCAACCAGCGATCAGAACCCTTTCAAGGTTGGCCTCTGCCTCACCAACCCGCATAATGCCTCCTTTGCCTGTCAAAGCAAGGATATACCGTGAGCCAGACACTCCTGAAAGCGCTGCAAAACCCCGACCTCTATGATCATCCCGTCAGTGGTTTTACCCTGATGGAGACGCATATCTCCTGGGTATTGCTCACGGGCGACTTCGTCTACAAAATCAAGAAACCGGTCAACTTCGGCTTTCTTGACTATTCCAGCCTCGAGCAACGCAAGCATTTCTGCGCGGAAGAGGTACGCCTCAACCGCCGCCTGGCGCCCGATCTCTACCTCGGCGTGATCGCAGTGCACGGCACTGAGACCGCGCCAACCCTGAATAGTGACGGACCGGTTATCGAATATATGGTCAAGACACGCCAGTTCCAGCAGCAGGATCTGCTCGGCAACCTGCAGCGTGCTGGCAAGCTGACAGCGGACCATATCGACAGCCTGGCAGCCAAGCTAGCGCATTTTCATCAGCAGATTGACCACGCCCCGCTGAGCAGCCCCTGGGGCCAACCAGACAACCTGCATGCACCGGTAGCCGACAACTTCAACGATATCCGCCCACTCCTTAGCTCTGATCAGGACCTGGCCCAGCTCGATCAGCTGGAACAGTGGGCGCATACTACCTTCCAACGCCTGATTCCCCAACTGGCACAACGCAAAGCCGAGGGCTTCGTGCGTGAATGCCATGGCGACATCTATCTGGACAACGTCACCCTGGTAGACGGCGAAGTCACCTTGTTTGATGGTATCGAATTCAACGACGCTTTCCGCTGGATTGATGTCATGAGCGACGTGGCTTTTATGGTCATGGACCTGGAAGACCGAGGTCTGCGCGAATTGGCCCAACGCTTTCTCAACGCCTATCTAGAGCATACCGGTGACTATGCTGGCCTGGCTTTACTCGATTATTACAAAGCCTACCGAGCGATGGTCCGGGCCAAAGTCGCGCTGTTGCGTCTTACTCAGGAAGGGGTCAGTGATTCGGAGCGCCAACAGGTACTGGCCCGCTACCAGGGCTATACCCAGCTCGCCGAGCGCTACACCTATGTACCCTTGCGCTTTGGTCTGCTGACGCACGGAATATCCGGATCAGGCAAGAGCACCATCGCGCTGCACCTGGTCGAACAACTGGGGGCGATCCGCATTCGTTCAGACGTTGAGCGCAAACGGCTGTTCGGCAGCGAAGGCGGCGGCGAGCTGAACGCCGGCCTTTACGCGCCCGAGCGCAGCGCCAAAACCTATGCGCGGTTAGCGAACCTGGCCGCGCAGATACTGGCTGCCGGCTACCCGGTGGTGGTCGACGCTACCCATCTCAAACACAGCCAGCGCGAAACCCTGCGCCAGGCCATCGAAGACCAGGGCGCGCCCTGCCTCATTCTGCAGTGCAGCGCGCCGCTAGACACGATTGAAGCCTGGATGGAAGAGCGCCGCCAGAAGGGCAGCGACCCCTCGGACGGCGATATCAACGTTGCCCGCCAACAACTGCAGCAGATGGAAGCGCTCACTGCCGACGAACAACCCATGAGCCTCCAGGTAGCGACAGACAGCACTGACAGCGTGGCCGAACTGGTCAGTCAATTGCGCCAGCGCTTCTAACACCTCACGCACAGTAGTGCGCCCGGCTGTACGTAACGGCCCAGGCGCACTACACTCGATCCAGGGAACCAATAAAAACAAGCCCGGATCATTTTATGCTCACAAAGCCACCGACTGCGGTCGGCCACTGCTGTCCGTTCAGCTCCGCTAACCCTGATATTGGAACTGCTTCCGCCACCCCTGTTTATGGGAGGGCATGATGATCAATGACGAGTTGCTGACGCTGCGCAACCTGGGCAAGACCTCGGCCCAATGGCTGCATGCAACAGGCATCCACAGTCGCGACGACCTGCTCCAGCGCGGACCGGTAGGGGCTTATTGTGCGGTCAGAGCTAGAGGGTTCAGAGCATCGAAATCACTCATGTTTGCGATTGCCGGCGCACTGGAAGATGTTCACTGGAATCAACTGCCCGCCGAATACAAGCAACAGTTATTGAAACAGCTCAAGGAGCATGAGACCCCAGGCCCGCCCCGCGAGATTTAAAAGCGACCCAGCTCACATTGCGATAGCAGGCGGCTTGCCGGCCTGCATCAGGCAATTTATGTTGGCAGTATCCAGGCTCTCTACAGTATCTTAGGGTATAGCCGCCGAGTCTGCCGGGTGTAAACAACAGCGTATCTGACATCCCGGCAAGATGGGAAAACACAAAAGGAATTCGTCTATGTACCTAATCGGTGACCAGCCGCCCTACGCTGAGAAGCTCATCAATGCACTGCAGCTCATCCCCGCACAACTGCTCGACGGCCTGGCGCCCTTCGGCGAGCCTATTGAGCTCGATGCCGTCGACGACCTGTATACCCATATCGGCAACAACCGCATTTACCTGCTGCAAAGCGGTTTATTGCATGCCGAGATAGAAGAAAAACCGATTTTCTACGTTCAGGAAGGCGATCTGATTGGTCTGCGTCAGGGGCTTAACACGGCACCCTGCACCTACAAGAGCGAAGAAGCTCTGGTATTGGTGCCCTACGACCGGGAAGCACTGTTCAAGCATATCCACGCCAGCAGCCAACGCCAGGAACAGTTCACCCAATATATCCTCGGGCAGGCGGCGCTGATGTCCGATGCCCTAGCGCACAGCCGCCCGCCGGAAGTGCGTCCGGTAACCGGCTTCCAGCACTTCCCCGCCGGGGCAGAGCTGATCCGCCAGGGTGACGATGCCGATCATGTGTTTATCATCACCGAAGGGCACGCCGAAGCCTTTGTCGAAGGCATCAAAGTAGGCGACGTACAGAAGGACGAGATATTTGGTGCCATGGCCCTGTTTACCCGGGAAAAGCGCTCGGCCACGGTCAAGGCCAGCGCCCCTACCACGGTGATGATGATTCCTAAGGAACAGTTCCTGGCATTGATGCAAAGTAACCCGCGCATAGCCCACAGCCTGATTGAAAGCATGGCTCGACGCATCGACCTGATGAACAAAGAACTGACCCATTACAAGCAGGCGGTAAAATAATTCACATTAGCCCTTGACATGAGAATGAGAATCTATATCATTAGCAACAAGTCATCGCGAGGTGACTTGTTGATAGCAGCTTGTTTCAAGCGGTTATCTCCTCATCAGGCTAATCACGGATTAGGCCCGCTCTCTGAGCGGGCCATTTTTTTGCCTGCATCTTACTACCCCCACGCTGCCTCTCTACACCCACAGACCGCCTGACTGCCAACACCTCGCGACAGTCGATTGATCGGGCATAGTATGGCTATCAGCAACGGGTAGACATCAGCTCAGCGGATGTCGGCGCAGTAATCCTGCTCCGCTGTGGCAGCGGTAACCCAGACGTAATCGGCCTCCCCGGCACCGGGTAAATCCGCACCGGCTTCGACCAACATCAGCACTACTGGCGCAATCTCAGCGGACCAATGCAGCGGCACGCCCAAATCCTTGCGCACATGAAAGCTGCCGGCCAGGAGCAGGACCGGCGTCGGCGCGGCGGCAAGCACGGCACTCATGCGTTGATCACGACCCTGCTGGATCGCCAGCATGGCCGGCACCTGCGCCTCGGGCAACTGGTTGCAGTGCGCGTCGCGCATCATCTCGGCCAATTGCTCGCGAGCCCGTTGGTCATACACCGTCGCTAGCGGAACGGGTTCGGCGTACAGCGCACGCATGTCCTCCCGGGTAAGATTGGCCGCCAGCAACCGATCCGGCGTTGCCAGCCCCCAACGTACCAGCGGCCCATACAACGCCCAATCCCAACCTTCAGCCCAATGCAGGCGTTGCTGCAACACTGAGGCATCAGGCAATGACTGTTTCTGGAGCTCATCCACGGCTGCCTGCTGACCGGTATCGAGCATCTCCAACGCCAATGCCGCCTGGGGGCGGCGGGCCTGCAACTGCTTCAGTAGCCACAGTTGCAGGCGATGGTGATCCGGATTGTCATGTTTTTCACCGACCAGCACATAAGGCTCGCTAACCAGCCGCTCAAGCAGCTCTGCGGCTTGCAGCCATTCCCCATTGCCGGTATCCAGCACCTGCCCCAGGCGCGGGTGATCAAGCTCGCGCGGGCTAACCCAATCGGGCAAAGGTGCTGCAGCCAGCAGCGATGACAGCGTCATAAGTACAGTCGCAAACAGTACCTTCATCACCACCTCAGATAATCACTAACGGACAGTCCTGTTGCGGATGCCGATCGATCTTGACGCTGACGTCGAAGACCGCCTGGATGCGTTGGGCCTCAAGCACCTCCCAGGGACTGCCCAACGCCGCTATGCGCCCACGATCAAGCAGCAGAATACGATCAGCATAGCGCGCCGCCAGATTGAGATCGTGCAGAATCACCAGCACCGCGCCACCCCGCTGAGCCACCGCCCGAGCCTGAGCCAGCGTCATGTGTTGATGCGCCAGATCCAGCGAGGCCGTGGGCTCATCCAGCAACAGACAGGCGCCCTCCGACTCCCATATCTGACCCAATACCCGAGCCAGATGCACGCGCTGTCGCTCGCCGCCGGACAGCGTCAGGTAATTACGCGCACGCAGATGCGCAACATCCGCAGCCCGCATGGCCAACTCGATAATCTGCAGATCGCGCTCATGACCACTGTCATGCGGCAGACGCCCCATCGCGACCACCTCCTCACAGGCAAACGGGAACGCCAGTGTCGAGGACTGGGGCAACACCGCCAATCGCCGGGCGCGTTCAAGCGCCGGCCAGTCGCCCAAGGCTCGGCCACCCAGCTCGACACAGCCAGCATCGGCTGACAGTTCGCCGGTCAGGGTACTCATCAGCGTGCTTTTGCCGGCCCCATTGGTACCCAGTACCGCCAGCACCTCACCAGCAGCCAGGGTAAAATCGATGCCGTGCAGAATCCGGCAACCGCCACGTGCGCAGGCCAGTTGGTCGGCCTTGAGCATTACAGACCTCCCCGGCGCTGGGCGCGCAGCAGCAGTAACAGGAAGAACGGCGCCCCCAATAGGGCAGTAAGAATACCGATCGGCAGTTCGGCAGGTGCCAGCACTAGACGGGCAACAACATCGGCCAACAACAACAGGCCGCCGCCGAGCAGCATTGAAGCGGGAATCACCCGTCGATGGTCAGCCCCCAGCACCAGCCGCACCAGATGTGGCACTACCAGCCCGACAAAACCGATCAGCCCGGCGGCGGCAACGCTGGCACCGACTCCCAGTGCGGTCAACAGCACCAGCTCACGCTTGACCCGCTCGACATCAACACCCAGATGTCGAGCCTCGGATTCGCCCAGCAACAGCGCGTTCAGCGCCTTGGCCTGGCGTGGCAGACGCCACCAGACCAAGGCGCAGCACAGCGTCAGCACGCCCACTTTCTCCATATTGGCACCACCGAGGCTACCCATATTCCAGAACGTCAGTGTGCGCAGCATGGTGTCATCGGCAATGTAGCTGAGCAAACCGATAAAGGCGCCGCTGATCGCGGCAATCGCGATACCAGCCAATAGCATGCTGGCGACTGACGTACCCTGGGCAGTTTGACCCAACCGATAGACCAGCAAGGTCGTCAGCACGCCACCACTAAAAGCACCAGCTACCGTGGCGTAGGGCATCCAGCCAGCGGGCAAACCGGACAACAGCCAGCCCCCCAGAACGATCATCAATGCCGCTCCCAGCGCCGCCCCGCTGGACACCCCGATCAATCCCGGATCGGCCAGCGGATTGCGGAACAGCCCCTGCATGACCGCGCCGGTCAGGCCCAAGGTTGCCCCGACCATCAACCCCATCAGGCTGCGCGGCAGACGAATATGTTCGATGATCAAGCGAGTGTCCGGCGCCACCTCGGTCAAACCGAGCAGGCTGCCAAGCGCTTTCAACGTGTCGAGCGGGTGAATCGCCACAGCACCAAGCGCCAGCGACAACAAAAACGCCAGAAGCAGCAGTGCAGCCAGTAACAACATGATGACCGGCCGCAACCGGTGGGCAAAGTGCATACAACATCCTTAATTTACCGGGTCACTACATACAGGGCAGTACCGGGCGCAAGTGCAACAAGGTATCAGCAATCGTCTGCGCGCAACCACTAAGGCTGGCTATATATCGGCCAGAGCGCATTGGGCAAGCCCGCGACGACGGCAAAGCTGGCAAACACCGAGGCCGACAAGGATAATCGGCGGATGATTGATGACGATAACTTCCTGCCCACCCCGCTCTGCTCTATGGAGGCCCTGCCAGATCCTGGTAGTAAGGGCTTCGTGCATCAGAGCCAGGCACTGTTCGCGGTGCGCCAGGGCCAGCAGGTATTCGTCTATGAAAACCGCTGCCCGCATCGCGGCATTCCGCTGGAATGGGTGCCCGACCAGTTTCTCGACAGTTCTCAACGCCTGATTCAGTGCGCCACCCATGGCGCACTGTTTTTACCCGAGAGCGGCGAGTGTGTGGCCGGGCCCTGTGCTGGCGCCTACCTGAAAGCACGCCCCTGCCATATCAGCAACGGTCATCTTTGGCTGGACTGAGGTCCACAGGTAGCTGGCCGGCAATGCGTAATCCCTCAGGCGTCGGAATCACCGACCAGGCGACAATCTCCACTCCAGCGGCGGCAGCCTGGCGTAAATACTGCCCATAGGCAGGGTCAATCTCATCCGCCGGTCTGACCCGGCTGATACCGGAATGCATGACGCAAAACAGCAGGCAGGCGCGACGTCCGCTGGTGACTACCTCGATCAATTCCAGCAGGTGTTTCTGCCCACGCAAACTTACCGCATCGGGAAAAGCACCGATGCCGTCGCCCAGTTCCAGCGTCACGCTCTTGACCTCGACTACACATTCGCCAACCGAGCCTAGTGTCGGCTCACTCAGCAAAAAATCGAAACGGCTCACGCCGCCCGGCAGTCGTACCTCCGGACGTTGTACAGCAAAGCCTGCCAATGGGCTGATCAGCCCAGCCTTGAACGCTGCAGCAACCACCCGGTTGGCGCGCGCACTGTGGATACAGGCGAGCTGCCCCGGAGCCACTTCAACCAGCTCCCAGGTTCCCGGCAACTTGCGCCCTGGTTTGTGCTGTATGTCCACCCAAACGCGACTCCCCGGCTGGGCACAGTTTTTCATCGACCCGGTATTCGGGCAGTGCAATACCAGCTCACGGCCATCGTCCAGCACAATATCCGCCAGAAAACGCTTGTAGCGCCGCACCAGAATACCCGGCAGCAGCGCTGGTTCGAACGAGATCAGCATGCTGGCCACTGCTTGAGGCCGAGCGCCAGACGGTCCAGCGCCTGCCCCAGGCGATCAATCGAAGCGGTATAGGCAAAGCGCACATGCTGATTGGCACGGTAATGACCGAAGTCCAGACCTGGAGTTACCGCCAAGTACTCGGTTTCGATCAAATGCCGGCACAGCGCATCACTCTCTCCGCCCAGTTGCTGCATATCGGCATAAAGATAGAAGGCACCCTGCGGTGTTATCGGGATGTCAAACCCCAGGTCTCGCAGCCCCGGCAGGAGAAAATCCCGACGCGCCTGGAACGCCTCGCGACGCGCTTCGCAGATCGCCTGGGTCTGCGCACTAAAGGCCGCCAAAGCCGCCTGCTGGGCCATATGGGGGGCACAGATGTACAGATTTTGCGCCAACTTCTCCAGCTCTGGTATGGCCGCCTCCGGCGCCACCAGCCAGCCCAGCCGCCAACCGGTCATGCCGAAATACTTGGAGAAACTGTTGAGCACAAACGCCTCGGGCGCCACTTCAAGCACCGAGCTGGCCTCACAGCCGTAGGTCAGACCATGGTAGATCTCGTCGACCACCAGATGGCCGCCAAGCCGCGCAGTTGTTTCGGCCAACGCACGCATTTCGGCCGCGCTGAGCATGCTCCCGGTGGGATTAGCCGGCGATGCGGCCAGCACTGCCGCACAGCGGCTATCCCAGTGCTGCTCGATCAGCTCAGGCGTCAGCTGGTAGGCCGACTCAGGCCCGGTCGGCACCAACCGCGCCCGCGCTTCGACCAGGCGCAGGAAATGCCGATTGCATGGATAAGAGGGGTCTGCCATCAGCACCTCCTGGCCGGCCTCGACCAACAAGGCGCTGACCAGCAACAACGCAGCAGAGCCGCCCGGTGTAATCACTACCCGGCGCGGATCCAGATCTATGCCGTAGCGTGAGGCATACAGACCGGCCACGGCTTCGCGCAACGCGGGTATGCCCAGCGCTGGCGTGTAGCCGGTATGGCCCGCGCCCAGCGCAATTTGGCCGGCGCGAATAATCGGCTCCGGCGTAGTGAAATCCGGCTCGCCAATTTCCATATGAATGACGTCACGGCCTGCTGCCTCCAAGGCTTTGGCGCGAGCCAGCACCGCCATCACGTGGAAAGGTTGGATATCACGGCTGCGGCGCGCCCACTCTGGCTGGTGCATACTTCTCTCCGGCGAAAACCCCGAATCATACCCGCTTGGGCCCATCACAACAGCCCGCCGATCCTCTATATAGCAGGTGTAATTCACCTTCTAGCGGCAAACAGTAGCGCGCTTGGCGATGTTCTGGTAGTTTTGCCCGCTTGCACGCCAGTGGCTGCACTCTCAGGTCATCTAGATGTAGGCCTGACACAGGACGATCGAGCTAAAAGTGAGGGGTTCTCATGCCCAGCAATGCCAAAGAAAAAAGTTCTATGTTGATTCGCGGGTTCGCGCCCTACAAGGAAAAGAAAGGCGAAGAGTATATGAGCGAGCAACAGCTTGCGCATTTCGCCTCGATCCTCAACGGCTGGAAAAAGGAGCTGATGGAGGAAGTCGACCGCACCGTGCATCACATGCAGGACGAGGCAGCCAACTTCCCCGATCCGGCCGACCGTGCCAGCCAGGAAGAAGAGTTCAGCCTTGAGCTGCGGGCTCGCGACCGCGAACGCAAGCTGATCAAGAAGATCGACCAGACACTGCAGCGCATCGAAGACGATGACTACGGTTTCTGCGATTCATGCGGCGTGGAAATTGGTATTCGCCGCCTGGAAGCTCGCCCTACCGCTACTCTGTGTATCGACTGCAAAACCCTTGCAGAGATCAAGGAAAAGCAAGTAGGCAGCTGATCCGTCCGTCGGCACGGCCCATCCTCGCCCGCAACCGCTAGCAGGCTGGGCCGCCGCCGTACAGGCAAAGCTAGCTTTTGTTTCCCCGTGTTTTACCCAGCCAGGGCTGCATAGCCATGTCGGCAACCTCTCCCTATATTGGCCGTTTCGCGCCTACACCCAGTGGTCACCTGCATTTCGGCTCACTATTGGCCGCATTGGCCAGCTATCTTGATGCGCGCCATCACCAGGGCATCTGGCTGGTCCGTATGGAAGACCTGGATCTGCCCCGCAACAAACCCGGCGCTGCCCAACAGATTCTCGACACCCTGCACGCTTTCGGCTTGGACCAGGACGGCGAGGTATGGGTACAGAGTGACCGCCAGGCTTATTATGCCGATCAGATCCAGGCCTTGATCGATCAGGGCCAGGCCTATTACTGCGATTGCTCCAGAAGCGATCTGGCGCCCTTTCAGGGCATCTACCCCGGCACCTGCCGCGAGCGCCACTTGCCTGCTGCGCCCCATCATGCAGTGCGTGTACTGACCAAGGGCAGCACCTGCGAGTTTGTTGATCGGTTACAAGGGCCCTTCCGCCAGCAGCTGGAAGCCGAGGTCGGCGACTTTGTGATTCGCCGGCGGGACGGCATTGTTGCTTACCAGCTCGCGGTGGTGATGGACGATATCGCCCAGGGCGTAACCGATGTGGTGCGCGGCGCCGACCTGCTCGACTCTACCCCCAGGCAATTGTGGCTGTATAAGCTGCTCGGCGCGCCAGCGCCCCGCTACCTGCATATTCCGCTAGTAGTGCGCCAGCAGGGCGAAAAGCTCAGCAAGCGTCTGGGCTCCGCCGGTTTAGATATAACCCTCGCTGAAGACACCCTGTTCACCGCATTGGCCGCACTGTACCAGCGGCCGCCGGCGACCCTGCGCGGCGCCAGCATCGGCGAACAGCTGGCTTGGGCCAGCCGCCATTGGGATCCACTGCGACTGCCCGCGACCCTTGAAGTACCCCAGGAGTCACTGCCCATCAGTTAACTACTAACGCTTTCCGCCTTCGGCACGCTTGGCAGCCGCTGCCGCGCTGATTAACCTAGTGCATTATTTCTCGACCCAAGGCAACATGGCCGGCACTCGTTGCCGCCGTTGCCACCGCCCAGGTTGCCATGACATTTCTGGCACGGCACTGCTGGCATGACACAATGGAAGCCCATGTATATCTACCGCCTGGTTCTGCTGCTGGTCATTGGCATCTACCTGTTCTCCCCGGCCATCATGGACTGGTGGATTGAGCCACAGGGTGCCTGGTACCGGCCCTACGTTCTCTGGCTGATTCTGATCATCGCCGGTATCCTCCTGCAGAGCCCGAAAGATGCCGACGAGCTTTGAATTAAGCCACCTGCTGCTGATCAGCATCCTCTATTTGATGACGCTGTTTGGCGTAGCCTGGGTAACTGAAAAAGGCCTGCTGCCGCGCGCATTGTTGCGCCATCCAGCGGTATACACCCTGTCACTGGGCGTCTATGCCAGCGCCTGGGCGTTCTACGGCACCGTCGGCCTGGCCTATCAATACGGCTATGGTTTTCTTGCGTACTATCTGGGGATCTGCGGCGCCTTCCTGCTCGCGCCCGTGCTGCTCAGTCCCATTCTACGCATTACCCGTACCTACCAACTATCCTCGCTAGCCGACCTGTTTGCCTTCCGCTTTCGCAGCACCCTGGCCGGCACACTGACCACCGTCTTCATGCTGATTGGTGTGTTACCGCTATTGGCCCTGCAGATTCAAGCGGTAGCCGACTCGGTGCAGATTCTGACCCAGGAAACCGGACAGGACACCGTGGCACTGGGCTTTTGCGTACTGATCACACTGTTCGCCATTCTGTTCGGCGCCCGGCACATTTCTACCCGGGAAAAGCACGAAGGCCTGGTGATTGCCATCGCCTTCGAGTCACTGGTCAAATTGATCGCGATTGGCATGGTCGGGCTTTATGCACTCTATGTGGTGTTCGACGGCCCCCAAGGGCTGGAGTCCTGGCTGACCAACAATCAGCAGGCACTCACTACCCTGCATACGCCTCTGCAGGAAGGCCCTTGGCGCACGCTGCTGTTAGTGTTCTTTGCTGCCGCCATCGTCATGCCCCACATGTATCACATGGCCTTTACCGAGAATATCAATCCCCGCTCGATGGCGGTGGCCAGTTGGGGGTTGCCGCTGTTCCTGCTGCTGATCAGCCTGGCCGTGCCGCCGATTCTCTGGGCCGGCCTGCATTTGAACGTACCGACCAATCCGGAGTACTTCACCCTCGGCCTGGGTATGGCTTCGGGCGCCAACTGGCTGACGCTGGTCGCCTTTGTCGGCGGCCTGTCTGCCGCCAGCGGCCTGATCATTGTGGTCACCCTGGCGCTATCCGGCATGGTCCTCAACCATCTGGTACTGCCGGTCTACCAGCCCAGTGCCGACAACAATATTTACCGCTGGCTGCTCTGGACTCGACGCACCCTGATCGCCACCATCATCATGGCCAGCTACGGCTTTTATCGGCTGCTCGGTGCCGAGCAGGACCTAGCCAACCTGGGTATTGCCTCCTTCGTCGCCACCGTGCAATTTCTGCCTGGCGCGCTCTCCGTACTGTACTGGCCGCAGGCCAATAGACGCGGCTTCATCGGGGGGCTTATTGCCGGGATGGCGGTGTGGACCATCACCCTGCTGCTGCCATTGATTACCGAGCTGACCGGCCTGCAGCTCTTTGGTCAGGCACTCAGCTTCAATGCCGATACCTGGCACCTGGCAGCCATTGCTTCGCTGGCGGCGAATATCTTCGTGTTTACCTCGGTATCGCTGTTCACGCAGCGCTCCATCGAGGAACGCAGCGCCGCTGAAGCCTGTTCAGTGGACAACGTCAGCCGCCCGCAGCGCATGGAGCTACTGGCCAATTCACCCCAGGAGTTCGCCCAGCAACTGGCCAAGCCGCTCGGCAACAAAACTGCACAGCAAGAGGTCGAGCAGGCGCTGCGCGACCTACAACTACCCTTCGACGAACGCCGCCCCTATGCCCTGCGCCGCCTGCGCGACCGGCTTGAGGCCAACCTGTCCGGTCTGATGGGCCCAGCGGTAGCGCAGGACATTATCGAAACCTTCCTGCCCTTCAAGCTGGCACGCGAGGGTTATGTTACCGAGGACATTCATTTCATTGAGAACCGGCTTGAGGATTACCACTCCCGGCTCACCGGCCTGGCGGCGGAACTCGACGCGCTGCGCCGCTACCACCGGCAGACACTGCAGGATCTGCCGATGGGCGTCTGCTCGCTGGCCAAGGACAATGAAATTCTGATGTGGAACCGCGCCATGCAAGCCCTCACCGGCATCAGCGCCGAGGCGGTGGTTGGCTCGCGCCTGGGCAATCTGCCTGACCCATGGAACGAACTACTTGAGCGCTTTGTTGCCGATCAGTCCGCACACCTGCATAAACAAAAGCTCGTCAGCAACGGCCACACCCAGTGGCTCAACCTGCACAAAGCCGCGATTGACGAGCCCGGCAACAATGCCTCCAGCGGCCTAGTGCTGCTGATTGAGGACCAGACTGAAACTCGCATGCTTGAGGACGAGCTGATGCACTCCGAACGGCTTGCCTCTATTGGTCGGCTGGCCGCAGGTGTGGCCCACGAAATCGGCAATCCGGTCACCGGCATAGCCTGCCTGGCGCAAAATCTGCGAGAGGAGTCTGACCAACCTGAAGCGCGGGAAATGGCTGAACAGGTAATCGAGCAAACCCACCGCATCTCACGCATCGTGCAGTCGTTGGTCAATTTCGCGCATGTCGGCAGCCGTCATAACAACGCCAACGACGAAGTCGACCTGGCCGCCTGCACCAATGAAGCGATCCACCTACTGTCGCTCAACCGACAAGGCCCGGAAGTGATTTATGTTAACCTGTGCCATCCAGACCATGTTGCCGCCGGTGACAACCAACGGCTGGTACAGGTATTGATCAACCTGTTGGGTAATGCCCGCGACGCCAGTAGCAACGGCGATCGCATCACCGTATCGACCCAACAAAACGAACATCAGGTCCTGCTGCTGGTAGAAGACCAGGGCAGTGGTATTGACAAAGCCATCATGGATCGATTGTTCGAGCCCTTCTTCACCACCAAGCAACCAGGGACAGGAACAGGGCTCGGTTTGGCACTGGTCTACTCGATTATCGAAGAGCACTATGGGCAGATCACCGTGGACAGTCCGGCAGATCTTACTCTCAAGCGCGGCACTCGTTTTACCATTACATTGCCGCGCTACAGCGTTTTGAGCACCGGTGCGAGCGTCTGACCTGAATAAGGCCGGACCGCCCACCGCATGAGGTTATTATGTCGCATATTCTGGTTGTTGAAGACGAGACGATTATCCGCTCGGCCCTGCGCCGCCTGCTGGAACGTCACCAGTATCAGGTCAGCGAAGCCGGCTCGGTCGGCGAAGCCGTCGAGCGCTTCGACCTGAACAGCTTTGATCTGGTCGTCAGTGACTTACGTCTGCCCGGCGAGCCCGGCACCGAAATGATCCGCAAGGCCCCCAATACGCCAGTGTTGATCATGACCAGCTACGCCAGCCTACGCTCGGCTGTCGACTCCATGAAGCTCGGCGCAGTGGACTACATCGCCAAACCTTTTGATCACGAAGAAATGCTCCAGGCCGTTGCCCGCATCATCAGCGACAGCCGTGCACGGCGCACCCAGGCCCCGAGTATCGGCGGACCTTCAGCCTCTGAGACCCCGGCAACAAAAGACACACCCCAGGTAGCTACCGGCAGTGGCCATTCCATGGGAATCATCGGCACCTGCGCGCCGATGCAGACGCTGTTCAAACGGATCAATAAAGTTGCACCCACTGACTCCACTGTACTCATTCAAGGCGAATCCGGGACTGGCAAAGAGCTGGTAGCCCGAGCGCTGCACGAAAATTCCAGGCGCGCCAGTGCGCCAATGATTTCGGTCAACTGCGCAGCCATCCCTGAAACCCTGATTGAGTCCGAACTGTTCGGCCATGAAAAGGGCGCGTTCACTGGCGCTACCGCCGGCCGCACCGGACTGGTTGAGGCCGCTGACGGCGGCACGCTGTTTCTCGACGAGATCGGCGAGCTGCCGCTGGAAGCACAAGCACGCCTGCTGCGGGTATTGCAGGAAGGCGAAATTCGCCGCGTTGGCTCAGTACAATCACACAAGGTCAATGTGCGCCTGGTCGCGGCCACCCATAGAGATCTTAAAACCCTCGCACGCCAAGGTCTGTTTCGCGAAGACTTGTTCTACCGCTTGAACGTGATCGAATTACGCCTGCCACCGCTGCGTGAACGCGGTGAGGACGTCATGCTGATTGCCCAGGCGCTGCTGACGCGTGCGGGCAGCAAAATGCATCAGCAGGGCATGCATTTCACCCAGGATGCAATGAATGCAATCCGCCTGCATACCTGGCCGGGCAACGTGCGCGAGCTGGAAAATGCCGTGGAGCGGGCAGCCATTCTGTGCGATGAAGACGCCATTACACCCGATCTACTGGGGATCGAACTCGACCTTGAGCATGAGCGCGCGTCCCAGGCTGCCAATGCCCTGGAAACCATGCAGCACGGCGACAGCCTGAGCAACGAACCCACCGAGGACCTGTCGCTGGAGGATTACTTTCAGCATTTCGTTCTTGAGCACCAGGAGCACATGACCGAAACGGAACTGGCCAACAAGCTCGGGATCAGCCGTAAATGCCTCTGGGAACGGCGCCAGCGCCTAGGTATTCCGCGTAAGAAGACCGCCAATTCCTGATGCCGCACAGCGGCATCAAACCCGCATGCCAGACGCTATGCGATTCAAAAAGACAAAAGTGTTACCTGTTACCCCCAGCCGCTTCACCCCAACTGTTACCCCCGCCACCTGACCCGTAACACTTCATCGGGTTGATAGGTAACGAATCCCGCCAAGCGCGACGAGACAAAAAACACATAAAATCATAAGTAATTGTTTTAAAACGAATTTTCAAAGTTGGCACAGCAAATGCTTTATATCTGGCATAACAACAATAAAAACCAAGCAACCATAATAAAAATAAAATCTGACTACACACACAATAAAAATAAAACGTGCGAGTCGTAGCAAACTGATTCTTTTGGAGAATGTGTCTCCACTCTGCGAACAGGATGTTCGATTGGACAGAGAAGAATAAAAGTTGCCTGAGCAACCCGACAGTCCAATGCCAATGATAGGCCTGAGTAGGATAATAAGCTTCCAAAGCAATCCGTTTGTTTTTGGATAACCCGGGATGGGTCGATCACAGGGCGACACTGTCGCCTCTGCCAAACAAAAACAAATGCTCTTGATAATAATAAAAATAATAAAACCATTAGGGGGAGTGGCCTACTCCCCCTGAGCTTTATTTCTCCGTCTATTTGCCCCTCCGAACACCCCTCTACAACACTGATATCCGCTTATAATTCAATTTTTGCCTCAATCAGGCTAGAATGCCGTTCATTCAAGTCAGGCAATCGGCTGCCATAGGCAGAGACGCTGCATCCAGCGATATGCTCTTCAGTGATTTTTCCCTGACATTAATGCTATTTTTTCAGCGCAACGAACCTGCGACTGAAATAAGCCGGTGGAAAGCCTGACCCTATGATTCGCAAGCTGTTGAAAAAACTCCCTACCCCCTTTGGCCGTGCGGCCCACAGGCGTACTACGCCTTCGGTCATTCCCGCCAGTCAACATACTCTGCGCCGAGAGCGCATGAGCAAGAACGCGGTGAACGTGGTCGAGCGGCTGCAGCAAGCAGGCTATCAGGCTTTCGTTGTCGGCGGCTGCGTACGCGACTCGCTGCTGGATATGACCCCAAAGGACTTTGACGTGGCCACCAGCGCAACGCCGGAGCAGGTGCGCGCAACCTTTCGCAATGCGCGACTGATCGGCCGGCGTTTCAAGCTGGTTCACGTGCATTTCGGACGCGAAATCATCGAGGTCGCCACCTTCCGTGCCAGCCATGCCGATGATGCCGAAACCGGCCTGGCTCAAGGGGATGAAAAATCCCGCCAAAGCGAGTCCGGCCGTTTATTGCGTGACAATGTATACGGTAGCTTTGAAGACGATGCCCAGCGCCGCGACTTCACCATCAATGCCCTGTACTACGACGTCAGCAGTGGGCATATCCATGACTATGCCAACGGCATGCATGATATCCGTGAGCGCCAGGTGCGGCTGATAGGCGATCCACAGCAGCGCTACCAGGAAGACCCTGTGCGCATGCTGCGCGCAGTGCGCTTTGCCGCCAAACTGGATTTCGAGATCGAGCCACATTCCGCCGCACCGATTCCTGACATGGCCGATTTGCTCTTCGATATCCCGCCAGCGCGCTTGTTCGATGAGTCTCTGAAGCTGTTAATGAGCGGTCAGGGCGTAAAAACCTTCGACCTGCTGCACTACTACTATCTATTCGAACCGCTGTTTCCGGACACCGAAGAAGCCATCGAACAGAACCCCGACTACAGTCTGGCACTGATTCGCCAGGCGCTGGCCAATACCGATGAGCGTATCCGCGAAGGCCGTCCGGTCACCCCGGCGTTTCTGTTTGCCGCACTGTTGTGGCCTGCACTGGGCCCGCGCATCAAGGCGCTGGAAGATCAGGGCGTGCCGACTATCCCTGCCCAGCAGCAGGCGGCCCAGGACCTGATCACCGAACAGTGCCAGCATATCGCAATCCCCAAGCGCTTCAGCGTACCGCTGCGCGAGATCTGGGATATGCAGCCAAGGCTTGAACGACGTAGCGGCCGACGTGCCGATTTGCTGCTGGAGCACCCACGCTTCCGGGCCGCCTACGACTTTCTCTTGCTACGTGAAAGCGCAGGCGAAGAGACTGACGGCCTGGGCCAGTGGTGGACACGTTATCAGGATGTCGGCGACGACCAGCGGCGCAAGATGATTGCCGAACTGGGTGACAAGGCCTCCGGCCCCAAACGCTCGCGCAACAAGCGCAAGCGCAAACCCAGGACTGCCGCAGACTCATGAGCGTACGATGCTACATCGGACTGGGCAGCAATCAAGCTGACCCAGCCGATCAGCTCAAGCGCGCCTGCACCGCTCTCGCTGCGTTACCGCAGACCCAGTTGGTTGCCTGCTCGAGATTGTATTGCAGCGCACCCATGGGCCCGCAGGATCAGCCGCCCTACATCAACGCAGTGGCCTTGCTGAACACCCAGCTTCCAGCGCTGGCACTGCTCGATGCGCTGCAGGATATCGAGCTGAACCAGGGCCGGCAGCGCAAGGCCGAACGCTGGGGGCCGCGTACGCTGGATCTGGACATACTGCTGTACGGTGACCAGCATATTCACCATGATCGGCTTGAAGTGCCGCACTACCATATGCATGCGCGGGCCTTCGTGCTCTATCCGCTGGCAGAGCTTGATCCTGAACTGATCCTGCCTGACGGCACCGCACTGCAGGCGTGGCTGGAAAAATGCCCGGCAGAAGGGTTAACGCCCCTTGCCGACCAGCCCGCACAAGGGTAAAAGATGACTCGCAATCGTACACACAGGCTTCAAGGCTATACTCACTTCCAGGTGGATGGAGCCTTGAGTCTTAAAGGTCCGTGCTGTGACACAATCCAGCCGGAGCCCCAATACACGACGCCTCGAAGAGGCCGCACCAGTGGAATCTGCCATGTCTGATGTAACCCTGACAACGCTGAACAAGCTCAAGCAGAGCGGCGAAAAGATCACCTGTCTGACGTCCTATGACGCCACCTTTACCAAGCTGATCAATGAAGCGGGCGTAGAGCTCATCCTGGTCGGTGATTCGCTGGGCATGGTTCTCCAGGGTCACGACAGCACGCTGCCTGTGACTGTCGACGACATGGCCTACCATACCCGTGCGGTCAAGCGCGGCAATAGCGGCGCGTTTATTATGGCCGACCTGCCCTTCATGTCCTACGCCACGGTGGAGCAGGCCCTGCGCAGCAGCGCAGTGCTGATGCAGGCCGGTGCTCACATGGTCAAGCTAGAGGGCGCAGGCTGGCTAGCGGACACCATTCGGGCGCTGGCCAACAACGGCGTGCCGGTCTGCGCTCACATGGGCTTGACCCCGCAGGCGGTCAACCTGCTTGGTGGCTACAAGGTACAGGGCCGGCTCGACGCCCAAGCCCAGGCCATGCTCGAGGATGCCCAGGCCCTGCAAGCTGCAGGAGCCAGCATGCTGCTGCTTGAATGTGTGCCCAGCACCCTGGCCAACGCCATCACACAGGCCGTATCAGTACCGGTGATCGGCATTGGCGCTGGCAGTGGCACCGATGGCCAGGTACTGGTTGTGCATGACATGCTCGGCCTGACCCGCGGCCACCGCCAGCCACGCTTTGTTAAAAACTTTATGCTCGATCAACAAGACGTACCGGCGGCTTTGCGCGCCTACGTCGATGCGGTCAAGCGCGTGGAGTTCCCTGCAGCCGAAAACGAGTTCTGAGCACATGAACACTCTGCACAGCATTGCTCAACTGCGCGCGGCCCTGAGCCGGGCCCGCCAGGACGGCAAGCGCATTGGCCTGGTGCCCACTATGGGCAACCTGCATGCCGGCCATATCGCCCTGGTGGAAAAGGCCCGGCAACGCACCGACTTCGTCGTAGTCAGCATCTTCGTCAACCCGCTGCAATTCGCTGCCGGAGAAGATCTGGATAGCTACCCACGCACATTGGAAGCCGATCAACGCAAACTGCTGGACGCTGGCGCGCATCTGGTCTTCGCGCCGAACGTAAATGAAATGTACCCGCACGGGATGCAGGGGCACACCCGCATCAGCGTCCCGGTGGTCTCCGAAGGCTTGTGCGGCGCCAGTCGTCCTGGGCATTTCGAGGGCGTCGCCACGGTCGTCAGCAAGTTGCTGAATATCGTTCAGCCTGATCTAGCGGTGTTCGGCCAAAAGGACTTTCAGCAATTGGCCGTGATCCGCAAGATGGCTCAGGATCTGTGTCTGCCCGTGCAGATCATGGGCGAGCCTACCGTCCGCGCCGAAGACGGGCTGGCATTGTCGTCACGCAATGGCTATCTGAGCGAGGCAGAGCGGCAGACAGCCCCGGTACTCTACAAAACCCTGCAATCCATCGCCAGTGAGATCCAAAGCGGGCAGCGCGACTATGCGGCGCTCATCGAACGAGCGCGCCAACAGCTGGAAATAGCCGGACTGCGCGCAGACTATCTGGACCTGCGTGACGCCACCAGCCTCCACCCGGTAACCGCCAACACCACCGATATGGTGGTACTGGCCGCCGCCTACTTGGGCAAAACCCGCCTGATCGACAACCTGCATTTCGTCATCAACTGATCCCCTGCCCCATCCCAGCGCACTTACTCTGTAACCGGACGTCATCAAAACGTCCGGCTGACGGGCCCTGCGCCGCTATCAGACCAAAGAAGGATTGAATTGCCCGGCGTATTGATCGACGCTTGGTGCAGACACATTCAGGCCATGCCGGACAAAAACAAGAGGACCCTTAGCCATGTACAAGATTGAAAACCATAAGGTATCGGACGCTGCCCGCGTCGACTCCCACCTCGACGAAGCGGGATATAACCGTCTTTACAAGCAGTCACTGGAAGAGCCAGATACCTTCTGGGCCGAGCAGGCCAAACGCTTTTTGACCTGGGAAAAGCCCTGGACCAAGGTCCATGAGAGCGACATGAGCAAAGGTGAAGCAGCTTGGTTTATCGATGGCAAGCTGAATGTCAGCGTCAATTGCATCGACCGCCACCTGGACAAGCGCGCGGAGCAAACCGCGCTTATCTGGGAAGGCGACGACCCCAGCGATTCCAAGAACATTACCTATCGTGAACTGCACGAGCACGTCTGCCGCCTGGCCAACGTGCTGCGCGCCCGTGGCGTGAAGAAAGGCGACCGGGTATGCCTGTATATGCCGATGATCCCCGAAGCGGCCTACGCAATGCTCGCTTGCTCACGCATTGGTGCGGTGCATTCGGTGGTATTTGGTGGCTTCTCACCGGACGCGCTGCGCGATCGCATCAATGATTCGGATTGCCAGGCGGTGATCACCGCCGATGAAGGCGTTCGCGGTGGCAAGCGCGTGCCGCTCAAACAGAACGTGGAAAAGGCCCTGAAAGAGTGCCCCAACGTGCATACCGTGGTCACCGTCAAACGCACGGGCGGTGATGTGGAATGGACCGAAAATCGTGATATCTGGTACCACGAGGCCTGCGCCGCCGTGAGCACCGACTGCGCGCCTGAGGCCATGGACAGCGAAGACCCGTTGTTCATTCTTTACACCTCGGGTTCCACCGGCAAACCCAAGGGCGTAATGCACACCACCGGCGGTTACCTGCTCGGCTCGGCGATGACCCATTACTATGTATTCGACTACCACGAGGGTGAGGTCTACTGGTGCACCGCGGACGTAGGCTGGATTACCGGCCATTCCTATATTGTTTATGGCCCACTGTGCAACGGTGCAACCACACTGATGTTCGAGGGCGTGCCAACCTATCCCGACGCCTCGCGCTGCTGGGAGATCATCGACAAGCACAAGGTCAACATCTTCTATACCGCGCCCACCGCGATCCGCGCACTGATGGCCCAGGGCAACGAACTGGTCACCAAAACGTCCCGCGCCAGCCTGCGGCTGCTCGGCAGCGTTGGCGAGCCAATCAACCCGGAAGCCTGGGAGTGGTACTACCACGTGGTCGGCGACATGCGCTGCCCCATTGTAGACACCTGGTGGCAGACCGAAACCGGCGCCATCATGATTACTCCTCTGCCCGGCGCAACGGACCTAAAACCCGGTTCGGCCACACGTCCATTCTTCGGTGTGGAACCGGCGCTGGTTGACCCCGAAGGCAACGAGCTGGAAGGCGTCGCCAGCGGCAACCTGATCATCAAGCGCTCCTGGCCGAGCCAGATCCGCTCCGTCTACGGTGATCACCAGCGCCTTATTGACACCTACTTCAGCGCTTACAAAGGCGTGTATTTCACCGGTGACGGTGCACGTCGTGATGAGGATGGCTACTACTGGATCACCGGCCGCGTGGATGACGTGCTCAACGTGTCTGGCCACCGTATCGGCACTGCCGAGGTCGAGAGTGCTCTGGTGCTGCATGACTCGGTTGCTGAAGCGGCGGTAGTAGGTTGCCCGCACGATATCAAAGGCCAATGCATTTACGCCTATGTGATGCCGATGCGCGGCGTGACCCCCAGCGACGAGCTGGTCAAGGAGCTCAAGGCATTCGTTGCCGAACAGGTTGGCTCATTCGCCAAACCCGATTTCGTGCAATGGACGCCAGGCCTGCCGAAGACCCGCTCAGGCAAGATCATGCGGCGTGTATTGCGCAAGATTGCCTGCGATGAGCTGGATACCCTTGGCGATACCTCCACGCTCGCTGATCCGGCGGTAGTCGACGAACTGGTGACGAACCGATTGAATCGCGCCTGAGACACCTTGTCCTGACCTGACCAGCCCTCTATGCTGTTGCCCTTTGGGAAACCGCATAGAGGGCTTTTTCATGCAAGACGTAGTGATCGTTGCCGCCACCCGCACCGCCATCGGCAGCTTCGCCGGGCAGTTCGCCACCGTCCCCGCCCACGAACTGGGCGCCACGGTTATTCGCGCCTTGCTGGAAAAGACTGGCATTGACCCAGCCAGCGTAGACGAAGTCATTCTCGGCCAAGTGCTGACCGCCGGCTGCGGCCAGAACCCCGCCCGCCAGGCAGCTATCCACGGCGGCCTGCCGTTCTCCGTCCCCGCGTTGAATCTGAACAAGGTTTGCGGCTCAGGCCTTAAAGCCTTGCATCTGGGTGCCCAGGCAATCCGCTGCGGCGACGCCGAGATCATCATCGCCGGTGGCCAAGAATCCATGAGTCTGTCACCCCACCTGTTACCTACCTCGCGTAGCGGCCAGCGCATGGGCCACGGCAAGCTGATCGACAGTATGATCAACGATGGCCTGTGGGATGCGTTCAACGACTATCACATGGGTGTTACCGCAGAAAATCTGGTGGCTAAATACCAGATCAGTCGTGAAGAGCAGGATGTCTTCTCCGCGGCTTCCCAACAGAAAGCCGTCGCCGCCCAGGAAGCCGGCCACTTTGATGCAGAAATCACCCCGGTCAGCGTTGCCCAGCGCAAGGGTGATGCCCTGCAGATCAACAAAGACGAACAACCGCGCGCCGGCACCACAGCCGAGTCCCTCGGCAAGCTGCGCGGCGCGTTCAAGAAGGACGGCAGCGTCACCGCCGGTAACGCCTCAAGCCTGAACGATGGCGCCGCTGCGGTCATGCTGATGAGCGCCGACAAGGCCAAAGCTCTGGGCCTGCCGGTACTGGCCAAGATCGCCGCCTATGCCAACGCCGGCGTAGACCCCGCGATCATGGGCATCGCGCCGGTATCCGCTACCCAGCGTTGCCTGAGCAAAGCCGGCTGGCAGATCAGCGACCTTGATCTGATCGAAGCCAACGAAGCCTTCGCTGCCCAGGCCCTGGCCGTCGGCAAGGAACTCCAATGGGATGCCAACAAGGTCAATGTTAACGGCGGCGCAATCGCGCTGGGCCATCCGATCGGCGCCTCCGGCTGCCGGGTGCTGGTGACCCTGCTACACGAGATGCTCCGTCGCGATGCGAAGAAAGGTCTGGCTACGCTGTGCATCGGTGGTGGCCAAGGCGTGGCGCTGGCATTGCAACGCGACTGACTGACTGACTGAGAACCTCCAGGAGCGCTCTGCGTATGCTACTCGGCAACCTCGACCAGGGGATCCGGTAGTAGCGACGGACTGCCATCCATGTACGTCAGATAGACCTGCCAGATGTCATGCGACCGCTGGCGGGTCTGTTGCAGCATGCATTGGTTGTGCATCAGCCCGCGAATACTGCCCTCGCGCCATAATGTATAGACTGCGGCGCAATGCTCCTGACGAAACGAGACCCAGCTTTGCTGTGCAGTCTGCAGCGCCGTAAGCGCCTCCGGATCCTCTGCATAGCGTTCACTGGCTGCCGCCAAATAAACCTCCATCTGCCCTTCCGCCTGCCGCACTTGGGCCTGGGCACATTGGTTGATCGCCAGAGTACTGATGGCCTCGGCACAATCATGTTGTTGTGCATCGTTTGCGGCGCAGGCGGCCACGGGCAAGTACGCCAGCAGCAGTAGCACTGGTAAACCGGGTAATCCGCTCAACGGCTACTCCTCTTGAAGTCCCCTGAACAAGGCTGGCGCCTGGTTCAGACCGAACGCCGCCTACGGGGCGGGAAGATCCACCAACTGACCAGCACCAGCAGACCAAAGACACTGTAGACCATGATAAATACCCATTCCGGCGCATCGTAATACAACAGTTGCTCGAACCAGTATTGGATAAAGCTGCCGGCATAAGTCGCCGTACCCGCCTGGCTACGCAGCCACATTTCCAACGTAGTCAGCGGGCACACGACGCCCAGCCAGGCTTCGGCCACCACCACCCCGATAGTCGCCAGGTGCGCCATTCTGAACCACAGACTATTGACCCAGCGCCAGTGACACAGGTTGCCGACGATCACCAGCAGCAGGCCCAGGACGACGAACACCACCAGGCTCAGATGCAGCGTCAGCACCGCATTGGCCAGCCAATGGTAGAACGTCTCGGAGGCCATGCTCTCAGAGCCCCGGCAACTGCCCGGTAGCGGCCTCGGCTTCCGGCAATCGTTTCTCTAGCGCCTCGCGCAGGAGGATGGCTATCGGCGCAGCCAGCGTGCGACGCAAAAAATCCGCATTCGGCGTTTTGCCATGCCAGTAGCGGAAGATCTCATCAACCGTGGGGTGGGCATCTAACGCCGGCGTGACCTGAAGGTTATCGCCAACACTCACTGGCCCGGACTGCAACACCCGGACATAGGCCCCACCCCGGCAAGCTTTGACGAACTGCTTGACGAAGGCCGGGTTGCCGACCCGCGCGGCCAGCACCGCACAGGGTACTCGCGGCGCAGTAATTTCCATCAACAGCTCACCGACTTGCAGCCGATCACCGACCCGCACCTCCGGCCACCAACGACTGATGGTCAGGTTCTCGCCAAAAAAGCCGGGCTCAATCTCACGCTGCAACTGCTCTGCCCACCAGTTGATATCCTCCTGGCTATACAGATACACAGCCTGATCCGGACCGCCATGAAAGCGCCGGTTGACTATCTCGTCACCCGGCAAGCCGTTGCCATCGATCAGCACAGATCCGTGCAGCGGCTGTTTGAAGAGCCCGGTTTGCAGGGTTTTGCTGCCGACTTCAATGCTTCGCCGGCGCGCAGCATTGATCGATACTATCCGGGGAGCTGAGTTAGACATGAAGCACCTGATGAAAGCATGGGGTTAACTGTGCAATACCGTCATGCTGAACGCGACGCAGCGCTCAAGGCAAGCACTTTTAGTCCTGTTCAGACTTTGCATGGCTCTTGCGTTGCCAGGGCCAACTACCGGTCAGTTCAACTTCCAGAGTAAAGCTCAGGAAGGTGCGCACCAGCACGATCAACGCCAGCACCCCAACCGATTCAAAGGTCAGATCAATCGCCACCGTGAATATAATATCGGCGGCAATCAGAAACTCCAGCCCAAGCAATATTCCGCGCCCCAGGCGCTGGCGCACCTCACGGAAGACCCGCTCGGCGTTATAGCCTTGAATCGCATGCACGCCGGCTATCACAATGGAATAGAGCGCCGTCAAGGCAATGACCCCCAATCCCAGCAGCTCGGTAATAGCTACCGTCCACTCTGTCACCTCAATAACCCAATCCCCCACGCTGCCTCCTGAGCCGAACCGTATCGGCCTTCACTATACCTGCCATAATGTCAGCAATTGTCACCGTGACTGACAGCGCTGCCGAAAGTTGCATGCGCACCTAGTCTAGACTAATGCTTCCAGGGAACTTGCGCGCTTGCTCGCAGCCTGAGGTAGATGATAAATGGACCGTACAGAAGGATAGAAGTCATGGCCACTGAGCTAACGCCGTCTGCATCAGGGCAGCCCGTTTATATCGTCGACGGCGCACGGACGCCTTTCCTGAAGGCCGGGAGCCGCCGCGGCCCGTTTACGCCGGTGGACCTGGCCGTGCAATGTGGTCGCCCGCTGTTGCTGCGCCAACCCTTTGCGCCGCAGGACTTCGATCAGGTCATTCTCGGCTGCGTCAATGTCGTAGCGCAAGAGATGAATCCGGCCCGCGTTGCTGCTTTGCGCCTGGGCATGGGCGAAGCCATGCCGGCCTATACCGTACAGATCAATTGCGGCTCGGGTATGCAGTCGATAGACACGGCGGCACAGTACATTCGCAACGGCAGTGCCGACCTGATTCTAGCCGGCGGCACCGAAGCGCTAAGCCACTCGCCACTGCTGTTTTCGCAACCGGCGACGAAATGGTTCACGCAACTGCAGAGCGCCAGCAATCTGCCGGCTAAACTGGCCACCTTGCTGCGATTCAGTCCAGGCTTCCTGAAGCCTGAGGTTGGCCTGGTCAAGGGTCTGACCGATCCGATTGTGGAACTGAACATGGGCCAGACCGCCGAAGTGCTAGCCCATCTGTTCAATATCAGCCGCGAGCGCGCCGACGAGTACGCCCTGAGTAGCCATCAGCGGCTCGCCCACGCGCAGGAACAGGGTTGGCTGGATGAGGAGGTGGTAGCAGCCATCACACCCCAGGGCAAGATCCTCAAGGCCGACGACGGCGTGCGGCCCGACAACAGCCTGGACGCATTGGCCAAGCTCCAACCGGTGTTCGAGCGACCCTATGGCAAGGTCACTGCCGGCAACAGCTCACAGATCACCGATGGCGCCTCCTGGGTCATTCTGGCTTCCGAACAGGCAGTGCTGAAATACAATCTCAAGCCACGCGCGGTCATTGTTGATAGCCACTGGGCTGCGCTCGATCCGGAAATAATGGGTCTGGGCCCAGTACTCGCCGGCACCGCCCTGCTCAAACGTCATCATTACAGCATGCAGGATATCGACCTCTGGGAACTGAACGAAGCTTTTGCCGCCCAGGTTCTGGCTTGTCAAGCAGCCTGGGATGATGCCGACTTTAGCCGCCGCGTATTGGGCCTGGAACGGCCGTTGGGGCGTATCGACCACAAGCGCCTGAACATCGATGGCGGCGGCATCAGCCTTGGCCATCCGGTCGCCGCCAGCGGTAATCGCATAGTACTGCACCTGATCAACGCGCTGCATCGTAACGGCCTCAAGCGCGGCATCGCCACTGAATGCATCGGTGGTGGCCAAGCTGGCGCCATGCTGATCGAAACCGTCTAGGAGCCAGACCATGACAGGACCCGTCTACAGCGCATTGAATGACCGTCGTATGGAGCTCGGCCCCTTCGGCAACGCCACCCAGTTGCTGCACCGTTCGGCGATCCACAAACGCTGGAGTCACTGGCACCTGGCCCGCGATGCCAGCGATGTCGCCTGGCTGCTGCTGGACAAGGCTGGCGCCAGCGCCAATGTGTTGTCTGAGGAAGTATTGCGCGAACTGGGTGACGTCATCGAAAGCCTGCAGGACGAGATGCCCCGTGCGCTGGTGATCCGTTCGGCCAAACCCGGCAGCTTTTGCGTCGGCGCCGATATCAGCGAGTTCCGCCAGCTGCGCAACGAGCGTGATGTGATCAACAAGCTCAGCGACGCGCACATCCTTATCCAGCAACTGGCCGACCTGCCCTGCCCGACCATTGCGGTTATTCATGGCGCGGCACTCGGCGGCGGCCTGGAGCTGGCGCTGTGCTGCGATTATCGCCTGGCGATCCCTGGCGCCAGCTTCGGCCTGCCAGAAATTCTGCTTGGCCTGCATCCCGGCCTGGGTGGCACCGCACGGCTACCGGCGCTGGTCCCGCCGCTGGATGCGATGCAGATGATGCTCACCGGCAAGAACACTTACGACCGCAAGGCGCTGAGCTTGGGCTTGATTGATCGTCTGGTCGAAGAACGCCACCTGGCCGGGGCGCTCGAGGATGCCATCAATGGCAAACTGCATCGGCGCCGCAGTGATTGGCGCGCACAGCCGTTTCTGTATGGCTGGGTACGTCGGCTGGTCGGCCGGCGCATGCGCGCCGAAGCTGCCAAGCAGGCACCCGCGCAGCATTACCCGGCACCCGAGGCGCTGATCAGCCTCTGGGAAAAGCACGCCGGCAACCCCGGCAGCATGCTCCACGCCGAGCTGCTGTCCTTTGCCAAGCTGTTGAACACCCCGGCCTCACGTAATCTGGTCCGGGTATTCTTTCTGCGCGAGAAACTCAAGGAACAGGGCAAGTCGAAGAGCCTGTCCAGCGACGCGATCAAGCATCTGCACGTGATCGGCGCTGGCGCGATGGGTGCCGACATCGCCGCTTGGGGCGCGCTGCAGGGGCTGCGCGTAAGCCTACATGACACCCAGCCAGAATCCATCGCCAAGGCCATTGGCAATGCGGAAAAGCTATGCCAGAGCAAGCATCTGTCCAACGCCGAAACCCGCGACGTACTCGACCGGCTGATACCTGACCCGGATAACAGCGGCGTCGAACAGGCTGATCTGGTATTGGAAGCGGTGCCGGAAGATCTCGAGCTGAAGCTGAAAATCCATACTGCGATCGAACCGCGCCTGAAACCCGGCGCGATACTCGCCACTAATACCTCAAGCATCCTTCTAGAGGACCTGCGCGGTGAGCTGTCGGACCCAACGCGTCTGGTCGGGATTCATTTCTTCAATCCGGTGGCGAAAATGCAACTGGTTGAGGTGGTTCATCATTCGGTCGTCAATGCCACTATTTTTCGGCGCGCTCGACAGTTTGTCGATCAGATCGGCAAGTTGCCGGTTCCGCTGGCCAGCGCCCCAGGGTTTCTGGTTAACCGCGCACTGACGCCCTATCTGGTCGAGGCCATCTGCCTGCTCGACGAAGGCGTGCCCGCCGAAGCCATTGATAAAGTGGCTATCGATTTCGGCATGCCCATGGGCCCCATCGAACTGGCCGACCAGATCGGCCTGGATGTCTGTGTGGACGTGGCCGACATGCTCCGAGAGCGCGTCAACCCGCATCAACCGGAAACCCCGGAATGGCTGCGCAGCAAGGTGGAAAAGGGTCATCTGGGACGCAAGACCGGTAAGGGGCTGTATACTTGGAAAGATGGCAAGCCGAAAAAGCGCAGCCCGCGCAAACCGGCACCCAAGGACACGCTCGATCGTCTGATCCTGCCCATGCTCAATGCCTGCATGGCCTGCCTGCGTGAGGAGGTGATCACCGATGCTGAGCTGCTCGATGGTGCGATGATCTTCGCTACCGGTTTCGCACCGTTTACCGGCGGGCCGCTGCACTACGCCACACAGCGGGGGGTTGAAGAGATCATCAAACGTCTACGCGATCTGGAAGAAGACCACGGCGCACGTTTCAGCCCTGACCCCGGTTGGAGCCAAGGCTTGCTGGATGCGCCGCCGGACTAAACGGCATAACGCTAACGCCGACAACGAGGTGCAAAAGCACAGCCTAAAGCCGCTGTTGAGCAGGCTGATACCCATCGCGCAGCGACGCGGGATCAACCTTCGGCGTTGGCGGACTCCGCCCGTAATGGCAGGAACACCACCTGATTCCGGCCCGTCGCCTTGGCTATGTATAGCGCCTCGTCAGCCTTTCTCAGTAGCTTGTCCGGGGTTGCGCCGAGCATAGACTGGTCCGCACTACTCACCCCCAGGCTAATACTGAGAAACGCAACACCCTGCTCAGGCACATGCGGTATGCGCAGCGCGCCGACCGTTTGACGTAGGGTCTCCGCAACCTGATGAGCACCTTGCGCACCGGTGTTCGGCAATACCACAGCAAACTCCTCGCCGCCATAACGCGCAACCAGATCGCCGGGCCGTGCCAAGGCCCCCTGCAAGGCGCTGGCAACTTCCTGCAAACAGATATCACCGGCCTGATGGCCAAGGTGATCGTTATAAATCTTGAAGTAATCAACATCACACATAATAAATGACAACGGCTGCCCGTTACGCCGCATGCGATCCCATTCAAGGGTGAGCGTCTCATCTAATTTGCGCCGGTTGGCTAGCCCAGTCAGCTTGTCGGTAGCACTAAGCGTGATCAGTTTGCGATTGTTCAAAGTCAGCTCGGACTCGGCCTGGTCAATCGCGCCACGATATAGATAGGCCACCACTGCTGAGAGCGTCAGCACACCCAACACGCTGCCGCCGAACATGATCTCAACATAGGGGGAAGGTACTGGAGTCAAAGCCCTGGTGGGTGTAAACAGAAAGTGGCTGATGATAAACAGACTACCAATGCCAGCCGATTGCAGCCAGAACCGCCAGGCATTCAAACGGCTATAGACCAGCGCCAGCACAGCCCCGATAGAAAAATAAAACAACTGCACGCCTGCCGCTGAGCCGATCAGCAAAGTGACGACAAAAATCTGCGTACAGGCGGTCAATAGCGCGAGATCCCGCGCCCAAGAATGGCGACCCACCAGATTGCAGAGCACCACAGACAGATAGAAGACAACAAAAACCAAGTTAAGGCTGAACACCGCCCAATAAACGCCAATATCGTAGAGCAGATAAAAAACCTGGTAAGGCAAGGTCGCCATCGCGCCCAGAATGCCCACCTGATTGCTCAGCGCAATCTGCCTGCGCAATGCATTGGTCCCGCTCTCTGCCCCTATTGACCAGACTTCACTCAGGAATTTTATCACCGCTAACACGACGCCATTATTGTTATAGAGCTCGAAGGATAGCCTATTGCGTGGGGAGCGTATCCAGGAAGATAAGGGGAGTGGTACCCGTAGTGGCAGGCTCGCCAGCCGAAGACTGCGGCCCGTCAGCAAACATTGCCAACTGCTGACGAAGATGGGTCAGCAGCTCGGCGCTAGCCTGCTCAAAACCCGCGAGACTGTCCTGTCGTAACTGCTCGGCCAGGCTCAGCGCTCCTCGTTGGTAGCGAATCAGGCTGGACCCCGGCGCCCGGAACAACAGCTGCCGTGTATTAATGTCATACACCGCCGCATCCAACAGAGTATGTGTATCGTTCTTCTCACCGTTGATCAACTGCGCGCCGCCCAGCGTCCAGTAACTGATCACACCCGGTCTAGCCTCGGCAAACTGCGTCCGGTCGTAGGACAGCAACACCATCATGTCGATGTCATACATCCTGCTTAACTGATCAAGATTACCGAAACTGCCGCCAGGGGTCAGATAAGCCGACGGCACCAGTGTCACCTCGCTGACGAACGGCTGCTGCTCGAAGTACGCCGCGATTTCCGTCTTGAAGCCGCGTTTGTCAGCCTCGGTCAGCGCCTGATGGCTCAAACCCTGCTCAGGCACGTAGGCCACTCCTACACGCACAGGTACGCGCACAGGCAAAACCATGCCGTCTGCCGCGATTTTCGCCACAGGCTGCTGCTGATTGGGGTACAGGTACGACAACAGGTTACTGCTGCGATGCGGGGACCCGCTCAGGGCGCAGGCGCCTAGGGCAACACAAACTACGACCACCAGCAGACACTGGCGGCTGACCTTCCATGAGTGTGACATCATTGCGTCCTTACAAATAACCAGAACGATAATAATGCACTCTGACACGAAGCAGAAGCCGTAATCTGTTAACGAGTATGCCGTTATAATTCGGCCTATGAGACTAGACCGCCTGATCGGCAACCACAGCCAGTACAGCCAACGCAGCGCACGCCTGCTGATCGCCGAAGGGCGGGTCCAGGTGAACGCACTGCTAGTGCGCGACGCGCGCATGGAAGTAGATCGTTTCATGATGGTCAGCGTGGACGGAGTGCCACTCAAGCCGGCTGTAGCCTCCCATTATCTGATGCTACACAAACCGGCTGGCTACCTCAGCGCCACCAGCGATCCGCAGCACATCACGGTCATGGCTTTGCTGCCCGAGCCACTGCGCGCAGCATTGCATATTGGAGGGCGTCTGGACCGAGGCAGCTCGGGCCTGTTGATCCTGACCAATGACGGCCTCTGGTCACGCCGCCTGACCGCCCCACAAATCAAAATCCCCAAGGTCTACCGGGTCACCACGGCAGAGCCTATTTCGGCCGAAACGCCCGAGCGCTTTGCCCAGGGGATCTATTTCGCCTTTGAGGATTTGACCACCTCCCCTGCCCAACTGGAACGCCTGGGCACCCATGAGGCGCGGCTTACCATTTTTGAAGGCCGCTACCATCAGGTCAAACGGATGTTCCACGCCCTGGGCAACCGCGTACTCACGCTGCATCGAGAAAGCATGGGCGACATTGTGCTGGATGACAGATTGCAAGCGGGGGATTTCAGGCCCCTGAGTCAAACAGAAATCGATTCCATCGGGTAACCCCTGGCGGGCAGGTCAGCGGCCTGATGCAGACGCAGTTCAGGCTATCGGATTGCTTACGCTTTCGATCCGGCGCTTGACCCCCATAGGATCATCAACACCCTTGAACACCACATCGCTGATGCCTCGGCCGGTGACCTCAATGGTGCCGAAACCGAACATTCGGCCCATGACGCCCTGGCGAATTTCCACCGTCTCGATGGAGTTAAGCTTCATTTCTTCGGTATGCCGACTGATAAAGCCGGTTTTCAGAATCACCCGCTTATTGGTCACGCCCTGCTCGATCGAACGCAGCTTGAGGTATTCATACAACGCCAACAACAGGGTGATACCCACGGTTGGAATAGCCAGAATAATCCAGATAATCATCGGCACCTTGGCAAACCAGTGCAGTTGAAAAAGGGCATCAACCCTTTCACCATCAGACAGCGAGTCTTCAATATAAGACATGTAGTGCGTGCTCCAGAGCGTCAATTTGATCGATCAGATTAATGGTGCTGGCTAGCATAATGGTTCGGGCTAAGCGTTCAGACCGGACTTTACCGCAAATCAGGCCTGCAGATTACACCTGTACTGGCAGACCGCCCGATTAAATCCCTTGTTACGTTTTAATTGCGACCTTTTGCTCTCGTGCGAGTCCGCATTCTGGTGAGGCATACCATTTACGCCACTATGGTGATGTCCTAATGCGCTTATCCAGGAGGACAGTATGAATACCATTATTGCCGGACGATTTGAATTGCAAGACCAGGGAGAAGAAGTATTACGTGCCCTGCAGCAAGCGGGCTTCCCTACAGCGGCGATGACGTTATTTTACGTCAATCCCGACGGCCAACATGACCTCTACCCGATTGGCGGCGATGACGATGACTCGCCCGGCGCGCGCGATGCGGATAAGGGCGCAGCCACGGGCGGCGGGCTTGGCGCGGCGGCAGGTTTGGCCGTGGGTGCAGCAGCGGCAACCGTCGCAGGGCCCGCTGGAATCGCAGCCGCAGCCGGCGTAGGGGCATATACTGGTTCTCTGGCGGGTGCAGTAAACAGTACTAACAAGGAATCAGAGGTAGATGAAGCTGTCGACGACGGCGAGAGCGCACGCAAATTAACCGAACGCCACGCGGGCATTCATGTCGCCGTGCGGGTGGATGGCACCGATGCTCCGAATGACGCCCAGGCGCTGGCGCTGCACACCTTGAAAACCCATGCCGCAATGGATATAGAGCAGGCTGAAGGGCTTCTCGAAGACGGCAGCTGGAAAGACTTTGACCCACGTGAAGTGGTGCATCTGGTGTGAGCACAGCACCGGGCAGACGGCTTTTTATTTAAAGTCGCAATCGCTGGTCGCACCGCGCCCGCACTGGTGTTGTGCCGGTCCAGCGGCGATAGGCGCGATTAAAGGCACTCTGCTCGGAAAATCCGGGCAGCAGAGCTATGTCGCCCAGGGTCAAAGTCGGGTCCAACAGATAATGCCCAGCTAGTTGCTCGCGCGTACGGTCCAGCAGTTCTCGCCAACTTGATTGCCTGGCTTCCAGGCGGCGCGGCAAGGTCCGCACCAACAGGTGCAGTTGATCCGCCACCTTGGGTAATCCGACCTCACCCTCAGGCATCAAGCGCACCATGGCCTGGGCCTGCTTATCCAGCAGCTGCGCTGACATAACCAACCTTGCCGCCATGCGCCGGCTGTTCTAGGCTGGCTGGACAACCATAAGGATGCACCCATGATCAAAGTCAGTGTCATGTACCCGAACACCCCCGGCGCACGTTTCGACCACGATTACTACCGCGACACGCATATGCCGCTAGTCAAGAAATTGATGGGCGACGCCTGCGATCATTACACGGTAGACAAGGGATTGGCTGGCGCCACCCCCGGCAGCCAAGCGACCTACATCGCCATGTGCCATATCTTTTGCGCGTCATTAGAAGCCTTTCAGAGCAGCTTTGCTCCGCATGCTGCAGTCATCACCGCCGATGTGGCCAATTACACAGACCTGACTCCACTATTCCAAATCAGCGAAGTCGTAGTCGGCTGAAGGTAGACCAAAACCGCTTAACGCAGTCGCTGCGGTGGGATCGCATAGGTCCCTACCGCATGCGCGACCGGTTCTTCAGTGCCCTCGGAATACAAGGCGACTTCACCAATCGCCAATGTCTTGCCGACCTTGAGTAGCGTACATACGCCAATAATGTCGCGACCGGACACCGGCTTACGCAGAAAATTGATATTCAGATTGGTTGTCACCGCCAGTGCGACCAACCCGAGTTCACCAAGAATGGCCGCATACAGGGCTACATCCGCAGTGGTCATCATCACCGGACCAGACACCGTACCACCCGGCCGCAGCTCCCCCTCGCCGACCTGATGCCGCACTTTCGCCGAACAGGCGCCCAGTTCGTCCACGCAGACTTTGGCCTGAGGGAATTCACGCTTAAAAAAGGCATTCAACTCGGCAACACTGGGTCTGACGGACATGCGCGGCTCCTGGGGCATAACGAGGGCATAAACAAGCCCACAGCATGCACAGAGTCAGGCTCAGCCGCCAGCGTCGGCAGGCTGGATGGCGCAACTGCCCGCCACCCTGCCCGGAAAGACACCCGCGCTGTCTACCGCCAATCAATCGGTTCGCTCCTCCCTGGCGCGTCACCCATCAAGCAACTGCTGCCAGGCACTCAGCTTTACCGCCATCGGCACCGAGGCATTGGCCGGGCTGGTAGAAGGCAAGCGTTGCAGATGTATACGGCCGCGCAGTGCGTCTGGCAACCCCGGCAACACGTGGCGTCGGAAGCTCGATTCGGCCTTGGCACCATTGAAAAACAGCCGCCTGACTTGCCCGTGCAGCTCAAGGAACCCTCTCAGATCGTTGGGGATAATGGACGCTTCGATAATATCCGAGTCAAGGCTACCCGAGCGGGTACAGGCGCTTAACACATCCCAGACCGCCACTCGCCGATCCAGCAGCTGTTCACAGCGTTGCTCATACGCTAAACCCGGTGGAATTTCGAATATCAACTCCATGAACGGCCAGAAATAATTACGCGGATGCGCATAGTATTGTTGCGCTGCTAGAGAGGCCTGGCCTGGCATCGAGCCCAGCACCAAACAAGTGGCGTCAGAACGCGCAAGCGGAATAAAACTGTGGACACGCGTCATAGCACCTCACGTATTAACTAGAACCAGAAACCAGATCATTGAATTTAACCAATAGCCGCCACCACCGTATCGGCCGAACGCACGGCCGATTCCAGCAGAGGCACACCCTCATGGGCCCAAGAGCCGCAGAAAAACACTTTACGGCCGGGCGTGGCATGCCATTGGCGCAAATGCTCATGTACCTTCGCCGTGCCTTGGTGCACTACTGCTCTCTCGAAGGGGATTCGTGCCAGCACCCTACAGGGGTCAGGTTCAAATAGCGGATTCCAGGTCTGCATCACCGGTGCCCGGTCAGCCAAACTGGGCTCGAGCTGATTAACCAACACAGTGAACATCGCCTTGTGCATCTGCCGATCCATCTGAAAATTCAACGCAGTCCAGTCCGCAGGCCTGGCGGGCAGAAAACGCAGATCCTGATGCACCCACAGCTCACCCGCATCAAAGCGGATACCGCCAAGCACACGGCGCTCCTCAGCGAACGCCTGCCCATCGAGAAAACCCAGGTGATTGGCCTGGGTGGCGATAATCACCCGGTCAAACAAACCGCCGTCACCGCGTTTATTACGCACGCGCAGGTCCTGCCCTTCAGTCAGCATCTGCAGCACCGGACTACCCGAGTAAAAGGTCAGATTCTGCGCCAGACGTTGCGCCAGCACCGAGGTGCCGCCCTGCAAACGTAACAGCGTCGAGCCGTGCACGATGTCATGCAATTGGTGAAGGAGCTGTACCGCAGGCCAAGCCATCAGGTGTTGCTCATCGCAGGTGCAGATGGTGGTCAGAATCGGCAACACCAGCCCGCGCCAGAACAGCGGATCCATGGGGTGCTCCGCCAATACCTCGGCGAGCGTCTGCCGGGACTGCTGCGCCTCCAGCGCGCGCGTCAGCCGGGCCAACTTGCGCAGACCCAGCGCGATGCGTACCGCGCGCCCATTCAAGTAACGCCAGGACCCGATAAAGGGCCAATCAACCCCTGGTAGCTGGCCGCTGCGAAACCAGGTGCTTTGATCGCGCCAGCTGCAGGAGCTGTAGGTGTTAACCTCATAGGTACCCACCCCTACCGCATTGGCCAGGGCCAGGACGCTGGGCCAGGAATCGCGGCTCATTACCCGCAGCGGCACATCCACCAGACCGCCTTCTACCGCCAGCGCATGGGCATCCATACCATGGCCGTCTTGCGCCTCGAATACCGTCACCTGATGGCCGTTACGGCGGCAACCATGAGCCGCAGCAAGCCCGGCCATACCACTGCCGATCACCGCAATAGAAAGGCTCATTGCCCGGCCATGCTGGCCATTACGCCTATAAGAACGCCCAGAATCTGAAACAAATCGCCTCCATTTCTGTGTAAGCTGAACAATAGACTTGAGACCCACAGTGAGAGTTCAGCATGAAAACCCTGCACATCGACATCGTTTCCGATATCGCCTGCCCCTGGTGTGCGATTGGCTATGCCCGGCTGAAGCTGGCCATGCGCGAACTGGCCGGCGAGCTGGGCTTCAACGTGCAATGGCGTGCATTCGAGCTAAACCCCGACCAGGATGCCGAGCCGATGCCTATTCTGGACGCGCTCAGCCGTAAATATGGCCGCAGCGTTGCCGAGATGGAAGCCACGCAGAGCAACATGATGAGCATCGCTCAGGAGCTGGGTCTGGACTTTACCCGGATGCAGGAACGCTATACCCGCAACACTTTCGATGCCCACCGTTTGGTCAAATGGGCTGGTGAGCAGGGTAAACAGACCGAGATGAAAATGGCGCTGTTCGATGCCTACTTCGGCAAGGCCGTGGACATCGCCGATACCAAGATTCTTGCTGGCTGCGCCGAGTCAATTGGCCTGAGTGCAGCGCAGGCTATTGAAATACTCAACTCCACTGACTTCGCCCAGGCAGTACGCGATGAGGAGACGACCTATCAGCAGGCCGGTGTCTCTGCGGTACCCGCCTTTATAATCAATCAACAATACATGATTGCAGGCGCGCAGGAACCAGGCACCTTGGTGGAAGCGCTACGTGAAATTGCCGCATCGGCTCCTGAATAAGCCGATAAGCCGCCTAATCAAACCAAGCCTTCAGACACCAGCATCCCGTGCAGCACATAGCAGACCTGCTGGCCGCGCCGCAGTGTCAACGGGTTGCGGCTGGCGATCAGCCATTGGTCTGCCAAGAGCTCGTTAATATGCACACGCAGCGCGTCAAGATGACGCTGCTGCCGGTCAGGCAGCTCTACAACTTCAATAACGCCGGGGATAGGCGGTGGAACGAGCACGTGACGCGTTGCAGATTTGGCCGCACGCGGTGGCGATGAGAGCTGTTTTTGCATAACGCAGTCCTTCGAGTGGATTGGACATTGTCAGCATCCAGGCTATACCTCTCCGGCGTAAGACCCTTGCCGGGTGGATTGAAAGCTATACAACTAAAAACAATAGTACACAATTGCTTTGTAAAATTTGGAGGCCAGGCCACCCACGAAGTTCATGCTGGCTGCCACTCTCCGACCAACGGCGCTCTCGACAGCGCTCTCGACAGCAGTCTCAACAAAATCCTCAACGCCAATTCCCCTGGTGCTTAGCAGCCGGTATGCCGCAGGTACGATGAACCCAGCGAAATCCGAATGAACTATAGCCACAGGATGACTCCAATATAAAGCGGCTAAGCGGCAGTGACTCCAATCGCTAGCCGAGCCCCTGCGAACACGTGATGCGCCTGCAACCGAGAAGAGCCAGCATCGCGGATTCACCTAACGACAAGGAGCCCTGATGATGGCGGACAACAAGCAAAAACCTACCACCAACGATGCCGGAATACCGGTTTCCAGTGACGAGCACTCCCTGACCATTGGCCCAGACGGCCCGATTCTGCTGCATGATCATTATCTGATCGAGCAAATGGCGCAATTCAACCGTGAGCGTATTCCCGAGCGGCAACCGCATGCCAAGGGCGGTGGTGGTTTTGGCCACTTTGAAGTGACCCATGACGTCAGCGCCTATACCAAAGCAGCGGTGTTCCAGCCCGGCACCAGGACCGATGTCTTGGTGCGCTTTTCCACCGTAGCCGGTGAGCGCGGTAGCCCGGATACCTGGCGCGACCCGCGCGGTTTCTCGATCAAGTTTTACACCAGCCAGGGCAATTACGACCTGGTCGGCAACAACACCCCGGTCTTCTTCGTCCGCGACCCGATGAAGTTTCAGCACTTTATTCGCTCACAGAAACGCCGCGCCGATACCAACCTGCGCGACCACGACATGCAGTGGGATTTCTGGTCCTTGTCGCCTGAGTCAGCGCACCAGGTGACCTGGCTGATGGGTGACCGCGGCATTCCGAAGACCTGGCGGCATATGAATGGCTACAGCAGCCACACCTTTATGTGGGTGAACGCCCAGGGCGAAAAGTTCTGGGTCAAATACCACTTCAAAACCGACCAGGGCATCGACTTTCTGACCCAGGAAGAAGCCGACACACTGGCTGGTCAGGATGCCGATTACCACACCCGCGACCTGTATGAAGCGCTGAAGAATGGCGACCTTCCCAGCTGGACGCTACAGATGCAGATCATGCCGTTCAAGGATGCCGAAACCTATCGCTTCAATCCCTTCGACCTGACCAAAGTCTGGCCGCATGGCGACTACCCGCTTATCCCGGTTGGCAGATTGACGCTGACGCGCAACCCCACGGATTACCACACCGAGATCGAACAGGCCGCCTTCGAGCCCAACAGCCTAGTGCCGGGTATCGGTGTTAGCCCAGACAAGATGCTGTTAGGCCGGATTTTCGCCTACGCAGATGCACATCGTGCGCGGCTCGGGGTGAACTACAAGCAGATCCCGGTCAACCGTCCGCATGCGCCTGTGCACAGTTACAGCAAAGATGGCGCGATGCGTATGGATAACGTCACCGACCCGGTTTATGCACCCAACTCCAAAGGCGGCCCAAAAGCCGATCCGTCGCTCAACCCGCCAGTGGATACCTGGACCACCAGCGGCGACATGGTGCGCAGCGCCTACACCCTGCGCAGGGACGATGACGACTTTGGCCAGGCAGGCACCATGGTCCGTGAAGTATTGGACGATGCGGCGCGCGAAAGACTGGTCTCCAACGTCGTCGGGCATCTCAAGAATGGCGTTACCGAACCGGTATTGGAGCGCTCACTGGAGTACTGGCGCAATATCGATCAGGAGATTGGTGAGCGCATAGCCAAAGGCATCAAAGGGAACTGAAGAGCGGTTATAGCGTCATAGCAAGGGGCCAGTAGTTACTGGCCCTTTTTTTCTTCACATCATTTACCCCGGAGGTCAGAGTGAAACGCTATCCACTTCTGGCCATAATCCTGCTTGCTCTGGTGGGTATCGCTATCTGCGCGGCACTCAGCCGTACTGTCTACAATCAGGAAACCAAGGCGATCGCCAACGAATTCCAGGGCGACATACAGCAAGCCGCAGCGGTATTCGAGCGTGAGGTACTGCTCAACCTTGAACTGCTTCACGCCCTGAAAGCAGCGATGGACATCATGCCCGGCATGCACTCGGACCGCTTCAAAGCGCTCAGCGAGGGCATCTTGACTCGCTCACCAGCAATCATGGCCTTTGCCTGGGCCCCGGTGATTGATCGCGATAGCCTGCGGCGTTTCGAAAGCGTGCAACAGCGGCTGTTCAAGGACCTGAAGGTCACCGAACGCGGCCCTGAAGACCACTTGGTACCGGTATCTGACCGGCCTTGGTATGTACCCGTGCAGTTTATCGAACCCCTGGAAAAAAATCGCGCTGCGCTAGGCTTTGATCTGGCCAGCGAACAGCGCCGGCTGGACGCCCTTGAGTCCGCGCGCGATACCGGCAGGCTGGTCGCCACGGCCGGTATCAGGCTGGTGCAAGAGCCAGACACCCAGCAGGGCTTTCTCGTGTTTGCACCGCTCTATCAAGGCCAGCCCAACAACCTGGAGCAGCGCCGAGCGACGCATTATGGCTTTATTACCGGGGTATTCCGGGTCGGCGAACTGGCAAACCAGGTAATTGGCTGGGGCGACAACTCCAGCCTGCTATTCAAGGTTCTCGATGTGACTGACTCAGAGCGCAAAGTACTGTATAGCAATGCCGATCCCGAGGACCCGCGCTGGGTGAGCAACCTGACCTACCAAACGCCATTGGCCGACATAGCGGGACGGGCCTGGCATATAGAATCCATGCCCTCCCAAACCTATATCGACCGCCGGCGCGGCTACTTACCAGCGTTAGTGATGGTGTCGGGGGTGCTATTCATTGCGCTGCTGGTGATCTACGCGTTAATTAACCTGAATCGCAATCGCGTACTAAATGAAGCCAAAGACAAATTGGAAAAGATGTCCTTGACCGACGGGCTAACCAACCTGGCCAACCGTCGGCATTTTGATCGTTTCCTCGAGCAGGAGTGGGCCCGCGCCACACGGCTGTCTACCCCCCTGGCGTTGGTCATGCTGGATATCGACTATTTCAAAGCCTTCAATGACCACTATGGTCACCCGGCCGGAGACGAATGCCTGCGTGCGGTCGCTCGCATCCTGCAAGCCGTGGTGCGCCGGCCTACTGACTTGCTGGCCCGCTATGGCGGGGAAGAGTTCGCGATTGTCCTGCCTGATACCGATAACGCCATAAAGGTAGCCGAAGCCTGCCGCGCAGCCATCGAGGCTGCCCAGATGCCGCACAAACTGTCCGACATTGGCCGCGTGATCACCGTCAGCGTCGGGGTCTGCTCGCGTCTACCCGGCCCTACTACAGACCTGGATGAACTCAAGGTCGAGACCGACGCGGCGCTATACCGAGCCAAGGATGCCGGTCGCAATACCGTAGTTACCTGCGCCCCCTGCCGCTGAGGCAGATGTTAGACGCCAGGCCAGCGCGCAGGCATAACAAAGATCCGCTGCACTTCACACCAATCATCCGTCAATGGATGCTGACGTAACTGGGCAAACAACCGCGGCGTCTCGGCATCACGGATCTCAGCCAAGGCTATCTCCCGTTCATCCGCGCTGGGCGCGCTCGGCTGTACCCAGGGCCCAAGCCAATGCGGTTTGCGCAGCGGCACCCAATCGCTCATATCCAGCTGCAGCGCAGCCTTCAGATAGGCCCAGCCGCCCCGCGGGTGATCAGCCGGCACCCATTCGGCCGCCTGCACTTGCGTATTACGCGGATAAAACAAATACCCGGGCATAAAAATACGCGAAATCTGCGGCTGCTCGATGCCCCGCTGGCGTAACGCTGCTACGGCCTCCGGCAACGCCGTGCGCTGGCTTTGCTCATCCAGCAGGCGCCGGGTTTTCAGATCAAGACGGTCACGCGCATTGGGGCCGTACCAGCTCACATTCTGCTCACTGTCGACTGAGCCGGGCTGGATATAACCCAGGTAAAACTTCACTGCGATTTCGTGATGCTCGACCAGCCCGGAGTGCGGATTGCGCACGACAAAATCCAGCTCCCCCAGAGTAATACCGCCACGCCGGATCGGCAGGTTTCTGACCAGCAAATCCCAGCCAAGCACATCCGTCAGCAGACAGGCATACAGACTCTCGAAATACATGCCCAAGCGCGGATTGGCTGCCTCAGTCAACACTGCTGGGCCGGCCTCGGGCTCGGCGTCCCAGCGGGTCAGCCGCGCCAGCAAATCGTCAGGCCAATAGGCTCGCATTGCCATGACTTGCGGGCCGCCAAGCAACTGCGTGGTATGGCACATCCACGCCAGATGACGCACCGCCGGATTGCGAAAGCGCGTCAAGTCAGGGCTTTCGAGACCAGGGCTTTGCAACGACGGGCTTTCGGAAGAGAATGTCATGCTCGCAGGTTACCCCTCTTTCCTCCCCAGGAGAAACCACCTATGGCCCATTGGCTGATGAAAACCGAGCCGGACGAATGCGGCATTGACGATTTTGCCCAGGCGCCGGAAACAGCCATTACCTGGGACGGCGTGCGCAATTACCAGGCGCGCAACTTCATAAAGGCGATGAGCGCAGGCGATGAGGTATTTATCTACCACTCCAGTTGCAAGCATATCGGCATTGCCGGCGTAGTAAAGGTGGTCAAAACAGCCTTCCCCGACCCAACCCAGTTCCACCCCGATTCGCCCTATTTCGATGAAAAAAGCACTCGGGATAACCCGCGCTGGCAGTCGGTGGATCTGCGCTTCGTCAGCAAGCTGCCCCGGTTGATCCCGCTGAATGAATTAAAAACACTGCCCGGCCTGGAAGAACTGGCTCTGGTCAAGCGCGGTAGCCGGCTGTCGGTAATGCCGGTCAGCGCGGAGCAATGGCAGATAATTCTGCGCCAGGTCAGCTAAGCCCGGTGCACTAGCCCGCTATTTTTTCTTGCGCGGGTGATTGCGGCTGCCGGTACCCTTGCTGGGGGCAGGCGGTTGGTTTTTCTGTTCCTTGCGATCAGCGCGGTCAGAGTTGCGTGAGCCTTCCTTGAAGCGCTTTTTGCGCTCCGCGCTTTCCGCTTCCTTCTTCACCTTGGCCTCAGCAATAGCGCGCTTTTCCAGCTCAACCATGGCCGGGGTTTCCAGGCTGATCAAACCAAGCTTGCCCGAGCGTAATTCATTGATCAGCACTTCACAGATCTTGTGCAGGTTGACCTTGCCACCGGCACGCAAGGCACCACGGCGCGCGCCCGCCATCTCAAGAAACTCCAGCTCGGTGCTGGGCAGATATTCCAACTGGAAATGCGCCTGGATCAGTTCCGGATAAGCCTTGATCAGATACTCGGCAACAAAGAAGCTGACATCCTCATACTCCATCGCGGTGTTCTTGATCGCCCCGGTCGCGGCCAGACGGTAGCTGCTGTTGGGATTTTCGATCTTCGGCCAGAGAATACCGGGGGTATCCAGCAACACCACACCACTACCCAGATTAATGCGTTGCTGATCCTTGGTCACCGCTGGCTCGTTGCCGGTCTTGGCCACCACGCGTCCGGCCAAGGTATTGATGATGGTCGATTTGCCCACGTTAGGAATACCGACAATCATCGCATTGATGTTCTTCGCCCCGGCTTCCTTCTCCGGCAGCATCTTGCGGCACAGATCGACCAGCAACTTGATACGCCCCGGCTGCTCTGTAGTGGTCGCAAAGGTCTTTACCCCACGCTCCTGTTCAAGATACTCCTGCCACGCCGCAGTGACTTGCGGGTCGGCCAGGTCGGTCTTGCTCAGCACCTTGATGCACGGCTTGTCGCCACGCAGCTCGGCAATCGCCGGGTTTTCACTGGAATAGGGAATGCGCGCGTCCAGCACTTCGATCAGCAGGTCGACCTGGGGCAATACTTCCCTGATCGCCTTCTGGGCCTTGTGCATATGTCCGGGGTACCACTGAATCGCCATTGCGCCGCGCCTGCATGTGAAGTCAGGCGGTATTGTACGTTAACCCGTCGGTGTAATCTGCACGAAGGGTCAGGGATTAGGTCCAGAGGTAACCCAGCAGAAGCGGATCATGCGCGAGATCCTGACTGACCGAAGTTGAGCAAGCGGGAGGAAAAACCGATGGGGAACGGCGAATAATCAACACCCCCGACCACCCAGGCCGCCAACTGTGGCCGAGTAGTCGGGCATTGCAAATGCTTAGTTCTGCGCTCCGCGCTCAACCGCTTCGCCCGCGTCCTGGATATCCCGACCGGCACCTTCCATTGTGTTACAGCCCGCAATGAACAGAACAGCCATACTGAGCAGCAACGATTTAATTGTAAGACTCATAATCAACTCCAATTTGATATTGACCACCTAAGTTACCCAGCTACGGCTGAATGGCGCGCAGCCTCAATTTAAGACCGCGCGGTGGCACAACAGTTCTATTAGGACATAATGCCCGCCTCATTCACTGCGGCAAATCACGCCCCCGGAACAGATAACCGCGTTGAAACTCAGCAAACGCCTCAGGCAAATCGAATCCATGGTCACACCCGGCTACGCGCATATCTGGGATTGCTGCTGTGATCACGGCCTGCTTGGCGCAGCCCTGCTGGCGCGCCAGGCTGCGCCGAAGATCCATTTTGTCGATATCCTCCCCGAGCTGATCAGCCAACTGACCGACAAACTCCAGCGCTTTTACTCCACCACACCCGAAACTTGGCTTACCCACTGCTTGGATACCGCAGCATTGCCGCTGGCGCAGTATGCAGGCAGGCATTTGATCATCGTCGCTGGCGTGGGCGGTGAGCTGATGACGCATTTTATTAAGGCGCTTCACCAACAACATCCGCACGCCAACCTCGACTTCCTGCTGTGCCCGGTTCATCAGGAATACCGTTTGCGCCAGCAGCTCATCTCGTTGGATTTTCGCCTAACACAGGAAATATTGATAAAGGACAACCAGCGCTTTTATGAAGTGCTGCTGGTATCGGCAAACCGCGAACGGAGCACCGATCAAAAGACCATCAGCCCCCTGGGCGAACAGATCTGGCAGGCGGACAGCGCCGCGCAGGAATGCATCGCTCGGGATTATCTGAACAAGACGTTAAAACACTACCGGAACGTGCAGAAGGGCAATACCGAGGACGTGCGGCACGTCGTTGAGGCTTATCGCGCAGTCAGCATTAGCAGGTCAGCAGTAACGCCGACCTGCCATGCGCCTATCAGAAGCGGTACTTGGCCGACGCGGTGAGGCTACGTGGTGCCCCGTAGGTCAATGCGCCGTAAGCATCAAACATATCGAAGTACTTCTCGTCAGTGACGTTATCGGCATTGATCTGCGCCGACAGATTATCGCTGATGTCATAGCGTGCCATCAGGTTAACCAACGCATACGCGTCCTGCTCGATACGCTCCAGATCCCCCGCCGGGTTGACGGCCATGGTATGAATATCTGCCTGCCAATTTACCCCGCCGCCAAGCGTCAGCTTGTTCAGCACACCAGGCAGCCGATAGGTGGTGAAGGTACGTAGCAGCTTGGTCGGATAACGCGTGTTAGCCGCGTCGCCAGCCGAGTTTTCCACATCGAACTGGGTGTAACCGGCCATGACATTCCAACCGGGAGCCAGCTCACCTGTCACCTCCAGCTCGAAACCCTTGCTGGTAACGTCAATCGCCTCATTGGCGAACTCGCCAGGAAGGCCGCCCGGAACAGGAATGCCAGTGGAATCACCCAAGCCGTTTTGCTTGATCTTGAAAATCGCCGCAGAGGTATTCAGGCGGCCATCAAGGAACTCGGCCTTCAGGCCGGTCTCGTAGCTCTCGCCGACAATGGGAGCCAACTGCTGCGCGGTGATATCCCGGTCCGACTGCGGCAGGAATATCTCCGTGTAACTGACATAGGCCGACACATTCTCGCTGAGGTCGTATATAGCGCCAGCGTACGGCGTCAGCTCACTGTCGTCGATGCGCGACGGGGTGTCGAACGGCGTATCGTCACTGACCTTCTTGTACCGGCTGTTGCGCGCGCCGACAATCAGCTTGAGCTCATCGGTCAGATTCAAGCGCGTCACCGCATAAAGTCCTGTCTGCGTCAGATCTCCATAGCTATAAGGCGTCTTCCCGCTCCAGGCCGGCTCAGGGTAATCGCCGTCATACGCATCGAAGTTCGGCACCGTCCCCCCCAACGCGGCACGCCTATCGGCATCAAACTTCTGCTCACTGTGAATGTAACCAAAGGCCAACTCGTGATCCCGCCCGAACAGCGCAAGCGGGCCGTTGAGGCGGATGCTGTAATCATCCTGAACCGACTTAGTGGCGTACGAGCCGGGGAACGCGCCCATCGCAGAGCTGCCATTCCTGCCTGGGTTGCCAAATAAGTACAGCAGGTAAGAGTCGGACGTGCGTTCGCCACGGTTATAGCCAAGGTTCAGCTGCCAGTCGTTGGCAAAGGTGTGATCCAGATTAATGAAATAGGTCTCGTAACTGTTATCCCAACGGCTCCAGTCAGCGGACGAGGTTTTCGAACGACTCCAGTCGGTGCGGCCACCGTCCGCATACCAGATTGGCAGACCACCCCACATCGGAGAATCCGAATTGCTGTCTTGACGGCTCAGACCAAACCATAAGGTGGTGTCAGGCGTCAGATCGATATCCATGGTGCCGTACAGGGTTTCGCGGCGGGTGGATTTCATATCAATCCAGCTCTCGCCGTCATTCACATCGCCGACTAACCGAGCACGCACGGTACCCGCCTCATTCAACGCGAAAGACACATCACCCGTGGTGCCGAAGGTATCCCAACTTCCAGCACTCAGCTCCACTGAGCCGGAGAGATCACGGCTACTGGCGCGTTTGCGTACCAGATTCAGCGAGGCAGAAGGATCGCCCGCCCCTGCCATCAGGCCGTTGGCACCGCGCACCACCTCAACACGATCGTACATGGCCAGACTGCTGAAAATTTCTCCCGAGCTCCACGGCTGTTCCCATACCGTCGGCACACCATCAATCATCAACGAGTTGATTTCGAAACCACGGGCGTTGAACTGGGCGCGATCGGTCTCGTAGCGATTGACCGACACGCCGGTAGTGTTGTTGACCACATCCAGGATCGTCTGCATATCCTGATCCTGGATACGCTGCTGGGTAACCACGCTAACCGACTGCGGCGTCTCGCGCAGTGACAGGCTCAGCGGCGTAGCCGTGCGCGCAGCTCTAGCAGTATAGGACTCGGTACCCTCGGTAACAGCCGAATTCTGAGAGCCGGTAATAATCACGGAATCCAGCGCCACGCTGCTTTCAGCGGCCGCCGTATCTGCCTGCTGTGCCCAGGCGGGCAGTACTGCCCAAGCAACGCCGATGGCCAGCAAATGGATCGCAAGACGCAGCGGCCGCCTGGTCGCCATGGGATGGACAGCAAAAACGGAACCGGAGCGGATGAGCGAGGGTGACGCAGGCATGACGGGCTTCCTTATTAATGCGCATAATATTGATAACGATTCGCATTATATTAAAAAGAAAGCAAGAAAGGTAGCTATTGCCCCATACCGATAGGCATTTGAGAAAATAAAACAGTGTTTGGCGTCAGTGGGTGCCCGGCCAGACGGCACCAACCGGGGATTTGAGGCAGCTAACCCTCGGCCAGCGCCATCGTGACCATGAGATCGAACGTGCTCACCTTAGCGCGCAGCGGGCCCAACCCAAGCATCCACACCCAGCAGACCATCCAGGCTTTTGAGTGCGTCGGTCAACTGCCGGGCATTCTCGGAACGGCAACCGGTGTCGTGTTCCAGTACCGCCTTGTCTCCTGCTGCATTAGTCCAGATGACGGCGTATTCGGGCAGGTCGGTTGCGCGCGGTTCGCAATCCTGGGTCGCTTGGGTTACGCCTATCGCCGGCTGCCATTCAGCTAGGCGCGCTTGCACTGTCTGAAACACACCCGTCTGATTCTTGCGCTGCCGCGGCCCTTCAATCAGGGTGTGGCGCTCACCATTGAAGTAGGTAAAGCCATCGGCCTGAACCGCCACCTGATACACCGGGCAAGTGCCGTAACAAGGCCCAACCGTGTAGCTGATGCGGAAAGGCTCGGCGCTGCGCACCGGTACCTCGGGCTGTTGGGCGCAGCCCACTATTAACAGGGGAACAACACAGGCGACCAGGCGAAACAGGGTGGATCGGCTCACGAAAAACTCCTCAAATTGGTTAGGCGACGCACTATGGACCGCCCGCAACGGAGTTTTACTCAGTACCGCGCCTGTGTATATGCACCGCATGTAGATGCACCGCCTGGGTATGAACAAACAGATCACGTCATCCACGCAGGCATTGTTAGTACGAGACCGGCGCGCTAAAGCCCTCGAAGATGCAAACACGCTTTCTGGCCCAACAAATACGGGGAAAGGAAGGTATCGAGTCTTCACGGAAAAATTGCCAAAAATCAATATTACTTCTTGTATGGATAATTTCTGCCGTGTTTGGGTAAATTGAGGCCCAC
>TARA_R110002051_G_scaffold140454_4_pt1 | contig 56082 bp, 46 predicted proteins | sample TARA_R110002051 | Tara Oceans TARA_R110002051 (sample SAMEA4397023) | marine metagenome | biome: Polar Biome; feature: [MES] marine water layer (ENVO:01000295) within the mesopelagic zone...; material: water (ENVO:00002006), including particulate matter (ENVO:01000060) such...
GCAACTGAGTGTGCAGCGTCCAGCTAATATTACTTACTGGCGACTTTCTTCAGCTCTTCGTCGCGCAGTTCACGACGTAGAATCTTGCCGACGTTGGTGGTCGGCAGTGCATCGCGGAACTCGACATACTTCGGCACCTTGTAGGCTGTCAGGCTGTCACGCATCTGCGCCTTGACCTGCTCGGCACTCAGTTCGGCACCCGGAGCCTTGACCAGGAAGACCTTGATGGCTTCACCGGATTTTTCATCCGGTACGCCGACGGCGGCACATTGAGTAACGCCCGGAATCGCGGCCATGACATCTTCCAGTTCATTCGGATACACGTTGAAGCCGGAGACAATAATCATGTCTTTCTTGCGATCGACAATCTTCAGGAAACCGTCTTCCTGGATAATGGCGATGTCACCGGTCTTCAACCAGCCTTCGGCGTCGAGCATTTCATCGGTGGCTTCCTGACGCTGCCAATAACCCTTCATCACCTGCGGGCCTTTGACGCACAACTCGCCGCGCTCGCCCAGTGGCACTTCATTGCCGTCATCATCGATAACCTTGCACAAGGTCGACGGCACCGGAATACCAATGGTACCCAACTGAATGGCTTGAATCGGATTGACCGTGGCCAGCGGGCTGGTTTCGGTCATGCCATAACCTTCACAGACCTTGCAGCCGGTGATTTTTTCCCAACGTTCGGCCGTAGCCTGTTGCAACGCCATACCGCCAGACAGGGTGACCTTGAACTGACTGAAATCCAGCCCACGGAAGATTTCATCATTGCATAACGCGACGAACAGCGTGTTCAGACCAACAAAACCAGTAAAGCGGACCTTGGTCAGCTCCTTGACGAAAGCCGGAATATCGCGCGGGTTGGTGATCAGAATGTTGTGGTTGCCACTGATCATCATCGCCATGCAGTGAAAGGTGAAGGCGTAGATGTGGTACAGCGGCAGCGGGCAGATCAGCACTTCTTGACCGTCCTTGATGCTGCTGCCCATCATCGCCTTGGCTTGCAGCATGTTGGCAACCAGATTGCGGTGAGTCAGCATCGCGCCCTTGGCTACGCCGGTGGTACCACCGGTGTATTGCAGCACTGCCACGTCGTCGCTGGCCGGCGAGGCTTCGTTAAAGCTCTGGCCCTTGCCCTTGGCTAATGCATCGTTGAACTTGATTGCCCCTGGAATATTGAAACTCGGGACCATCTTCTTGACATGCTTGACCACAAAATTAATCAGCAGCCGCTTGAGCGGCGGCAGCATGTCACCCACTTCGGTGACGATAACCTTTTTCACGCCGGTCTTGGGCACGACTTGCTCGGCCAGGTGAGCCATGTTGGCCAGGCAGATCAGCAGTTTGGCCCCGGAATCGTTGAACTGGTGCTCCATCTCGCGGTGCGTGTAAAGCGGGTTGGTATTCACTACCACGTAGCCGGCACGCATGGCGCCAAATACCGCTACTGGGTACTGCAACACGTTGGGCATCTGGATCGCGACGCGGTCACCTGGCTGCAAACCGCTGTGCTTCTGCAGGTAGGCGGCAAAATCACCAGACAGTTTGTACATTTCGCCGTAGGTGATGGTTTTGCCCAGGTTGCTAAAGGCGGGCTTGTCTGCAAAGCGTTGGCAGGATTCCTTCAATACGGCAAGGATGTTGGGGTATTGGTCCGCATTGATCTCGGTCGGAATATCTGCCGGGTATTTGTCTTTCCAGAAATTCTCAAGCATTGATGCCTGCTCCTGAACTAGTCGGCCACGCGAGCCGATTTTCTCTTATGGTTTATAAAGGCTACTCCGAAAACGCACTGAAAGCGCGCTTGCCGAGTTTCCTGCACAGAACTGGGCTTATCGGCGTCAATGATGAACGAAAACAGCATTTCAGTCGAAAAGTGGCCGAAGACTAGCAGTTTTTGCCAGATCAGACCAGCGCACACGCCGATGGACGTCACAGCCCATTGGGACGGCTAACCAAGGCGGTAGCAAGCACATTTGGCAGGGCAGAAAAAAGCCCGACGCACGTGCGTCGGGCTGTGGCCTGGCAATACCGGAAAAGCGTTGCGAGTAATCAGTTATCCCGCAGCTCCCGACGCAAAATCTTGCCAACTGGCGTCATCGGCAAAGAATCGCGAATCTCATAGTGTTTGGGTACTTTGTAGCCGGTAAAATTGGCGCGGCAATAAGCCTTCAGCTCATCAATGCTCAGATCATCCACGCTGGGGACAACGAACAGCTTGACCGCTTCACCGGACTTCTCATCAGGTACACCGATCGCCGCAGCATTGGCGACCTTCGGATGCGCGGCCACCACGTCTTCAATTTCATTCGGGTATACGTTAAAGCCCGATACTATGATCAGATCTTTGATGCGGTCGACGATAGCGACAAAACCATCCTCGTCAATCACGGCCACGTCACCGGTTTTCAGCCAACCGTCAGCATCCAGCATTTCTGCCGTAGCATCGTCCCGCTGCCAGTAACCCTTCATCACCTGCGGGCCCTTCACACACAACTCTCCGCGCTCGCCGATCGGTAGTTCGACACCGTTTTCGTCAATCACCTTGATCGCGGTACCCGGCACCGGCAGGCCGACGCTACCCAGACGCGCCAGACCATCGCCGGGGCTGGAGCAGACGACAGGCGAGCACTCGGTCAGGCCATAACCTTCACCGATACGGCTGCCAGTTTTGCCTTCCCAGCGCTCGGCGGTGGCTTTCACCAACGCAGTACCGCCGGAGGTGGTGCCCTTGAGGTGGGAAAAGTCGATATCCATGAACTCGGGATGCTCCATCAGCGCCACAAACAGCGTGTTAAGGCCGACCATGGAGGAGAACTTCCACTTTTTCAGCTCTTTGACGAAGCCTGGAATATCACGAGGGTTGGTGATCAGCACATTGTGATAACCCGCCAGCATCATGCACATGCAGTTCGCTGTGAAAGCAAAGATATGGTAAAGCGGCAAAGGGCAAATCACGATTTCACTGCCATCGCTCATGATCTTCTTGCCGTCTTTGTCCAGCTGCTGCATGTTGGCATACACCTGCAGCATGTTCGCGACCAGGTTGCCATGGGTCAGCATTGCGCCCTTGGACGGGCCAGTAGTACCGCCGGTGTATTGCAGTACGGCAACATCATCCAACGTCTTGCTGACCGGCTTTGGCGTCTTGCCTTTACTGGCCTTGAGTGCAGCCTTGAAAGACACAGCCTGGGGTAGATTAAAGGTCGGGACCATCTTCTTGACGCGCTTGACCACGGTATTGACCAGCAAGCCTTTGAGCCCTGGCAACATATCGCCCATGCGCGCTTCAAACAAGTATTTCAGGTCGGTATCGGGAGCGACTTCCTCAACCAGATGGCCGAACATATTCAGGTAGATCAATGCCTTGGCACCGGAATCCTTGAACTGGTGGCGCATTTCCCGCGCGGTGTACAACGGGTTGGTGTTGACCACAATCAAACCGGCACGAATAGCACCAAAAACGGCTACGGGGAACTGCAATACATTGGGCATCTGGATCGCGATGCGGTCACCGGGCTGCAGATCTGTTTCGGTTTGCAGGTAACTGGCAAAATTGCCCGACAGGCGATCTAGCTCTCCGTACGTCAGGGTGGTATCCATATTGGTAAAGGCTGGTCGATCTGCAAATTGCTTGCACGAGCGTTCGAACACATCACCAATTGAGCTGTACTGCGTCAGATCAATGTCGTTAGGCACACCGGCTGGGCGTTTGTCATTCCAGAATGCTGCTTCCATTATTCTTGTCCTCTTTCCCCGTATCATTTACCCCAAGAACAACCGGTTGTTCCTGGGTACTATTGTTCCGGCAGATCATCCCGCTCTAGGTCAGGGTTGTCATTCGGTTCACGTCTATGCGTAACCCGTAAAAGTACCAGTATTGCCAATAAACACAAAACACTGATCTGTTTCATTTGCCATGTGAATAGGAGAAATACGCCGATGGCTTACCAGACTCGCAGGCTGGCCCCCGCAGATCACACTTCGCTAACATTGCACCAATGGTTGCCCGATGACGAGCCGTGCTCGGCCCTGGTACTGGTATGCCACGGAATGGCAGAGCATGCCGCGCGCTATGCCCCCCTGGCGCAGCAGTTGAATCAAGCAGGATACGCGGTATTGGCGCTGGACCAACGCGGACATGGTCAAAGCGCAGAGGGTCAAATGCTTGGCCATTCTGCCGATAGGGAGGGTTGGAACAAAGTAACAGACGATCTGGCGTTATTGCTGGGTGAGGCTCAGGCATTAATGCCGGGCAAGCCGGTTTTCATGCTGGGCCACAGCATGGGCTCGTACATTGTGCAGGGTTTTCTACTCCGCCATAGCGCACAACTGGCGGGTGTGATCCTCAGTGGCAGCAACGCCCACCCCACGGCACTGAGCCGTTTTGGCCGGGCCGCCGCCACCCTGGAAGGCCGCCTGCGCGGCTTCGCACAACCGGCGCTAAGCATGGCCAAATTGAGTTTTGGCCAATTCAACCGCGCCTTTCGTCCGGCCCGCACCGAGTTCGATTGGTTGAGTCGCGACGCCGAGCAAGTCGACCGTTACATAGCCGACCCGCTATGCGGCTTTCCCTGTTCTGCGCGGCTGTGGCAAGACCTGTTCAGCGGTCTGCTGCACATTGCCGACCCGCGTGAACTCAGCCGACTGCCCAGCGACCTTTCGATACATATCATCGGCGGCAGTGCCGATCCAGTGAGCGCTGGCGGCGGCCTGCACAAGCTGCAAAAGCGCCTGCAGGACGCCGGACTGTCGCAGGTCAGCCTGCAATTGTATGATGGCGCACGACACGAAATCCTCAACGAAACAAACCGCGACCAGGTGATGCAGGATCTGATTGCCTGGCTGGAAACGCACAACCCCGCCACCCAGACGGAGACACCCGATGTCCAAGCTTGAAAACCGTATCTATGATGAACTCAGCGTCGGCGACAAGGCCGAGATCAGTCACCTGGTGACGGAGCGCGACCTGATCCTGTTTGCTGAAGTGTCCGGCGATGTTAATCCGGTTCACCTGGATGAAGAGTTCGCCGCAACCACTCCATTCAAAGGCCGCATTGCCCATGGCATGTTCTCCGGCGCCTTGATCTCTGCCGCCATCGCCTGCGAGCTGCCGGGGCCTGGCACCATTTATCTCGGCCAGGAGATGAGTTTTCTGCGTCCGGTGCGCCTGGGCGACGAGATTCGTATTGAACTGGAAGTGATCGAAAAGCTACCGAAGAACCGCGCGCGTATTGCCACGCGGGTATTCAACCAGGATGCCAAGCAGGTCGTTGATGGCGTCGCCACCGTCATGGTACCAACCGAGAAGGTCAGCGTTGAGCGGCAGGTATTGCCAGGCGTGAAAATCGGTTAAAAAAAGGGAAGCCAGCGTCGCTCTGACCGGTTACCCCTTCGCTTTCACGTTCCGAGTAAATAGCCGCTGGCTATTTACTCAGGTAGCGCATCCCTTCCTCCAAACCTTCCAGCGTCAAGGGGTACATCCGGTCCTCGATCAGATCACGCACGATACGCGTTGAGGTAGTGTAATCCCAGGCGTCCTTGGGGTAAGGGTTTATCCAGATCATCTTCTTGTACTTCTCCATAAAACGCTGGATCCATACGTGCCCGGCTTCCTCATTCCAATGCTCGACGCTGCCGCCGGGCTGGGTGATTTCGTAGGGCGCCATAGCCGCATCGCCGACGAATATCACCTTGTAGTCAGGACCGTATTTATGCAACAGATCCATGGTCGAGGTGCGTTCGTTGGTGCGGCGTAGGTTGTTCTTCCAGACCGACTCGTAAGGGCAGTTATGGAAGTAGAAGTATTCCAGATGTTTGAACTCGGTACGGCAGGCTGAAAACAGCTCTTCGCAGACCTTGATATGCGCATCCATCGAACCGCCGATATCGAATAACAGCAGCAGCTTGACCGCATTGCGTCGCTCCGGTCGCATCTGAATATTCAATAGGCCTGCATCGCGGGCTGTGTGGTCGATGGTTCCATCGATATCCAGCTCTTCGGCCGCGCCCTGGCGAGCGAACTTGCGCAGGCGGCGCAAGGCCACCTTGATATTGCGCGTGCCCAGTTCGACCTGATCATCCAGATTTTTGTATTCGCGCTGGTCCCAGACCTTGGCCGCCTTGCCCTGGCGCTTGCCAGCATCCCCGACGCGGATACCTTCGGGGTTGTAACCGCCCGAGCCAAATGGACTGGTACCGCCGGTGCCTATCCATTTATTGCCGCCCTCGTGCCGCTCCTTTTGCTCCTCGAGTCGTTTCTTGAACTCCTCGATCAGCTTGTCCAGCCCGCCGAGCGACTTGATCTTCTCGCGCTCTTCATCGGTCAGCATGCGCTCGAATTCCTTGCGCAGCCAATCCTCCGGAATCAGCGCTTCGAGCAACTGATCAAGATTCTGCAGACCGTTGAAGTAGGCACCAAAGGCCCGGTCGAACTTGTCGAAATGGCGTTCGTCCTTGACCATCACGGTGCGCGCCAGATAGTAGAATTCGTCCATATCGGCGAAGACCACATGGTGCTTGAGCGCACGGATCAGATCGAGCAGCTCACGGACCGACACCGGTACCTTGGCTGCACGCATTTCATTGAACAGGCCCAATAACATGGGCGCCCTCCTTCTTAACGGTTTTGGCGGCGGGTCATGAACGCCAGACGTTCCAGCAACTGCACGTCCTGCTCGTTCTTCACCAGCGCACCGTAGAGCGGCGGGATGGCTTTGGTTGGATCGCGATCACGCAGCACTGCCTCGGGGATCTGATCGGCCATTAGCAACTTCAACCAGTCAACCAGCTCGGAGGTGGACGGTTTCTTCTTCAGACCCGGCACCTTGCGCACGTCAAAGAAAATATCCATCGCTTCGGACACCAGTTCCTTCTTGATCTCGGGGAAATGCACATCAACGATGCGCTGCATGGTATTGCGATCCGGAAAAGCGATGTAATGGAAGAAGCAGCGACGCAGGAAGGCGTCAGGCAACTCTTTCTCGTTGTTCGAGGTAATGATGATGATCGGGCGCTTGTCGGCCTTGATTGTCTCATTGGTCTCGTAAACGTAGAATTCCATCTTGTCGAGTTCCTGGAGCAAATCGTTGGGGAACTCGATGTCGGCTTTGTCGATCTCATCAATCAGCAGGATGACCTTTTCTTCGGCTTCAAAGGCTTCCCAGAGTTTGCCTTTCTTGATGTAGTTGCGCACGTCGTGCACCTTGTCGGTGCCCAGTTGCGAATCACGCAGACGGCTCACGGCATCGTATTCGTACAAACCCTGATGCGCCTTGGTGGTCGACTTGATGTGCCAGGTGATGAGTTTCGCACCCATGGACTCGGCCAGTTGCTCGGCGAGCATGGTTTTGCCGGTACCGGGTTCGCCCTTGACCAACAGTGGGCGCTCAAGAGTGATGGCAGCGTTGACCGCCAGCTTCAGGTCATCCGTAGCAACGTAGGCGTCAGTACCTTCAAATTTCATTCGGGCTATCCTCTGGAGAATTCAGCAGCAGGGCCAGCATTAATTGGCTCCCGGTCAAAACAGCGACTATAACGTGACGGTAGGCGCACTGTGAACCTGGATGTAGTATTCAGTCACTGAATGATCCCCGCACCCAACAGGATGTCATCATGAGCAAAATCTACGCAGACAACTCTCAATCCATCGGCAATACGCCGCTGGTCCGCATCAATCGTATTGGCCCCTCGGGCGTGACCATCCTGGCCAAGATTGAAGGTCGCAACCCTGCTTATTCGGTCAAGTGCCGTATCGGTGCCAGCATGATCTGGGACGCGGAAGAATCCGGGCGTCTGAAGCCAGGTATGACCATTGTCGAGCCGACCTCCGGCAACACTGGTATTGGTCTGGCCTTCGTTGCCGCAGCACGGGGTTATAAACTGAAGCTAAGCATGCCAGCCTCCATGAGCCTGGAGCGGCGCAAGGTGCTTAAAGCATTGGGTGCCGAGCTGGTACTGACTGACCCGGCCAAGGGTATGAAAGGTGCGATCGCCGCCGCCGAAGAAATCGCTGCCCAGGACCCGGCCCAGCATATTCTGCTGCAGCAATTTGAAAACCCGGCCAACCCGGCGATTCACGAGAAAACCACCGGCCCGGAAATCTGGAAAGACACTGAAGGCAGCATTGATGTGTTGGTATCTGGTGTCGGCACTGGCGGTACCATTACCGGCGTATCGCGCTACATCAAGCACACCTGCAAGAAAAATATCCTGTCGGTGGCCGTCGAGCCGGTCAGTTCGCCGGTGATCACCCAGACCCGCGATGGCCAGGAGGTCAAACCCGCGCCGCACAAAATTCAGGGCATCGGTGCTGGCTTTGTACCCGGCAATCTGGATATGACACTGGTCGACCGGGTCGAGCAGGTGACTGACGAAGAGTCCAAGTCGATGGCGTTACGGCTGATGCGCGAGGAAGGCATTCTGTGCGGCATTTCCTGCGGCGCCGCCATGGCCGCCGCCGTGCGCATGGCCGAAGAGCCGGCAATGCAAGGCAAGACCATGGTGGTGATCCTGCCTGATTCAGGCGAGCGCTACCTCAGCAGCATGCTGTTCAGCGACATGTTCAGCGAAGCGGAAATGCAGCAGTAAGCCGTTGGCACAGCCCGCCCTGCGGGTTGCGCCAGCTCTTCTGATTGATTCTGTGGCGGAAAAAGCTTACTCGGTTTCCGGCGCGGGCTCTTCAAAACCGGCATTAAATGCTTCGATAAAGCCGTTACGAAGAATACCGAAAAACGCTTGCATCGGACTGACATCAGCGTTTTGCAAACTCCCGCTCAAGTTGACTCGAGTGGCAATCTGATCGCGACTGTGATTTTTAACCACTGCGCCACCAGCACCGACCAACGCCTCCCATACACCGCGAAAGAAGCCCTTATCTGGGTTCTGGATATCCTGCTCAAAATTGAACACCTCAACATTACGCAATAGCGGCTTGATATAGCCCGTCAACTGCGCAGCATCTGCCTGCGCCTCTATGACTAACTCCCCACTGCCGTTATGGAAGTCGAAGCCAGCATAAGCCGAAGCAAAATCATTCAATTGCGTCAAATCTACCTCACTGGCCCGAAAGCGCAGTTGAAAATCGTCCATTTCCAACAATGGGTCGAACGCAGCTTCCATCTCCATGGGCGCGTGACCAAGCAAGTCTGCGGTCCCTTCAAGGCTGGCGTCACGGGTGCCCTCAACTTCACGGGAGGTGCTCAGATTGAGCACTGTCATGTTCAGGTCATTAGCGTAGACGTTCACCTCGGGCTCAGTTGTAAAGTTGCGAAAGGCCACGGTTCCGTTAACGATCTGCAGTTCATCGATCTGAATCAAGATCTGTTCGCGCAGGCGTTCGCGCCAATCTACACCCTCACCCGTCTGACGATCGCTCTCCACGTTTGAATCGATAAAATTCAATTCAGGGTCAGTGAAGCGCACACGGGCCACCAGCGCATGGTGCTCCCACAGCGACCGCCAGCTAAGTGCAATATCGATACGTGGCGCGACAAAGAAAGGCGCCTGGACACTGCCTACGTTCTTCTCAATATTCAGCCCATGAATGCTGTAGGCGCCCCGCCACCAGAACAGGTCAACATCTTCAACCTGCCCCGTGTAATCCCCCATTACCGCCATGTTTTCGTTCAACATATTACGAACCAGGGTGGATAACGACAGGTGCAGAATCACCAACAATACGACAAGAACAGCTAATACGGCCACGGGAACGCTATAGGTCTTTTTCATACTAAAATGACTTCATCGATTGCAAACAGTTCAGCTACTTTAACGTCTCAGGGTCAGATAGTTGAGCAGGCTAGAGTGTTTACCTGAGAAAGATAATTTACCTGCCGAAGATAGCTGAGTACTTTCACCCAATCCCCGGACTGGCTATCCTGCAGTTTCCCACTTGGCACAGGCGGCACCCATTCCATGTCCTACAGCCCCAAACGCATTGCGCAAGATATTCTGGACGGCTTTGATCACTACCGTGACGAGTTTCGGAGCATCACCTCTGGGGCGCGCGTGCGCTTTGAACAGGCGAGATGGAGCGATATACAGCTGGCCTCCACGGCGCGCATCAATCTGTATGAGGACTGTGTGCACATTACCGCCGGCAAACTGAAGAGCGCGCCGGTCGCCGACTTTATACTGGATGTAGCCAGCTGGCCGGAGATTCGCAGGGCCTATATCACCCTGATAGATCAGCGCTTTGACGATGAGCTTGCCGAAACCTGGTTCAACTCGATTTTCTGCTCGCTACACCAGCATGATCAGATCAGCGATGAAACCATGTTCGTACATAGCACGCGGCCGGCGACCCGCCCGCCTTCACGCATCCCGCTGACACGTGGCTTTATCTCTGATGGGTCCCTTGGCGGGCTGGTGCGACAGGTTCTCGACGAGCACAGCTTCGACGCCCCCTGGGCCAACTTCGAGCGCGACTGCAAGATGGTCGTTGAGCACTTGCGTCAGGGTCTGCCTGAATGGGCTCAACAAGATCGCGGCCTGACCGTGGAATTGATCCAGTCGGTGTTTTATCGTAATAAAGGTGCCTATCTGGTTGGCCGCGTCATCAGCCAGCAGGAACAATGGCCGTTTGTGCTGCCATTAATTCATCAAGAGCATGAAGGTATCAGTGTCGACACCCTGATAACCGATGAGTCTCAGGTCTCGATTATTTTTTCCTTCACGCGCTCGTACTTCATGGTTGAAGCCCCCATTCCTGCGGAGATGGTCGCCTTTCTGAAGCAATTGCTGCCCAGCAAGCATATTGCCGAGCTGTATACCGCCATTGGTTTTTACAAGCAGGGCAAGTCAGAATTCTATCGCGCCCTGATTGCCCATCTAGCCAACAGCGAGGACCGCTTCATTATGGCCCCGGGTGTACGTGGGATGGTCATGAGTGTGTTCACCCTTCCCGGCTTCAATACCGTGTTCAAGATCATCAAGGACAAATTCGCTCCGTCGAAGAATATCGACCGCGCTACGGTCATTGACCGTTACCGCCTGGTGAAGCGGCATGATCGGGTCGGACGCCTGGCAGATACGCAAGAATTTGCCGACTTCCGCTTTCCGCGCGACCGGTTCGATCCTGAATGCCTGGCTGAACTGCTGGACGTTGCACCTTCAACTGTCGTAGAAGAAGGCGACGTGATCCTGGTACGCCACTGCTGGACCGAACGCCGCATGACGCCGCTGAACATGTATCTGGAGAACGCCAGCGAAACCCAAATCCACGAGGCGCTGCTCGATTATGGCAAAGCCATCAAGGAACTTGCCGCAGCCAATATCTTTCCGGGCGACATGTTGTTGAAAAATTTTGGCGTCACCCGCCACGGCCGCGTGGTTTTTTATGACTACGACGAAATCAGCTACCTTACCGAGGTCAACTTTCGCAACATCCCAGAGGCGATGTATCCGGAGCAGGAGATGGCCTCAGAGCCCTGGTACTCAGTTAGCCCCAATGACGTCTTCCCGGAAGAGTTCCCAGTCTTCCTGTTTGCTGACATCCGCCACCGCCGGGCCTTTACCAGCATGCATGGCAATCTGTTCGAGGCTAGCTTCTGGAAAGGTTTGCAGGAGCGTATAAAGGATGGACAGGTACTGGATGTGTTCCCTTACAAACGTAGCTGACCCGCTTTCGGGGCCGATTTCAGACGAACGGTGCCCCAGAATTAAAAAAAACTCAGGTAAAGGGTGTTATTTCTGGAATCTGTCGTATACTGAGTTTCGTTCATTGCAAGCCCGGATGCAGCGAGTCCAGCATTGCTTGACTTGATTTGCATTAAGGCGCACAGTGAGCGCGTAGGTTTTCAAGATAGAGTAGTAGGCTGCAAGCGCACTTTTCAGTACGTAAGTTTGTCATTCTCGTAATCTTTGATTCCCCACGCTTTAATTGAGCTCAGCTCAAATTTTTTTATTTGATAGGAATTATCCGAAATGGCAACTGGTACAGTTAAGTGGTTCAACGACACTAAAGGCTTTGGCTTCATTACTCCAGACGGCGGTGGTGATGATCTGTTCGCCCACTTCTCCGAAATCAAGGTTCAGGGCTTCAAGTCCCTCGCCGAGAACCAGAAGGTATCTTTCGATATCACTACTGGTCCTAAAGGCAAGCAAGCTGCAAACATTCAGGTTATCGGTTAATTCCGAAGTCTGACTGAAAAACCCGGCCTCGGCCGGGTTTTTTAATGCCTGCAATTTGCCCCGCAAGACCGCCATACGAGATATCAGCCTGCAAAAAATACTCGCCTGATACGCTCTTAAGTCGTAACCTAGTGCGCATAATATGAGTGTTCTCACTCTGAAGGCCATTTGGGAAACAACCGGCGCTGCCTTATTCAGTGTTGCCTTGCTACCCCACCACCAGGATGTCTATACAGTGGAAAGCATCGATTCAACCAAAGAAATCGAAAACCGTCGTTTGAATATATTCCGCGCAGCTGAAGCTATTGTCAGCGAGCTCGGCGCGTCGCAGCTCACCTTCACCAGCTTGAGCGAACGCACGGGGATCCAGGAAAGCGATCTGCAAGCCATGTTCCCCGACCGCGAGGCATTGCTCTCGGCCATGATTGAGCATCGTCTGGAACGCTTTCGCGTACGCTGGAGAGCCTATGAAAGCGTGCTACCCGATGAACCCATGCGCGAACTCAAATCCCTGCTGCTGAGCAACCTGAGCGAGTCCAACGAGGAGAAAAACCTCGACTCCGCGATTCTCGCCGCCGCAGCCAGCAATCCGGCTCTGCTACAAACCACCTCGGACGACGTACAGGGACTATTCAACATCCTTGCCGAGTCGCCTCTAGGCCTGGCTCAAGCGAGCATTCTGTTCTTTTCCGTACGCGGCTACCGACTATTCGAGCAAATTGGTATTTGCCCGATGACGGATATTCAAAGAAGTGAGTTTCAAGAACAGATCATGCGTATGGCACGCACCCTGTACGAGCAGAAAAACGAGGGCTAAAGCGCCCTTAGCGGCCTTTGTAATGCCCCTTGGCGTGAACAGTCTGCTGTTTGCGCCAATGCTTCCAACCAGCCCTGCCTGCCGCAAATGCAAAATACCCCAACACCGCAATGCCCATCGCGAGAGCCAGTTCACCCAGCACCCGCGCTTCGTTATCACCGGTATCAAGCACCGTATCCAGCAGAAATATCATTGTTGCCGGTGCCAGCCAGACTTCCGTTGGAACCACTCTGACCGGTGTGAACAGCAGCACTGCGACTACCAGCCACAACGGCTCGCGCACATACCATAACGGAATCCAACTGGTCATTTTCCACCAAACCAGCCAGGCACAGCCAGCTGCCGCCAGATATATCATCCACATGATCTGGTATTCGGGTTCGTTGAACATCAGGCGGTCACCGGTCAGCAAAAATGTGCCGCTATAATAGCGGTTTTATTCAGGGAGTCCCAACTCGATGCCACAGTCTGTTCGCCGTGATACCACCGATGACCCATACGCTTGGCTTGAGCAGCGAGACAATCCTGAAGTGTTGGCGTTTCTTGCGGAAGAAAATCAAGCTACCGAAGCCTGGCTGGCCACCCATAGCGACCTGCGTGAAACGCTCTTCCAGGAGATTCGTGGGCGCATTCGTGAAACCGATTTGTCTTTGCCTGGTGTGTGGGGTCCGTGGCTGTATTACCAACGCACTGAAGCGGGTGACGAATATCCGCGATATTACCGGTGTGTGCGGCCAGTTAACGATTCCCTTGAAATAGACCCGTCCAGCGAAGCACTACTACTGGACCTTAATGCCCTTGCCGGTGCCGATTTTCTGCAGTTGGGCGATTATGCCATCAGCCCAGACCATCAATCACTGGCATATAGCCTGGACCGTCAAGGCGACGAGACCTATACCCTGTACTTGAAGGATCTGCGCAGCGGCCTGGTCACCGAATTACCCCTGGAGAATGCCGACGGTAGCCTTGTCTGGGCGCAGGATAGCCAACATCTGTTTGCCATCAGCATGGACGACACTTCGCGCCCGGCTTACCTCTGGCGCCTGAAAGCCGGCTCCGAGCCGGTACATCTGTTCCATGAAGAAGATCAACGCTTCTATCTGCATGCCTATCGCAGTAGTTCCGAGCAGTGGATCATGCTGGCCAGCTCCAGCAAGAACACCAGCGAAGTGCGACTACTGCCCGCGAACCAGCCCACCGGCCCATGGCAACTGATCGAGCCCCGCCAGGCGGGGCATGAATACCATGTGGATCACGGCCCAGAGGGTCTGGTCATCCGCAGCAATGCCACAGGCGAGAACTTTGCGCTGTTCAAAGCAGACCCAACTCGGCCGGCGCAAGCCCATTGGCAGTCAATTGCCCAACTGGATCCGCAGCGCACGCTTGAAGACTTCAGTGTGCAACAGGCGGGGCTCCTGCTGCATTACCGCGACCAAGGGTTGATTACCCTGGAGGTCAAACCCAGCGCATCGGCCTGCTACCAGGTAGCAATGCCTGACGCCGTCTACAGTCTGCACGTCCAAGGGGGGGAGGAATACGCCAGCCCTTACATCCGCCTGCGTTACGAATCACTGAACCGCCCGGCCGAGGTCAGAGCGCTGCATATTGCTAGTGGTGAGCAGCATATCCTCAAGCGGACACCGGTAGAAGGCCTGTTCAATCCCGAAGATTATCAGGTGACCCGCGAATGGGCCGTTGCCAAGGACGGCAGCCGTATCCCCATCAGCCTGGTCGCGGCGCGCAACAGCAGTGGTGCCCCTGCACCGCTATACCTGTATGGTTATGGCGCCTACGGGGCCAGCATGGACCCCTGGTTTTCCCATGCGCGACTCTCGCTCCTCGATCGTGGCTGGGTTTTTGCGATTGCCCACGTACGCGGCGGCGCTGATCTCGGCGAAGCCTGGTATCAAGCAGGCAAACTGGAGCACAAGAGCAATACCTTCAGTGATTTTATCGCCTGCGCCGAACACCTTGTTGAACTCAAACTGACCTCTCCTGCACAGCTGGTGGTGGCCGGCGGCAGCGCCGGTGGCTTGCTGATTGGCAATGTGATCAACCAGCGTCCAGAGCTGTTCGCGGCCGCAGTGGCTGATGTGCCCTTCGTGGATGTATTCAACACCATGAACAATCCGGAATTGCCGCTGACCATCGGCGAATACGAAGAATGGGGCGACATGAACGATCCCGAAGTCGCCGAACGGCTTCGTGGCTATGCGCCCTACGAACAGGTGCGTGCTCAGGACTACCCGGCGCTGTTTGTTACTGCGGGTTATCACGACATGCGCGTACAGTACTGGGAAGCGGCCAAGTGGGTTGCCAAACTGCGGCACTGCAAGACCGACTCCCGACCTTTATTGCTGCGCACGCAGATGAGCGCAGGGCATGGCGGTGCCAGCGGGCGCTATCAGGCGATTCGCGAGCTGGCCGAGGAATACAGCTTTCTGCTGGCAGTGATTCCTGCCAAGGACTGAACCGCCCTATCCTCCCTGTCGTCGTCCCTGTCCCTGCCGCTCATAAGCAACAGGGACAGGGACAACAGTACAACTTACTCGGCGCGCTTAAAGCCGCGCTGCTCCAGCAACATGTAGAACACCGGCACGAAGATCAACGCTAGGGTACTGGCCGCGATCATCCCACCGACCACCACCGTACCGATCTCCTGACGACTTACCGCGCCTGCTCCGCTACTGATGGCCAGCGGCAAACTGCCGATGATAAACGTCAGGGCGGTCATCATGATTGCGCGGAAACGCTGGCGTGCGGCGGTCAGGGCCGAGTCATAAGGTGACATGCCTTCCTTACGATTCTGCGCCGCAAACTCGACGATCAGAATGGCGTTCTTGGCGGCGAGACCGATCAGTACCAGTAAGCCGACCTGAAAGTAGATGTCGTTCGGGAAGCCGCGCAACAACGAGGCCACGACCGCACCGAATACGCCGAAGGGAATCGCTGTGGCAACCGCCAGCGGCAAACTCCAGCGCTCGTACTGCGCCGACAGGATCAGAAACACCATGAGGATACCCATGCCGAACGCCAGCGCCCCTGAAGAAGCCGAGTCCAACAGCTGGTAGGCTTCACCGACCCAACCCAACTGTGCTTCAGGAGCCAGCACCTCGGCACCCACTTCCCGCAGGGCCGCCAGCGCAGCAGCCGTGTTGTAACCCGGCGCTGGGTCAGCGGTCACCTTGGTCGCGGGGTACAAATTGAAGCGGCTTACCGCATCAACACCCTGAGTACGCTCCAGGGTTACCACGTTGTTCAAGGACACCAGCTCACCCGTACCCGAGCGCACGAACACTCTGCGCAAGTCATCCGGATGGCTACGGAACTCACCCTCGGACTGCAGGTTGACCTGCCAATTACGACCCTGCAAGGTAAAATCGTTGACGTACAGCGCGCCAAAGGTGCTGCGCATGGCGGTAAATATCTCGTTAATCGGAACGCCCATGGCTTTGGCCTTGTCCCAATCCACTTGCGCCTGGTAACGCGGCACACCCACGTCCAAAGCGGCGCGCACGTTAGTCAGCTCAGGGCGTTCACTGGCCGCGCCAATCAGCCGATCAGCTTGCGCTTTGAGCTTGAGCGGATCGCTCTCACCGCGCAGTTGCAGGTAACCTTCCACACCGCCGGTCAGCGACAGGCCGTTGATGGGTGGCGGCACGAAGGCCATGACGTTGGCTTCCTGAATCTCCGCACCCAGACCAACAATCCGGTTTGCCATTCCCTGAGCACTTTGCTCGAACGCGGTGCGATCATCCCAATCGATCAGCGTGACGAAGGCCACGCCCATATTGGTCCGCAGCCCGCGATTCATAATGTCGAAGCCAGCAAAGCTGGTGATGCCCTTGATCTCGTCCATGTCAACGATCTGCTGGCTCAACTCCTCCCGCACTGCTTCCGTGCGCTCCAACGAAGATACCGGAGGCAGTTGATAGACCGTCAGCAGGAAGCCCTGGTCCTCTTGCGGAACCAGACCGCTGGCCATGCGATCGAGCAGAAACAAGGTGGATCCGATCAGCAGCAAAAACAGCACCAGAGTAATTTTGGCATGGTTGAGCATCCAGCCCACCAGACGCGTAAAGCCTTCAGTCAGACGGTCAAATCCATTGTTGAACCAGGCAAATTTCGGAGACGCCTCAGTTTCCTTCCGATCCAGCAACAGCGCGCACATCACTGGACTAAGCGTTAGCGCCACCACCCCGGAAATACCCACAGACACAGCGATAGTGATGGCGAACTGACGATACAGCTCACCACTGAGCCCGCCCAGAAATGACACCGGAGCAAATACCGCAATCAGCACCAGCGTGGAACCCACCACAGCGCCGGATACCTGCTTCATGGTCTTGCTCGCCGCTTCGTAGCTGGAGAGCCCCTCTTCCTTGATCAGCCGTTCGGCATTCTCCATCACGATAATGGCGTTATCCACCACCACACCAATGGCCAGAATCAGCCCGAACAGGGTCAGCAGGTTGATGGAGAACCCCATCAGCATCATCCCGGCAAAAGTACCAATAAGCGATACCGGGATCGCCACCAGCGGAATCAGCGTGGCCTTGAGGTGCTGCAGGAACAGGAAGGTCACCAGCACCACTAACGCCAGCGCCTGAATAAAGGTAATCAGCACCTCTTTGATCGAGACATCGATAAACAAGGTAGTGTCATAGGGAATATCGAAGCGCAAGTCGCCGGGGAAGCGTTGCGAAATGCGCTCCATTGCCCGACGCACCTCTTCTGCGGTGTCCAGCGCATTGGCCCCAGGCTGCAGATAGATACCCAAAGGCACCGCATTCTTGGCATTGAAGGTCGCACTGAAGTCGTAGTTTTGTGCGCCCAGCTCGGCGCGCGCCACTTCCCCCAGTCGTAGCGTACGTCCGTCAGAATCGCTACGCAGAATGATCTGCTCGAACTCTTCCGGGGTGGACATCCGCCCAGGCGTGCTGACACTGAAGGTAAAGGCTTGCCCCTTAGGTGCCGGGTTAGCGCCGATCCGGCCGGCAGAAAACTGTGCATTCTGCTCGCGAAGGGCAGTGGCCACATCGCTTGGCGTCAGGTCGTATTCAGCCAGTTTATCGGGCCTCAACCAGATGCGCATGGAGTAGTCCTGCGCACCGAACAGCCGCGCGTCGCCGACACCCGGCAGCCGCACCAGCTCATCCAGCACGTTGAGAAGCGCATAGTTGCTGATCTCCAATACGCCCATTTGTTCGGTTTCAGATGAAAGCGCCACCACCTGCAGGATGGATGTTGAGCGTGCCTGCACCACTACACCAAGATCGCGTACCTCCTGCGGCAGTTTTGCGGTGGCCTTTTGTACCCGATTGTTAACGTCGATAGTTGCCTGGTCCGGGTCGGTGCCAATGCGGAAATACACGGTCAGTTGCATGTTTCCAGAGTCAGCACTGAAGGACTCCATATACAGCATGTCATCGACACCATTAATGGCTTGCTCCAACGGCGCAGACACTGCGTCGGCAATCACCTGCGAACTGGCTCCCGGGTAGCGGGCCTCGACTACAATCTGCGGCGGCACCACATTGGGGTACTGCTCAATCGGCAATTGATAAAGCGAAGTACCACCGGCAATCAGAATCAGGATCGACAGCACCGTCGAAAAGATCGGACGATCAATAAAAAACTGCAGCATGCCCTTACTCCTCGGCGTCGTCGAATGCAGCGCGTTGCCCTGTTTGCGGGTCGACTACCCGTACCTTGGCCCCCCCGCGCAGACCCACCTGGCCATTGACAACTACCCGATCACCTGGCTCGAGCCCCTCAAGGATGATTTGCCGTTCGCCGAGAATCTCACCCAGTTTTACTTTGCGCACTTCTATCTCGGAGGCGTCATTGACGACCAGCACCTGCGGACCCTCACCGCTGGCACCGACCGCCTCGGACGGCAGCAATATCTGATCACTGAAGTGCTTGAGAACCAGCCGGATGCGCACAAACTGCCCCGGTATAAGCTGTCTGTCAGGATTATCAAATACCGCCCTTAGGGTGATGCTGCCGGTCGCGTTATCAATACTGCTCGAAGTGAAATCAATCTTGCCGGTGAGTGGATACTCAGCGCCATCGGCCATCAACAGGGTGACAGCACCATTTAGCTTATCGTCTTCGATCTGCGCCGCGCGCTGCATAGCCGCGTCGCGCTCCGGCAAGGCAAAAAGCACATGCACCGGGTCCTGCTTGACCAGCGTGGTCAGGAGCGCGCCCACCGCCAGTACACTCCCTTCCGGCACGACCTCAAGGCTAGCGCTGCCGGCCATTGGTGCCCGTACATTGGTGTAGGACAGGTTCAGTTTGGCCTCGTCCAGACGCGCATCAGCCTCATCCAGACCCGCACGGGCGAAGTCGAGCTGGGATTCGGTACGGTCGCGTTCGCTGGCACTCAATGCGCCTCGCTCAAACAACTGTTTGGCGCGCTCCCACTCCCGCTCCGCCTGCTTGACTCCCGCAATGGCATTATTCTTCGCCGCTTCGGCCTGTTTTACCAACACCTGCATCGACTCGGGAACGATGCGAAACAGAATGTCGCCCTCCTCCACGTCGGCACCCTCGACATACACGCGCTCCTGCAACTCACCTGAAATACGCGCTCTGACCTCGACTTCCCGAGCGCCACGCACGCGTGCCGGATACTCCTGTATCAGGTCGGCGTTCGAGCGAGCGACCTCTTGTACAGTTACCATGGGCGGGGTTTTTTCTGCAGACACCGCGTTATCATCACTGCCGCAAGCCGATACCAGACCTGCCGCTGCCAGCAGAGAAAACGCACGAAGCCACAGCGCGACTACAGAATTACGGTAGGGGAAACGGGAGGTTTGCATAGACTTCAATCGCTCGAAAATAGGGAAAGAAATGCCCGGGCCGGTGCCCGCGCAGAAAAACAAGGATGTTGCGCGTGTGCTGCCTGTGTTGTTGCGTACGTCGTCAAGCATGGCCGTCAGTTGTCTGTGCCTGCTCGTCAGAGGCACGCAAAATGCCATGCAAAAGCGTATTCAGCAGCTCGTCTGCCATGAGCACCAACGAGCTGTTGCGTCCTGAAATCCGATTAAGCAGCACACTGCCGTAAGCCAGATTACTCATGAAATTCAATATCTGTTCGGGATCATTAACTCGACAACGCCCGCTATCGATCAACTGTTGGTACACATTCAACCAAGTCGTACGGCGCAGGTCCGAATAGACAAAATAACGCGGTTTACTGACCTTGCCGAACTCGGCGCATTCGTGAACGAAGAGCTCAATAGCTTCAGGGTGATGTTGAAAAAACGCCATATAGGTCTTGAAGCCCTGCTTTAGGTGCTCAAGAGGATCCTCAATGCCAATGACCGCAGTATCCACCTGGCTGATCAGTCGCAGCATCACGTCGTCGACTGCCGCCTGAAACAACTCATCCTTGGTAGGATAAAACCGATACACGGTGCCCTTGCCAACGCCGGCCAGGTCGGCGATCTGCTGCACATCGGTACAGCGAAAGCCCTGCTCAGCGAAGACCTTGATTGCTGCACAGAGAATCTCCTCACAACGCTCAGCGGGAGGCTTGCGCAAGCGCTTGGAATGGCATTCATGGGTATCAATAGGCATTGGCTGCTCACGGACTGACGCGTCAGTCCGTATTAGAAAACACAAGGCAGCGCTAAACAACCCGCAGTGTAAAAAAACACTGCTGCCAGTTGTGTCGAAAACCAGAGGATTACTACGGAGAGTAAATGAAGGGAAAGCCAGCAGCTAGCCTGCCGAACTGCCGGACAGCATTAGCTGTCCGGCAGTATTGCTCAGTAGCGGTTGGCTACATCATCGAAAGTTGCTTCGATAGTCGCTGAAGGCGGAGGGCTCAGCAGCGTAGCTACCACGATAGCGATGGTCGCCAGAATAACGCCAGGAATGATCTCGTACAGACCGATGGTATCGATTTGCTTGTACAGTACCACCGTCAAGCCACCAACAATAATCCCAGCTAATGCACCGTTTCGGTTCATGCGCTTCCAGAACAGCGACAGAATCACCGCTGGACCAAAGGCGGCGCCGAAGCCAGCCCAGGCATAGGACACCAGACCCAGTACTGTGCTTTCCGGGTTGAAGGCGAACATCAAGGCTAGCAGCGCGATACCAACTACCGCAAAGCGACCAACCCAGACCAGCTCGGTCTGCGTGGCGTCACGGCGGAACAGCGCCTTGTAGAAGTCCTCCGCCAGGGCGGAAGACGACACCAGCAATTGGGAGTCGGCGGTGGACATGATCGCCGCCAACACTGCCGCCAACAGGATACCGGCCACAATCGGATGCATCATTGCCTGAATCAGCGCCAGGAATACGGTCTCAGCATCGCCAATACCGCCTTCGCCGAGGAAGCCTATGCCTACCCAGCCTACCAGCAGCGCAGCGACCAGACAGATAGCCGTCCAGCCAACTGCGATACGGCGTGCGGTGGGCAGTGCAGCGTCATCGCCAATCGCCTTGAAACGCGCAAGGATGTGCGGTTGACCGAAATAACCCAGGCCCCAGGCCAGCAGCGAAATGATCGCGACAAAGCCCAACGGATTGCCCTCAACATCATTGAAGAAGGTCAACAGTTCGGGATTGCTGGCTTCCATCGCCGCCCTGGCCTCGTCCCAGCCGCCCATGGTGTTGAGCGCCATGATGGGAACAATCACCAGTGCTGCAGCCATTAGCAAGCCCTGGATGACATCGGTCCACGACACAGCGAGAAAGCCGCCGAAGAAAGTATAGGACACGATTACCAGGGTACCGACGACCACGGCAATCTCGTAGCTAAGCCCGAAAGTGCTTTCAAACAGCTTGCCTGCAGCAACCAGACCCGAGCTGGTATAAAAGAGGAAGAATAGCAGGATGAAAACGGCTGAAATTACGCGCAATGCGCGGCTTTTATCTTCGAAACGGAATTCGAAATAGGCCGGCAATGTCAGAGAATCGTTGACCGCATGCGAATACACCCGCAAACGGCGTGCGACAATCAGCCAGTTGAGCCAGGTACCTGCTAGCAGACCAGCGGCAATCCAGGTGGCTTCGTAACCGGCGGCAAATGCATAGCCGGGCAAACCCAGCAGCAGCCAGCCGCTCATATCCGAGGCGCCAGCTGACAAAGCAGCCGTGCCTGGGCCTAGTGAGCGTCCACCGAGAATATAATCGGACAGGTTATTGGTTCGTTTGTAAGCGATATAGCCGAGGGCTAGCATCACCGCGATATAGACCGCAAAGGTCGCACTCACAATGCCTAGGTTATCAGTCATGGCCTTCTTCTCTCATTTTAGTGAACAGTCCCTGTTCTGTTATTGGTATGGGGAAGTACTGATCAATTCCCTCTGTTCCATGACGGCAGCCCGATGGCTGCCGCGTTGTTGCTCAGGGCTCACCATTACCCAACGACAACAGGCTGGCATTGCCTCCCACTGCGGTCGTGTTAATGGTGCGCGTGCGCTCAGTAACAAAGCGCAGCAAATAATGCGGGCCTCCTGCTTTCGGCCCAGTGCCTGATAGACCCATACCGCCAAACGGCTGAACGCCAACTACCGCACCAATCTGGTTACGGTTGATATACACATTACCGATGCGCACGCGACGGTCAATATGCAGAGCGGTGTCTTCGTTGCGACTGTGAATACCCAGGGTCAAGCCGAAACCGGTCGCATTGATCTCGTCGATGACCTTGTCCAGGCCATCGTTGCGCCAGGTAATTACATGCAGAATCGGCCCAAAATGCTCGCGATCCAGTTGCTTGATACTATCCAGGCGGAAGGCTACAGGGGCCACGAAGTGTCCATCAAGCCCCTCTGGCAATGGGGTTTCAGCGATGAGGCGATCACCGGCCTTCATCGTCTCAATATGCTTGAGCAAACCGTTGCGGGCGTCGGCATCAATAACCGGGCCCAGATCCGTCGCACGGCTGAAGGGGTCGCCAACATGCAGTTCGGCCATGGCACCTTTGAGCAGTTCCAGAACCCTCGGTGCAATATCCTCCTGAATATACAACACCCGCAATGCAGAGCAGCGCTGGCCGGCACTGGTAAAGGCCGAATGCACCACGTCCTTGACCACCTGTTCCGGCAACGCGGTTGAATCGACCAGCATTGCATTTTGTCCGCCGGTTTCGGCGACCATAGGCGCAATGGCGCTGTCCCTGGCTGCCAACGCGCGGTTGATCAGATGCGCTGTCTGGGTTGAGCCGGTAAAGGCCACCCCGGTGATCCGCGGATCAGAGGTGATCACACTACCCACCTGCGCGCCGTCGCCCGGCAACAAGGCCAGTGCATTGCCTGGAAGACCCGCCTCGAACATCAGCTCAACACAGCGCACCGCCAACAGACTGGTCTGCTCGGCGGGCTTGGCCACTACCGTATTACCGGTCACCAACGCGGCAGACACCTGGCCAAGGAAAATCGCCAGCGGAAAATTCCACGGGCTGATGCAGGCGAACACACCGCGGCCTTGCAAATACAGCTCATTACTTTCGCCGGTCGGGCCGGGCAAGGTGATCAACGCAAAGCGCTGACGAGCCTGCAAGGCGTAATACCGGCAAAAATCCACAGCCTCGCGCACTTCATCGATACCGTCCTGCAAGCTCTTGCCCGCTTCACGGGTGCAGAGCGCCATCAGCTCGGGCAAATGCTCCTCAAGCAGATCAGCGGTGCGCTCCAGTACGGCGGCGCGGGTATCGACCGGGGTGGCGTTCCAGGCCGGGAAGGCAGCGGCTAATTGATCGATCGCCTCGTGGGTCTGTTCCGCAGTGGCCCAGATGACCTCACCGACCTGATGAGACAGGGCGTAGGGACACATGACGGCCCTGCTCTCGCCCGTCAAACGTTTGCCATTAACCAGCGGCGCACCGGTCCAGCGCGATTGCATATGACTGTCGAGCTGTTGCTTGAGCGGCAACCACTGGGACAGCACGTTGAGGTTAACGCCCTTGGAGTTGCGCCGCTGCGCGCCATAAATATCCGCTGGCATCGGAATGCGGTGGTTGGCAGGTGAGGCGTGTCGGCGCAGGCTAACCAGCGGATGCTCGATCAAGGTCTCGACCGGCACCTTCTTGTCTACCAGCTTGTGCACGAAAGACGAATTTGCGCCGTTTTCCAGCAAGCGACGAACCAGATAGGGCAGCAGGTCCTTGTGCGCGCCGACCGGTGCATAAATGCGTACTGCGCAGCTGTTCTGCTCAATCACCGTGTCGTACAGGGCGTCACCCATACCGTGCAGGCGCTGAAACTCAAACGCGCGTTGACCGGCCATTGAAAGGATGCAGGTCACGGTATGTGCGTTATGGGTAGCGAACTGGGAATAGATCAGGCCGTCGGTCAGCGGGCTAAGCAGATAGCGCGCGCAGGCCAGGTAAGACACATCGGTACCTTCCTTGCGGGTAAATACCGGATAACCGTCCAGACCCGCTTGCTGGCAGAGCTTGATCTCGGTGTCCCAGTAAGCGCCCTTGACCAGGCGCACCGGAATCAGGTCGCCTTGCTCTTTTGCCAACAGCGTCAGCCAGCACAGCACCGGCATGGCCCGCTTGGTATACGCCTGTACCACCAGGCCGAAATTGCCCCAACCCTTAACATCGGTATGGTTGTACACGCGACGGAACAACTTTAACGAGAGTTCCAGGCGGTCCGCTTCTTCAGCGTCGATGGTAATACCCACGCCACCCGCTCGCGCTTGGCGCACCAGACCCAGAACGATTTCGCTCAGTTCATCAAGTACCTGTTGCTCGCGGGCAGGTTCATAGTGGGGGTGCAGAGCAGACAGCTTGATGGAGATAGTCGGCTTGGGGCTGGTGCCCTTGTAGCTGTCATTGGCTAACGCATTGATTGCGTCGCTGTAGTCAGCCAGATACTTGCTGGCGTCGGAGCGGGTTAGCGCCGCTTCACCGAGCATATCGAAGGAGTAGGTATAGCCATTATCGCGTTGCTCTTTGCCGTTCTTCAGAGCCTCCTTAATGGTGCGCCCGAGCACGAACTGCTTGCCCATGATACGCATGGCCTGCAGCATGGCGCTGCGGATCACTGGTTCACCACTACGCTTGACCAATCGACCCAAAACGGTGCCGGGCGTCCCGTCCTGACGCTTGTCCATGTTCACGACCTTGCCGGTCATGACCAACCCCCAGGCCGCAGCATTAACCAGCGCGCTTTCACTCTGACCAACGTGCTTGTCCCACTGCGCGGCGTTAAGCTTGTCGCGGATCAGGGCATCAGCGGTCTCAGCATCCGGCACACGCAAAAGTGCCTCGGCCAGGCACATCAGCATAATGCCTTCCTGAGTGTCCAGACTGTATTGCTGTAGCAAAGCGTCGATGCTATCACTGGCATTATCGCGCTTGCGTACATCCTCGATCAGCTGTGTAGCTCGTTGCGACAGCGCGGCGATGTCGTCCGGCTCTGCGAGAGATTGCAACTCTGCGATATAGGTGGCTTCGTCAACCGCGTAGTTATCACTAACCACGTTGAGAAAATCGTCGGGGTTGCTGGTAAGGAAGGCACCCTGCAGGACTTGACTGGTTTTGAACATCTGTTTTGCTCCGTTGCCGCCTGCGCCGCCCTGCCGGAATAACGGCCAGTCTGGCCAGGAGTCAATCACATACCTGAGCCTAGACTATCAGCAGCGTTTGGACGAATTCACTTTTTATTGTCAGGTGCACCACCCTTACTGGGGCAGGCACAAGAACGCCATGCGTCGACTGTAAAAGTCTGATGCAGTCAAATCTTGCAAAAACCTGGTGTTTTTTTGCAAAAAGCTCTGAAACCAGCAGCGCAACGGAACTTAGCCGCCCGCCGCCAGCCTGAGCTTACGCGGCGTCTGACCACTATAATCACGCACGGCGTGAGTTAGTGCGCTCTGGCTGGAAAAACCACAGCGGCTGGCTACTTCCGACAAGGGTATGCGACTTTGGCGGATCATCCTGAGCGCCTCGGCAACCCTGGCCCGCAGCAGATACTGATGAGGCGACTGACCGGAAAACTGTTTGAAAAGCACATGAAAATGACTGGGGCTGACATACACCTGGGCGGCCATGTCGGCAACGCTGATCGGTTGATCAAGACGCTGGAGAATAAAGGCATCGATCCGCGCCAGATCCAGACTCCGCACCGGCTGAGTCACCAGCGGCATAGAAAACAGCCGGTCATGCAGGCTGTGTAGCAGGACCCCGCCCAAATGCCAGGCCATCGGTAACTGCCTACTTTGATCATCACGCAATTCATGCGCGGCAAAATCCAACAGGCCTTGCAGGCGCTGATCAAGCTGCAAAAAACGCGGCTTCTCAAACAGCCTGGACAGATCATCGGACTCGTAACCCGGTGTACTTTCCGATACTTCGGCCAGATCCAGGACTAGCATATGGTTGCTACCGCGTCCGGAAAACGCGTGCGCCTCGTGACCTGGTACCAGACAGGCATGCAGTCGATTGACCGCCCCGCCTTGCCCCATGACTTCAAAATCCGCGCAGCCGTCTAGCCCCACAATCAACTGATGTTGCGAATGGGCATGAGTAGACGTCTGAACAGGCAGATCTAGTATTTTGGTCTTGATCATGCAACGGGCCACTGCGCATGGAGGTTCAATATTAGTCCTTGCTCCTGGTTGTCACAAGCCGCACACATCCAGGCATTGAAAATCCTTTAATTGGCTCCATCTCTAGTCTCATATGGAACCACCAACGAGAATACCTATGACCGATCAGGACAGCAGCCAATCCGACTACATCGAACGAGATAACAAGAGCACCTCAAGCAATAACGGCACCGAGCTGGTCGTACCTAATCAACGCCTGCCCAATAAACTCTATCTGCTACCGATACAGAATCGTCCATTTTTCCCTGCACAAGTCATGCCAGTGGTGGTCGACGAAGCGCCTTGGGACGCCACGCTGGAGCGGGTAGCAGATACCCCGCATCATGCCCTGTCGTTGTTCTATATCGATGGCCCTCTGCCTACCAACGGTGAACTTGACCCCGCCCGCTTGCCGGAGACCGGCTGCGCGGTCAAGGTGCATCACGCGGTCAAGGAAAAAGGCAAGATCCAGTTTATCGCCCAGGGCTTGACCCGCGTGCGAATTACCCAGTGGCTAAGCCGCAAGCCTCCCTACTTGGTCGAGGTGGAATACCCTGAGGCGCCCAGCGATGAGCGTGACGAGGTACGCGCCTATGCGATGGCATTAATCAATGCCATCAAGGAACTATTACCCCTCAACCCGCTGTACAGCGAGGAGCTGAAGAATTACCTGAATCGTTTCAGCCCCAACCAGCCCTCCCCGCTCTCGGACTTCGCTGCCACACTGACGTCAGCCAAGGGCAGCGAATTGCAGGATGTTCTGAATACGGTGCCTGTGCTACGACGTATGGAAAAGGTACTGATACTGCTGAAAAAGGAAATTGACGTCGCGCGCCTGCAAGGCGAGATCAGCGCCGAAGTCAACCGCACCATCAGCGAGCATCAACGCACCTTTTTCCTCAAAGAGCAGCTTAAAGTCATCCAGAAAGAACTGGGGCTATCCAAAGATGATCGCACCGCCGACATCGAACAGTTTCGCGCGCGCCTTGAAGGCAAAACCCCGCCCGAGGCGGCCAGCAAGAAGATCGAGGAAGAACTCAATAAATTGTCCGTTCTGGAAACCGGGTCCCCCGAGTACGCGGTTACCCGCAACTATCTGGATTGGGCAACAGCCCTGCCTTGGGGTTTGTATCATCAGGACAAACTGGATATAGAGCATGCCCGCAAGGTGCTGGATCGCGATCACGATGGGCTAGATGATGTAAAGCAACGGATCCTGGAGTTCCTTGCTGTTGGCGCTTTCAAGGGCTCGGTGTCCGGATCCATCATCCTGCTGGTAGGCCCGCCAGGGGTCGGCAAGACGAGTATTGGGCATTCGATCGCCGAAAGCCTGGGTCGGCCCTTCTACCGTTTCAGCGTTGGCGGTATGCGCGATGAAGCTGAGATCAAAGGCCACCGGCGCACCTACATCGGCGCCATGCCGGGCAAGTTTGTTCAGGCGTTCAAGGATGTCGGGGTAATGAACCCAGTGATCATGCTCGATGAAATCGACAAGTTGGGTAGCAGTCATCAGGGTGACCCAGCATCGGCATTGCTGGAGACGCTGGATCCGGAGCAGAACAATCAGTTTCTGGATCACTATCTGGATCTGCGCCTGGACCTGTCCAAAGTGCTCTTTGTGTGCACCGCCAACACGCTGGACAGCATCCCCGGGCCGCTCTTGGACCGGATGGACGTTATCCGCCTGTCGGGCTATATCAGCGAAGAGAAGCTGGCTATCGCCAAGCATCACTTATGGCCAAGACAGCTGGAACGCGCAGGCTTGCGCAAGAGCCAGTTACGCATTACCGACAAGGCCCTGCGCACCGTGATCGAAGGCTACGCTCGGGAAGCAGGTGTGCGCAATCTGGAAAAGCAGTTGGCCAAGATAGTCCGGAAATCGATCATGCGACTGCTGCAGGACAGGCAGCAGAAGATCATTATCAAACCGACCGACCTGCCTGAATTGCTCGGCGCTGCACCGTTCCGTAACGAAAAAACCCTGAAGGGCACGGGCATTATCACCGGGCTTGCCTGGACCTCCATGGGCGGCGCCACTTTGCCGGTGGAAGCCACACGCATCCATACGCTCAATCGCGGGTTCAAGCTGACCGGTAAACTTGGTGAGGTGATGCGCGAATCTGCCGAGATAGCCTATAGCTATATCTGCGCCAACCTGAAGACCTACAAGGCCGACACCAGCTTCTTCGATCAGGCGTTTGTTCACCTGCACGTACCCGAGGGCGCCACGCCGAAGGACGGCCCTAGTGCAGGGGTTACCATGGCCAGCGCACTGCTATCCTTGGCGCGCAATCAGGCACCGCGCACCGGCTTGGCGATGACCGGCGAAATCACCCTCACTGGCCAGGTGCTGCCTGTCGGGGGCATTCGCGAAAAAGTCATTGCCGCGCGCAGGCAATCAATTTTCGAGCTGATCATTCCAGAAGCCAACCGAGGGGATTACCAAGAACTGCCCGATTACCTGAAGATCGGTATGCAAATTCACTTTGCCAGTCACTTCCGCGACGTGGCTAAAAAGCTCTTTGACTGACACAACAAAGGCGCCCTTGGGCGCCTTTGTTGTGTCTTCATGGCTCGCACTTAGCGCTTTTTACCACCGCCAGGCCTGGTGCCATCCGTTGGGGTAAAATGGTCATGGTGATCCTCATCCAGTTCCTCAACTTCAGGGAAATCATGCAAACTGGATTCGAAGTCATCGTCCTTGGCCAAGCTCTGCGCTTTTTCCCTGGCGGCTTCTCGCTCGGCGCTGCGCCTTACGGGTTCCGGACTCAGGCCCTCAATCAGATCCCAGTCGGGGTCAAGGGTAAAGTCATTCAGGTTCAACTGACTGGTGCTTGACTCGTCATGTTCCTCGACAATTCCCGAGCGAAACTCGGATGGGCCCTTGATTTCCAGATCTTCATCAATCATCGGGTCCAGTTGTTCAGCCTGCTCAACCATGTCGCCGTTGGCATCAAACAAGAGCGGGAAGCGCGCCTTGATCTGATTTACCCGCTCAGGATCGCCACCCAGATCACCGATCTCTTCAATCTGTTCGGCGAACGCCGGGGCGTCACCCAATTCTGCCAATACGCGCAGCTGCTTGTAACGCAGATCCAGGCGTTCGGGCTCCTCGTCAATCGCCTTGTCGAGCATGATACGAGCTTCGGCAAACCGGCCGTAGGTAATGTAAAGCTCAACACCATCCAGAGGATCGACCGGCGGCTTTACCACCTGCTGAACAGGCCGGGCGACCATCGCAGGGACGGTGGTGATATTCGAAGAAAATCCTGCAGGTGCTTCTGGTTCGACCGATTCAGGGCGGTCATCATCAGCATCGTCCGAAGAACGACGGCGAGCCAGGAACAGCCCCAACAGGAAGGCCACAAGCACTAGCGGCAACGTCAGCCACGCAACCCATGAAGACCTGCTGGGGGCAGCTTGCACCGACTCCTCGGCGGGCAGGACACTGGCGTTCAAAGAGCCTGGTGCGGGGCTGTCACTACCCTCGGCAGAGCCTGGGCCTGAGCCTTGCTCACTACTTCCCAGGCTACCCGCACCAGTAACTCCAACCAGCGCGTCATCGTCTACCATTTCGGCATCACGAGCCTGGCGCAATACTTCCAGCTCAGCCTGCAGGCTGGCAATCTGTGCGTCACGCGCATCGAGTTCGCTCAGCAGCACATTGAAGCGGCTCTCCAATGAGCGCAAGCGATCAAGCAGCTCAACCGAGTCGGCCTCTGCGGTCTCGACGCTCGACTCTTCAATGCGTAAACGCGCATCCGACGCGTCCTGCGGACTGGCCTCGCTGACCATTTCGGGATCCACTAGCTCGGCCGATTCTTGCTGCGGACGTGACGGCGATGGAGCCTGGACTTCAGGCTGGGCTGGCGTCTGAGCCGCAGAGTCAATAACTGGCTGTTCTTGGCTTTCAGCAACGGTATCCGGTTGAGCTGCGGCTACCGCATCCAGAATCGAAGCAGGCGCGCCAGCCGAGACCAACTGTTCGCGAGTAGGTAGTGTTAACGCTTGATTGGCGCGCAGGCGATTAATATTGCCATCCACGAAGGCTTGCGGGTTCAGCGCGCGGATCGCCAACATGTTGGTACGAATATTGACGCTGCTGTCCGGACGCTGCGCGGCAGCGATGTCCCACAGGGTATCGCCAGAAACAGTCGTGTATTGATCCGCACCTGGCGCGGGTGTTAACTGCGGCAAATCAGGCTGCGGATCAGCCTGATAGCTGGAGCGCGGCTGGGCGGCCGCGACCACCGGACGCTGCGGGCTAGACGCGGGGGCCTGCCGAGGTGCATCAGCCAGGACGCCAGCTTGCGGGTCATATAGCGGCGGATCAAGCAACAAGGTGTACTCGCGCAGCATACGGCCGTTAGGCCGGCGCAATTCCACGAGGAAGTTCAGGTAGGGTTCGCGCACCGGACGGCTGGATTCAACTCGAATAAATAGCTGATTGTTTTCCACTACCGGGACAAAACGCAGGTCGGTCAGGAAGAATGGACGGTCAATACCGGCACTCTGAAAGGCTTCCTGGTTAGCCAGCGAAACACGGATATCCGTCGGCGCCAGGCCCTCTCCTCCCTGCAACTGGATTATGGCACTCAGCGGCTGATTCAATGCCGAATCCAGACGCAACTCCCCCAGCCCTAATGCATTGCTGACACCCACATACAGTGCAGCCAGCGTAGCGACACCCGCAATCACTTGGCGTTTCACAGCCATACCCTTTCCTCTTATTCTGTGGACGCTGACCTGAAGGCCATCGCCAACCATGCTTTCCATCGCATTCCCTTGAGGGAACGGGGCACTCAGCAACACAATCCAGCGCCACGCATTATGCCATCGTGACGGCGAAACCAACCTGTGTATTGAGCAAAATCGTCAAAAAAATCTGCAATTAATACGACTGGTTGCTTTATGCCACAAATTTGACTGCAACACACCACCAATTACATGGCTTCTCGCAGAATTCAGCGCCAATCATACGTCCGAATGATTTCACTATGGCATCACGACAACAACCCGCAGTCAAGCGATCTATGTCCTCGCCTGCCAAGCGGCACAACATGCGTTAATATGCCGCCTTCATTCGCACAAAGACATGGACTTATGACCGAGGTCGACAAGCTGTTTTCCGCCCCGCTCGCCCAAGTCAGCGATTTTGTATTCGACGCTGATGTTGCGCGGGTCTTTCCTGACATGATCAAACGATCAGTGCCCGGCTATCCGACCATTATAGAGAGTATCGGCCTGATTGCCGGGCAATATGCCCAACCGGACAGCCTCATCTATGACCTTGGCAGTTCGCTGGGTGCTGCCACTCAATCCATGCGCCGCCATGTGCGTGTGCCTGGCTGCCGCATCATCGCCGTAGACAACTCCCTGGCGATGACCGAGCGCTGCCGTGAATACCTTCAAGCCCAAGACGCCATGGTCGAAGAGCTCACCCCAGCAGAGGTGATGCAGGCTGACATCCTGGGCCTGCCATTGGCCCCATGTTCGGTAGTAGTACTGAACTTTACCCTGCAGTTTATTGCCCCAGAACAACGACTGGAGTTGCTGCGCGCTATTCACATGGCATTGCTGCCTGGCGGTGTGTTGATCCTGTCGGAAAAACTGCGCTTTGATGACCCCGATACCCAGCGAACGCTGGAGACCATGCATTACGCCTTCAAGCGCGCGAACGGCTACAGCGAGCTGGAGATCGCCCAGAAGCGCAGCGCAATCGAAAAGGTTATGCTGCCCGACACCCTGGAAACCCACCTGGCCCGTCTACAGCACGCCGGCTTCAGGCATAGTCATAGCTGGTTTCAGTCCCTCAACTTTTGTTCAATTATGGCTCATAAGTGATTGATTACAAGCCGCTTTATCGTCAAATAGAAAACACACCCCTGGCGCCTTGGCTCGCCGTGTTGCCTGCCGCCCTGGACCAGCGTTTCGCTGATATGCACCACGGCGACCTGGCCCGCTGGCAGACGGCACTGAGTCAGCTACCCGAGATTGCCGAGGCCGTTGTCAACCTCAGCCAGGGTGTGGACATCAGCAGCGCCAGGCCACTAAGCGCACAGCAGCAGGAGGATCTGCTGGTCGGGCTGCAGGGGCTGCATCCTTGGCGCAAGGGCCCGTTCACACTGTTTGGCATCCATGTGGATTGCGAGTGGCGCTCAGACTGGAAGTGGCAGCGCATCGCCGCGCATATCGATCTGGCCGGCAAACGCGTTCTGGACGTGGGTTGCGGCAACGGCTACTACATGTGGCGGATGTGGCAGGCAGGCGCACATATGGTAGTAGGCGTAGACCCGAATCTGCTGTTCTATCACCAGTTCATGGCCGTGCAGCGCTACCTTCCGGCAGCCCCGGTATGGCAACTGCCTTTTACTCTGGAGGAGTTGCCAGAGCCAGCGGGTGGTTTTGACAGCGTTTTTTCAATGGGCGTGTTCTACCACCGCAAATCGCCCGTGGACCACCTGCTGCAGCTCAAAGCCTGTCTGCGGCCCGGCGGTGAGCTGGTTATGGAAACCCTGGTAATTGAAGGTGATGCCAATACTTGCCTGGTGCCCGAAGATCGCTACGCGCAAATGCGCAATGTATGGTTCCTGCCATCGGTCGCTATGCTGGAACGGCTGCTACAGCGCAGCGGCTTCCAGCAGATCAAATGTATCGATCTGACGTCAACCAGTACCGAAGAACAACGCAGTACCGAGTGGATGCGCTTTCAATCGCTGCCCGATTTTCTCGACCCGACCAACCCGAGCCTGACCTGTGAGGGCTATCCCGCCCCCCTGCGGGCTACGTTTACGGCGCGCAAACCGGGGTAACCGAGGTTCATATCTACTGCCGCTCCAGCCATGCCGACAACTCAGCGGGCGGCAGTGCACTAGAGAACAGGAAGCCCTGACAGGCGCCGCAACCCCGACCCTGCAGAAAGCGCCACTGCGCTTCCGTTTCCACTCCTTCAGCGACAACATGCAGACGCATGTTGGCAGCCATGTCCAGAATGGTGGTCACCAGTTGGTTGTCTTCGATGCTTTGCGGCACGCCCGCCAGAAAGCTCTTGTCGATCTTCAATTTATCCAAGGGAAAACGCCGCAGGTAGGCAAGAGAAGAATAGCCGGTACCAAAATCATCTAGCGCCAGGGTGACCCCCAGTTCCTTTAACTGCCTGAGAATCTGCTCGCCCTGATGGGCGCTGGTCATCAATGCGCTTTCGGTAATTTCCAGCTCGAGCATGCTTGCGGACAAGCCACTTTCATCAAGCGCCGAGCGCACCAGCGCAACTATATCCTGCTGAATGAATTGGCGCGGAGAGAGGTTTACCGCAATCGATTCAAGCCCTAGCCCTTGCTGTTGCCACTGACGCGCCTGGCGACAGGCCTCGTGCAACACCCATCGGCCGATCGGCACGATCAGCCCATTCTGCTCAGCCAGTGGAATGAACTTGTCGGGCGGTATCAGCCCTCGCTGCGGATGACGCCACCGCAGCAGCGCCTCAACACCATAAGCGCGGCGGCTACGCACCTGTATCAAGGGCTGATAATGCAATTCAAACTCACCATTCTCCAAGGCTTTACGCAAGCCCCGTTCGAGTTCAAAGCGCTGACTGGCGTCCTCGGTCATCGCACGCGAATAGCCACATACTTGATCCCGCCCGATACCTTTGGCAGTATCCATTGCCGCATCGGCATTGCGAATCAGGTCGGCCGCGCTGTCACCATCATTGGGATAACAGGCAAAGCCCACGCTGGCACCGATATAGATTTCCCGCCCATCCTCCAATACCACCGGCGCGCGCATGCTGGCACAAATCTGCTCGCCCAGCTCCCGCACTTCCGAGGGCTCCCGATCATATGAAATAAGCAGGAACTCATCGCCACTCAAGCGCGCCAGCGTATCCTTTTCAGTACTGCAGCAAGCCAGTCGCCTGCCCGCCTGACGCAATACTTCGTCTCCGATCGCATGCCCAAGACTGTCGTTGATAGCCTTGAAGCGATCCAGATCAATGTACAGCACCGCTAGCGGCTGCTTGCAGGCTAGCGCGCTCTGCAGACCCTGATCCAGCTTGAGCAGCGCCAGGGTGCGATTAGCCAAGCCGGTTAGCCCATCAAAATGCGTCATACGCTGCAGTTGCTGCTGACTGCGCTGCAATCCACGCAAATCGCTGAAGGTCGCCATGTAACGGCTAATCTGCCGGCCCTCGCCCTTGACTGCTGTGAGCGTCACCCAGACAGGAATATCCCGTTCACCGGCACGATCAAAAAGCACTTCACCCTGCCAATAGCCATGCGTGTCAAGAACAGCCAACAGGTGCTGGGTCAATGTTTCTCGGTCCATATCATCCCGATGAGCATAGGGGCGTTTGCCAATCACCTGATGCGACGCCGCACCAGTAATATCGGCAAAGGCGGGATTGACCCGCAGGATATGCAAATGGCTATCCATTACCATCATGCCTTCCGGGCTGCTCTCGAATAATGCTGCTGCCTCTTTGAGCGACTGCTCCTGCTCCTTGCGTGCGGAAATATCCTCGGCGATAAAGACGTAATAAAGCGCCACTCCGTCCAGATCGCGTACCAAGGTGACCGTCAGATTGGTCCATGCTGCCGATTGATCCCTGCGCAGATAACGGGCTTCCAGGGTAAAGCGTTCAAGCAGACCGTAACGCAGATCCCGCAGTCCGGCTTCCACCAAGGGCAGATCGTCGGCGAACAGCGTGTCACTCGGATGCCCACTTAACAGCTCCTCCTGGCTAAAGCCGGAGCGTTCCAGATAGCGCGGGTTAGCGCTGATGTAGCGCCCTGCGGGAGAAAGCAGCAATATACCCACGGCAGCATGCTCGAAGATCGCCGAGAAACGTTTCTCCGTAAGCTCCCGCTCCTGCGCTAGGCGTGACTTCTGGACTACCAGGGCAGCCAGGCGAGTAAACTCCTCAAGCATTTGCACTTCCTGCTCATCCGGGACCCGTTGTTGATCAGCGTAGACCGCAAAGGAGCCGAGAATGTTGCCGTCCTGATCGCTGAAAGGGGTGGACCAACATGCCACTACCGACCCTACCTGGGCGAGTTCCTGGAAATCACGCCACAATGGGTCAGTACGCACATCGCTGACATAGACCGGCTGCCGTCGGGTTATAGCCGTACCGCAGGAACCCACGCCTTCGTCGGGCATGACGCCGTTGAGCGCATCATTGTAGCGTTCCGGCATGCTCGGCGCAGCGAGTGTCTGCAAAGCACCGGTCACTGGATCAACCACCAGGACAGAGACCCGCTGGCCCATTTGCAACGTCTCCCAGGTCTTGGCCAACTGGATGGCCATTTCCTGGATACCCGCTTTCCCCAGCAGGCCATCGAGCACATTTAAACGTGCCGACTGCAGCATGGCCTGTTCTTGCCTAGCTTGAATGTCCTGCAGGGTACCGATAATGACATCGCCACTTTCCACCGTCGTATAAGGCCGAGCAGTGAGATGGTGCCAGCGATAACGGCCGACCCGATCACGCAGACGCAGATCTACCTCCAATTGATCGGTGATTCCGCGACGGACCTCTCGCAGATAATCGCCTAGCACATTGCGATCATCTTCATGCACCCCGTCCAGAATAGAGAGCCCTTTAACACTTTCGATATCGATTCCGGTCAGGTCTTGCCAGGCACGGGTGACATGCACCAACCGGCCTTCGAAATCCGCTCGAAACACCACATCCCTGACCGCTGCCATAACCTGAATGTTACGGTTCAGCGCGGCCCGAGCATTTTCTCGCAGCGCACGGATTACCGTGTGGGCACGGCAAAGGTGACGGCCAATAATGAGGGTCAGCACGAGCGCAATAGCGGGCAACAACCACCGAACGGTAGCTATTGGACTATCGGATGAATAAACGCCAACGATGACCATTTGCACTGCCAGCAAACTGGCAAGGCACACAATCAAGAGGTTCGCAAAGGTTGTTCTTGTCATCAGCACGCTCCGGCCTTGTACCGTGTTGCTGGCCGCTGTTCAACCAAACACGGTGACTGTCTGACGGCTTATTGCCACCAGCGTACCATCTTCTCGCCAGATCATCGCAGAAGCGTGGCCGTAACCGTCACAGGCATGCTCAATCTCGGCTCGGTACAACAGCCAATCGGTGTTGCCAATCTGAGGTTGCGGCTGCATGAATTCGATAGTCCAGGTCAGTGAACTAGCTGGCGCACGCTGCTGCAAATGCGGCAGAACCGCTGGAGGCCACACGTCCACGAGTCCGAGAATATGGGCCTCATGGATGCCCCCCTCATCCTCGCGGAAACGCATCCAACCCCCCATCTCACGCTTGCGGCTATTGCTGAACGGCAGGTCACCAAACGCCCAACGTACCGCAAAATGCTTGATAAAAACCGGGTTAAGACCTTCTACATAGGGCATTTCCACACAGTCGGCTGGCGCCTTGGCGAGTGGTGCCGGCAAGCTCGGGACGGCCACCACCGATTCCCGTGAAGCGCCGAAGCTGCCCTGAATAATACACATGATCTCGCCATTCTGCCGAGCCATACCGAGCATCTGCGTAACGGCCTTGCCCTCGCGTAGCACCTGGGCTTCTACCTGCATACTTTGTCCCGGTGCTACCGGGCCAACAAAGGTAATAGCCAGCGACCTGACCGGTCTGTCAGCCGGCACCTTGGCGCGCATGCCCTGATACACCAGGGCAGCAATCAAACCGCCATAGCCGGCGCGGCCCTGCGCCCAGCCCGTGGGAATGATGACTTCCTGTTGGGGAGAATCGGCTAAAGCAGCAAGCAGCTCAGCAAAGGTCATGAAGGGATTCCTGTTATTTGCGAAGGCGCATGGTAGGTCATCAGCTCGGTGCGGCCAAGGCTTGTAGCGGCAACATATTCTTGCAGAATGCACCCTTATGGGCCCAGGCGTTTATACAACGCAAGACTACCCGGGCTGCACACGCAAACTGGCAATCCAGGCAAGAGCTAACCAGGAAGGTGGCATCTCCGGCCAATCATCCGCGCCTAAACCTTCCAGGGTGTAATTGATCACACCTGCTCTGGCCAATAGCCGATCATGCCACCAGCTTAAATAAAAGCCATTACCGATCTGTTCGCCAGCCAGCTCGGCGCGCAAGCGCATGGGCAATGAGGTGAACAACAGCTCGTCAATCGCCTTGCGTATCTGCTGTTCATTCTCCAGGTAAGCTGTCGCGGCAATCGCTGGCAGATCAAGCTGGCGTGCCAATATCACCAACTGCGCAGCATATTCACGATGACTGTGCAGCGGATCCAGTTGGCAACGCCAATCCAGCTGCAGACGCTCCACCGCTTCCACCAGCGTAAGCACTCCAGCGCAAGGCGCGTCCAGCAAAGCCGCCAGCCAGCGCCGCTGAGGCAGCGCTGTGCGCTCGAGGAGCAATGCCAGTTCGGCACTGCTTGACCCACTGCGCGGCTGCCAATCACCTAGATTCCCCTCGGGAATCTGTAACATCCGCTCGCAGCGTTGCGGCCATGGAGCAGGCATTAGTTGCGTCTTGAGTGCCTGCCAGTGCAGCAGCAGCCGGTCACGCCTGACGGCTAACCAGCGCTCCGTCAGCCAGCGCACCCGGCTCTTATAAGCTGTCATCGGACTTACGCCCTAAACGCGTACGAATGCCCTGGATGATTCCGCGGTTGTCTTCCGCCAGGCTGGTCTGGTCGGCAAGCGGCGCAGCGCGGCATAGGTCCAGGGTGAAATGACCCAGCCGGGAACTGTAGAGCCCTATGCCAATGCCCTGGCCGATGCGTGCGGCGAGCTTTTCCAACATGCCCGAAAGCAAGCTGTCACTGAGCGCGCCAATGGCCATTTCACTGCCGCCAGCCAGGGCGATGTTGCGCAGCACATGCCGGGCAAGCCGCCAACGACCCAACTGCCCCATCGGCAGCCCGTAGCAGATTGCCACGCGCTGCATCATGCGGATATTGCGCCAGACTACCAATAACAAGTCTACCGACACCCAGGGGCTGGTAGCGACCAGCATGCCGGTACTGATCGACTCATTGCGGATCATGCGCCGAGCCTGGATATCCAGTACTTGGTAGAACTGCAGATTCAAGCGCCGCGTTACTTCCTGCGCACTATGCGACTGATCAAGTCCCGCGCAGACATCAGCCATGCTTGCGGCCAAGGGGGTATCCCGATACAGCGTCTGTAGCCGATCCAACCAGTCCACGGCGAGGCGTTCGGCTGGGTCGGCCAGCGCCTCGCGCATCTCCTGGCGCAACTGCTCCAAGGCTGTCAGCCGCTGACGCTGCTGCCTCAGCGCGCGCCAGCTAAGCAATCCGGTACTTGCCAACCCAAGCCCCAGCGCACCCAGCAAGCCACCAGCAAGTGGATTCCAGGCAAAAGCCTCAAGCGTCCAGCGGCTCCATTCCAGCACGGCGCCACCTACAACGACGGCAAGCACAAGTTTCCCCATGCGCGCAGGCCAACGACTGGCAGGAGGCGCATTCAAGGTTCCCGGCAATGGCATGTCACTCAAGATCTCGCGGGGGGTGACCTGTTCCAGCGATTCATCCAGCACCTTGACGTCATCAAGCGGCCGATCCGGCGCTGGCTCCCAAGTTTCCAAAATGCGTGGCGGTTCAATTGTCGGCTTGTGGGTCATGGTTGTGCGCCCTCGAGAATCCAGCTCACCAGATCGTCCATGCGATAGTGCGGGAACGGCTTATTGCGATGCAGACCAGCCGGCGGCCGCAACTGCAACAACGAGGGGCCTTTGAGCTGTAAATCCAGGGGCAGGTGCTCGGGAATGCTTGCTGGCTGATAGCGAATAAACGCCGTTTGCCCAACCAGCCCGCCAATCATTGTCTCTCCATCCTGCTCTGCGGCGCGCACCGCCGCCAATGGAAAACCCTGGACCTGCACTCCTCCATGGCGGACTTCAGACAGGCTATCGGTTACCAGGTCTTCCAGGCATTGTTGCAGTGCTCGTTGCTGGCTTGGGGCGACCTGGTCGACCTTGGTTGCACAGACCGCCATGCGCGCAATGCGCGGTTTAAACAGCCGCTGGAACAAGCTGTTGTGGCCATATCTGAAACTGCCCAGTACAGCCTCCAGCGCCAGCTGCAAGTCGTGCAGAGCAGCTTGCCCGGCTTGCATCGGCGCGAGCATGTCGACCAGCAATATTTGCCGGTCTAGCCGACTGAAATGTTGCTCGTAGAAACCTTTCACCACAAAATCGCGATAATAATCGAAGCGTTCCCGACACTGCTCCCACCAACTGCCAGCCTCACCCTGACTGTATTGATTGGCACTCAGCAAGGGCACAAACATCAGCATCTGCGGGGCTATGCCACTGCCAGGCAACATAAAGCGGCCCGGTTGATTGCGTGAAAGCCCTGCCTCACTGCGGCAGCGTAATAAAAAATCTGTCCATTCCTGAGTCAACTGCTGCACAAGCGCCTGATCACAAGGCGCCGCCGGATCGATAGCCAACAAACGTTCACGCAGACTTCCGGCCAGGCTGGCACGCGGCTCGGCGTCCAGCAATGCGCGCATCTGCTCATTCCACTGGCCAAAGGTCATGCCTAGCAGCGGCAAATCCAGCAGCCACTCGCCAGGATAATCGAGCAACTCCAGGCGTACATGACGCTGCCCCTGCAAGCTTTTCAGCAGCCCTTCAGGGCGGAACTGCAAATCGATTACTACCCGCGACAGATCAGAGGTCGACAACGGCCATTGCGGCGGTTGGCCCGAGAGCGCTCCCAGCGCCTGCAGATAGGCAAAAGGCTGCTCTACCTGCTCGCGCTGCCAGCGCACGGACAACAGTCGATCAAATGGCCTGCGCCGAGACAGCAGACCACGCTGGTGATTTTCCAGCTGATTGATCAGACTGGTGATAAAAGTGGTCTTGCCGGCACCACTCAATCCGGTGACGCCAACGCGGACGGTCTGGCCACCCAAACGCGCAGCTTGCTGCTGTACCTGTTTGAGCCAGCTCACATTTTTTACTGCAACCATGCAGGCACTCCGCAAATCATTTAAGGTCTATGCTCTTTGGCAGTATCGCACAGTCCACTCATTCAATAGAGGTTGGCCACATGGCCTATTCAGACACGCACAGCAAAGGTATCGGTTATTTACTCTGGATTTTCGGATTCATGGGCGCACATCGCTTTTACTATGGCAAACCCATTACCGGGACCATTTGGTTTTTTACTCTGGGGTTGTTCTTCATTGGCTGGATCGTCGATCTGTTTCTGATCCATTCGATGGATGCCCAGGCAGACCGGCGTTTTCGCAGCGGTCCGGTCAACTTCAATCTTACCTGGGTGTTATTGACCTTTCTCGGCATCTTCGGCGCTCATCGCCTATACATGGGCAAATGGATCACTGCGATTATCTACTTCTTCACTGGCGGCCTGTTCCTGCTCGGGGTGCTCTACGATTACTGGACACTCAATGAGCAGATATCGACGCGCAATATGCAGCGCGAATGGTGACGAACACCTGAAGACTGCGCAGGCTTTCAGATTAAGATAAACTTGCGCCCCCTCAGCAACGCACCCAGGTAGTTATCGTGGAGATATTCAAGGAGTTCACCTTCGAGGCGGCGCACCGGCTGCCGCATGTACCGCACGGCCACAAGTGCGGGCGCCTGCATGGGCATTCCTTTATGGTGGCCATTCATATCAGCGGCGAACCGGATGCGCACAGCGGTTGGATTCGTGATTTTTCTGAATTGAAGGCAATCTTCAAGCCGCTGTACGAACAACTGGACCACAACTATCTGAACGACATTCCTGGTCTGGACAATCCAACCAGCGAGGTCCTGGCCAAGTGGATATGGCGCGAGCTAAAGCCGCTGCTGCCCGAGCTATGCCAGATCACCATCCGTGAGACCTGCACCAGCGGTTGCGTATATCGCGGCGATTGATCGGCACCAGCAAATATACCGGCAGCAGCTGTACCAGCAAAAAGTATACCGGCTAAAAAGATCGAGCTCTGCGTTAAGCGTTACTCACACTTTGCCAGCCGCGCCTCGATCAGAAAGGCAATTTCTTCAGTCGACTCTAGCACCGGGCGAGCACTGGATTCGACCCGCGCCTGAATCAATGCGCCTTCGATGGCGGCGATGGCAAGTTGCGCAAGCCGTCTGGCGGTTTCCCTATCGGCACCCTGGCGTTCCAGCACACCTCTGATTTCAGCGGCCCACTGATTGAAAGCCTGCTGCCCTGCCGCCGCCATTCGCGGGGACTGTGGCGTCGTTTCCAGCAGCGTGGTGGCCAACGGGCAGCCATCCTTGAACGCAGAAGCCTCCAGCCAGCCTGCCAGCATGCGTCCGTAAGCGCGCATGACCTCGGCAGCTGAGGGCTGTTCAGCCGCTAGCGTGCGTAGGGTTTGCGATACTACCGACCCCGCGAGCAGCGCCGCCTCCTCGCCCAATTGCTCTTTCCCTTGGGGAAAATAATGATATAGCGAGCCCTTGGGGGCACGACTTTCCTGCAGAATGTCATTGAGCCCAGTCGCCGCGTAGCCACGACGGCGAAACAGCGTGACAGCGGCGTTCAGAATATTACTGCGATGCCTCGACGGTGCGCCCATTTCAGCTCCTACTTGCTGCGGTTCAGGCCGCAGCAAACCGCTTCTGAAGATACTCATCAATGGCTTTGGAGTCGTAAAGCCATGTGGTTCCACCCGCCTCATCAACGCGCAAGCATGGCACTTGAATTTTCCCACCCTGCTCCAGCAGCGTCTGACGGTCCTGCTGGTTATTCTTGGCGTCGCGCAGCGTCACCGGCAGGTTGAGCTTGTGCAACGTGCGCCTTGTTTTGACGCAAAAAGGGCAGGCGCGAAATTGATAGAGACTCATGGCAGCCGCGGCCCGCTCCACATCGGCCTGATCCTCCGCTGAACGCTTCATTTTGGCGGGGCGGGTCAAAAAATCGACAAAAATGATCAGATTTCCCAATCCATTGCGAAGTGCTTTTACAATCATGACTTATCCTGTTGTGTGTTGGGCAATACAGTAAACTGCCGACCGCGACGATAACATGCAACGACCCTGGACATCCGGAACCTGCAATGAATCCACATGATCTACCCCTGCTGCTTGAGCGCCAGATGCCCTATGGCAAATACAAGGGCCGGATAATCGCCGACCTGCCTGGCCACTATCTCAACTGGTTCGCCCGTGAAGGCTTCCCCCGCGGTGAAATAGGACGACTGCTTGCGCTCATGCAGGAGATCGACCACAACGGACTGTCCTATCTACTTGATCCGCTCAGAAACGCACAGCAAGCCAGGCCGCGAGGGCCGCAGCACTGATTCAGATCGGGTCATTACGGTACAGCAACTCATCAGGCAGGTGCACCAGATAGTCGTCTTCCTGAGGCGGCATCTGCAGGTGGTAGCCCTGCTGTTCAAGATTGCGCAGTACACTATGGATATCTTCACGGGCGAGCTTGCGCTCTGGAGTGAGGACCAGGTCCATGGACAACTCGGGTTTACCAAAAAACTGCATCAGAGCTGCGGGCAATTCAGTCAGATCTTTTTTGCGTGGCACATACAGGTACATGCCATCCTTGCGCTTGCTGCGGTAAATCGAACACATGACTTTCATGCAAGCTGCTCTCTTCCATTGGCCACGGCCAGTAGTTCGTCGCCCATCAGGGCGCGCCGCCAACCGCTAAGTTCATCTGGCAGTTGGTATGGGCCGCCCGGGTGACCGGTACGCACCAGCGCTTCAAGATGCTTCTTGCGCAGCATCAGCTCTTCAGCCATGCCCAGCTTCACGGCATGCCGCTGGCCGACTTTGCGCAAGGCCTTGAGTAATTTATTGGCGTCTGCAGGTAGCGGTTCTTGCAGACGTTCGGGCCAATCAGCTTCGGGCACTGCCTGCCCCGCGCGGATAAGCTCAAGAATAGCCTGGCCATCCTGTCGCACGCTGCGCGGGTGCATATCTTCAATGCGCGACAGCGCTTGCAGGTTATCTGGCTGACGTTGGGACAGCGGACACAGCGTTTTTTCCCGTAGCAGCCGATTCCGCGCTTGATCCCGTTGACGCGATTCGCGCTCGCGCCAACTGGCCAGTAGCTTGAGGATCGCCAGCTCGGAGGGCTTCAAACGCCAGGCCTGCTTGATGTTCAGATAGGCCGTTTCCGGCTCCTGAACACGACCCGCAGTACTGACCAGCTCGGCGCTGTCTTCCAACAACCAGGCAGTCAAGCCGGCCGCCTCGATCCGCGGCCCGAGCAGTTGATAAAGCTCGGCGAGATGCAGCGCATCGGCGGCGGCGTAGGTCACCTGATCGTTGCTGAGGGGGCGCTGCAGCCAATTGGAGCGGGTTTCAGCGTTGGACAGCTCGATATTCAACAACGCCTTGACCAGACGTGAATAGCCCATCGAGAAATCCATGCCCAGATAGGCCGCGGCCATCTGCGTATCGAACAAAGGCGCCGGCGCCACGCCACAGAGCTTCATAAACACTTCAAGGTCTTCACTGCACGCGTGCAGCACCTTGAGCACCGTCGGGCTCTGCAGCAGAGCCACCAGCGGCGACCAATCGCTGATCGCCAAGGGGTCGATAAGGTAGGCGCTGGTGCCATCGCCGATCTGGATCAGGCCGGCAATCGGAAAGAACGTCTCGGTCCGTTCAAACTCGGTATCAACAGCGACATAGGGCAGCTCAAGCCAACGCGCGCACCAATATGCCAGATCGGCGTCATGATCAATCATCAAGGGGTCAGGTAGTGCGCTCGTCATAGGTAACTCTCGCTCATATTCAGCGCCTGAGTATACCTGATCGGCCACCGAAACGCGGCGCTGACTGCAATTAGCCAGCACGCCTGCCACTCAAGTTTGATCCGTATCAACCGATAACCTGGAAGGACATTTTATAATGACTCTCGTGGGGCACCTGCCTCGGGATAGTACAGGCCTTCAGGAGCAGACTGCGTGTTTCTTCAGAACTTGGCGTTAAAGTACAAATTTTGGGCCGTGAACTCAGTCGCCTTTATCACCACCTTGTTGCTGGTACTGGCAGCGCTCTGGGTCGAACAACGCAGTCTGCAGGAGCAGCGCGAGCAGTTCGCTGGCGTTTTACTGACCGCAAATGCGACTGATCTGCCACAAACGCTTGGCCTGACACGCCTGCCGGTTGCTGCTCGCCATGCGAGTCTTATGCCTACTGGGGTTGCTCAAGCTGTGTGGACGCCAGCTGAGGAGCTGGATGAGGCCGATGCTAGCCAGTTCAGCGGCGTCTGGTCTGGCAGGCAGGATGATCAACTGCATCTGCTCGGCGTCGAGCGGATTTCCTATCTGGAATTGCTCATAGCGCGTGCGCCCTTTTACGCCGTCAGCGTTATGCTGCTAATGGCTCTGCTGCTGGTCGTTTCCCAGTGGCTAATCTCATTCATTACTGGCCATATCGTGGCCCTGCGTGACGTCATGCTCAAGGTACAGGAAAGCGGTGACCTGACATTGCGTGCGCACGCCGACTCCCGCGACGAGGTAGGCTCTATTGCGCGCGCATTCAATGCCATGCAGGCCTCGCAACAAAACATCGTCAGCGCCGTCCGACAGGCTGCCGATCAGTTGGATGAGGGCGCAGCCGATCTGGTGCAAGTCATGGGCTTGATGCGCGATGGCATGATCAGCCAGCAAAGCGAGACCGATATGGTCGCTGCTGCCGCCAATCAAATGAGCGCTACAGTGCAAGACATCGCCAGCAACTCGTCAACCACTCGTGATCAATCACAACAGGCTGACCTACTCGCCCGGCAGGGCCATGAGCAGGTCACACGTGTCAGCCAGACCATCGCCGGATTGGCGACCAGCATAGAACGGTGCACTCAGCATATGGAGCGCCTGCAGGGCAACAGCCAGGATATCAGCGGAGTCGTCAACGTAATCCGCAGCATCGCCGAGCAAACCAACCTGCTCGCGTTGAATGCGGCAATTGAAGCAGCGCGCGCTGGCGAGTCAGGCCGTGGCTTCGCGGTGGTCGCTGACGAAGTCCGTGCCCTGGCGCAACGGGTTCAGCATTCCACTGACGAAATCCAGCGCATGATTGAAGCCTTGCAAAGCGGCACCGCTGACGCGGTGGAGGATATGCAGGCAAGTGCGGCGTTGACTCACGACTCTGTCGAACAGAGCGAAGACGCGGGCCGGGCCCTTAGCGTCATTACTGCTGCGGTCAGTCGGATCCGTGATGGCAACAGTGAGATTGCATCTGCCGTAGAGCAGCAGAGTGAAGCCGCAGAGGCCATTACCCAGAGTGTTGTGCAAATACGCGATGTGACCGAGAAAACAGTGACACAGACCCTAGTCAGCGCCACGACCAGTGAACGGCTGGCCACCCTGGCGAAAACGCTAAGCAGCTCGGTCAGCCGGCTGAAAGCCTGATATCCGCGAGCATGCGCCGATATCAGGCCTGTTGCGCTTACTCCAAGGTAATGCGTTGCTGGTTTTTGGCTAAGGTGGCTTGACCAATACCTTTGACCTGCGCTATCTCGTCGACCGAAGAAAAGGCCCCATTGGCCTCACGGTACTCGACAATAGCCTGAGCTTTTGACTCGCCGACGCCCTGCAATACCTCAGCAATCTCGCTTGCGCTGGCGGTATTGACATTGACGCTGACAAGGGGTGGCTGGCTGGTTTCTGCGAGGGTAGGCAAAGCGAACAGTGAGGCGAAAGACAGACAAACAGCAAGAATGAAATGTTTCATTATAGAACTCCATGTTTTAGTAGGAAATGCCGCAATGCAGGGGATGACTGCAGCAGATCGGTTCCGCTTCCCTGCGGCCAAATCAACTTAAAACACCTTTATCCGAAAATAAAAACCTTTTTGCCCCTAGTGTGAGGCGCTTCTCACTATCACGCTCGCAACGCGGCCAATCCACGCTGCAGATCGGCCTGCAGGTCCGCAACCTCTTCCAGCCCTACCGCGACCCGTATCAAGTTGTCGCGTATGCCGGCGGTAGCACGGGTTTCAGCCGTAAGGCGACCATGGGTGGTGCTCGCCGGATGCGTGATGGTGCTCTTACTATCACCCAGGTTCGCAGTAATGGAGAGTAACCGCGTCGCATCGATAAACCGCCATGCGGCTTCACGCTCGCCGGCGACCTCAAAGCTGACCACCGCCCCAAACGCTTTTTGTTGACGCTTCGCCAGTTCATGCTGGGGATGGCTGGGCAAACCGGCGTAATACACGTGCTCAATACCCGGCTGCTGCTCGAGCCATTCTGCCAGAGCTTGTGCGCTGGCACAGTGAGCCTGCATGCGCAAACGCAGCGTTTCAAGACCCTTGAGGAAGACCCAGGCATTAAAAGGGCTCAAGGTTGGGCCAGCAGTGCGCAGAAAGCCGACGACTTCCTGCATATGCTCGTGGCGCCCGGCTACAACACCGCCAAGACACCGGCCCTGGCCATCAATATATTTGGTTGCCGAGTGAATGATAATGTCGGCGCCCAGCTCCAACGGCTTCTGCAAGGCCGGCGTGCAAAAACAGTTGTCCACCGCCAGCAGAGCGCCCTTGGCGTGAGCTACCTCAGCGAGCCCGCGAATATCTACCAGCTCTGCCAGCGGGTTGGACGGTGACTCTACGAAAAACAGTTTGGTGTTGGCCTTGCACGCAGTTTTCCAGCCATTCAGATCAGAGAGCACGACATAATCGACCTCGACACCGAACCGCTTGAAATATTTATCGAACAGGCTGACGGTCGCGCCGAACACGCTACGTGAGACCAGAATGTGATCACCGGCGGAGCACAGGCTCATGACCATGGCCATGATCGCCGCCATGCCTGAGGCGGTCGCGACGGCTTGCTCAGCGCCTTCTAGCGCAGCCATCCGCTCCTCGAAGGTGCGCACGGTGGGGTTCATATAGCGCGAGTAAACGTTCCCCTTGGCCTCACCAGCAAAGCACGCTGCCGCATCGGCAGCACTGCGAAAGACATAGCTTGAGGTCAAAAACAAAGCTTCGCCATGCTCCGCCTCTGGCCCGCGACGCTGTCCTGCGCGTACCGCCAAGGTATCAAAACCCGCTTCGCTCAGATCGCTATCCAGGCGACCCGCATCCCATTCTATAGTCATGGCTGATTCTCTTTCAGCGAGCTGGCAGCCCGGCTCACGCCAGGCCACCACCTGCAGTTATGCTTACTCAGTTGTTATGCAACTCTATGACCGCATTGCCCTGATCGCCCGTGGTCATGGCCGCATCGTTGCGAGCACGTTCGATCTTGCCAAGATAGGCTTCGTTCACGTCGCCAGTGATGTAGTCGCCGTCGAATACCGAGCAATCAAAGCGCGTCAGCTTAGGATTCCCTTCGCTCACGGCGTCGACCAGATCATGCAGGTCCTGGTAGATCAGCCAGTCAGCGCCAATCAATTCGGCCACTTCCTCGGTGGTGCGGTTGTGTGCGATCAGTTCATGCACGCTGGGCATATCGATGCCATACACATTCGGGTAGCGCACCGCAGGAGCCGCCGAGCAGAAGTAGACTTGCTTGGCACCGGCTTCACGCGCCATCTGAATAATCTGTTTGCAAGTCGTCCCGCGGACGATGGAGTCATCCACCAGCAACACGTTCTTACCACGAAACTCAAGCTCAATGGCATTGAGTTTCTGCCTCACGGACTTCTTGCGCGCAGCCTGCCCGGGCATGATGAAGGTACGCCCTATATAGCGGTTCTTGACGAACCCTTCGCGGAACTTGACGCCCAGATGATTGGCCAGCTCAACCGCGGAGGTGCGGCTGGTGTCCGGGATCGGAATCACCACATCAATACCGTGGTCGGGGTTGTCGCGGAGAATTTTCTCGGCCAGCTTTTCCCCCATGCGCAACCGCGCCTTATAGACCAGCACATTGTCGATCATTGAATCCGGGCGAGCCAGATAGACATGCTCGAAGATGCACGGCGAATATTGCGGGTTATCAGCACACTGACGAGTATACAACTCGCCCTTGGCGGTAATGTAGACCGCTTCACCTGGTTCCAGATCGCGAATCAGATCAAAGCCCAGCACGTCCAGCGAGACACTTTCCGATGCGATCATGTATTCAACGCCGTTCTCGGTATCACGCTTGCCAAATACGATAGGACGAATGGCATTCGGATCGCGGAAACCGACAATGCCGTAGCCAGTGACCATCGCGATCGCCGCATAACCACCGACACAACGCTTGTGCACCGCCTGTACGGCGTCGAAAATATCTTCCTGGCTAGGCTGCAGCTTGCCGCAACGGGCCAGCTCATGAGCGAAAACGTTGAGCAGCACTTCCGAGTCGGAATTGGTATTGACGTGGCGCAGGTCTGACTCGTAGATCTCCCGCGATAACTGCTCGACATTGGTCAGGTTGCCGTTATGCGCCAACGTGATGCCATAGGGCGAGTTGACATAGAACGGTTGTGCTTCAGCCGAGCTGGAAGAGCCGGCTGTCGGGTAACGCACGTGGCCAATACCCATATTGCCAATCAGACGCTGCATGTGCCGCTGGTGGAAAACATCCCTCACCAGGCCATTATCCTTGCGCAGGTAGAGTCGTCCATGGTCACAGGTTACGATGCCGGCGGCGTCCTGGCCGCGATGCTGCAGGACTGTCAGGGCATCATAGAGCGCCTGATTGACGTTCGCTTTGCCCACTATGCCAACAATGCCACACATGCCTAAACACCTTTTCGTCTATGGATACACCACACCTATTGCTAACAGGTGCAAGGATCAGCGCCCAACAAACCCGAGAATCATACTCTTGGACCAGTCAGCCACCAGGAGAAAATGCGGGATCAGCTCGGACTGCCGCCACCAGTCGTCTGCATCTACCGGGGCCAGGCTCAACAGACCAACGCCAACGGTAATCAGCAACGCACCGCGTGCGGCACCAAATATCATACCCAGGAAACGGTCGGTGCCACTCAGCCCGGTAACCACCACAAGTTGCCCGATCAAATAATTGATCAGACCACCAAGAATCAAAGTCAGTACAAACAATATCGCGCAGGCCGCGATAACCCTGACTGAAGGAGTGTCTATATACGGGACAAGGTACTCAGCAAGCGCTCCGCCAAACATCCAGGCTACCAGGCCGGCAACCACCCAGGTCACCAGTGATAACGCTTCCTTGACGAAACCCCGGGCTAAACTGATCACGGTCGAGACGGCAATAATGGCGATGATGGCCCAATCAATCCAGGCTAGTGTCACGACGAAACACCCGTTAGCGGAAAGGCCAATATTCTACCAGAGCCACCCTTTGACCGGAACCGCTATCGTTTGCCAGAAGCCGCGTCAAAGGCTACGACAAAACCCTTGGCACCCTGGCGACGCTCGAGCTCATCACGCAAACGATTGGCGCTCGCGCGATCCAGCACCGGCCCGACATACACCCGGGTAATAGCCTTACCGTCCGCCGTGGCGGCAACTGTGTAGGCGTTATAACCCTGCTCTACCAGCTTTTCCTTGAACCCATCTGCATTGGCGGCGGCGGAGAAACTGCCCAGTTGAATTACCCAATCACCCTGACCAGCCGTTGGCGCAGGTGTAGGCTCGGGAGCAGGCGTCGCCGTAGCAGGCTCGGGCGGCGTGACAACTGCCGGGGCTTCACTGAGGCCCTCCTCAACCAGCATCGGAATAACCTCTGTCTCTGGAATGCCCGCAACCGGCTCTGGCTCCGGCAGCTCAATCGGCGCAGCCGGCGCAATTGGTTGACTCGACATCTCAGGCTGCTGCGGCGCTTGCACTTCAACGCTGACTGTTTCGTCCTGGCCGGATAACAGCATCGGCAAAAACACCACTGCAGCGACGACCAGCACCAATGCGCCAATAAGGCGCTGCTTCAATTTGTCATCCATTGTTCAGATCCTGGGACTGTTGATTTAACCAGAGTATGGCTGCTGAGACCGAGAAAAACGACCCAAAAATCACGATTTCGGTCGTTGCGGGGGTATCGTCCAGACTGGCCTTCAGCGCCTCGGCAATTGAGCCGTAGCTGCGGCAGCTCTCCCCCATCGTCGTCAAGCAGGTAACCAGGTCAACAACTGGGCGCGTTCTCGGGCTTGGCAAAGGAGCCAGAGCCCAATGGCAGAAAGTACCCGCCAGCGGTGCAATCACTCCAGCCAGGTCCTTGTCGGCCAAGAGGCCGAAAACAGCCACGCGCGGTACCCGATCCGCAGCCAGCTCACGTGCCAGAAAGTTGGCCGCATGCGGGTTGTGCCCCACATCCAGCAGCAGACGCCGCGGCTGGCCCCGCCAACTGACGGTGCTACGCTGCATCCGGCCCGTGACGCTGACCCTGCTCAAGGCATCGATAATCTGCTCGTCGGACAGCGCCAGACCTGCCGCCCAGAAGGCCTGAAGGGCCGTCGCGAGATTGTCTTTCGGTATTGAAGTGGCTGGAACCTTGTCTATGCAGCGGCGCTGGCTCTGCTGGTCTTGCCCGAACAACTGCCAGGATGATCCCGTGGATCGCCAGCCATAATGCTCTGTGCGCTGCAGCAACTGCGCGTGCTGACGCTCGACCTCAACCTGAAAGGTCGATGGCATATCAGTTTCACTGCACACCAGCTTGATACCGGGCCGCAGGATACCGGCTTTTTCATAACCGACTGATTCCCGGGTGTCGCCAAGATACTCCTGGTGATCAAGACCGATACTGGTGACCACTGCCACGTCCGGGTCGACAATATTGACCGCGTCCAGGCGCCCGCCCAGACCTACCTCTAACACCACGGCATCCAGCCCGGACTGCTGGAACAGCAGCAGCGCCGCCAGCGTGCCGAACTCGAAATAGGTTAGAGACACCTCCGCCCGGGCAGCGTCTATGCGGGCAAAAGCCTCACAGAGCATCTGGTCAGAGACATTCTGCCCAGCAATACGCACTCGCTCGTTATACACCAGCAAGTGCGGAGAGGTATAAACCCCAGTGCGCAGCCCGGCCTGCTGTAATAGCTGGTCCAGAGCTGCGCAGGTAGAGCCTTTGCCGTTAGTCCCAGTGACGGTAAACACCAGCGGTGCAGGGCGCGAAATCCCCAAGCGCGCAGCAACGCTGGCGACCCGCTGTAACCCCATGTCAATTTCGGTCGGATGCAGCTGCTCGAGCCGCGCCAACCAGCCTGCCAGGTCGGCGCTCGACATCAGCCCTCGCCGTTCAAGGGTTCAAGTGGCTGATCTGGTTCCGGGGCTGGCAAGTTAGTGAGCATGGCCAGCATGCTGGACAGGCGATCACGCATTTCGGCACGGGGAATAATCATATCCAAAGCGCCGTGAGCGAGCAGGAACTCGCTGCGCTGGAAACCTGCTGGCAACTTCTCGCGCACCGTCTGCTCGATAACCCGCGGACCGGCAAAGCCGATCAGCGCGTTTGGCTCAGCCACGTTCAGATCACCTAGCATCGCCAGGCTAGCGGATACCCCACCATATACTGGGTCAGTCATCACGGAAATAAACGGGATGCCCTCCTCTTTCATCTTCGCTAATGCGGCACTGGTCTTGGCCATTTGCATCAACGAGAACAGCGCTTCCTGCATACGTGCGCCACCCGAGGCAGAGAAACAGACATAAGGAATCCGTTCACGCAGCGCGATCTCGGCACCACGGACAAAGCGCGCACCCACCACACTACCCATGGAGCCGCCCATAAAGCTGAACTCAAAGGCACTGGCAACAATCGGATTACCCTTCAACGAGCCCTGCATGACTACCAGCGCATCTTTCTCGCCAGTGTCCTTTTGCGCGGCCGTCAGGCGATCCTTGTATTTCTTGCTATCGCGAAACTTCAGTCGATCAACCGGCTCCAGCTCACTGGCAATCTCGGTCCGACCTTCCGGGTCGAGAAAAATATCCAGTCGACGGCGGGCGTTGATCCGCAGGTGGTGGCTGCACTTCGGGCAGATATCCAGATTCTTTTCCAGCTCCGGGCGGTACAGCACGGCATCGCAGGAAGGGCACTTGCGCCAAAGGCCTTCAGGCACACTGCTCTTCTGCGCCTCGGAACGCACTATGGAGGGTATCAACTTATCTACCAGCCAGTTGCTCATCGCCAATCCTTATTTCGTTGTCTGCTACACCAAAGGGAATTTCTGTTACCGATCCATTGCCTGACGCATTTCACGGATAATAGCGCCAACTGCCTCACGTGCCCGCTCGGGATGTGCTGCATGATCGGCAATCTGGTTGACCAGTACCGAGCCAACCACTACACCATCCGCTACGGCGCCGACGGCCGCTGCCGTTTTTCCATCACGAATACCAAAGCCGACGCCAATCGGCAAAGCGGTGACGGTACGCAACTGCTCCAGCTTGGCTGCCACATCAGTGACGTTCAAAGTATTGGACCCGGTCACACCCTTGAGCGAAACATAGTAAACATACCCACTGGCATGCCTGCAGATCTTGGCCGCCCGCTGCAAGGTGGTCGTCGGCGACAAAAGAAAAATCACGTCCAATCCGCGCTCCTTGAATAGTGCCGCCACTTCGTCGGCCTCTTCGGGCGGCAAGTCAACGGTGAGCACGCCATCCACTCCAGCGTCTAGCGCCGCATTGGCGAAGGTCTCATAACCCATGCGCTCAACCGGATTGAGATAACCCATCAGTACCACGGGAGTGGTCTGATTTGTTTCGCGGAACTGGCGAACCATCTCGAGCACGTCGATCAGGCGGACATGGTGGAGCAGTGCTCGCTCCATGGCTTGCTGGATTACCGGGCCGTCGGCCATGGGGTCGGAAAACGGGATCCCCAGCTCGATAATGTCGGCGCCCGCTTCCACCAGCTCGTGCATCAATGGCAGCGTCATGGCGGGGTCGGGATCGCCCGCAGTCACGTAGGGAATCAAGGCCTTGCGACCTGTTGCACGCAGTTGTTCAAAACACGTTTGTATTCGGCTCATATCACACTCTGTTCAAAGACTGATGCCGTCAATGCCGGCGACGGTATGAATATCCTTATCCCCGCGACCTGACAGGTTGACCACGATGGTCTGGTCCGGGCGCATGGTGGCCGCCAACTTCATTGCATAGGCTACCGCGTGGGCCGATTCCAGCGCCGGCATGATCCCTTCAATGCGGGTCAATTCGCGGAACGCGGTCAATGCTTCTTCGTCTGTGGCGTTGACATAGGTGACCCGGCCAATGTCCTTCAACCAACTATGCTCAGGGCCAACGCCCGGATAATCCAGGCCGGCGGAGACCGAGTGAGTCTCAATGATCTGGCCAGCGTCATCTTCCATCAAATACGTCCGGTTACCGTGCAATACGCCGGGCCGGCCGGCGGCCAGCGGCGCTGCGTGCTGGCCGGTCTCCAGACCCAATCCGCCCGCTTCAACGCCATACATAGCCACACTGTTGTCTTCCAGGAAGGGGTGAAACAGCCCGATCGCATTGGATCCGCCACCCACACAGGCCACCAGCGCGTCAGGCAGCTTGCCGTACTGGGCCAGACATTGAGCTCGCGCCTCGCGACCAATCACGCACTGGAAATCACGCACCAGCTTGGGATAGGGATGCGGTCCCGCCACTGTACCTATGATATAGAAGGTGTCATCAATATTCGTCACCCAGTCCCGCATCGCCTCGTTCATGGCGTCTTTCAGCGTTTTGGAGCCTGAGGTCACGGGTATCACTTCGGCACCCAGCAGCTTCATCCTGTAGACGTTCAAAGACTGCCGTTTGACGTCTTCTGCACCCATATACACTTGGCATTTGAGCCCCAGTCGCGCGGCTACGGTAGCGGTGGCCACCCCGTGCTGGCCAGCACCCGTCTCGGCTATCACTCGCGGCTTGCCCATATGCTTGGCCAACAACGCCTGACCAATAGTATTGTTAACCTTGTGTGCGCCGGTATGGTTAAGATCTTCGCGCTTGAGATAGATCTGCGCGCCACCGACCTTGGCTGTCAGCCGTTCAGCCAGATACAGCGGCGAAGGGCGGCCGACGTAGTGCGCCAGATCATGATCGAACTCCGCCTGAAAACCCGCGTCCGCTGACAAGCGCTCGTACAGCTCCTCCAGCTCTTCCAGCGCATCCATCAGGGTCTCGGAAACAAACCGACCACCGTAAGGGCCAAAGTGGCCCCGCTGATCGGGAATAGTGGCGTAATCCACTGCATTTGAGTCAGACACGCTTCACCTCTTGAATAAAAGAATTGATTTTGACCACATCTTTGACGCCCTTGGCCTGCTCTACCCCACCACTGACATCAACTGCCCAGGGTAAGGTATTGCTAATGGCCTCCGCGACATTCTCTGCGCTCAGACCGCCCGCCAATATCAGTGGCCAGGTACGCGCAGAGGGAATCAGCGACCAATCAAATATTTCACCGGTACCGCCGGGCACTCCGGCCTTGTAGCTGTCAAGCAGGATACCTGAGGCATCGGGCCAGCGGCCAGCCAACGTATTCAGATCATCCCCGGCCTGCACCCGCAGCGCCTTGAGATACGGCCGGTTGAATTGATCGCAAAACGCGGCGGGCTCGTCACCATGAAACTGCAATACATCCAAGGGCACCTCTGCCAACACCGCATTGATCTCTTGCGCGGAGGCATTAACAAACAAGCCCACTGAAGTAACAAAAGGGGGTAATGCGCGAAGGATCTGACGAGCAGTCGCGGGGCTGACCGCACGGGGGCTGGGTGCATAGAATACCAGGCCTATGGCGTCGGCCCCGGCCTGCGCTGCGGCCAGGGCATCTTCAACCCGAGTAATACCGCATATCTTGATTCGCACCATAGTACGTAGACATACCTGATCTGATCTGGCCCTGAATAGTAGCAGATCAGCCCCGCAGCGTCAGTCGAGCGTATTGAGCGCCGACAGAAAGTGAGGCCCCATGTAACGCACGGGCAAATCGAAGCGCTCAGGATAAGTCACATCTACCAGATACAGCCCATACGCGGGTGCCGTTAGCCCACCCTCGCGACGGCAGGCGGCCGCCAACACATCGCCAGCCCAGTTGACTGGCTTTTCGCCGCAGCCTATTTGCATCAATACGCCGGCTATATTGCGCACCATGTGATGCAGAAAAGCATTGGCGCGAATATCAATCACGATAAACCGGCCAAATTCATGCAGCTTGAGATGATGTACACGCTTGATCGGTGATTTCGCCTGGCATGCGAGGGCGCGATAAGAGGTGAAATCGTGCTCTCCCACCAAGGCCTCGGCGGCCCGACGCATGCGCTCAATATCCAGTGACCGGTAGTTCCAGGTGACCTCGTGGGCCAAGTGTGCAGGCCTGACCGGGTCGCTGTAGATAACATAGCGATAGCGCCGGGCAACAGCTGAAAACCGCGCGTGAAAATCCTTTGGCACGACCTTAGCCCAGGCAACACTGATATCGGCGGGCAAATTGGCATTGGCACCATGAACCCAATTGACCGGAGTACGCACGGCATCGGTCTCGAAGTGAATAATCTGACAGGACGCGTGGACGCCCGCGTCGGTACGCCCAGCGCAGAAGAGGTTGACCGGATGATTGGCGACCCGGCTCAGTGCCTTTTCAACCGTCTCTTGAACGCTCTTGACGCCAGGCTGCTGCCGCTGCCAACCACGATAGGCCGTACCGCGATACTCCACGCAGGCTGCCACCCTGAAAACAACAGCGGCCGCCCCTTGGGCGGCC
>TARA_R110002051_G_scaffold292106_3_pt1 | contig 56045 bp, 45 predicted proteins | sample TARA_R110002051 | Tara Oceans TARA_R110002051 (sample SAMEA4397023) | marine metagenome | biome: Polar Biome; feature: [MES] marine water layer (ENVO:01000295) within the mesopelagic zone...; material: water (ENVO:00002006), including particulate matter (ENVO:01000060) such...
GGTGGAGGCGGACGGGGACGCGGCCCTGTTCAACGGGTTGCTGCGCCATCTGTCCGAGACCGGGACGCTCGACCGTTCCTACATCGCGGAGCACACTTCGGGATTTGACGAAGCGGTTGCAGCGGCGGCGGAATGGACGGTGGAGCGGGTCTCCGAAGCGACCGGTCTCTCAGACGGAACGATCCAGGCTTTTTACGCGGCCTATGCCGGGGCGGAACGTGTCGTCACGGTCTATAGCCAGGGCGTGAACCAGTCGGCCTCCGGGACCGACAAGGTGAACGCGATCATCAATTGCCATCTGGCGACGGGCAGGATCGGTCGGCCTGGAATGGGGCCTTTCTCTGTCACCGGGCAGCCGAACGCGATGGGCGGACGGGAAGTCGGCGGGCTTGCCAACCAGCTTGCAGCTCACATGGACCTCGGCGATCCGGCGGCGCGCGATGTCGTCGGCGGCTTTTGGAACAGTGACAGACTGCCGCACGGCCAGGGTCTCAAGGCCGTCGATCTGTTCGATGCGGTAGCCGACGGACGGGTCAAGGCTCTCTGGGTCATGGCGACCAACCCGGCCGACAGCCTGCCGAATGCCGATCTGGTCACGCGGGCGCTGGAGGCTTGCCCGTTCGTGGTGGTCAGCGATGTGATCGAGAAAACCGATACGACCTTGCATGCCGATGTGCTGCTTCCGGCGACGGCCTGGGGCGAGAAGGACGGTACCGTCACCAATTCGGAGCGCCGGGTCTCTCGCCAGCGCGCTTTTCTGAACGCGCCGGGTGAGGCAAAGGCCGACTGGTGGATCATCTCCGAAATTGCCCGCCGCATGGGGTTCGCGGAGGCTTTCCCCTATCGGTCTCCGGTGGACATCTATCGGGAACATGCCCGGCTTTCCGGCTACCGGAACGACGGCGCCCGGCTCTTCTCTCTGGCCGCGCATGCCGATATTGACGCGGCCGCATTTGACGGGATGACACCGTTCCAGTGGCCGCTTGCAGGCGAGGAAAAGCGGCAGGGCGAGAAGCGGCTATTCACCGATGGCGGATTTCCTACGTCAGATGGCCGGGCGAGGCTCATACCGGTCACGCCACCTGCCAAACGGGCGCGGGAGCCGGGTCTTTTCAGGCTGAATACCGGCCGGGTCCGCGATCACTGGCACACCATGACGCGCACCGGAAAGTCCGCCCGGTTGTCGCAGCATATCGCCGAGCCCTTCCTTGAGATTCACCCCCGGGATGCAGATGCACTCGGTCTGGACGCAGCCGGGCTTGCCCGTGTGGAATCCGGTTTTGGAACGGCGACCCTCCGGGTTCTGCACTCTGGCCGGGTGGCGCCGGGGACGGTTTTCGTGCCGATGCACTGGACGGCCCAGTTTTCGAGCGCGGGCCGGATTGGCGCCGTGATCAAGCCGGACACGGACCCGGTATCGGGCCAGCCCGCGCTGAAAGGCACGTTTGCGCGCATCTCCGCCGTGGCTCCCGAATGGTTTGGTTTCGCTGTGCTGCGGGAGCGTCCGCAGGCGGTTCCGGACAGCTATTGGGCGCTGGCGACGGCGCCGGGTGGATGGCGTCTGGAGGCGGCGGGCGAAAGCAACCCTGAAGACTGGCCTGCCTATGCCCGTGCCCTGTTCGGCATGGAGGCGGATCAGGAGCTGCTTTCGTTCCTGGATGAACGCAGCGGGCATCACCGGTTCGCGGCATTCGAGAATGACAGACTGATCGGTGCGCTGTTTGTCGGCCCGGAGCCGGTTGCCGCCTCCCGCAATTGGGCGGCGGGTCTTCTCGCGGCGGATTTCCGCCGTCCGCAGGACCGGCTTTTGACGCTGGCCGGACGGCCCGCTGCCGGGGAGGTCGAGGAGGGATCGATCATCTGTTCCTGCTTCAGCGTTGGCATCAACCGGATCGCGGGCGCTGTTGCTGACGGGCGGGCGGTGACCGTCGATCAGGTCGGCGACGTGCTTTCCGCCGGTAGCAATTGCGGCTCCTGCCGCGGTGAAATCCAGAGGATCATAGACAATGCGCGGCATCAAAAAACCGGCTGAGCGGCGTCCGGCACGGCTGGAGCCCCTCGCAGTCCTTCCTGTCTTCTGCACCCTTGATCGCAAGCCGGTGCTGGTCGCGGGCGGCACGGATGCCGCCGCCTGGAAAGCGGAGTTGCTCGCGGCGGCGGGGGCGCATGTCGTCGTGTTTGCCGAAGATATCTCCGAAGAGATGCAGGAGTTGCTGGATAATGGCGCGAGCGCGGGCCGCATTGTCCGGATGGCGCGTGACTGGCGTGCGCCAGATCTCGACGGCATGGCCTTCGCTATCTGTGATGCCGTGTCCTATGAAGAGGCCGTGCGCTTCCATGCGGCGGCACGGGCCGCCGGTGTCATCGTCAATGTGATCGACAAGCCAGAATTTTGTCAGGTTCAGTTCGGCTCCATCGTCAATCGCTCGCCGGTGGTGGTCGGCATTTCGACCAGCGGAGCGGCGCCGATCCTCGGCCAGGCCGTGCGCCGCCGGATTGAAACGGTTCTGCCGCGTGCATTGGCTGCCTGGGCCGGGCTTGCAGAACGTGTCCGCGAGGAGGTGATGGAGCGGTGCATGCCGGGCGCCGGGCGCCGCGCTTTCTGGGAGCGGTTTGTCGATCTTGCATTTACCGGGGCGGAGCCGGACAGGACGTCCGGCAATGCATCCGGGTTCATCTCCCGCCTGATCGGTGCCGATAAAGAGGCACGTCAGGGCAAGGTCACACTGGTCGGCGCCGGACCCGGCGCGGCCGATCTGATGACCGTCAAGGCAGTCCGCGTCCTGCAGTCGGCGGATGTCATCCTGTTCGATGATCTGGTGTCGGACGAGGTGCTGGAACTGGCTCGGCGCGAGGCCAAGCGCATGCTGGTCGGCAAGCGTGGCGGGCGTGAGTCCTGCCGCCAGGAAGATATCAACGCGTTGATGGTGAAGCTGGCGGGGCAGGGCAAGCACGTGGTGCGGCTGAAATCCGGTGATCCGATGGTTTTCGGGCGTGCGGGCGAGGAAATCGCGGAGCTGGAGAATGCGGGCATTCCGGTGACGGTGGTGCCGGGAATTACTGCAGGTGCCGCCATGGCCTCGGCGTTCGGTACGTCATTGACACACCGGGACCGGGCGCAATCGGTTCGCTTTGTCACCGGGCATTCGCGGGATGGCGGTCTGCCGGAAACGCTCGACTGGAAGGGCCTCGCCGACCCGGCGACAACGACGCTGTTTTACATGGGGGGCCGTATGGGCGGGCGAATCTCGGCCCGTCTCCTCGATGCCGGTCTGCCGGGGGAGACGCCGGTCGCTGTGGCGCGGGATATCAGCCGGTCTGGTGAGCGTTGCTGGTTTGGTACCCTGTCGGCGCTTGGTGACGGGATAGACGAGATCGGATTTGACCGGCCGGTGCTGATCGGTGTGGGGGCCGTCTTTGCCGATGCGGCGGTACGCGCGGCCGCGCCTGCCGAGAGTGATGAAGGGGCCAGGCTGTTTGCGGGCGGGTTCAGTCGAATGGTGTGACCTGACAGTCCGGCGCTATCGAGCTGAAACTGTCGTCGATATCTATCCTGAGATGAGCGGACAGCACCCGGGTTAATGTGCCGTCCCCGTCCGACAGCGGAAGATCCAGGCCGATCACCTTGATGTGGTCGCGCTTGTGCTGTGTGAGAAGGCCGCCGGCAATGCCGATGAAAGGCGCCTTTGTCATGGCTTCGAAATAGCGCCGTTCCGTGGCCCAGCTCTCGGGACTTTCCGACTGTTTGCCGAGGGTTTCCCCGGTGTAGTCGACGCCCCACCAGTCAGCGAGCGTGGTACCCCAGAGCGTGAAGCGGATGTCGATCGGATCCCGCTCGATCTTGGCGATGAAGACCCGCCCGAGCCAGGCTTCGAAGTCATTGATCTCGAATGCCCTGCGCGGCGGTAAACCGCCCCCGTCCGGTTGCCGTTGCTGCCAGGTCTCAACCAGATTGGCGAATGGTCCGAAACTCTTCGCGGAAGCATCGAGTGGGCAGCATCCGTAAGACCAGTCGGAAGCAATCGCGGGCGCCTGCGACCATCGGCCGAGCGGTGGTGTCGCTCTGAATTGAAAGGTGCCCTGAATTACCAAAGATCGTCCTTGCGGTTGATCCCGTCGTCCGGTCGACGAGACGGTCTCCAGAATATCACTCGATGATGAAGTCTAATCAGAAAAGGGCTCTCTCGTCTGCATCGAGCTTTATTCCGTGGTGAAGAGCGGCGGTTTTTCGCTTTCGCGCGGCGTTACCATTAGGCGCTCATCACATGAAGGAAGGAAGCAACGCTGCCATTTATGCTGCCGGAATTAGGCCAGAACTCACAAATAATATAATGCTTTTATTTAATAGACGAATAAGTTTAAGAATTAGCCATGAGCCAGGTCAACGCACAGTCCGGAAGTGAGCAGCCGCGCCGGCGCGGGCGCCCGCCTGTTGCCCCGGCCGATCAGGCTGCACGCAAGGCATTGATGCGGGCTGGCCTCGTCCACCTGACGGAGCGTGGCTATTCGTCGGTCGGTGTGGATGAGATCCTGCGCACATCCGGGGTGGCAAAGGGCAGTTTCTATTATCATTTCGGCTCCAAGGCCGCGTTCGGCAGCGCCCTGATCGATGCCTATCACGCCTATTTCGCGGTCAAGCTGGCTGCCTGGTTTGAACGGCCCGACCTCGCGCCGCTCGACCGGTTACGTGGCTTCATTGCCGATGCCGAGCTTGGCATGGCGCAGCATGGCTTCCGGCGCGGCTGCCTGATCGGCAATCTGGGACAGGAGATGGCTTCACTTCCGCCGGAATTCAGCGATCGCCTGATCGCGGTTCTGGAGGACTGGCAGCACCGCACCGCTGCTTGTCTGCGGCTGGCACAGGAGGCCGGGCAGATCCCGGCACACCATGCCCCGGATGAGCTGGCCGCCTTTTTCTGGATTGGATGGGAAGGCGCGGTTCTGCGCGCCAAGTTAGAACGCAAGGCAGAGCCGTTGCGGCAGTTCGCCGACGGGTTTCTGCGCCTGGTTACACATTAGAGGAGGAAAATAAATGTTCGACGCGATCCTGATTGAAAAGGACGAAGACGAACGGCGCGTTGCCCTTGGGCAAGTCGAATTCGGGGCGCTCGATGAGGGCGACGTCGCAGTCGATGTCGCTTGGTCGACGCTGAACTACAAGGATGCGCTGGCAATCACCGGCAGCTCCCCTGTCGTGCGCAGCTTCCCGATGGTGCCGGGGATCGACTTTGCCGGCATCGTGACGGAAAGCCGCCATGCGGAATACAAGCCCGGCGACCGGGTTGTCCTGAACGGCTGGGGCGTTGGCGAGAAGCACTGGGGCGGGTTGTCGAAGCGCGCGCAGGTGAAGGGCGACTGGCTGGTGCCGTTGCCGGACGGTATTTCCATGCGCCAGGCCATGGCCATCGGCACGGCCGGCTATACGGCGATGCTTTGCGTCATCGCTCTGGAAGAGGCGGGTCTGACACCGGATATGGGCGAGGTGGTTGTCACCGGCGCGTCCGGCGGTGTCGGCAGCGTGGCGACGACCCTTCTTGCCGCGAAGGGCTACAGGGTTGCAGCCGTCACCGGCCGCCTGAACGAAGCCGGGTATCTCAAGGATCTCGGCGCCGCGAGCATCGTCAATCGGGCGGAGCTTTCGGATGCGGCCCGGCCGCTGAACAAGGAGCGCTGGGCGGGTGCCGTCGATGTCGCCGGGGGCATGGTGCTGGCGAACGTTCTGTCCATGATGAAGTATCGCGGCGTGGTCGCGGCCTGCGGCCTTGCCGCCAGCATGGACCTGCCGACAAGCGTGGCGCCGTTCATTCTGCGCGGGATAACGCTCAGGGGCGTGGACAGCGTGATGTGTCCGAAGCCGGAGCGGATTGCCGCCTGGGGCCGCCTCGCGACGGATCTCGATATGCGAAAGCTTGAATCGATGGTCGCGGAAGTTCCGATGAAGGACGTAATCGAGACAGCGCCGCGCTTCCTGAAGGGAGATGTTCGTGGCCGTGTCATCGTACCGGTCTCCCCAGATCTGAGCTGACAAGAAAGGTTCCGGAGATGCTCGATCCTCAACTTGTTACCGAGCCGCCAGGCGAAGAGCGGGCAATCCAGCGTCTTCGGGACTGTCCCAACTGGGGCTATCTGCTGCATGAATTTGAAATTCTCTACCGCCATGGCTCGGCGGGAGGGAGCAAGGCGATCCGGAGCCACCGGAAGCGCGTCCGCGAGACCTTGTCGGCGGTCATCGATTCAAACCCGGAAGTGATCGAGCGGGTGCCCGAGCAAAAGCCCGTCACGGCGCATCTGCCGCGCGCTTTCGACCTCGGCGCCCGCAATGTTCTTGGCAGTCTGAGCCGGTCTCTGGAACGGGTCTCGGATTATCTGACATGGGAATATGGTTATGCCAAGGTCCCGAGGCCGCTGGCCCAGAAATACGGCTTTTGCCATATCCTGGGGCCGCAGGGGCCGGTCAAATCCGAGCGGTTGATCCTTGGCTTCGTCCTGTTCGCGCCGAACACGACCTACCCGCAGCACAGCCATCGCGATATCGAGGAAAGCTATATTTCCGTCGCCGGTGCCTGGTCGGAGAATGAGCAGGCGGTCTATGCGCCGGGATCGCTGATCCTGAACAAGCCGGGGCAGGAGCACCGGATCACCACCGGGCAATTCGATCCGTGCCTGCTGGCCTGGGCCTGGATCGGTCCGGGGGAACGTCTTGCGGAGCCGGGCATGAAATTCTCCAAAAGCCGCAAGCGGGTTGAGCACGGGATCTGATTGGGCGGTTTCAGATATGGATTACCGCAACTATCTGGATGCGGAGGTGCTTGGTTTCATCGATCGGATGAACGGGTTCTATCCGCCGGAATCCCTTGACCTTCCCATGGCGGAGAACCGCAGGATCTACGATCATATGTCCGCGGTTTTCCGGGAGGCGCCGCCGGAGACTGTGACCGCGCACACCCTGTCGCTGGAAAGCCCGGCAGGACCGGTGCCGGTCCGGCTATACCAGCGGGAAGTCCCGGATAATCGGGCGGCCATTCTCTATTTCCATGGCGGCGGCTTTGTCCTCGGCGGCCTGGAAAGTCACGACGATATCTGCGCGGAAACCTGCGCCCGCACAGGCTTTCAGGTCGTGGCGGTGGATTACCGGCTTGCCCCCGAACATACGCATCCGGCCGCGTTCGAGGATGCCTGCCATGCTTTCGAGTGGCTGAGCGGCACCGTGGGTAAACCAATCGTGCTGATGGGGGAGTCCGCCGGCGGTAATCTGGCTGCCTGCCTTGCCCATCACGCCCGCAACATGCCGTCTCCGCCGATCGGGCAGGTGCTTGTCTATCCTTCCCTGTGCGGTCCCGGAAAAGGGGGCAGCCACATCACGCATGCCGATGCACCGCTGCTGGCCGAGAAGGATCTGGATGTCTATCTTCGGCTGCGTACCAACGACAGCCCGGACTATGCCGACCCGCGCCTCATCCCCTATGCCGACCCTGACTTTTCCGGGTTGCCACCGACTGTCGTCTTCACGGCGGAATGCGATCCTCTGTCGTCGGACGGTGATCTCTATTGCGCGCGGGTTCGGGCCGAAGGCGGGCAGGCTGTATGGATTGAGGAAAAAGGTCTCGTTCACGGATACTTCCGCGGCCGGACGCAATCCTCCCGGGCCCGCGCTTCGTTCGAGCGGGTGATGCTGGCGATCCTCGGCATGCTGCCGGACGTTTGAGCCTGAAGGCCATGCCCCGCTAAGGGGGCAAATTCCATCTTGAGTGAATCACTTGGCATTGCCGGGCAGATGGGGATTTGTATAGTGTTTGGAATTACGAAACGTAAACCTACAGAGGAAGCGACCATGAAACGATTGCTACCGTTGTTATGTGCGGCGGTGATGTCGACGACTGCCGCTCATGCACAAGATGCCGTTAAGATCGGCATGCTTCAGGGCTTTACCGGCCCGACGGAATCACTGGTCAAGCCGATGGCGCTTGGTGGTGAGATGGCCATCCAGGAAGTGTCCGACAGTGGCATTTTCCTCGGCGGCAAGAAGGTTGTTTCCGTGCGCGGCGACAGCACCTGCGTCGATGCCGCTGCCGCGACGGCTGCCGCCGACCGTCTGATCACGTCCGAGGGGGTTGCCGGTATCGTCGGCGCGACCTGTTCCGGCGCGACCACTGCGGTGCTCAATAACGTCGCCCGGCCGAACGGCATGGTGATGATTTCCCCGTCGGCAACTTCGCCGGCGCTGAGCACCATCGAGGATGACGGTGTTTTCTTCCGCACCGCCCCGTCCGACGCCCGCCAGGGCCAGATCATCGGTGACGTCCTTGCCGCGCAAGGTATCAAGACCGCCGCTCTGACTTACACCAACAACGATTACGGCAAGGGTCTGGCCGACTCGATCCAGTCCGCCTTCGAAGCCAAGGGCGGCAAGATCACCGCCGTTGCCGCGCACGAAGACGGCAAGGCCGATTACTCCGCTGAAGTCGCGACGCTTGCGGCTGCGGGTGGCGATATCCTGATCGTTGCCGGTTATCTCGACCAGGGCGGCAAGGGCATGATCCAGGCTGCGCTCGATACCGGTGCCTTCGATCATTTCGTCCTGCCGGACGGCATGGTCGGCGAAGCGCTGACCGATCATTTCGGCGCCGACCTCGACGGCTCCATCGGCACCAATCCGGGCACGGACAGCCCGGGCGCGGCAATGCTTGCGAAGCTGGCCGAGGGCAAGGGCTTCAAGGGCGACGACCCGTATGTTCCGGAAGCCTATGACGCATCCGCCATTCTTCTGCTGGCCATGCAGTCCGCCGGCAGTACCGATCCGGCAGTCTACAAGAGCCATATCGAGAAAGTGGCGAATGCGCCGGGCGAGAAGATCTTCCCGGGTGAACTCGCGAAAGCGCTCAAGATTCTTGCCGATGGCGGCGACATTGATTATGTCGGCGGCACCGCGCTTGAGCTGATCGCGCCGGGCGAGTCCGCGGGCAGCTTCCGCGAGACCACGATTGCCGACGGTAAATGGAAAACCGTCGGTTATCACTGATCGGTCGGGTAGAGACTTTACGGGAAACGGTCGGGCATCAGCCTGACCGTTTCGCCTATATGGACTGATAAATGATCTGTGTTGAAAACGTCACCAAGCGATTTGGTGGCATACACGCCGTCAACGGTGTGTCGCTGGAAATCCAGCAAGGCTCCATTACCGGGCTGATTGGTCCGAACGGGGCGGGGAAGACGACGCTCTTCAACATTATCGCCGGCGCTTTCCCGCCGACATCGGGGAAGATTTACCTCGACGGCGAGGACGTGACCGAGCTGGAGCCGCACGAACTGTTCCACAAGGGGCTGTTGCGCACCTTCCAGATCGCCCACGAGTTTTCCAGCCTGACGGTGCTGGAAAATCTGATGGTGGTTCCGGGAGACCAGCCCGGCGAGGATTTGCGGCATGCCTGGTTCAATTTCGCCGCGGTGCGCGAGACCGAGCAAAAGGTCCGTGAACGCGCCCGCGACGTAATCGAATTCCTGGAAATCCAGCATCTCGAAAATGAGCTGGCCGGTAATCTTTCCGGCGGCCAGAAGAAGCTGCTCGAACTCGGCCGCACCATGATGGTCGATGCAAAGATCGTGTTCCTCGATGAGGTCGGCGCCGGCGTGAACCGCACGCTGCTGCAGACCATCGCGCGCTCGATCCAGCGCTTGAACAAGGAGCGCGGCTACACCTTCTGCCTGATCGAACACGACATGGATTTCATCGCCCGGCTTTGCGATCCGGTCATCGTCATGGCCGAGGGCAAGCTGCTGACGGAAGGTACCGTCGATCAGGTGATGAACAACGAGGAGGTCATCGAGGCCTATCTCGGGACCGGCCGCAAACACAAGCGGGTGTCGGAACAATGAGTTTTCTTTCCGCGACCGGCATGACCGGCGGCTATGGCGGGGCCGATATCCTGACCGATTGCGAACTGCGTGTGGAGCGTGGCGAAGTCGCCGTCGTCGTTGGCCCGAACGGGGCCGGCAAGTCGACGGCGATGAAGGCGGTGTTCGGCATGCTGACCCTGCGCGAGGGCAGCGTTGTCTTCGACGGGGAGGATATCACCTCCATGGCGCCGCAGGAGCGGGTACGCCATGGCATGGGGTTCGTGCCGCAGAACCGGAACGTCTTCGTCTCGCTCACCGTCGAGGAAAACCTCGAAATGGGTGCCTTCATCCGCGATGACGACATCACGGAGTCCAAGGAACAGGTCTTCTCCCTGTTCCCGATCCTGGCCGAAAAGCGCAATCAGCCCGCGGGCGAGCTGTCCGGCGGGCAGCGCCAGCAGGTCGCGGTCGGCCGCGCGCTGATGACCCAGCCCAAACTGCTGATGCTGGACGAGCCGACGGCTGGTGTGTCGCCGATCGTGATGGACGAGCTGTTCGACAAGATCGTCGAGATCGCGCGCACAGGGATCGCCATCCTGATGGTCGAGCAGAACGCCCGCCAGGCGCTGGAGATCGCCGATCACGGCTTTGTTCTCGTGCAGGGCACCAACCGCTTCACCGATACCGGCGAGGCCCTTCTGGCGAACGAGGAAGTTCGCCGTTCCTTCCTCGGGGGCTGAGATGGATATCGCCAACGCATTCGCTCTGCTCAGCAATTTCGTCCTTGTCCCGGCGCTCGCCTATGGCGCCCAGCTCGCGCTTGGCGCCCTCGGGGTCACGATCATTTTCGGTATCCTGCGCTTCGCCAATTTTGCCCATGGCGAGATGATGTCCTTCGGTGCCATGGCGGCAATCCTCGCCACCTGGTTCCTGCAATCGCAAGGGGTCAGTATCGCGCCATTGCCAACGGCGCTTCTGGCTTTGCCGATCGGCATTCTTGCCGCCATTGGCATGGCGTGCCTGACGGACCGTTTCGTCTTCCGGTTCTATCGCCGCAAGCGGTCGAACCCGATCGTTTTCGCCATCGTGTCTGTTGGGGTGATGTTCGTGATGGCGGGGCTGATCCGCATCATCATCGGCCCGGACGACCAGAGTTTCGCGGACGGCGCCCGGTTCCTGGTCACTGTCCGGGAATTCAAGGCGGCCACCGGCCTTGATCAGGGTATCGCCATCAAGCAAAGCCAGGTGATCACCGTGGTGGTCGCGCTGATCGTCGTCGCCTTCCTGTTCTGGTTCCTGCAAAGGACGCGCTGGGGCAAGGCCATGCGGGCATATTCCGATGATGAGGATCTGGCGCTGCTTTCCGGCATCGACCCGGAAAAGGTGGTGCTGATCGCCTGGATCATCGCCGCCGCCCTCGCGGCCATTGCCGGCACGCTCTACGGTCTCGACAAGACCTACAAGCCTTTCATCTTCCTGCAGATCCTGCTGCCGATCTTCGCCGCGACCATTCTCGGCGGTATCGGCCAGCCGGTGGGGGCCGTGCTTGGCGGCTTCATCATCGCCTTCTCGGAAGTGATGGTGACATACGCCTTCAAGCGTTTCCTGGCCTATCTCGGCCCGGATGGCTGGGTGCCGGACGGGCTCGTCCAGCTGCTTTCCACCGATTACAAATTCGCGGTGTCTTTCGTCATCCTGGTGGCTGTTCTGCTGGTCAGACCGACGGGCATCATTCGAGGAAAAGTCATATGACGAAGAAGGTCGCCCTCTATTACAGCCTGATGGGCCTGGTGCTGATCGCGGTCGGCTTTTTCCAGAGCTGGACCGTTGCATTCGGCATTCTGAACCTGTGTCTGATCTCGGCGATCATGGCGCTCGGCGTGAACATGCAATGGGGTTATGCCGGGCTGTTCAATGTCGGGATCATGGGCTTCACGGCGCTTGGCGCCCTTGCTGCCGTGCTGGTTTCCATGGCGCCGGTGCAGGAGGCGTGGGAGGTCGCGGGAGGCGATCTTTTCCTGTCGCTGCTGTCGCTTGCGGGAACCGTCGTCGTCATTATGTTTGCCCGCCGCGCCGTTCCGCCGGGCTTGCGCCCCTATGTCGTGGTTCTGCTGCTGATCCCCGGCTATTTTCTGACGACGCATTTCTTCCTTCCGGCGACGGAGCGGATCGAGGCCATTGATCCGGCATTGACCGGATATCTCGGGGGGCTTGGCCTGCCGGTTCTGCTGGCATGGCCCGTCGGCGGGCTGGTCGCGGCCGGTGCGGGCTGGCTGATCGGCAAGATCTCCCTCGGCCTGCGCGCCGACTATCTGGCCATCGCAACGCTCGGCATTTCAGAGATCATCATCGCCGTCATCAAGTACGAGGAGTGGCTCTCGCGCGGGGTGAAGAACGTGACCGGCATTCCGCGTCCGGTCCCCTATGAGGTGGATCTTGTCGAGACGGACTGGTTCATCTCCTTTGCCACTTCGCTCGGTCTGAGCGACATGTCGGAAGCCGCCGGTGTGTTCGTGAAGATCTGTTACGCCCTGCTCTTCATTGCCGTGCTGGCCATCATCATGTGGCTGGCCGAGCGGGCCTTGCAGTCGCCCTGGGGGCGGATGATGCGGGCGATCCGGGACAATAGGGACGCGGCGGCGGCCATGGGCAAGGATGTGAAGGCCCGGCATTTGCAGGTCTTCGTGCTCGGCTGCGCCGTCTGCGGTGTTGCCGGTGCCATGCTGGCGACCCTCGACGGCCAGTTGACGCCGACCAGCTACATTCCGCTGCGATACACCTTCCTGATCTGGGTGATGGTGATCCTGGGCGGGTCCGGTAACAACTGGGGCGCGATCCTGGGCGGGTTCGTGATCTGGTTCCTGTGGATCCAGGCGGAGCCGCTTGGAAGCTGGGTCATGAGTGTTGTGACCGCACCGATGCCGGAAGGCTCGGATCTGGCGCAACATCTCGTCGCCGGGTCCGTCTATATGCGCTACCTGCTGATGGGCGCGATCCTGCTGCTGGTCATGCGCTTTGCGCCGAAAGGCCTGATCCCCGAAAAGTAGGAACGCGGGGGCAGATCACCGCCCGTTCAGATCTTATGGAGCGGAGGCCCTGTGCCTCCGCTCTGTTGTTTGAGGCATGGAGACCGGTCAGCCCCAGGGCGTCTCCGACGCGACATTGCGGCCTGCGATCCGGCCGAAGCCGAGGCATTCGCCGATATTGCCGGTGCCCTGATAGAGATAGCTGTAGATCGAGCCAAGCTCGCCGGCGCTGTAGAGGCGCGGGATCTTCTCGCCATTGGGGCGCAGGATTTCCGACCGTTCGTTCCGCCGTGGCCCGCCCTGGGTGTTGATCATCGAGGGGGAAAGCTCAATGGCGTAATACGGGCCTTCGGAGAACGGCGACAGCATCAGCTTGCGGCCGTATTCCGGGTCTTCGCCGTTACCCGCTCCGGCATTCCAGCGGGCGATGGTGTCTTCCAGCGTGGCGGCATCGACGCCGATGATCCCGGCAAGCTCCGCGATGTTGTCCGCCTTCCTGATCCAGCCTTTTTCCAGCTCGGCTGAATTGTCCGCGCTCCAGTCATAGCGATCCATCATCGCCGTCCAGCCCCGGTTCGGCTCCTTGTTGTAGAGCGGGCCCGCTGCCATCAGCGGCTGGTCGAAGATCATGAACATCGGGCAGGGCACCTGTAGCGCGCGCCAGGTGCCGTTCACCGGCACCTTGCCGTGCCGGGTCTTGAACTTCTCGTCCCCGAAGCGTTTGCCGTCCGGGCCGACGACGATCATGCCGCCGGGAAACTCTTTCGAGAAATGCAGCGGCTGCATCGACAGGGTGGCCGGAAATTCCGGCACCTTCAGAGCCATCGAGGGACCGGCGAAATTGTTCATGTGCCAGAGGTCCGCGCCGACCGCCTGGGCCATCGGGATACCGTCACCTTCATTGTAGGGGCTGCCGGAGGGATAGCAGTAGGGAACGCCCGTCAGGTAGGTGCGGATCAGTTCCTGATTGTTCTCGAACCCGCCGCAGGTCAGCACCACGCCCTTGCGGGCCTTGATCAGGATGCTTTTGCCGTCCTGCTCCGCCCGTATGCCGAGGATTTCCTTCGTCTCCGGGTGCTGGATCAGCTCGCGGCCCGGCGTCTCGTAGAGCACCGGGATGTCGCGCTCCAGCACGAAGCTCTCGAACCGGTCCCAGGTCAGTCCATAGCCCAGCTTCGGGCCGTCATGGAACTTGTGGGAGCTTTGCGCGCCGGGCAATTCCGGAAACTCGATGCCCGCCGGCGGGTGCTGGTGTTCCTGCGGATCGCCGCCGAGCCCGGCCAGCCACTCGTTATTGACGGCCATCTCGTCGGCCCAGACGCGGATCATCTCTTCCGGCACCTTGTAGGGGCCGCACAGCGCGGTGAGATAGGCGATAGCATCGTCCTTGGACGAGACGTTGAGATAGCCCTGTGCCGCGACCCGCGTGTTGCCGCCATGCAGGCCTTTCGGCGCCTTCTCCAGAATCATGATTTTGGAGCCGAGATCGTAGGCCGATACCGCCGCCGCGACACCGGCGCCGCCAAACCCGACGATGACGACGTCGGTTTCCTTATCCCAATTACCGGGGTCCCAATTATCAGGGATCATTGATGCGTTTCCTCATTGATTTGTTTTGATGACGTTTTGCCGGACCAGCGGCTAGGGAACATAGCGCTCCCCGATAGCGGGCTTGTTCACGCCAAGGCCGGGGATTTCCCAGACACCGGCGCCCGGCGGGTTCAGGTCGCCGCTGATATTCACATCGATCAGGTAGGGCCGGTTGCTGGCGATGCCGGTCCGGATGGCGTCGCCGAGATCGCCGACCCTGTCGATGCTGATACCCTCGACACCGGCGGACCGGGCCATGGCGGCGAAGTCCGGATTGTAGGGCTGGCCCGTTCCCGGATGATGGAAGTCCGTCGCCAGCTCGCGGCCATCGAGATAACCGCGCTGCAGTCCCCGGATCGAGCCGTAGGCGTAGTTGTTCCAGACGATCCAGACGACCGGAATATTGTACTCGACGGCCGTTCCCAGCACGTTCGCATGCATGAAGAAGGCGCCATCGCCGCAGACCGCGACACAGGGCCGGTCCGGCGCCGCGAGCTTGGCCCCCAGCACACCGGCAACGCCGAAGCCCATCGGCCCGAAGCCCATGGAGCCGATCAGCGAGTCCGGCCGGGTCGGCTTGCAGAACTGCAGCAGCCAGTTGTGATGCACACCGATATCGCTGACCAGGATGGCGTCTTCCGGCAGCGCCTTGTCGATCTCGACGGCGGCGCGTTGCGGGTTGATCGGGGAGCTGTCGTCGGTCATGCCGGGGGCGACGAAGGCGTCCCATTCCCGGCGATACCCGTCGATGTCGGAGAGCCATTTTTTCTTGGCACTGGACGGACCGGAGGACAGGTCCCGGCGGTCCAGCTCTTCATGCACCTGACGCAGGAAGGTGCGTACATCCGCCATCAGGCCGAGGGCGACCGGATAGTTCCGGCCGATCTCCTCCGGGTCGATATCGACATGGATCAGCCGGGTCGGCGGGATGGTGAAGGAGTAACCCGGCAGCCACGAGCTGGAGGTCCGGTCGTCAAACCGCACGCCAAGGGCCAGCAGCACGTCCGCCTGCCGGCAGGAATGGTTCGCCTGATAGGTCCCGCCGCGCTGCACCAGCCCGACGGAAAGCGGATGCTCGACCGGCATCGCGCCGAGCCCGCTGGCGGAGGAGGCGACAGGGATCTGCAATCGTTCGGCCAGACTGACCAGCAGCTCCGAAGCGCCGCCATAGCGCACGCCCTGACCGACGACGATGACCGGCTTCTCCGCGCCGAGCAGCATGTCGACCGCCTCGATCACGCCATCCGGATCGGCTCCGCAGCGGGACGAGATATTGCGTGTCCATTCCTCCGGGTTCGGGGTTTCCTCGGCGGAGGCTTCTTTGAAGATGTCGAACGGCACGTCGAGCACCACGGGGCCCGGACGGCCGGTCACCATGGTCTTCCATGCCTGGCGCACCATCAGCGGCACCTGCTCGCCCCGGGTCGGCTGATAGACCCGTTTGCAATAGGCCTGCACGGTGGAGGGGAAGTCGGCCTGGTAATGCCGGTAGAGTTCCTGGAAGGCGCCGCGCCCGAACTGTCCGGTCGGCACATTGCCCGTGATGGCGAGGAAGGGAACGGAATCGAGGAAGGCGTTGCCGAGGCTGATCGGCATGTTGGCCGAGCCTGGACCGCAGGACGTAAAGGTGGCGGTCGGCTGCCCGGAGACCCGGTAATAGACGTCGGCCATGAAGCCCGAGACGCTCTCGTGATGCACGGAGATGGTCTTGATATCGTCCGACCGTTCGTACATCGCGTCGATGATGCCGATATTGCCGTGGCCGCAGAGCCCGAACACATACGGCACTTTCTCGCGGATCAGATAATCAATGATCACCTGTCCGCCGTTCATGCGGTTGTCGCTCGTCATATGGAAACCTCCCTCGGTTTTTATTTTTTTCTTTGTTGGACTTCCTTTTGGGTCATCACCCTCCGGATAAAAGGTGGGGCAGGAACAGGCAGAGACCGGGCAGCAGCAGAAGAATGGCGATCCGGATAATTTCGACGCCGAAGAACGGCATGACCCCGGCGAAGACCTCACCCATCCTGATGCCGCGTGCCATGGTGGCGATGATGAAGACGTTGAGGCCGACGGGCGGCGTTATCAGGCCGAGTTCGACCACGACCAGGGCGACGATACCGAACCAGATTTTCAGATCCTCGATGCCGAGCCCGTAGGCGGCGGTGGCGGCGGTCGCATAGTCGCCGCCATTGATTTCGACCAGGGCAGGCCAGAAGAACGGCACCACGACCAGGATCATGGCCAGCGAGTCCATGAAGCAGCCGAGCACGATCAGCATCAGCAGCAGCAGGATCATCAGCATCCAGGGATCGACGCCACTCTCCGTCGCCCAGCTCGCCATCGCCGCCGGGAGTCCGGCCCGGGCGAAGAAGCCTTTCAGAACCTCGGCACCGAACAGGATGAAATAGATCATGCCGCTGGTGACGGCGGTATCGAGGATCGAGGATTTGATCCCGGACAGGGACAGACCCGCATCCCGGCTCTTGAAGCGGAGCAGGATACCGTACAGCAGGATCGCCATCGCGCCGACGGCGGCTGCCGGTGTCGGTGTGAACAGGCCGATGCCGAGGCCGAGAATGATGGAGCCGAAGATCACCACGACCGGGATCAGCCGGAGCAGGGCGCGGCGTTTCTCGGGCGGTGTCATGACGGAGACTTCGGGAGCCAGTTCCGGCTTCAGGCGGACCATCGCCGCGATCACCAGAATGAAGAACAGCACCGCCAGCAGGCCGGGGATGATCGCGGCCTGGAACATCTGGATGATCGAGGCCTCGACAATGATCGCATAGATCACCAGGGCAACCGAGGGCGGGATCAGGATGCCTAGTGTTCCCCCGGCGGCCAGTGTTCCCGTGGCAAGGCGCGGGGCGTAATGCAGCCGTTCGAGTTCCGGCAGGGCAACCCGGCCCATGGTCGACGCGGTGGCGAGGGACGAGCCGCAGACCGCGCCGAACCCGGCGCAGGCACCGATCGCCGCCATGGCGACGCCGCCGCGAAAATGTCCGACCATGGCGTTGAAGCCCTGAAACAGGTCACGGCTCAATTTCGAGTGGCTGGCGAGATAGCCCATCAGGATGAAGAGCGGGACGACCGAAAGCTCGTAATTGGCGACGGTGCCCCAGAGCAATGTCTTGAACTGGGCGAGATAGGGCTCGAACCGCAGATAGGGAGCGATGATCGACAGCGCGAAGTTGCCGCCGATGCCGACCATGATCATGGACAGCCCGACGGGAACCCTGAGGATAAGAAGTCCGAACAGGATGGCGAAGCCGATAAGGCCGATAATCTCGCGTTCAAACATGGGAGTCTCCGCGGACGGCCTGAAGGATTGCAACGCATGCCCAGAGTATGAGTGAGGCGATGCCGGGCAGGTAAAAGGGCCATTCGGGCCAGCCGAGGACCGGAGAGAGGACCGAGTCATCCCGGGTTTCGGCCATGCCGAGGATCATCCAGTAGGTCAGGAAGAGGGCCAGCAGGACGATGGCGACAAGCCAGAGCCGGTCAAGAAAGCGGACGATCCCGGCCGGAAAGGACGAAGCGAAGAGGTCCACGACCACATGGCCGCGTTGCAGTTGGCAATAGGGAAAGAACATCAGCGCCGCCCCGGAAATCGCGAGCTTCACGAAATCCTCGTATCCCGGCAGGGCGGAGATATTTGTCCCGTACATGCGGGCGATCCGGTCCAGGCCGAAGGCGCCGACATTGACCGATGTGACGATCATGATCGCAAAGACGACAATGCCCCCGAGCAGGGCCCAGTGCGACGCGAGCCGCTCAATCAGCTTCACGGCGTTACCTCCCGATTGCCGGTGGAGCGCCCGAGGGTGCTCCACCGGTTGGACTGAAGTGAAGGTTACTTCGTGTGGGCTTTGACGGAAGCTTTCGCGGCCGCCGCGAGGGCCGCGCCGTCGATGCCATTGCCGTTGGCTTCCTCGATCCACTTCGCCGTCACCTGTTCGCCGAGCGCGGCAAAGGCGTCGGTGGCTGCCTGATCGAGCGCCTTGACCGGGGAGCCGGATTTTTCCTGCAGCATGATGCCGGGGCCTTCGATTTCGTCCCACAGCTTGCCGGCCTTGTCCGCGATGGACATGCCCGAATTGTTGTCGATGACGGCTTTCAGATCGTCCGGCAGGCTCTCATAGCGGTCCTTGTTCATGGCGAACATGAAGACCGACGTGCCGAAGCGGCTGCCATTCGCACCCGTGACGGAGCATTTCGTCAGCTCCTGCACTTTCAGGGGCGGAACGATCTCGAACGGGATCAGGGCACCATCTACGACGCCCTTGGAGAGGGCCTGCGGCAGAGCGGGAACCGGCATGCCGACCGGCTCTGCACCCCAGCCGGAAATCATCCAGCCGCCCGTCCGGGACGGGGTGCGGAGTTTCAGGCCCTTCAGGTCGGCAACGCCGTCGATGCAGCCATTGACGAGGTGGATGGCATTACCCGCGTTCACATGCAGCAGCAGCGGTTTGATGTCCTTGAAGTCCTCGGCGATCTTGTCGAAATTGTCCTGGATGGCGAGGGTCGTCGCTTCGGCGGAGCCGCCATGAACGCCCGGCAATTCGAACACTTCGACGCGCGGGAAGACGCCCGGGGTATAGCCGGTCAGGGTCCAGACGATATCGGCCGCGCCGTCCCGGAGCTGGCGGTAGAGTTCCGGAGGCTTGCCGCCGAGGGTCATGGACGGGAAGATCTCGACCTTGATGCGGCCGTTGGAATCAGCCTCGACCTTGCGTGCCCACGGCTCAAGGAACTTGGCGTGCGGCGGGGCCTTCGGGCTGAGGAAATGGGCCATGGTCAGGGTGACTTCGGCGGCCTGTGCGGCAACCGACGTGGAGAGCAGCGCAGCCGCCGCAATGGCGGTGCTAATAAGTCTGAGTTTCATTGTTACCTCCCGGATGAGCTACGGCACACGGCCGGATTGAGATCGGCTTGTTGGGTGGCCGAGCGGTTTTCTCACGTTTCTATAATTATTCTAATTTTCGGCCGCTCGTTATTAAAATCTGGCCAATCTCCAACAAATTTCGGCCATTCGAAGCCTCTTCGCCGGTGTCTGTCGCTGGCTGAAAGCTACCAGCCAGCGGTGTCAGGCTAAAATTCAATCAGTGCCGGGCCTATTCAAAAATCGAATATGGCTGCGCATGAAATGCCTGGAGCATGCATGCGGCGATCACCCCAGCGGCCATGGCAGGCGCATCATGTCCTGCAATAAGCCCGGCGGGAAATCCCGGTTCAGCGAGTAGGCCATGATGCAGATCAGCGCAATGCCGGCTCCGCTCAGAAGAAGGACGCGAGGCCATTTGAGGCGTGCCCGGATGGAGAGGAACGCGACCAGGAAAATCGCCAGTGCGAGAATGAAGCCGAGCAGGCTCGACAGCACCAGAAGTCCGCCGAACCAGGCAAGCGTGCCCCAGAGCCCGGCGCCCGTATGGTCGTGATTCCCCGGCGCTTCCCGGTCGGCAAAGACAGCATCCGTTTCCGGTGCCCGCATCATCTGGATGAGCAGCAGCAGGCAGCAGACCAGCGTGATCGACGAGATTGTCAGCGGGAAGATCTTGTCGCTGACCAGACGAATGCTGAGGGCATCGAGCCAGGCAACGGCAAGGTAGGCGGTCACGGCCAGCAGGAAGAGCATCGGCGCCCGTTTTGTGCCCGTCTTGACGGTGCCTTCGGGAAGAATCTGTTTCGCCTGCCGAATGCCGATCACCACGGAAACCACAATGAGCGCGAGGATGACCAGAACGATCGGTGAGGCGATATATTCGAGACCCTGTTCCAGCCCGACCCGGAATTTAGCTCCGGCCACCTGGTTGGCCATGTTGGTGAAGTTCTCGGTCTGGTGAGACAGCACGAAGCCGATCAGGAAGGCCGGGCGGGACCAGTCGAAACGGCGCAGCAGGATGCCCAGCAGGCCGACGGCAAACAGGCTGACGAGATCGCCCAGGTCCTGACGGGACTGGAAAGCCGCGAAGGCAATCATCATGAACAGGAAAGGCGCGAGCAGGGTGAAACGGATCGTGGTCAGCCGGGCGATGCTGCCCGACAGCATGATGCAGAGCCCGGCGCCGATGACATTCGCCAGGGCGAGCGACCACATGATCGTGTAGGTGATGTCGAGGTTGTTCTGAATGAGTTGCGGGCCGGCGTCGTAGCCGAGCAGGCCGAGGCCGCCAAGGAAGATCGCCATCGAGCCGCTGCCGGGAATGCCGAAGATGATGGTCGGTACCAGCCCGCCGCCTTCCTTGGCATTGTTCGAGGATTCCGGGCCGATCACGCCCCGGATATCGCCGGAGCCGAATTTGGACTTGTCCTTGGAGGACTGCACCGTATGGCCATAGGCGATCCAGTCGACGACGGAGCCGCCGAGCCCGGGAATGACGCCGACGATCACGCCGATGACGGAGCAGCGGACGGACAGCCAGATATTCTTCCACCAGTCACGCACACCAGCAGCCCAGCCCGCCCCCAGACTGTCCGATCCGGCGATTGGCCGGTCATGCCGCAGCAGGCCGATGATTTCGGGTATGGCGAAAATGCCGAGACCGACGATGACCAGGCTCAGCCCGTCGATCAGGTAAGGCACATCGTAGGTCGACATTCTGAGGCTGCCGCCGGCACCGGCCTCGCCGATGGTGCCGACCATCAGACCGAGCCCCGCCGCGGCAATGCCCTTCAGCGGAACCCGTCCGGCAAGCGTCGCCACGACCGACAGGCCGAGCACGGTGATCATCAGCATTTCGGGCAGGCCAAAGGCGAGCACGATGGGGCGGGCGATCAGGATGAAGATTGTCAGCACGGCGGCGCCGAGCAGTCCGCCGAACAGGGAGGAGGCGAAGGCAGCCGACAGGGCCCGCGCCGCTTCGCCTTTCTTTGCCAGGGGGAAACCATCGAGCACCGTCGCCTGACTGGCGGAGGAGCCGGGTATCCCCATCAACACGCTGGCGAAGGTATCCGAGGTTGGAATAACGGCGATCAGCCCGACCATCAGGGCCAGCCCGGAAACCGGGTCCATGCCGAAGATGAAAGGCAAAACCATGGACAGCCCGGCAATGCCGCCGAGCCCTGGAAAGACGCCGACGGAAAGGCCAAGGACCACACCGAGGATCAGGTAACCGATCTGCTCGGGGCGCAGAATCAAGGCAAAAGCGTCCCCGAGAGCGGGCAACGCCGTTGAAATCAGGTCCATGATGAAGTCCCTGGAGAAATAAAATCAGCCCGCCCCCGGACAGTCTGGTCCGGGGGCGCTTATACAAGCCTGATCAGTTCAGCTTCACGCCGTAGCGTTCATCCAGCCAGTTCTTCACGAAGGCTTTCGCTTTCGGGTCGACCTGGGTGCCGAGCTTCAGTGTTGCTTCCGCCTGCTTGCCGGTGAGCTGAGGGTAGATCCCGAGCCGGGCTTCCGACAGCTTCTTGAAGTCGGGGCGGGCAAGCACTGCCTCGAAGGCCTTCTGATAGGTGTCGCGGGCTTCCTGTGGTGCCCCCTTCGGCAGGAAGACCATCTTCTGTGCCGGGAAGCCGGCAATGAAGAAGGCTTTCCAGGCTTTCCAGGCATCGCTGGTGGTGTCGCAGCCGGCGGTCGCCTCGCAGACTTCCTTGAAGGTCGGAATGTCCGGGAAGGTCGGATCACGGACGATATCGCCATTGGCGTCAAGCGCGCCCCAGCTCATCATCGGCACGGCCTTGCCTGCTTCGACCAGCGGCACGACCGCTTTCAGATAGGCCGGCGAGGTTTGATAGTCGATGTTTGCCTCGCCACGCTCGAACATCAGACGGCCGTCGCCACGGCCCTTGATGCCGAATACCGGCTCCACCTTCATGCCGAGCATTTCCCAGGCCAGAAGCGGCACCAGATCGAGCCGTGTTGCGCCCTGGGAGCCCCAGATGAAATTGATGTCCTTCAGGTCATCCGCATCGCCGTCGAATTTCTTGGCGATATCCGGCGGCAGATAGGCAACGCCGCCGACACCGGAAGCGAGCACGACATGCCAGTCGTTATATTCAAAGCGAACGCGCGGATCGTCGAGCATATAGGGAAACTGGGTCGAGCCGGAGGAGCCGAAAATCGTGGTTCCGTCCTCGTATGTCTGCTTCTGGAACCAGTTCGCACCCTTGGTGGACCCGGCACCGGGCATGTATTTGACCGCGACGGTCGGCTTGCCCGGAAGGGCCTCGCTCAGCAGCGGCGCGTAGAAGTTCGCCCATTTCGCGGAGCCGCCGGACTCCGAGAAGGGGATCACGAAATTGACTGTTTTTCCGGAAAGGTCGAGACCGTCGGCAAAGGCCGGAGCGGAGGCTCCAACGGCAAGCATGCCGACGCCTGCCGCCACGGAGCGGAAGCGTGTTGTCCAGTTCATTATGGTCCTCCCAAACATTCCATACGTTGATGGAATTGTGTTCGCTGATCGTGTGGCGCCCGATTGATATTCAGACTTCTGCCCGCGCCCGATTGGCACGGCACACATGTGAGCGAGTGTTGACCGAAGCCCATGCGGCTTCAAATTCAATACGAACGCAGTGCATAAGTTTTATGCATAGAGTGTCGGGAGGACGGGTTGGCGAAAACTGTGAGGCGGCCAGTGCCCGGGGTCTCAGTCCTTATGGCGCAGGCCGGGGGTGATGTCAGCGACGATCGTGCGGTAGTCGGCAGCTTCCAGGTCGAGTTCCCTGTCGCGCTCCACGGCCCCCAGACGCTCCTGCCAGGCGACGGTGGCCGTGGCCATGTCTGACGGAAACCCGAGATCCGACACGGTTTTGGCGACTTCCCGCATCTCCGCCGCGCGGCGTGCGCCGTGAACGAGAGTGCGTTCCAGGTTGTAGGCGGACTGTCTGGGCCAATCGATGCCGGGGTAAGTCTTCCCGAGCGAGGATAGAACGGCCTCGTCGACCCCGGCATTGACGGCGGCAAGAACGCATTCGGCGGTCAGCGCCTCCAGCCCTTTCATCATGATCGAGCGAATCATCTTGATCGAGGATGCCGATCCGACCGGTCCCTCGACGATTGCCGGTGCCATCGGCAAGGCTTTCAGAAGCGGCTCGGCCTCGGCCGCGTGCGGTCCCGCCAGCAACAGGGGCGCAAGGTTCTGCTGCGGATAGACCGGAGCCATGACGGCGACATCGACATAGCGTGCACCGACGGCCTCGATCGTCTCCGCCGCCTGGCGTTTCGAGGACGGGGCGCAGGAATTCATGTCGAACCAGAGCGCGCCCGGCTTCAGATACGGGGCGGCGGCCTGTGCCGCGACCGGTGCCTGATCGGCGGTAACGGTACAGAATATCATGTCCGCATCCGTGACGGCTTCCTGCACACTGAGCCGCCCGGCAACGCCATGTTTCTGGTAGCGGGAAAGCAGGGTGGGGCGCAGGGCCTCGTCATCCGTCTTGATGTCGAAGGCGCGGATATCGGTGACGTCCGTCCAGCCGTCGACAAAGGCGGTAGCGGCTTCGCCGAAGCCGATGAAAGTGATGCGTTGTGTCATGGTGCGTTTCCGTCGGAAGGGATTTTCAGTTTCTTAGGGGAACACAATACCGTCGAAAAGCTTCCGGGCGGTCCGTAAAATTCCGGCAGCGGTCACGGCGCCGCTTTCGTCCGTCTCCGCAATGACCGTCGTCTCTCCGATCGGGTGCTCGATCGGCATGCTCTTGCGGGGGCCTTCCGGTATCACCGCCATCTCCGAGCCGACTGCCCCCCCGATCAGGCAGGCGGTGGCGACGCTGACGGCGCCGAGCACGCCGATGGAGGCGTGGCAGCGATGCGGGATGAAGGTGCGTGTCGAGATCGCGCCGCCCGCCCGCGGTGGAGAGAGCATAGTCATCTTCGGAACGGACTTGTCGGTCACGTCGCCAAGGTTCATCAGCGGCCCGGCTTTCAGGCGGATCGCCTCCAGCCGGGCTTTCAGGGTGGCATTTGCTTCCAGCTCTTCCCGGGTCTCGGTCCCGGAGATGCCGAGGTCCGATGCCCGCAGGATCACGCAGGGCATGCCGTTGTCGATCAAGGTGGCTTCAACGCCATCGATGATGTCGGCGGCATTACCGGTGGGCAGCAGGGCGCCGCAGGTGCTTCCCGCCGTGTCGCGGAAGGTGATTGCGACAGGGCTTGCACTGCCCGGCACGCCGTCGATCCGGGCCGTGCCGTCATAACGCACTTGGCCGCCCGGCGTCTTGATCTCGGCGATTGCGGTCTGGTCGGTGTTCTCCATGAAGATCGTCACCGGCGTCTTGCCCTCTTGGGCGGAGACAAGGCCTCGCTCGATGGCGAAACCGCCGACACCGGCCAGGATGTTGCCGCAATTCTGCGCGTCCGTGACGATGGCCTGATCGACGAAAACCTGCAGGAACAGGTAGTCGACATCCACGCCGGGGCGCTCCGACGGTTTCACCACGGCGACCTTGGAGGTCAGCGGGTCGGCGCCGCCGAGCCCGTCGATCTGGCGCGGATCGGGCGAGCCCATGATCCGGAGCAGCAGCCGGTCCCGCTCCGCACTGTCTGCGGGCAGGTCCGAGGCCAGGAAATAACCGCCCTTCGATGTCCCGCCCCGCATCCACATGGCGCGGATGCCGTCAGACATATTTCAGGCCCTTTTCGGCCAGCTTGCCCCGCATGTCGTACATGTCGAGGCCGAGCACACCGCTGGCGAGTTTCTGGCGCTTCTCTTCCTCAAGCGCGATCCGGGCGCGGGTTTTTTCCAGCACTTCGGCTGCTTCCTCGCGGCGGACGACGCAGACCCCGTCATCGTCGGCAACGATCACGTCGCCCGGATTGACCTGGGCCCCGGCGCAGACCACCGGCACGTTCACCGAGCCGAGCGTTTCCTTCACCGTGCCCTGGGCGCCGATGGCCTTGGACCAGACGGGGAAGCCCATTTCGGTGAGGTCGCGCACGTCCCGCACCCCGGCATCAAGCACCATGCCGACGGCGCCGCGGGCTTTTGCCGAGGTGGCCAGCAGATCACCGAAATATCCGGCATCGGACGGCGAGGTGGTGGCCATGACTATCACGTCGCCCGGCTGCAGCTGCTCGATGGCGACATGGATCATCCAGTTGTCGCAGGGCGGGGCGAGGATGGTGACGGCGGAGGCGCCGATGGCGGCACCGGAATAGATCGGCCGCATATAGGAGGCGAGCAGGCCCTTGCGGCCTTGCGCTTCATGCACGGAGGCGACCCCGCATTTCCCGAGCGCCTTGATGATCGCGGGATCTGCACGCTCGATATTCTGGATGACGACGGCCATCAGTGGCTTCCTTCTGCAACAGGCGGTGTTCCGTGGGTGTGGAACGACGGGATTGTTTTCAGGCCCCAGGCCTGGCCCTTCTTGCGGTCACTCTCGGTCCAGGTGACGGTCTCCCAGTCCGGCGCAAGGATCAGGCGGGCGCCGGCATTGGCGACCTCGACCCGGTTGCCGGCGGGCTCATAGACATAGAGAAAGAAGGTGCCCTGAACCGCGTGCTTGTGCGGGCCGGTTTCGATATAGACGCCGTTTTCCAGGAAGATGTCGGCAGCGCGCAGGATCTCCTCGCGCTGGTCCACGGCGTAGGTGACGTGATGGAACCGGCCTTTCACGCCGGTATGGTCCTGCGTATAGGCGATATCGTAGCTCTTGTTGTTCACGGTGAACCAGCAGCCTGCCAGTTTCCCGGTGTCGAGCATGATCTGCTCGGTCACGCGAGAGCCTAGGGCCTGTAGCATGAAGTCCCGGATCGCCTCGACATTCGTTGCCAGCAGGTTCAGGTGGTCGAGCCTGCGGACGCCGACACCGCGCCCGTGGAAGCGCTGGGCGATGTTCTTGAGCGCCGACTTTTCTTCCGGCGGGGCCACGTATTTGTTCGTCTCGTAATAGAGCTCGAAGATATGGCCGTCCGGATCGGTGAAGCGATAGGCCCGGCCGTGGCCGAGATCGCCGTCCACCCAGCCAATGCCGCAGCCCATCTCCTCGATCACCTTGACCCGCCGCTCCAGCGCTTCCGGAGAACTTGTCCGGTAGCCGATATGGCCGACGCCGGTGGTCTTGGAGGGGGTGAGTTTCAGCGTGTGGAATTCGTAATCGTCAAAGGCGCGGAGATAGACGGAGTTCGCGTCCCGGCCGCTCTCGGTCAGGCCGTAGATATTCACGAAGAAGTTCAGGCTTTCCTCAAACTTGTCCGTGAGCAGTTCGACATGACCGAGATGAGCGACGTCAAAACAGGGTTCGCTCATGATCACAGCTCATCGACGGTGCGCGGGAAGACGGACTGGAAGCCCTCGGCATAGCGCGCCGGCCGTCCGCCGGACTGGCCACCGGAATTGCGCCGGAAATGGTTGCCGCGGTTTTCGGCCACGTTGGTGTAGTAATCCCAGAGATGTTCCTGGCCCTCCATGCACTCGATGGCGGCCCGCTTCTTGTCCCAGACATCGGTGATGTCGAGGAAAGTGTCCGGCTTCCAGCCCATCTGTTCGGTCTGGTGCGGCTCGAACAGATAGAGCTGCGGCGCACCGAGCACCTTTTCGCCCGGATTATGCCCCCAGGCCTGCGCAATCATCCGCGCCTCGAGGGCGATCCCGGTCGTGTACATATGGTCGGTATTGTACTGGTCGTATTGCGAGTGAGACATCATGAAGCTGGGTTGCACCTCGCGGATGATGTCCACCAGTTTGTATTTGTCATCGCGCTCCAGAATGAGCGGATAATCGCCGAGATCCATGAACCGGATATCGTGCACGCCGAGGGCGACGGCGGCATTCTCCGCCTCGGTCCGGCGCGCGGCCTTGACCTTCTCCAGCGTCATGCCGCTTTCTTTCCAGAGCTTGGCGGACTCGCCGCGTTCCCCATAGGACAGGCAGACGACGGTGACGTCGTAACCGAGAGTCTGATGCTTCGCGATTGCGCCGCCCGCGCGCCAGACAAAGTCGGCCGCATGGGCGCTGATGACCAGCGCGGTCTTGTTTCCTGCCATTTCTCGCCTCTCAACTGGGAAATTCCATCGAATATGCGGCGCGGGCCCGGATCAGCCAATTTCAAACGGCGCCAAGCTGTATAAGATTTATGCATACTGGTTTTTGTAACGTGTAAGGCTGCCGGTCCGATGGATGTCAATCGCATTAACTTTCGCCATCTGAGGGCGTTCTGCGAAGTTGCCGAGCTCGGCAGCATCAGCGGTGCCGCGCACCGGGTTCACCTCTCGCAACCCGCTGTGACGCAAGCGATTGCGAAGCTCGAGGGGCAGGTCGGCGTGGCCTTGTTCGAGCGGACGACGGAGGGGTTACTGCTGACTGAACCGGGCGCGTTGTTCCGTCAGCGGGCCGAAGGAGCGATCCAGCATATTGAAGAAGGGACACGGCCCGCCGTGCGTCGGGGCCAGAAACAGGCCGGCGGGCAGGCGGGAGGATTTGGACGCCGGATCACCGCCGCCCAGTTGCGGGCGCTTCTGGCGGTGGCGAAGACCGGCAGCTTTTCACGGGCCGCGCGTCTGATCGGTATGTCCCAGTCCGCGCTCTATCGCATGGCCCGCAGCCTTGAGAAAGACGCCGGGATCGCGCTGTTCGAGGTGGTTTCGCGCGGGGTCGTGCTGACCCGCGCGGCGGACCGGTTGGCGCGGCATGCGGCCCTTGCCTTCGAGGAGCTGGAGCAGGCGCTGGAGGATATCGCGGCATGGAGCGGGCGGGACACGGCGCGGGTCAGGATCGGCACCCTGCCGCTGGCCCGGACCTATCTGCTGCCGCATGCCATCAACGCCTTTCTCGATGAACGCCCGGACGCCTATCTGAGCGTGGTGGACGGCCCTTATGAGACCCTTGTCGATGCGTTGCGCTATGGCGAGATCGATATGCTGATCGGCGCTCTCAGGGCGCCGGAAGCCGTTGCGGATATCGAGCAGCAGGCGCTGTTCGAGGACCGGCTGGCACTGGTGGCCCGTCCGGGCCACCCGCTTGCCGCACGGTCCGAAATCACGCTGGAAGATCTGTCGGATTACAGCTGGATCGTGCCCCGCCACGGGGCGCCGACCCGTGGCAATTTCGAGGGAATGTTCGAGAAATTTCCGGATCTTCGTCCAACCCATGTCGTCGAGGCCAGCTCGCTGATCCTGATCCGGGGCATCCTGACGGAAAGCGATGCGGTGGCGCTGATCTCGGCGCACCAGATCCGGCACGAAGAATCCCTCAACATCCTGGCCCGGCTGAACTTTCGTGTGCCCGCCGCGCCACGGCAGATCGGCCTGTCCGTGCGCCGCAACTGGCGGCCGACCCTGTCACAGCAACGCATGATCGATCTGCTGTTCAAGGCCGGTGCCGAGGTCGCGGCGCATTATCCCGACCCGCACTGATCGCGCCGCTTATCCCGCGAGGTTGGCGGCGAAGAACGCCGTTGTCCGCTCCCAGGCAAGTTTCGCGGCCGCCTCGTTGTAACGGGGCGTCGAGTTGTTATGGAAGCCGTGATTTGTGCCGGGATAGACGTGGATCTCATGATCGACACCGTTCGCCTTCAGGGCCGCGTCGAAGCTTTCGATTCCGGCATTCACGCGGGGATCTTCCTCCGCATAGTGAGCCAGTAGCGGTGCCTTGATCCGGGCCACGTCCGCATCCGCCGGCTGACGTCCGTAGAACGGAACGCCGGCATTGAGATCGGCTCCCATCTCGACGGCGAGATAATTCACCACACCGCCGCCGAAGCAGAACCCGGTGGCGCCGAGCTTGCCGTTCGAGAGCGGATGGGATTTCACGAATTTCGCGCCGTTCAGCATGTCGACATGGATCTTGCCCCGGTCGAGACCAGCCTGCAGGACCTTGCCGTCATCGTCATTGCCCGGATATCCTCCCGCAGGCCAGAGCCCGTCCGGCGCGAAGGCCAGGAACCCGGCGACGGCGGCCCGGCGCGCGACGTCTTCGATATAAGGATTGAGGCCCCGGTTCTCGTGCACGACCAGAATGGCGGGAAACGGGCCTTCGCCCGCGGGCTGCACCAGATAACCGCGCATCTCGCCACTATTGCCGCCGGGTGAATCGTAGGTCTCGTAGGTTGCCTTGATCCTGGGGTCGGTGAAGGAAATCGTCTGCGCAGCCGCATAGTTCGGCAGCAAAGCCTCGGCCATGGCAAGGCCGGAGCCGCCGATCACGGCGATGGTGGATGCCCGCTTCAGGAATTCCCGGCGCTTCATGCTGCTGTGACAATACTGGTCGTAAAGCGCGTAGATACGCGGATCGATCTTCGACGTGTCCATCTCGTCCTCCCTGGGTGATCCCATAATCCTCACCCGGACAGGATAGCCGGTGTATGTGAAAAAATTTCAAGCCCATCCGGTGCTCCGGCTTGCCGGAAGAGATCAAAGGCGCGTTACTTGAGCGCCGCGCCGGAAGGCACGCAAGAAGACGGAAAGATGAGAGGGAGGCGCAACGCCATGACACACAGGATCCATATCCTGAACGGCCCGAACCTGAACAAGCTCGGCAAGCGAGAGCCGGAGATCTATGGGTATACGACGCTTGCTGAAGTCGAAGGCTGGTGCCGGGAGGCGGCGCGCGGTCCGCTGGAATTCCGGCAAAGCAATCAGGAAGGCGTGCTGGTGGACATGATCCACGAAGCCGAGGAGGAGGCCGACGGGTTGATCTTCAACCCGGCTGGTTACAGCTTCACCTCGGTTGCGCTCTTCGACGCCTTGAAGATCTTCGAGGGGCCGAAGATCGAACTGCATATCTCCAACATCCATGCCCGCGACGCACTGCACAGCCACTCCGTGCTGTCGGCGGCGATGACAGCCGTGATCTGCGGTCTTGGCCCGCGCGGTTATCTGACGGCGATGCAGGCGATGTACGAGATGCTGGATGCGCGGAGCTGAGCCCGCACCGGATCAACAGGCTTTCTTGATCGGCGGGTTGTCGTTGACCACGGACCTCATATAGCCCACGCGGGAAGACGGCAGCCAGACGGAGACCGTCGTGCCGACGCCGACCTCGCTTTCGAGGGTGAGCGAGCCGCCATGCAGCTCGATCATCATCTGGGCCAGTGGCAGGCCGAGGCCGGTGCCGCTCTGGGATGCCGTGATCTCATTGTCCAGGCGTTCGAAAGCGGCCATCGCCTGCGGAATCTGGTCCGCGGACATGCCCTTGCCGGTATCCCGGATGTGAAACTCGATCCCGCCTTTACGCGGATCGCCGTGGCGTGGCCGCAGAGTCACGGCGACATGAACGCTGCCGCCGTTCGGGGTGTATTTCACGGCATTTCCGAGCAGGTTGAGCAGAATTTGCTTCACCTTCGTTGTGTCCACGTTAAGCACGAGTTCGGAATCGATCTCGGAATTATGCACCGTGATTGAACGCTCTTTGGCAAGCGGGTCCACCAGCCGCATGCATTCCGCCATCATCACATTGACGCTGACGATTTCTTCCTCGAGCGTATCCTGCCCGGCCTCGATCCGGGCGATGTCGAGCAATTCGTTGATGATTTTCAGGAGGTGTCGGCCGCTGTCCCGGATATCTCCGGAGAACTCCCGGTACCGGTCATTCTCCAGCCTGCCGAGGGTGCCCTGCACCATGATGTCGGAAAAGCCGATGATCGCATTAAGCGGGGTGCGCAGCTCATGGCTCATGGCGCGCAGGAAACGGGTCTTGGAGTGGTTGGCGAATTCGGCGGATTTCTTGGCCAGCTCCAGCGCGCGCGTACGGTCGGCAACACGGTCTTCCAGTTGCCTGTTCAGGTCGCTGAGATCCGTTTCCGAGCGGCGCAGCTCCTCGTTCGTGCTGACCAGGGCCTGCTCGCGCTGACGTTCACGTTCGACCACTGTATTATAGGCATAAACGACTTGTGCGATTTCATCGCTGCCCTGCCAGTCGGCGGTTTGCATCTCACCGCTTTCGGAGGAATTCCGGATGGCTGTAAGCAACCGCATCAGCGGTCGTTCCACGAGGAATGCAAATCCGGCCACAACGGCAACCATGGCCGCGAGAAATGCAACGGCGATGACCGACAGGCCCAGAGTGTATTCGAATTGACGTGCGGCGCGCAGTTCGGAATCGGTGAAGAGGACGCGCAGGCGCCATTTGGGCGCGACGGATATGGGAACCTCTATTTCATGCCCATCCAGCCCCGGCGGACAGCCCTGGGACGATGGGAGCGCCATAATGGTTTTATGGCCGACTTCATGAATCTCTGCGCACAGAAAGGCCCGGTCCGCGGCCAAAGGAGACATCAGGTCCCGTGCCAGAAGCGGGTTTTTGTAGGCATGATGGCGGTCAAGCGCGAGCGCGGTGCGCGCGGTCAGGTTTCCCATCCGGGTTGCCAGCATTTCCTCGTCCGCGAGCGAGGTTGTTTGGAGCAGCGCCCAGATTCCGGGCACAATGAGCGCGAGAAAAGCCGTGCCTACAATTGCCAGCAATTTGACTTTAAGGCGTTTCCGCAGTGCCAGTTTGATGTCCATGTTTTTCATCCGGGCGTGTGGCTCCGCGCTGTTAGCGCAGCCTCGAGACCTTTCCCTCTGACATCAGGCGCTTCAACAATGTCCGTTCGGCAATGGAGGTGTGGAAAACCACATACTCGCTGTCCCGGCGCGCAATGTAATAGTCGACAGGAACGGTTTTGCCGCTGTCGTCCCGGAAGTCGAAGCAGAGCACGTAATGCTCGTCCATGGTCAGGATCATGGGATGCGCCGTGACGGGGTGCAGACGCTGTACCTCGTCTGTTTTCTGATTCAGATAGAGCAGAGCGCCATCGATGAGCTTGCCGTCCACATGCCGCTGCATGAAGGCCTGAATCGCCGCTTTTTCCGACAATGTCAGGGCGACGGCCGGCGCCGGACTAAAAAATGGCAATGCCAGCAATACGAGGCCGAAGAGACGTGCGTGAAGCTTGATCATTGGATTTCCCGGGTTCTCTCACTCTGCAAGAAGTGCACCTTTGTACTCTTTGAAATTAAAGAAGCCGTTAATGCGTCCGGGGCAATCTGCATGGGAGGTATGCTTTTTAGTCGGAACACACAGTCAGGGTTGATTTTTGCCCGAGTGGCCGGCGTTGAAGCATTTGACAGTCTTGGGGATCCGGATAGTCTCCCGGGCAGATTTTCCCGTCCTTTATTTCCAGAGTTCCCATGCTGACCTTTATTACGGCGATTTTCTTTCTGCTCATCACGCCGGGTATTGGTGTGCTGACAACGGCCGGCATCGGCGCGGGATACGGGTTTTCGTCCGGGTTGCGGTTTCTGGTCGGGCTGTTCCTCGGCACCAACGCGGTTGCCATTCTCGTGGTCACCGGGATTGCCGCCGTGGTTCTGGCAAATCCCATCCTTGGGCCGATTTTGCTCTACGGGTCGGTCGCCTATCTGCTGTATCTGGCTTTCCGGATCGGCTGGGCAGGCTCGAAAATCGCCTTCGTGGAACGCCAGAGCGCGCCGGGGATGGTAGGCGGCTTCGGCCTGCAACTGATCAATCCGAAAGCCTATGCGGTGAACACGACCCTGTTTTCCGGGTTCCACTTCATGGCGGAGAACCAGAGCACGGAGATCGTGCTGAAATTCGTGATCATCAATGCGATCTGGATTCCCGTGCATCTGGTCTGGCTCTGGGCCGGTGTTTCGCTGAAGAGACTGAACCTTTCGGACCGGACACAATCTTTCATCAATAAAGGCATGGCGCTGTCGATGCTGATCGTGGTCGTTCTGGCCGCGTGGCCGCGCTAGGGGGGACTACCATCATGAACGGAGCCGGAACGCTGGATGTCGGGTTCGATGTACCTGCCGCTGTGGGCATGAGCGAGGCTGATATCCAGACGCCCTGCCTCCTGATCGACCTGGACGCCTTTGAGCATAATGTCGCGGCAATGCGCGGTTTCGCGGCGGATATGGGCGTTGATCTGCGTGTCCACGGCAAGATGCATAAATCGGCCGACATCGCCCGCTACCAGATAGAGCAGGGCGGTGCCGTCGGGGTCTGCTGTCAGAAGGTCTCCGAGGCCGAGGCCTTCGCGCGCGGCGGCATCGCCGATATCCTGGTGACGAACCAGGTGCGCAGCCCGCTGATGGTCGAGCGGCTGGCACAACTGGCGAAGAAGATCCGTGTCGGCGTCTGTATCGACGATATCGATAATGTGGCCGAACTGTCGGACGCGGCGGTCCGCTCCGGCAGCATGATCGAGGTTCTGGTGGAGATCGATTGCGGCGCCGGGCGCTGCGGTGTCGAGCCGGGCGCTGCCTCGGTCGATTTGGCGAAAGCCATTGTCGCCGCGCCGGGACTGACATTTCGCGGCATTCAGGCCTATCACGGCGGGGCGCAGCATGTGCGCGACTTTGCCGAACGCAAGGCCCGGATCGAGACGGCGATCGGCCATGCACGCGACACGCGGGATCGATTGATCGAAGCGGGCATCGAATGCCCGAGCGTCACCGGAGCGGGCACCGGCTCCTATCCGTTCGAGGGCAATTCCGGGGTCTATACGGAACTGCAATGCGGCTCCTACGCTTTCATGGATGCGGATTACCAGCAGGTCCGGGACGAGGGCGGCGCACCTATCTCCGAATTCAAAAACGCGTTCTTCCTGCTGACGAGCGTGATGAGTACCGCCAAGCCGGGGCAGGCGGTCTGCGATGCGGGCCTCAAGGTGCAGAGCGTTGATTCAGGCCTGCCGGTCATCTTCGGGCGGGACGATGTGGAATATGCCGCCTGCTCCGATGAGCATGGCACCATCCGTGATCCGGGTGACGTGCTGCGGATCAACGAGAAGCTGAAGCTGGTGCCGGGCCATTGTGACCCGACCTGCAATATCCACGACTGGTATGTCGGTGTGCGCGGCGGTGCGGTCGAGTGCCTGTGGCCGGTGACGGCACGCGGCAAGGCTTATTGATGCAGGCGGACAGCTAGGCGCTGCGGTGCCTGCTCGTCCTGCCGCGCCGTATGGTGAGGGCGAGCGCGATTGTGCCGCCAATGACCGCGTATGCGGCCAGCATCCACAGGCCGGTTTTCACCATGCCGAGGAACGGCTCGCCGTGCCTGATCATGAGAAGGGCGGCGATAAAGCCGAACAGCGCCAATGCGGCCCCGATGCCGAGCAGAATCTTGCCGGGAATGTCCATCTTCATTGCGCTTCGCATATCTGATCTCCTCATCAATGATCGCAGTTTCTCATGAGAGATATTCGTTAGCCACCTTGTTCGGGTACATGCTGGTGAATGATTTTGGTTGTTTTGCGGCCATCTTGGGCTGTGCCTTCGTAGAAAAGCCTGTTCTCTCGGAAATGGCTTCTCAGGGCATCGTGCAACGCGCGGATGCGGGCGGTCCGGCGAAGGTCCGTCCGGTATAGCAGCCAGATGCTGCGGTCCGGGATCATGGTGCCGCCAGGCACTCTGACAAGCGATGATGTACTGTCCCCGAGAAAACAGGGCAGTAGCGTGAGATAAGGTCCGCTCCCGGCCATGCCGATTTGTGTGCGGTGCTCTGGTGCCTTGTGCCGGAGCGGCAGGCCTGGAAAACCGGTATTATCCGTCCAGGGATGCTCGTCCTCGGAGTCCTTCCAGCCGAGCCACGTGACGCCGGGATCGCCTTCTGCAAGCAGGGCGCAAGTTTCAGGAGTTGCATAGGTTGTCTTGTGATATTGCAGGATACGCTGGCCGATGGCTTCGTCTTCGACGGCGAAGGCCATGCGCACCGAGATATCCGCTTCGAGATCGGCAAGGCGGGAGAAGCGGTCTCCGACATCGAGATCAAGATCGATTCCCGGATAGCGTTCCGCGAAATCCGCAAGCGCTCCTGAAAGCCCGGCTTCGAACAGGGCAAAGGGCAGGCTGACCCGGATCGTCCCGGCGAGAGCCTTGTCCCTGCCGCCAACCGCGGCCCGGACGTTGCGGAAGGACTCCTCCATCTGTTCCGCATGGAGTGTCAGCTCAAGTCCCGCCTCCGTTGCTAGCAACCCGTTGCGGGTGCGGTCGAACAGGCGGGCGCCCAGCGCCGCCTCCAGTCTTTTCAGGCGTTGCAGGACGGTACCGTGATTGACCCCGAGCGCGTCGGCTGCCTTGCGCAGGGAGCCCTTTCTACGGAGGGCGAGGAAGAAACGGAGGTCGTCCCATTCAGTGTTCAAAATAATATCCACATTGTTTGGATAATTCGATCTTAGCGGCACTAAAATATACGCCTACCGTCCACCTCACCAGAGTTCTCCGGAGGTGGTTATGAATGTCGTTGAGAGTTCCATCCTGAGTCGGATCGGCGACACTCCGCTGGTCGAGCTGAAGGCAATCGTGCCTGAAGGTTCCGCGCGGGTGTTCCTGAAGATAGAGAGCGAAAACCCGACCGGCAGCATGAAGGACCGCATGGCGCTGGCGATGATCGAGGCGGCGGAGCGGGACGGCAGGCTGCGGCCCGGCGCTCCGGTGGTGGAATATACCGGCGGCAGTACCGGTATTTCCCTTGCCATGGTCTGTGCCGTAAAGGGGCACCTGTTGCATATCGTTTCGTCCGACGCTTTCAGCATCGAGAAGCGGCGTCACATGCAGGCGCTCGGTGCGGATCTGACCATCGTCCCAAGCGACGGAGGCCGGATGGATGCCGCCCTGACCCATGCCATGATCGCCGAGGCGGACAGAATCCGTGGCGAGACGGGCGCCTGTTGGACGGATCAACTGAAGAATACGGACCAGCTTGCTGCCTATCATGCGATGGGTGCGGAGATTTGGCAGCAGACGGATGGCGTGGTGGATGCGTTCGTGCAGGCAACGGGCACGGCGGCGTCGGTGCGCGGTATCTCCGCGTTTCTGAAGTCGAAATGCAGCTCCATCCGGACCATTGCCGTCGAGCCCAGTGAATCGGCGGTTCTTTCCGGAGGGAAGACCGGAGCGCACCGGATCGAAGGCGTGGGCGCGGGGTTCGTCGTGCCGCTCTGGGATCCGGAGCTGATTGACGGGATCGCAACGGTATCCACCGGAGAAGCGATGGCCATGTCCCGAAGGCTTGCCCGGGAAGAGGGCATCTTCGCTGGAACTTCAACTGGCTCAAATGTGATTGCGGCACTGCGGGTTGCGGCCGATCTGGGCTCGAATGGGAGCGTTGTCACCATTATGTGTGATAGCGGGGTAAAATATCTCAGCACGGAACTCTACAACCGTACGGGCGAGGCCGATGAGTGAGTCTTTTCAGGAAATTCGCGCCAGGGCCGAAGCGCATCACGGTGGGGCGCAGGCCATTGATGCCCGTCTTGCAACCTTGGCCGACGCGCCAGACCCGGCATCCCTTCCCGACGACCGCATCCTGTCCGAAATGTCCAGGCGGGTCTTTCAGGCCGGGTTCGTCTGGAAGATCATCGAGAACAAATGGCCGGGATTCGAGGAGGCCTTTGATGGTTTCGATATTGCGGTGAACAGCGAGATGAGCGCGGAGCGGCTGCTGTCGCTTCTCGGCAATCCGGAGATTATCCGGAACAAGCCGAAGATTCTGGCCGTGCGTGACAATGCGCGGCTGGTGGAACAGATGGCCGCCCTTGACGGCAGCGCCGGCCGTTTCATCGCCAACTGGGATGCGGCAGACCATATCGGTCTGCTGGATTACCTGAAGAAGCATGGCAACCGGCTTGGTGGTTTGACCGGTCAGTATTTCCTCCGCTTTGTCGGGCGGGACGGGTTCGTTCTGTCGAAGGATGTCACCGCCGCGCTGAAGGTTGCGGGCGTGATAGACGGACCGGCTACGTCCAAAACGGCGCTGACCAGAATTCAGGCGGCCTTCAATCGGTGGGGGGAAGAGAGCGGCCAATCCCAGTCCGTTATCAGCCGCACGCTGGCGTTCTCGGTCGGGCCGAAAGCGTAACGCCGCTATAAGCACAGCTTGGTTTGCCGATAATTATTTATCGATTTCCTTTTGCATTCCATCTCGCCAAGCTCCCCTTTTCAAGGCGCCAGACAGCGGGGAATGGCAATGAAAATTGGGTTTATCGGGCTCGGCAATGTCGGGGCGAAACTGGCCGGATGTCTGATCCGGAACGGCGCGGATCTGATCGTCCGCGATCTCGATCCGGGACATGTGCAGCCCTTCCTCGACAAGGGCGCGGCATTTGGCGAAAGCCCGAAGGCCATGGCAGAGGCGTGTGACGTGATCATCACCTGCCTGCCCAGCCCGGCGATCTCCGCCGCCGTGATGGAAGGTGAGGACGGCATTCTCGCAGGCCTGACACCCGGCACCATCTGGGCCGAGATGTCGACCACTCATGCCGAAGAGGTGAAACGGCTCGGCGCGCTTGTCACAGCGAAGGGCGGGGAAGCCGTCGATTGCCCTGTGTCCGGCGGCTGCCACCGGGCGGCGACGGGCAATATCGCCATTCTTGCCGGTTGTTCCCGGCCGATTTTCGAGAAAATTCTCCCGGTTCTGACCATGATGGGTCGCCGCATCCTGCACACGGGCGACCTCGGCACCGCGTCGGTGCTGAAGGTAATGACGAACTATCTCGCGACCGCCAATCTGCTCACACTGTGCGAGGCGCTGGTGACCTCGAAGGCGGCGGGCATGGATCTCAACACCACCTTCGAGGCGATCAAGATTTCGTCGGGCAATTCCTTCGTTCACGAGACCGAAAGCCAGGTCATCCTGAATGGTTCCCGCGATATCAGCTTCACCATGGATCTGGTCTTGAAGGATGTCGGGCTGTTCCAGGAAATTGCCGAAACGCATGGTGTGCCGCTGGAGATGTCACCGCTGATCTGTGACATTTTCCGGGACGGGATCGAGCGTTTCGGCCCGCGCGAGCTGTCGCCGAACATTATCAAACGTCTGGAAGAAGCAACCGGTCTCGATATCACCGCCCCCGGCTTCCCGGCGGAAATGGAAGATGACGAGCCGGAAGAGCCGGGATATGAAATTATTCCGCAAGGCCGTGCATAATCAGGCGGTCATAACCGGGAGAAAGCCATGCTGGACAGGCGCGCATTCTATATCGACGGCACCTGGGTTGCCCCATCCGAGGCCCGCGATTTCGACGTTCTGAACCCGGCAACGGAAAAGCCGGTGGCGGTAATCTCTCTGGCCTCCGAAGCCGATGTGGACCGTGCGGTGCAAGCCGCACGGGAAGCGTTCGAGATGTGGAGCGAGACGGCGGTTTCCGAACGCGCGGACATGCTGCGCCGGGCATTGAAGATCTATCTCCGGCGCCGCGACGAGATCGCCGAAGCGATCACACTTGAAATGGGCGCGCCACGGGACTTTTCCCGGGACAGCCAGGCGCCCTGCGGCGATGCTCTTCTGACGGCGGCGATAGAGGCGCTCGAGGCGCATCGGTTCGAGCGGCCGAGTCTGCGCGGCGGCAGTACGCTGCGAGATGAGGCGGCGGGTGTCGCCGGGCTGATCACGCCATGGAACTGGCCGGTCAATCAGGTCATGGCCAAGGTGGCCTCCGCGCTTGCCGCCGGCTGCACCATGGTGCTGAAACCGAGCGAATATGCCCCGCTCTCCGCCGGTCTCGTCGCCGAGGTGCTGGCCGAGGCCGGCTGCCCTCCCGGCGTGTTCAACATGGTGCATGGGGACGGCCCGGTCACCGGCGCCGCGCTCTCCGCGCATCCGGAGATCGATCTGCTGTCCTTCACCGGCTCCACCCGGGCTGGCCAACAGGTGATGACCGCCGCTGCTGAGGGCATCCGCCGGGTGGCGCTGGAACTTGGCGGCAAGTCGCCGAACATCCTCTTCGCCGATGCCGACCTGCCGGCGGCGATCCAGTTCAGCGTCGAGAACTGTTTTTCCAACAGCGGCCAGTCCTGCGATGCGCCGACCCGCCTGCTGGTCGAAAGCGCGGTTTACGAGGAAGCGGTCTCCCTCGCAGGCCGCTTCGCCGCCGCCGTGAAAGTGGGCGATCCGCAAAAGTCGGGAGACCATATCGGCCCGCTGGTGAACGCCCTCCAGTTCGAGCGGGTGCAGGGCCATATCCGCAAGGGGATCGAGGAGGGCGCCCGGGTCGTTATTGGCGGGCTCGGCAAACCGGAGGGCTTCGAGACCGGCTTCTTCGTCAAGCCGACCCTGTTCGCCGATGTCAGCAACGACATGCATATCGCCCGGAATGAAATTTTCGGCCCGGTGCTGGTGATGATCCCGTTCGATGGCGAGGACGAGGCGGTCCGGATCGGCAACGACACGCCCTACGGCCTCGCCGCCTATATCCAGACCGGAGACCCGGAAAAAGCCCAGCGCGTCGCGCGGCGACTGCGGGCGGGAAACGTCTATATCAACGGTAACTACGCGGATACTGACGTGCCCTTCGGCGGCTTCAAACAATCCGGCATCGGCCGCGAGAACGGCCCGATGGGGCTGGAGGATTTCCTGGAGACGAAGGCGATCACGGGATAGGGGAGCGATAGCCCCAACCGTCCATAACCGTTTTCCCGGACTTGATCCGGGACCTTTCGGCCATGCTTGCCTCTACGATCATATCCGCCCTGTGATCAAAAAGGTCCCGGCTCGGTGGCCGGGATTATGCGTTGAGGATGAAGATGACATCGATGGGAGGGAATAGCGGCCGATTTCGCCCCCCGGCCCGGCCACCGGTTACATAACACCCCAGTCCGATGATGCATTGATCCCGAGTGCGGACTGGTTGACGCCAATCAGGGTGACGGTGCCGCCGTCGGAAAGGGTCAGGATCGTGTTCCCGGCGCTTTCCGACACAGTGTAAGTCAGTCCATCTCCGAATTGCAGGCTGTCGATGCCGGCCTGAAAATCGGTGATCTGATCGTTACCGCCACCGAAGGTGAAGACGAAGGTATCGGCCCCGTCCCCTCCGGCAAGAGTGTCGTCCCCACGGTTGCCGGCTAGGTGATCGGCACCGGACTGACCGAAAAGCAGGTCACCGCCCTGGCCACCGTAAAGGGTGTCATTGCCGAGATTCCCGTTCAGGGTATCGTTCCCGGAATTGCCATAGACGATATCGTTATCCTGCCCGCCATAGAGCAGGTCCTCGTTCTCGCCGCCGGTCAGAGCGTCGTTGCCCTTGTTGCCGTAAAGCACGTCATTGTCGTTGCCGCCGAACACACTGTCCGCGTCCTGCCCGCCGAAAAGCGTGTCGAGACCGCCGCCGCCGAAGACACTGTCGGCACCCTGGTTGCCATAGACGATATCGTCTCCCCAGTTGGAGCCGACCGTGTCCGCCCCGCCGCCGCCGGCAATCGTATCGCTTCCGCCCGCGAGGGAGATGAATTGTGAGGCGTTGTCCCCGACGATATATTCCTGGCCTGCTCCGCCGGTAATGGTGGCCTGACCGACGATGGCGGCGAAATCGATATTGTCGAGCTGCAGCGTTGAGCCGGAAGGCAAGCCGGTGGCGTCGATCACGAAAGCTTCGCCACCGCTGCTCGACTGCCCGGTGAACTGGACGGTCTGGGCGGAGCCATCGGATCCGGAGAAGCTGATCGAGCGGATATCCAGCGACAGGCCGGGCACGGAATTGAGGAAATTCTGCCCGTGCCCCGTCAGGAAACTCTGGGCGGTGGGATCTGTCTCCGTGTTCTGGATCTGCGTGTTCAGCGTCGTACTCGCATTCCCGCCGGTTTGCGCAGCCGCATTCCCGGATGTGGTCAGCGACATGCCGGTTGGCAGGGTGACTGTCACGACGTTACCGTTGCCCGTATTCTCGACCAGATTACCCGTGGCGGCACTTCCGGTATTGTTTGTCAGAGTCCGGTTTATCTCTGTTCCTGCAGCATCGGCTGCCGTTTGGTTCGACACAGTGAAGGTGTTGCCGGCCCCAGATGAACCTGAATTTCCAGCCGAAACGTTAGGATCGGTATTTGTCACCGTCAGGACTGAATTGCCGCCGACGGCCGCGCCCGAAATATAGAGGCCGGTTCCGGCACTGGTCAGATTGATCGTGCTGCTGCCGATGGTGACGGTGTTGCCGACACTCGTGCCATGAAGAGAGGTCGCGTAGCTGGTGTCGCCCGAGATCTCGATCACGTCCCCGGCCGCGAGCCCGGTGATCGTGTCTCCGTTAACCTCGGCCTCGGTGCCAATATAAGTGTCGTTTCCGGCGCCACCGATCAGATTGTCGGTGCCGGAGCCGCCGGAGAGAACGTCGTTCCCGTCCCCCGCGTCGATGGTGTCACTCGACGCACCGCCCAGGACTGTGTCGTTACCGGCCCCGCCGGTCAGGAAGTCGAGACTGCCGCCGCCGATGATGGAATCGTCTCCATTGCCGCCACTGATCGTGTCGGACCCAAGCGAGCCACTGATCGTATCGTTGCCGTCGCCGCCGAAGACCTCCGCGCTCCCGGCCAAGATGATGCTGTCATCACCGGCTTCGCCATAGATCGTGTCGCCACCGTCTCCGGTTGAGATAACGTCATTTCCATCGCCGCCGTAGAGCAGGTCAGAGCCGCCCTGGACATAGAGGCTGTCGTTCCCGTCGCCGCCATAGATGGTATCGTTGGCGTTGCCGGTGCCGATAAGGTCGTCGCCGGCATTGCCATAGATCAGGTCGTTCCCGCCGAAGCCGCTGATCGTGTCGTCACCGGAGCCGCCCAGAATGGAGTCGTTTCCGCTGCCGGCCGAAATTTCATCGTTTCCGTCGCCGCCGGTGATCGTGTCGTTGCCGTTATTGCCCCTGATCGTGTCGTTGCCGCCTGCTCCGTCGAGCGTATCGTCGGACGCGGTTCCGACGATGAGGTTGTCCCCCGCATCGCCGATCGAGACGACCAGCCGCGCCGGATATGAGGCGAGCGCCGTCGGCGCGAAGATCGTCGCGGCGCGGGCGAGCCCTTGCCAGCCGGTACCGGCACCGAGAACCGTTTTCGAGGCATGGACAGGCACGCCGAGAGCAGCTTCGAGGGTTTTGACGAAGAGCTGTCCCTCTGCCCCCTGGCCCGTTTCGCAGGAAACGAGAACAACTTCCGCAGGCCGGTCTAGCGCGGCGCCGATCCGGGCAAGATCGGGAGCCGCATCGGCGAGTCCGCCGGGATCGATCTGCCGTCCTGCGAGGGTCAGTGTTCCGGGCGAGCCGTGAGCCAGGATTGAAATGCGCCCGACAGATGTCCCGGTGGAGAGTGCATCTGCCATTTCCGCAAAGGGTTTTCCGCTCGGCGACAGTCTGTGAACACGCGTTTCCGGGCCAAGGCCGGCAAGCAGTATCTCAGAATGCGTGACGGACGGATCAACGAAGAGGATGGCTTGAGCATTGGTCATGGCAGGTGCTGTCTTGTCGTTTGAATGGGGGAGAGGTGAATGGGGGAGCGGTGTATGTGTGTCGGGACAGGAGCCAGGGGCCACGGACGGTTGTTTGCCGTTCAATAGGAGGCCTGCGGGATAGACAGGGATATTCCTCGCAGGGCTCTTGCGTGGCCAGCAAAGGTCGCGGCTGAAATCCGTTTTTCGCTTAAAAACCCCGTACTGCTGGGGGCGGGTGTGTCGGGCAGTCTAAGATTCATAGTTCATTCCTCTAGGCTTTCTGCCCAGAAAAGAGCGATCATTGCCGGGCGCTTTGCCATGCCCGTCTAGACCTCCAGTCTCGCGAACGCTGTGCACGTCCGCTTGTCCACATCTTCCAATGCGGGCCAAAGCCGGCAAGGGCGGAGAAGGTGCAGATATATAAAATTCTAATCGAGATGATGGACGTGTTCTTGCGTTACCGTCTCAAAAAAATTGCGTCATTGTCTCAAGATATTGTAGAGCGAGACGAATGGCACGGATATGTAGCCACCATATGCGGAGGGTGAAATGGAACCTGAAGCCAGGATTCCATCAGTGTCTCTCACACCGGGTATTGTGCCGCCGGAAGAACTTTTCTGGCATTGGCGACGTGCAATCTCGCCTTACTTCGACTCCATACCTCTCGTGGATCCGCGCGACCCGCCCCAGATCCCTGATGTGCATATGTATAATGCCGGCGGGTTTCTGTTCATGGACACGAAATTTTCCGGCCAGAAATTCATCCGCGACAGGGGCTGGTTGAAGCGCAATGACGATTCAGACCATATCGGTCTGCTGATCTTCCTGCGGGGGCAGAGCTGCTGTGAAAACGGCGGCTCCGATTTCGTGCTTGATACAAAAGGGGTCTACGCCGTCAATCTTGGCTATGAGGTTGATGCGCTTTGCAGCGATGCCGAAGTTCTTACTGTCATCCTGCCGCGCGACAGGGTGATGGAGGAACTGCCGGGCCTCTCCGAAGCCCGTGGTTTGCTGTTCGACAGACACGGAACTTCCGGAACATTACTCGGCGGTTTTCTCCATTCACTGCGGCAGGTGATGAAAACGGCACCGGCCAGAGATGCTCCGATATTGACCGAAAGCCTGCTCGGTATGTTGCGCATTTTGCTCGCTGCCGAAAATCCCTCGTCTGTCGAGGCGCACTCCGGTGTCAGGATGGCGCTGCAGTGCTATATCGACCAAAATCTGGGCTCGCCTGAATTCGGCATCGACAATATTTGCGGACAATTCCAGATGTCGCGGGCGACGCTATACCGTGTCCTCGCTGCGGAGGGGGGCGTCCGGGATTATATCCAGAGGCGGCGGCTGATGGGCATCTTCAAGGCCCTGGCTTTACCGGCAAATATGGATCGGGGGGTCTATAGCATTGCGCTGGAATATGGCTTCACCAGCCCCAGTCACCTGTCCACCCGGTTTCGGGAGCATTTCGGAATGACACCGAAAGAGGTTCGGGAGGCCGCCCGCAGCCAACACAGACATGGCAACATGTTGTTTCAGGAAAGTCCCGGTAACGAATTAAGCGATGCGGAAGTCATGGAGCGCTGGGCTCGGGAGCTCCGCGCGTCCGGCCGCACAGCAACCCGGGCAGCCGTCTAGTCCTGTATGCCGGCCCGGCGGAGGCCGGACTGATTCAATGCAGGGTTCTTGGTGCCGAAGCCGAAGAGCAAGAGTTGGCAGCCGGTGCCGCTGGGCGCTTTCACGAACAGGCCGCTTTCCGGGATGAGATCCTTGCCGATTCCGGCCTCTGCCCGGGCGGTTACGGAAGATCCCAACCCGCCGTGACATTGATCGCGAGAGCGGACTGGTTGACGCCGATGAGTGTAACTGTGCCGCCGTCGGATAGTGTGAGCACTGTGTTGCCGGCATTCTCCGCCGCTGTGTAGGTCAGCCCGCTGGCGAATTGCAGACTGTCAATGCCTGACTGGAAGTCGTTGATCTGATCGTGGCCGCCGCCCGCCGTGAAGAGGAAGGTATCCGCCCCGTTACCACCGATGAGCGTGTCGTTGCCGATATTGCCCACGAGCAGGTCCGCGCCGCTGTCCCCGGCGAGATAATCCGCGCCCTGGCCGCCATAGAGCGTGTCGTTGCCGAGGTTGCCGTGGAGGGTGTCGTTTCCGGTATTGCCATAGGCGATATCGTCGCTCTGACCGCCATAGAGCAGGTCATCGTTCTCGCCGCCGGAGAGGGTATCCATGCCGAGGTTGCCGTAGGCGACGTCATTGTCGTTACCGCCGAACACCGTGTCGTTGTCCTGGCCGCCATAGAGCGTATCCATACCGGCGCCGCCGAAGACATAATCGCTGCCCTGATTGCCATAGACGATATCCTCGCCCCAGGCCGAGCCGACGGTGTCGTTGCCGCCGCCGCCTGCCAGCGTGTCATCCTCCGCGCCGAGGGAGATGAACTGTGCGGCATCGTCGCCGACCACATAGTTCTGGCCGCCACCTCCATTCACGGTGGCGCTGCCGACGATGGCGGCGAACTCGATATTGTCGAGTTGTACGGTCGATCCTGTGGGCAGGCCGGACGTGTCGATGACGAAAGCTTCGGAGCCGGAGGTGCTGGAAGAAGTACCGGTGATCTGAACGGTCTGTATCGTGGAGCCGGAGCCGGAGAAACCGATGGTCCGGACATCCAGCGCCATACCACCGGTGCCATTGACGAAGGTCTGGCCGTGGCCGATGAGGAAGCTTTGTGCGCTCGCGACCGGCTCGGTTGTCTGGATCTGTTGCGTGAGGGAGGTGGTCGCGGCGGTCGAGGTGACGGCGCTCGAAGTGCCGGAATTGGTCAGCGATAGGCCGCTTGGCAGGGTCGCGGTGACGGTGTTGCCGTTACCGCTATTTTGCACCAGAGCACCGGAGGCGGTACTGCCGGTATTGTTCACAAGTGTCCGGCCTGTAGCCGTGCCGGCGGTGTCTTCCGATGTCTGGTTCGTCACCGTCAACCCGCTGCCGGATGCGCTCCCGCTGGAAGAGCTTCCGCTCGCGGCTGCGGCGAAAGTGAAGGTCGTGGTGCTGCCGCTGGTCACGGCCGAGAGGGTCAGGTCGGAGGCGGCGCCGGACAGGTTGAGGGTGTAGCCGCTGCCGAGGTCGATGGTGCTGCCGAGCGTGGTCCCGTTCAGGGCGCTGGCATCCGGGCCGGCAGTGGTGACGGTGATGGTGTCTCCCGCCTCAAGCCCGGAAATGGTGTCGCCGTTAAACTCGGAAGCGGTGCCTTTGAATGTATCGTTGCCGGCTCCGCCAATCAGCAGGTCAGCATCTCCACCACCATAAAGCAGATCGTTCCCGGCATCGCCATAGAGAGTGTCGTTGCCATCGTTTCCGCTGAGCGTGTCGTTGCCGTCGCCGCCATAGATGAGGTCGTTACCCGTTCGACTTACTAACAAGTCGTTGCCGGCGTCGCCATAGACCGTATCGGTGCCATCATAAGAGGAGATCGTGTCGTTGCCGTCACCGCCGTAGATGAGGTCGTTTCCGTCGTCGGTGGCGATGTCGTCGTCGCCGGCGAGACCGGAGATGACATCGTTGCCGTCATAGCCCCTGATTGTGTCGGAGGCGGTTGTTCCGGTAAGCGTGTCGTTGCCGCTCGATCCGCTGATCACTGAGGGGGCCAACCGCTCCGGATAGGAAGCGAGCGCGGACGGGGCGAAGATGGTGGCTGCCGCCGCCAGGCCGTTCCACCCGGCGTCCGCACCGAGATCGGTTTCCGAAGCATGGACCGGCACGCCGAGATGAGCTTCCAGTCCGGCGATGAACACCCGGCCGGCCTGGTGCGCGCCAGTCGAGCAGGCCATGAGGAGGACGTCCGCGCCGGGCGCCAGTGCCACGCGGATTTTGGCCAGCGTCTCGGCGGAGGATACGAGCGTTTCCCGATCGATCCGTTGTCCCGAAAGCGTGAATGTTCCAGGGCTGCCATGAGTCAGGATAGCAATGTGCCCGACCGGCGCCGCGCGGGAGACGACCGAGGCAATTTCGGAGAGTGGATCACCCCAAGCAGACAACCGGTGCACCCGGGCATCCGGATCGAGCCCCTCCACCAGAAGATGTGCATGCCGGACGGAGGAATCGACGAACAGAATGGTGTCGTGATTTTTCATGACGGAGGGTGCCCATTTTTATGATGGCGAGGAGATGCTGTCTCGGATGTCTTGCTGCAGACCAAGGCTTTGTCGGAGCCGCTGTCAGCGGTGCGGTTTTGGCGTTAGGCAGATGAAAGAGGCGATTCCGGGACGCATGACCGCGCCAATGCAGCCGTGGATTCAGGGCGAAGCCGGACAGTGCCTGACTGTCATGGCTGAACCTGATGGTCATTCCTAGAGTCTCGTGTTGTGCATTTGTTCGCCGCGGGCTTTCTGCCCAAGAGAGAAAAGGAACGGTCTTGAGCGTTGCGTGACGCCGCCAAGACCGAACCGAGTTGCTATTCTTTGCTCTGACCTGTTTCTGCTTCTGCATTTACAGGTCTGTTGGCGCTGTAGACGGGCTTTAAACTTAAAATAAATCCGAAAAGAAGGTCGAAAGCCCAAGTGGAATTCTACCAATGCCGGGGCCGGGCTGCTTTTCTGGGTGTCTCAATATGTTTATGCGGATGTCTCATACCGTTGTATTGAGTCTCTGGGCCCAGTTGAAATTCGATGGGGGTTCAAACGCATCAGTCCAGAAAGGGTGAGCGCGTTGGAAACAGAACCGCGAATTCCGTCATTATCGCTCTTGCCTGGCATGTTGCCGCCGGAGGAACTTTTCTGGCATTGGCGGCAGGCCATCGTCCCCTATTTCGACTCCGTTCCCCTTGCGGACCCGCGAAACCCACCGCAGGTGCCGGAAATCCACATGTACAATGCCGGTGGCTTCCTGTTCATGGACACGAAGTTTTCGGGGCAGAAGTTTGTCCGGGACAGCTCCTGGCTGCGGCGGAATGACGATTCCGATCATATCGGCCTGCAGGTCTATATCAGCGGCCGGAATCGGTGCGAGAACGGCGGCACGGACTTTGTGCTCGATACGAACGGGGTCTATGCCGTCAATCTTGGATATGAGGTGGATGCATCCTGCTCAGATGCGGAAGTGCTTTCCATCATCCTGCCGCGGGACCGGGTGATCGCCGATTTGCCGGCATTGGGCGAAGCGCGCGGCTTGATCTTTGATGGCGATACGACCTCGGGGAAACTGCTCTCCGGCTTCTTTCATCTTCTTCGCACGACCATGCCTGGCACGTCCGCCAGCGATGCGCCGGTTCTGACCGAAAGCCTGATGGGCCTGCTGCGCGCTCTGGTCACGGCTGGTGATCCTTCTTCCATGGAGGCGCAGTCAGGTGTGCTCACTGCCTTGCAAAGATATATAGATCAGAATTTGGGCGATCCCGGCCTCGGCGTTGAGAGGATATGCGCTCATTTCCGGATGTCCCGGGCGACGCTCTATCGGATATTGAAAACACAAGGAGGCGTGCGCGATTACATTCAGCGCCGGAGACTGATGCTTGTTTTCAAGGCGTTGGCTGCGCCTGGCAATATCGAGCGCGGTGTTTTTGATATCGCGCTCGAATACGGGTTCGTGAATGCCGGCCATTTTTCCACCCGGTTCCGGGATCATTTCGGCATGTCACCAAGCGAAGCCCGCGAGGCGGCCCGAAGCCATGCCATGCATGGAAATGTGCTGTTCAAGGGAGGGGACGAAAGTGGCCTCTCGGATGTCGAAATCATGCAGCGCTGGTCCAGGGAACTCGGGGCAACGAGCCGCAGAGCGGCGCCGGTAACCTCCTAGGCGTGGATAAGGTCTCGTAGAAAGGCCGTCAAGATATCGGCCGTTTAGAATGATCACTCCTGTTTTTCCCGGACCTGATCCGGGACCTTTCGGATGACTTCCTCATTCTAGGATCATCCCGCTCTACGATCACAAAGGTCCCGGCTCGGGGGCCGGGATAACAAACAGGGGGCGTTCAGTCCGGCATCCCGATGCGACCGACGCCGGGCAGCTTCAGGGCCGGGTTCTTCAGGTCGATACCAAGTGTCAGGCCGAGCATGTTCACTTCGACGCCTTCTTCCAAGGCCAGCATCACTCCGGCGAGGCCGTAGAGTGAGAGTTGGTAGCCGGTGCCGCTGGGTGCTTTGGCGAACAGACCGCCTTCGGGAATGAAATCCTTGCCGACGGCGGTCGGCGGCAGGTCGAGACGCAGTTCGGGCACCTGCCGGGCGATATGGGCGGTGAAGGTGTTGCTGTTCGGGCCGGGCCAGACCCGGTAGGTACCGGCATGCGGATAGGATTGCGCGGCGGCGGCGATGCGGGGGATCAGGGCTTCGGCTTCCGGGCCGCGGATATCCCGCAGCAGCTCCGGCTTCGAGCCGAACCAGTAGCCGTCGGGGTTGCCGTTTGTCACCCGCACGGCGGTATCGGAGCGGCGCAACTGCCAGCCCATCACCTCGAAGCGCATGTAATGATCGGCATTCGGTTGTTTGGCCGAGATCCAGGTATGCACGCCGAAGATGCCGCGCCAGCTCCAGGCGCGGGCGGCATAGACCTGGATCACTGCTTCCGGAGTGGTCGCGGCGGGAGGCGCGATCTCGGCGGAATCCCGCCGTGCCTGGCTCCAGTGCGTTGGACCCTCCGCCCATTTGCCGACGGCACTGGCTGCCAGTGGCAGGCCGAGCAGACCGACCAGTACCAGACCGAACAATGTGATGCGTTTGAAGAGAGTCCTGCTGCGCGCCATCAGGATGAAATGGGGTGGGTGCGGGCGTATGCAAGACCGGTCCCGGAGATAGGAGCCGGTCTTGCCGTTTGTCGGGCCATTTATTCGGCGGCGTCGCGGGTCGCTTCGGGGTTGCGGAAGGCCTCGAGCGCCTCTTCCCGGCGCGTGGCTGCCTTCTTCAGATGCCGTTCCTTCACATGACCATAACCGCGGATATGGTCGGGCACGGAGGCGAGGGTGACTGCGGCGGCGTGGTTCGCGGACGAGAGGCCGCGCGCGACCTCTTCCATGTCCGTGAAATATTCCTCGATCAGCCGGCGTTCGGTACGCCGTTCCTCTGTCCGGCCGAACGGATCGAAGGCGGTTCCGCGCAGGCCCTTCAGTTTCGCCAGAAGGCTGAAGGCGGTGAAAATCCATGGCCCGTAAGCACGCTTTTTCAGCTCCCCGGTTTCCGGATCGCGCTGGGCCAGAAGCGGTGGCGCGAGATTTACTTCAAGCTTGAATTTTCCGTCGAACTGCTCGTCGAGCTGCTGCCGGAAGGCCGGATCGGTGTAGAGCCTCGCGACCTCGTACTCGTCCTTGTAGGCCATCAGCTTGTAGGCATAGCGAGCCACGGCCTCTGAGAGTTTTTCGGAGCCGGGCAGGACCCGCTCCTCTGCCGCTCGAATGGTCTCGACCAACCCGGCATAGCGCGCGGCATAACCGGCATTCTGATAGGCGGTGAGCTCGGCGATGCGCCGCTCGATGGTCTCGTCGAGAGATTTCGCCAGATCGAGATGCTTCGGCTGCTCCACCACCGGGGCGGCGGCTTTTTCGACAGTGGCAAGATCATGCGCGGCCCGGCGGCCCCAGAGGAACGCCTTTTTGTTGAAATCGACCGCGACCCCGTTCAGCTCGACGGCCCTGAGGATGGCCTCGCCCGTCAGCGGCACCTGGCCGAGCTGGTAGGCATAGCCAAGCATGAAGAGGTTGGAGGCGATGCTGTCGCCGAGCAGGGCGGTGGCGATCCGGTTCGCATCCAGGAAGTGGGTCGAATTCTCGCCACAGGAACTTTTGAGCGCCGCTTTCACCGCTTCGGCCGGGAATTGCAGATCCGGGTTCTGGGTGAAGGCGCCGTTCATGGTCTGCTGGATGTTCACGATGGCTGTGGTGTCGCCAAGGCTGAGCTTTGACAGGCTGTCGACGCCGACCGCCGTGATCATGTCGCAGGCCAGCAGCAGATTTGCCGACCCGGCAGCGATCCGCACCGCATGCAGGTCCCCCGGCTTTTTCGCCAGCCGGACATGGGTAACGACGGAGCCGTTCTTCTGGGCCAGGCCGATCTGGTCGAGGACGGTGACACCCTTGTCTTCCAGATGCGCGGCCATGCCGAGCAGGGCACCGATGGTCACAACGCCGGTGCCGCCGATACCGGTGACGACGATGTTGTAGGGATGATCCAGTGCGGGAAGCACGGGTTCCGGCAGAATCGGGAAGATGTCCGCCCGGGCCGATGTTTCCGGCTGAGCGCCGGTTTTCTTCCGGATACCGCCGCCGACCACATTGACGAAGCTCGGGCAGAAGCCCTTGGCGCAGGAATAATCCTTGTTGCAGGAGCTCTGGTCGATGGCACGCTTGCGGCCGAATTCGGTCTCCACCGGGGTCAGCGAGACGCAGTTGGATTGCACGCCGCAATCGCCGCAGCCCTCGCAGACCTGCTGGTTGATGAACAGCCGCTTTTCCGGCTCCGGTAGCAGGCCGCGCTTGCGCCGGCGGCGCTTCTCGGTGGCGCAGGTCTGGTCGTACAGGATGATGGTGACGCCTTCGGTCTCGCGCAGTTCCTTCTGCACGGAATCCAGCTCATCCCGGTGGTGCAGGGTGGCGAAATCGGGCCAGTTTGTGCCAAGCGGATATTTATCCGGCTCGTCCGTGATGATGCGCAGGGCGGCAACCCGTTCGGCGGCGACCTGATTGGCGATCTCCAGCACGGAGAAGGCGCCTTCGGCCGGCTGGCCGCCTGTCATCGCGACGGCGTCGTTATAGAGGATCTTGTAGGTGATGTTCACATTCGCGGCGACGGCGGCGCGGATCGCCAGCAGGCCGGAATGGGTGTAGGTGCCGTCGCCCAGATTGACGAACATGTGTTTGTAGTCGGTGAAGGGGGCCATGCCGATCCACGGCGTGCCCTCGGCGCCCATCTGGGTGAATGTCTTGGTCTCCCGGTGCGGCATCCAGCTTGCGAGGAAGTGGCAGCCGATACCGGCGAAGGAGAGGCTGCCGTCCGGCACTTTCGTCGAGGTGTTGTGCGGGCAGCCGGAACAGAAATAGGGGATGCGCTGGAAGTCCGTCACCGGCTTCAGCGCGGTTTTGGCGTGATCCTCAAGGAAGGCCAGCCGGTCGCGCAGGCGGGCATGGTCCCGCAGCTTCAGGATGCGCCGGGCAAGCAGCCGGGCGATGCTGCTGGCGGACAGCTCACCATTGGTCGGCATGATGGTGGCGCCGGTTTCGTCCCGCTTACCGATGACGCGCGGCCGGTCAGCGAGATCGAACAGGATCTGCTTCACCTGATCCTCGATCAGCGGGCGCTTCTCCTCGATCACCAGCACTTCCTCGAGCCCGGCGGCGAATTCCTTCAGCCCTTCCGGCTCCAGCGGCCAGGGCATGGCGACCTTGTAGATCCTGAGACCGAGATCGGCGGCCTCTTCATTGGAAATGCCGAGATCGTCGAGCGCCTGACGGACGTCGAGATAGGACTTGCCGACGGTGATGATGCCGATCCGGGGCTTCGGGCTGTCCAGCATCACCTTGTCGAGCCTGTTGGCCCGGGCAAAGGCGAGCACGGCGGGCAGCTTGTGGCTGTGCAGCCGTTCCTCCTGCTCCAGCCAGGGGTCCGGCCAGCGCACGTTGAGACCGCCTTTGGGCATGGGGAAATCGTCGGGGGTCACGATTTCAAGTTGCAGCGGGTCGATATCGATGGAGGCGGAGCTGTCCATATTCTCCGCCGTCGCCTTCAGCCCGACCCAACAGCCGCTGAACCGGGACATGGCAAAGCCGTAAAGTCCGTAATCCAGCACATCCTGCACGCCTGCCGGATGCAGCATCGGAATGCAGGCATCCATGAAGGCATATTCGCTCTGGTGCGGGATGGTGGAGGATTTGGCGACATGGTCGTCACCGGCGATCGCCAGGACACCGCCATGCTCCGCCGTGCCGGCGAAGTTCGCGTGTTTGAAGGCATCGCCAGACCGGTCGACGCCGGGGCCCTTGCCGTACCAGATGGAAAACACGCCGTCATATTTGGCGCCGGGATAGAGGCCGGTCTGCTGGCTGCCCCAGACGGCGGTGGCGGCGAGATCCTCGTTCAGGCCCGGCTGGAATTCGATATTGTTTTTTTGCATGAACGCGCGGGCGCGCCAGAGCTGCATGTCGTAGGTGCCGAGCGGGGAGCCGCGATAGCCGGAGATGAAACAGGCGGTGTTGAGATCTCTCGCTGCATCGCGCTGTCGCTGTGCCATGGGCACGCGCACGAGCGCCTGGATGCCGGTCATGTAAACCCGCCCCCGGTCGAGGGCGTATTTGTCGTCGAGCGAGACGGGCTTGAGTGCCGTCATGATATCTCCCCGGCAATTCTGGGTGCCGATTGTCCCGGCACTCCATTTGTTTCATTTGTAATTAAGGTATGCCTGCATCGGGGGTGCGGCAATCGGTGCCGGAGGCTGCCGGGCAAATACGCAAGAAATTGATAGTGTGACGCGACAGAACGACGCAGTTTTTCGTTAATCGAGGTCCGCACGAAATGAAAAGCATGCCCCGGCTACGAACCCGCGAATGTGAAATTCCTGTTTCCGGTGCTTGGCGCCCCGGATTCCTTCCGGCATAAGAGGCCCCGGAATTCCCCGTCTTTCACCGACCCGGAAGAGGCTTATGACGGTACTTCTGACTGGCGCTGCAGGGTTCATCGGCATGCATGTGGCGGAGCTGCTGCTGGCACGCGGCGAACGCGTTGTCGGGATCGACAATCTCAACAGCTATTACGACCCGGCCCTGAAGCAGGCCCGTCTGAAAAACATCGAAGGCCGGAACGGCTTTACCTTCGAGGAGCTGGAGATCGCTGATACGGACGCGGTCATGGGACTGACGGCGCGCTATCCCGATATCGACCGGGTGGTGCATCTCGCTGCGCAAGCCGGCGTGCGCTATTCCATCGACCATCCGGGCGACTATGTCCGCAGCAACCTTGTCGGCCATTCCAATATGCTGGAATTCGTCCGTGGCCTGATGGACCGGCCCGGCGGCTGCAAGAGCTTCGTCTATGCCTCCTCCTCGTCGGTCTACGGCGCGAACAAGGAAATGCCGTTCAGCACCGATCAGAAGACGGACAGCCCGGTCTCCTTCTACGGTGCGACCAAGAAGGCGAACGAGCTGCTGAGCTATTCCTACGCCCATCTCTACCGGGTGCCGTCGACGGGCCTGCGCTTCTTCACGGTCTATGGCCCGTGGGGCCGGCCGGATATGTCGCCCTGGCTGTTCACCAGCGCCATCCTCGAGGGCCGGCCGATCAAGGTCTTCAACAATGGCGACATGATGCGCGACTTCACCTACATCGCGGATATCGCCGCCGGTGTGGTCGGTGCGCTCGACACCCCGCCATCCGGCGAGGGCGATACCTGCCCGCACAAGGTCTACAATATCGGCAACAACAAGCCGGTGAAGCTGCTGGATTACATCCGGGTGATCGAGAAAGCCTGCGGTGTCGAGGCGATCATGGACATGCAGCCGATGCAGGCGGGCGACGTCTACGCCACCTACGCCAATATCGACCCGGCATCAGAAGATTTCGGCTACACGCCAAGTACACCAATCGAGGAAGGTATCCCCGCCTTCGTCGACTGGTACCGGAAATATCACGGGATCTAGCGCCGCAGCGCTCACCGTTTAGTCTCTCAGAGGCGCGGGCCGAGTTTGTTCATGACGGCCATGGACAGCAATGCACCGATCTCTTCCGGGTTGGCGTCCGTGTTCGTCGCTTTCTCGAAGCCGCCGGAGGTTGCGGTCCAGGTTTCGGAGGCTGCGATCTTCAGATCGTCACCGCGCACCAGTCCGGAATAGACAATCCGGCTGTCATCTACATCCATGGCCAGCAGGCGCCAGGCAACATGCTTCGGAGACTCCGGGTCATGGATGCCGAAAGCGACCAGAACCAGGTCCGCATGGCCTTTTAGGGCGTCGATTTCCAGCGCCTGCAGATCGTCGCTTCCACCGGTGCGGGATTGCAGGCGCATCATCATCGCCCGATCCAGAATATTGACGCCATGATCCAGGAAGGCTCCCTCGAAGGAAGCGCGGACACGTTCCATGTCGAGTTCGGAGAGCGGATTGTCCCGGGCACCGCTTTCCCCGCCGGTATTCAGCTCTTTCTTGAATTCGAGACGGATCTTTTTCTGGGTGCCGACGGAGGTACTCGACGCCGCGCTGCCGAATCCGCCATTGCCCCGGACGATGAAGATCGGATCGATATCGTTGCCTTTAACGGCTGTCTTCTCTTCGGCGCCGCTGATGACCGCCCGGCTGAGGGCGACCCAGCTGCGTGGCGTATCGCTGATCGTGCGGTTGAAGAAAATCGCGGTCTTCGGGCTTCCGGCATCGCGGTAGGCCCGTTCGAAATCCGCGACTGTTTTAACCGGGATGACCGGCGCCGCCTGGACCGTTCCGCTCGTATCCGTGTTACCGGAACCCATGACGGCGGGCTGATTCGCGCGCAATTGCCATGTGCCGTTGCTGCTCTGCGCCGCAACCGGCGGGGCAGAACCGGCGGCTGCCGCGAAGGCCAGCGCCGCGAGGGCTGTTTTCAGGCGGGGAGACATCATGAACCCTCCCGCAATTCGATCAGATAGAGAGCCGCATCAGGATTGGTGCTGTGCGTCGCGTAGCTCTGATAGGTGTGCGGGCTGAGGATCAGCCGTGTCCATGCGGTGGCGGGTTCGCTCTCGATCTGGCCTTCGTTGAAGAAGGTCGCCCGGCCCTCGACCTGGAGCGTGTGATCGGTGCAGTTCACCAGCCGGGCGAAGGCCCGGACGGAGCCGTCCGGATTGCGCTGGGCCGAGGTCGCCTGGACAAGAATCTTGTTGGTGATGCCGACATCGGTGACGTTTGCATAATTCAGCGGCATCTCCGTGATCGATCCGGGAACCCGGGGCACCAGGCGCTGCGGGCCCTGCTCGGCAAGAGCGAAGTTGCGCTTGTAGGCGTAGAAATCGCACTGGGGACGCGGCTCGACATTGGCGCAGCCGGACAGCACTGCGAGGCCAAGGGCGGCGGTGGCAATCGTGAAAATCTTCATCGTTCACATGCTCTCTTCATGGGCTGTTGAGCCAGTTTGAGGAAACCTTCCCTCACGTTGCCGGTGCGGCGCTGTTCGGAGCCCGGACCGGTAGTGTCTTCATGATGCTGACGTCGCGGGCCCAGACCAGACCGCAGGTTTCACCCGGGAATGCCTGGACGACTTCCGCGCCGCGACCGGAGAAGCTGGCCGGTGCCGCCCCGAAGGTGGAGGTGGCAAGCACGACCGTGTCCGGCAGAACGTCAATATAACGGATATCCGCATCCGGCTGGGCTGCTTCGGCGGCAGCCTTCGCGATCAGGCCAACGACCAGAATGCCGAGGCCGACAAGCGCCGCATCCCTGTTGCCTGCGCCTGCGCCGTACAATGCGGCGCCAGCGCCGACCTGGGCCAGGACAGTGCCGGTGGCATCCATGCCGTCCTTGAACTTCGCCTTTCCCGCCAGCACTGCATCGACCTCGCGCCCACCGCGGGTCGTGG
>TARA_R110002051_G_scaffold266815_3_pt1 | contig 55509 bp, 51 predicted proteins | sample TARA_R110002051 | Tara Oceans TARA_R110002051 (sample SAMEA4397023) | marine metagenome | biome: Polar Biome; feature: [MES] marine water layer (ENVO:01000295) within the mesopelagic zone...; material: water (ENVO:00002006), including particulate matter (ENVO:01000060) such...
GGTACACGCCCCATGCGACGGGTCACGTTCGACGGCCACTGGCTGCCTTATATCCTGCTCTTCCCGCAGCTTCTGATTCTGGTCTGGTTCTTCTTCTGGCCGGCCGGGCAGGCGCTCTACCAGGCCTTCACCCTGTCCTCCCCCTTCGGCGGATATGCGGAGTGGGTCGGGTTTGAGAATTTCGTCGATATGGTGACCCAGCCCGAATATCACAAAGCCATCCGGGTAACGGTGGTGTTCAGTCTGGCGACAACCGCTCTCTCGCTCGGCCTCGGCCTTGTCTTCGCGCTTTTCGCGGACCGTGTGCTACGGGCGACCGATTTCTACCGGACCCTGCTGATCTGGCCCTATGCCGTGGCACCCGCCATTGCCGGTGCGCTCTGGACCTTCACGCTGGACCCGCATTCCGGTGTCCTCTCCTTCGCCCTGAAGCAGCTTTTCGACTGGGGCTGGAACCCGGAACTCAGCAGCTTCGATGCCATGGTGCTGGTGGTCTTCGCCGCCGCCTGGAAACAGGTCGCCTACAATTTCATCTTCTTCCTGGCCGGCCTGCAGGCGATCCCCCGCGCGGTCATCGAGTCCGCCGCCATGGACGGAGCCGGACCTCTGCGCCGGGTGCGCGACATCATCCTGCCACTGCTCTCGCCGACCACGTTTTTCCTGATCGTGCTGAATGTCGTCTATGCCTTCTTCGACACGTTCGGAATCATCCACGTGACCACCGGCGGCGGGCCGGGCGATGGCACCACGATCCTGGTCTACAAGATCTTCCAGGACGGCTTCATCGGCCTCGACCTCAGCGCCTCTGCGGCCCAGTCGATCATTCTGATGATCGTCGTCATGAGCCTGACCATCTTCCAGTTCCGCTTCCTTGAGCGGCGCGTCCATTACGCGGATTGAGGCCATGACCGAACGCACGCCGATCCTCGACATCCTGACCCATCTGTTCCTGATCATCGGCATTCTGGTGACCGGGTTTCCGATCTATGTCGCCCTGGTCGCGGCCACGCTGACGCCGGAGCAGGTAAACGGCCTGCCCATGCCGCTGCTTTTCGGCGACCAGTTCCTGATCAATATCCAGACGGTCTGGAGCAAGGCCGATCTCGGCCTGCAGCTCTTCAATTCGGCGGTGCAGGCCATTGGCATCACCGTGGGCAAGGTGGCGATCTCCATCCTCTCCGCCTTCGCCATCGTCTATTTCGACTTCCGTTTCAAGATGACCGCCTTCTGGATCATCTTCATGTCGCTGATGCTGCCGATCGAGGTCCGCATCGTGCCGACCTATGAGGTGGCGGCGAACGCATTGATGCCCTTCCTCTGGCTCGGCGAGCTGCTGCGGCTGGACGATCTCGCCTCCTGGATCGCGGGCGAGCCGGTCCGCTTCGATGTCAGGGTCAGTCTGCTGAATTCCTATGCCGGGCTGATCTTCCCGCTGATCGCATCCGCCACCGCGACCTTCCTGTTTCGGCAGTTCTTCATGACCATCCCGAACGAGATGACGGAAGCGGCGAAGATCGACGGCGCCGGGCCGATGCGCTTCCTGCTGGATATCCTGCTGCCGCTGTCACGCACCAACATCGCCGCGCTCTGCGTCATCCTGTTTATCTATGGCTGGAACCAGTTTCTCTGGCCGCTGCTGGTAACGACGGACCCGTCCTATTCGACGGTCGTCATCGGCATCGCCAAGCTGATGCCGCAGCCGGAAGCCGTGCCCGAATGGAACCTTGCCATGACCGCCGCATTGATCGCCATGGCACCGCCGGTTCTGGTCGTGGTGTTCCTGCAGCGTCTGTTCGTGAAAGGGCTGGTCGAGAGCGAAAAATAAAGGCTCAGGCGTTGCCGCCATTGGCGATCAGAGCCTTCAGTTTGGCGCCGTCATATTCGGCTTCGAGCTTGTCGGCCGTTGCCTGCGCCTCGGCCTCAAGATCCTCGCCGCACTCCACCGGGTCGGCCCGGCGCCAGCCTTCGAGATAGGCGCCCTCGTCCTCCGCGCCGTCCCGCATCGCCGCCATGTCGATGGCATGGGTGAAGCGCACGGGCAGCTCCACCTTGGCCTGCTCGCGCTTGCGGCCCCGGCCGCGTTCGGCAATGACCTGGGCCGGGATATCGCGCCAGTAGACGATGATGAGATGGGCCATGCCGGATCTCCGTTAATGTATCCCGCCGTTACTGTCCGGCATGCACGGGATGTGCGGTTTCGATGAAGCTCTGCAGCTCGCCATAGCCGCGATAGCGGTACTCGAAAGCGAGGCCAAGCCGTTCGGCGGCCTGTTCCGCCTTCGCCTTGAGACGCGGATCCTCGGTCTGGGCGATATAAACCAGCGCCGTGTAATTGCCGAAATACATGTCGCGCAGTTCCGGGAACCGGTCTAGCCCCAGGCCCTTGACGATCAGCCGGTCGAAATGCCGGACCAGATAATCGGTCAGGAAGAAGCAGGCGGGGTCGTCATCGGTCAGTGCCGTGAACTCGTCCGTGCCCATGAAGAACTGGTAGCAATGCGGTCCGGCGATGCGCTCGACGCCGAATTCCTCGATCACCTTGTCGATCTCACCGCCACTGCCGCAATCACCATAAGCAACAAACACCTGCTCATAGCCTCCAGCCGCCTGCAGCTTGCGCCGCAGACCGGGGGCGATCTTTTCGGGATGATTGTGCCAGATGGCAGGCAGGCAGGTGATGTCCAGCGCATCCCAGCCGGTACTCTCTTTCAACGCGACCAGCTCCCGGCCGAGAGCACCGCAGGCAACCACAAGCGCCCGCGGTCTCTCAGGGTATGTCGAGGCGGCCATTGCCGCCCCGCTCAATTGACGCCCATGGCCGCCGAGTTGGAGCGCTCGCGCTCGGCGATCATCTTCTTCGCGGTCTCGACGGCAACGGCGGCATCGCGGCAATAGGCGTCGGCGCCCACGCTCTCCGCGAATGCTTCGTTCAGCGGCGCACCGCCGACCAGAACGATGTAATCGTCGCGGATGCCCTTTTCCTTCATCGTGTCGATGACGACTTTCATGTAGGGCATCGTGGTGGTCAGCAGGGCGGACATGCCGAGAATGTCCGGCTTGTGCTCCTCGATCGCGGCCAGGTAATTCTCGACCGGGTTATTGATCCCGATATCGATCACCTCGAAGCCGGCACCCTCCATCATCATCGACACCAGATTCTTGCCGATATCGTGGATATCGCCCTTCACCGTGCCGATCACCATCTTGCCCATGCGCGGTGCGCCGGTTTCGATCAGAAGCGGGCGCAGGATCGTCATCCCGGCTTTCATGGAGTTGGCGGCCATCAGCACTTCCGGCACGAACAGGATGCCGTCGCGGAAGTCGATACCGACGATGCGCATGCCCTCGACCAGAGCCTCTGTCAGGACGCGATAGGGTGTCCAGCCACGCCCGAGCAGGATGTTGACGCCCTCTTCGACTTCGTCTTTCAGACCGTCATAGAGATCGTCATGCATCTGCTGCACCAGCTCTTCGTCGTCCAGTTCGGACAGAACGATATCGTCTTCCTCGGCCATGTCGCCTCCACGAGAAAAGCGCTTGAATTCTTTTTGCTACCACCACAGTTACGCGGAGAACGTCAAACATCCATGCCCCGGGCGACATCAAGTATCGGCAGCACGACGTAAAATCGACAAACGGGGACTCGCCTGAATCGTCGTAAGGTTGTATTTTTAGAGAATATTCTCCCTTTTCCTAAAATCTGGAGGCCGCCATGCTGCTCGTCACAGCTGTCGCCGGACCCGAAACCGCGGAAGTCGGCACCAGCGCCCGGTATCAGGCAACAGCCTTCAACCAGTCCAATCCCGGTGCGGAGGACCTTGCCCGGATCAACTGGGAGGTGCGGTGCGACGGCGTCCGCGTCAGCCGGTCGCTGGCAGCGGGTCCCTCTCTCGATGTTCCGATCACGCCGGACTATGCCGGGCGCACGCTTCTCGTCATGCCCTTTGCCAACAGCCCGACCGAACAGGTATCCGTCAAAACCGAGATTCCAGGGCAGGAACAGCATATCACCGAGCCTGCGTCTGTATCCGTCAGCATCGACGGGCAACGCTATTCGGCCAGGGTCAATGACGGTCCCGCATTCTTTGTCGGCAGCGATGTCCGCTACGAAAGCCGCCGGGGCCTGATGAACACCACTCCCGGCACGGACATCTACACACCGGACGCCTACCGGGAGCAGTTCGGCTTCTGGGCCGACATCATTACCCCGACCGCGATCTGCGAGAGCAAGGGCAGCTTCCACTGCCTCAACACCTATGACCGCGCGGCCTTCACCTTCGGTTTCTTCCAGGATGCCGTACACGAACCGGACGATAATTTCGTCCTGCTGCTGCGCCGCCTCCTGCTGCTTGATGAAGCCCGGTTTTATTTCCCAGATCTGACACTGCTGAACGGTCACGTCGCCCAGAAGACACCGGGCGGCACAGTACAGCTGGAAGACAGCAGCAGCAGCCAGGGCCTGATGGACTATCTCAACCCGGATCCGGATGCCGTTTGCAGCCAGGAAGCGGACGTCGCGGCGAAGTTCGTGCATTGGGCGGAGAACAGCCCCGAAAACCGGGCGACCCAGGTGGCTTTCACCATCGAACAGCAACGGCAGAAATACGCGCACTATGCCCAGCGCTACGATCTGGACGGAGCGGAAGATACAGTGTGCATCGTGGTCGCCGATATCCGCCATCAGGGCCGGGCAAAAAGCAGCGTGATAGAGCAAGCGCTCGCCGCCTCCGATCCTCTGAACGCCCTGCTCGACATCGGCAGCACGACCTACGCGTCCCGAATCGAGACATTACGCCAGGAGATCGAAAGAATGACGGCGAGCGGCATTTTCGGCCACCACAGCTACAGCCTGGTGAACCGGGATTTCGTACTCGACTAGCGTCAGGCGGCGTCCAGCCGGATCTCTCCGTCATGCAGGAAACAGCTCTTGCTGAACAGGGAGAGATCGACCGGGTTTGGCAGACGGACATCCGTCAGGTCCGGCAACGGCTTTGCCCCCGGATCGTAAGCCCGGTCAATCTGCGAAATCAGCACCACGATGTGACCCGCCGATTGTACGAAAGCCTTCAACGCGGCGACCTGTTCGGCAAGTTCGGGGTTCCGGCGTCTTTGATCCAGCAGTTGCAGATAATCAACCACGGCAATGCTGTGCGGTGGAGCGGCCTGCATCTCCGCAATGATGTGACCGGCGCAGATTCCGTCCGATGTATCCAGCATGATGCTGGATGAGATCGCTCCAGGCTCGATACCGATCGCACGGACACGCTCGATAACGTCCGCGTCGCTGTAATCCAGTGTGAAGAAGAAACCGCGCCGCCCGGCCTTCGCCGCTTCAGCCAGCAATTCAAGGCCAAGCAATGTCTTGCCGTGACCCGGCCGTGCCCCAAGCAGGACAAGATCGCCGGGAGAGAGTTGCGCCAGCATGGCGCCGGCAGGTCTCCCGGCGGATGCATTGGCCGCGAGATGGCTCCAGCTCTTGAAGCCCTCCCCTGCAGCGATCATGTCGAGCGCCCTGTTCAGCGGGATATTCTCCTCGCGGGACAGCAGACGGGCCTGGCGTTTGAGACGGAAAACGGGATGAGAGAATCTCATCGGGAACCTCCTGATGCGAGCGTCTGTCGCAATCCCTCCTTATGCGCATGCCCGAACAGTGGGTCCGAAGAATTCAAAGCCCAACATGTCGAATGCTTTCCCAGCGGAGGGGGGAGGCTCGGGCGTGCCTGTCAGGAGAGATTAGGCAGCGCCGGAGAAAAACTCAAGCCCGGCTCAGACATCCGCCCGCACTGTATGGGCGTGGTTCAGCGGGCCGTGCCCGTGGCCATAACCCGGCGCGCTCAGGATCGCCTTGCGCACATAATCCCGCGCCCGGCTGACAGCGTTTTCCACCGAGAGACCCTGGGCCAGTCCGGCGGCGATTGCCGATGCCGTGGTGCAGCCGGTGCCGTGGGTATGCGGCGTATCGATCCGCTCCGAGCTGAAGGAGACGGGTTCGGCATCCGCCGACACCAGGATATCGACCAGCTCGTCGCCTTCCATATGCCCGCCCTTCATCAGGACGTGCTTCGGGCCAAGCTTGAGCAGGATTTCGCCGACCCGGAGCATGTCGTCACGGCCCGTGATTTTCTGTCCCGTCAGCAACTCCGCTTCCGGAATATTCGGGGTCAGGAGAGTCGCCCGCGCCACCATCCGATTCTTCATCGCGTTTAGCGCCTGCGGCTCAAGCAGCGGATGGCCGCCCTTGGCCACCATCACCGGGTCGACCACCAGCGGCGTATCCGGGGCCAGTTCCGCCAGCGCCTTGTGCACGGTCTCGATCACCGGGATCGAATGCAGCATGCCGGTCTTGATGCAGTCCGCGCCAAGATCCTTCAGCACCAGCTCTATCTGCTTGGCGATGAATTCCTCATGCACGTCATAAACGCCGTGCACGCCCTCGGTATTTTGCGCCGTCAGGGCGGTGATCGCCGTCATGGCAAAGCCACCCAGCGCGGTAACCGCCTTGATATCCGCCTGAATACCCGCGCCGCCACCGGAATCGGAGCCGGCACAAATCAGCACACGTCCCTTCATCGGACGCATTTCGCCAGCGCCTGTTGCATTACCCTGCGGCACGTTCGATCTCCCGTGCGATATCCTCCACCACATCCGCGACGAGCTTTTCGTCCGCGCCTTCGGCCATGACCCGGATCAGTGGTTCCGTCCCTGATTTCCGGATCAGCACCCGGCCGGTTCCGGCCAGACGCTCCTCGCCCTCCCGGATCGCCGTCTTGACGGCAGCGGCATCCAGCGGCGGCTTGCCCGAATACCGCACATTCTTCAGCAATTGCGGCAGTGGTTTGAAAACAGAGGCAACCTCGCTCATCGGTTTGCCGGAAGAGATCAGCACCGCCAGCACCTGCAGCGCCGCGATCAGACCGTCTCCGGTGGTCGCATGATCGCTCATGATCATGTGGCCGGACTGTTCCCCGCCGAGATTGAAATCGCCGGAACGCATATGTTCCAGCACATACCTGTCTCCCACCTTGGTCCGGTGCATGGCGACACCGATGCTCTCAAGATGTTTCTCAAGGCCAAGATTGCTCATCACGGTGGTGATCAGCGCCTTGCCCCGCAGCAGGCCCGCTTCCGCCCAGGAGGTCGCGATCAGGCCCATGATCTGGTCGCCATCAATGATCCGGCCACGCTCGTCAGCCATGATCAACCGGTCCGCATCACCGTCGAGCGCAATTCCCAGATGCGCGCCGCTCTCCGTCACCGCAGTGCACATGGCATCCGGGGCGGTGGCGCCGCAGCCGGCATTGATGTTCGTGCCGTTCGGGGAGACCCCGATCTCGATCACCTCGGCGCCAAGCTCGAACAGAACGCGCGGGGCAACCTTGTAGGCCGCACCGTTCGCGCAATCGACCACCAGCTTCAGCCCCTCGAGCCGCATGCCCTTCGGGAAGGTGTTCTTGGCAATCTCGATATAGCGGCCCTGCGCATCCTCCAGCCGGCGCACCTTGCCGAGCCGGTCGGCCGGAGCCCGGTCCCCGGCACCCAGCGTGTCGATCCGATTCTCGATCTCCTGCTCGACCTCATCCGACAGCTTGAAGCCGTCCGGGCCGAACAGCTTGATGCCGTTATCCTGATAGGGATTGTGCGAAGCGGAGAGCATGACGCCGAGATCGGCGCGCAGGGATCGGGTCAGGCTCGCCACGGCCGGGGTGGGCAGCGGGCCGAGCAGCACCACATCCATCCCGATCGAGGTGAACCCGGCCACCATCGCCGGTTCCAGCATATAGCCGGAGAGTCGGGTGTCCTTGCCGATCACCGCAAGAGGCCGGTGTCCGGTCTGCGGGCCGCCATTGCTGTGCACAAAGTGCCCGCCGGCCGCCATGGCCACCCGGAGGGCGGTTTCGGCTGTCATCGGCTCGGCATTGGCGGTGCCCCTGATGCCGTCGGTTCCGAAGAGGTTTCTGGTCATGAAATTCCACGCATTTTCGCGATGACGGGAACGATGGGGAGAGTTTACCGCCGACCGGCGATACCCGCCCAGACTTTTAGCGCCTGCACGGTCTCGGCGACATCATGTACCCGGACGATCTGGACGCCCTGCTCCACACCGGCAAGGGCGATGGCGAGCGAGCCCGGAACCCGTTCCTTGCCCGGCTCGTCCCGGCTGAGATTGGCAATCATCCGCTTGCGGGATGCACCCAGCAGAACCGTACACCCGAATCCGTGCAGCAAACCGAGCCGGGCCAGCACTTCCAGGTTCTGCTCCGTGTTCTTGGCAAAACCGATACCGGGATCGACGATGATCCGGTCACGCGGGATGCCCGCCTGCTCCGCATCGAGAACCCGCTGCTCCAGCTCTTCCAGCATCTGCAACGGTGTGAAGTCGTATCGTGCCTCACCCAGCATGGTTTGCGGCTCGCCGCGCATATGCATCAGCATGGCCGGAACCTTCGCTTCGGCGACAATGCAGCGGCTCCCGGGGTCGGCAAGCCCGGTCACGTCATTGATGATATCCGCCCCGGCGTCGAGGGCGGCCCGCATCACGTCCGGGCGCCGTGTGTCGATGCTGATCACCGGGCGCTTCGCCCCGGCCCTGCGGCGAATGCCCTCGATCACCGGCACCACCCGGCGAAGTTCCTCCTCGACCGGCACCGGGTCGGCGCCCGGCCGGGTGGATTCCCCGCCGATATCGAGAATGTCCGCGCCCTGCATCAGCAGCGCGAAGGCGTGATCCACGGCATCGGCCGTCGCTGCGAAATCGCCGCCGTCGGAAAAGCTGTCGGGCGTCACATTGACGATGCCCATGACCAGAGGCCGGTCAGACGGCAGTCCGGCAAGCACGGGACGCGAAGCGCTGATGAGGTCGAGTTGTTGAGCGAAGATAGCGCCAATCCCCTCACCGTCCGCCCAGGCAATGGCGGCATCAAGCGGGGCTGGTCCCAGCAGGTGAATGGCATCGGCGGACCGGGCAATGATCTCGACGGCGGAGAAGGCAGCGGGGCCACCCGCCAGCGGCCGGGCAAGGCCTGCCTTCAGAAGCCGGGCCGCCATCTCACCCCAGAGAATACCCGCCGGCACAAGGCGAAAGCTGGCGCCGGATGGCAAAAGGCCGCGCGTAAGCGCGGCCTCTTTCAGAATGTCGGTCATGAATTTACTCGCCGGGCTGCGGATCGGGCTCAAGGCCCCCACCGGTCTTGCCGGTGCCTTCCTTGCCGCCGGTCGGAACCGATGAACGGCGTCCGGCACCCGGTTTCGGGCCGTCTTCCTTGTTGTCCCTCACCAGGCCTTCACCGGCCAGCAGAGCCTTGATCTCGTCGCCCGAAAGGGTCTCGTATTCGAGCAACCCCTTGGCCAACGTTTCCAGCTCGTTGTTGTTCTCTTCCAGGATCCGGCGGGCATCCTTGTAGGCGTCGTCGACAATCCGGCGGATTTCCTCGTCGATCACCTTGGCCGTCGCGTCGGAAACGTTCTTCTGCTGGGTCACGGAGTGCCCCAGGAAGACTTCCTGCTGGTCCTGGGAATAGGCCAGGAAGCCCAGCTTGTCGCTCAGGCCCCATTCGGTGACCATGCGGCGCGCCATGTCGGAGACCATCCGGATATCGGAAGAGGCACCGGTCGTGACCCGCTCCTCACCGAAGACAAGTTCTTCGGCAAGACGGCCGCCGCAGGCAACCCGCAGATCGGCATAGAGCTTGGCGCGGGAAAGCGAGATCCGGTCACCTTCCGGCAGACGCATGACCATGCCGAGGGCACGGCCGCGCGGGATGATGGTCGCCTTGTGGATCGGATCGCTGTCCGGGCAATGCAGCGCGACCACGGCGTGGCCGGCTTCATGATAGGCGGTCAGCGCCTTTTCCTCGTCGGTCATGACCATGGAGCGGCGTTCCGCGCCCATCATGACCTTGTCCTTGGCTTCCTCGAACTCGGCCATGCCAACCACGCGCTTGCCCTTGCGGGCGGCGAGCAGGGCGGCTTCGTTCACGAGGTTCGCGAGATCGGCGCCGGAGAAGCCCGGCGTACCACGTGCGATAACCTTGGCATCCACGTCCGGGCCCAGCGGCACCTTGCGCATATGCACTTTCAGGATGCGCTCGCGGCCCAAAATATCCGGGTTCGGCACCACGACCTGACGGTCGAAACGGCCGGGACGCAGCAGCGCCGGGTCAAGCACGTCCGGACGGTTGGTGGCGGCGATCAGGATCACGCCCTCATTCGCCTCGAAACCGTCCATCTCGACCAGCAACTGGTTCAGGGTCTGCTCGCGCTCGTCATTGCCGCCGCCGAGACCGGCACCGCGATGACGGCCGACCGCATCAATTTCGTCGATGAAGATGATGCAGGGCGCATTCTTCTTGCCCTGTTCGAACATGTCGCGGACACGGCTGGCGCCGACGCCGACGAACATCTCGACAAAGTCGGAACCCGAAATGGTGAAGAAGGGCACGTTGGCTTCGCCGGCAATCGCGCGGGCAAGCAGCGTCTTACCGGTACCCGGAGGGCCCACCAGCAGACAGCCCTTGGGGATCTTGCCGCCGAGACGCTGGAAGCGCTGCGGATCCTTCAGAAACTCGACAATCTCTTCAAGCTCGGTCTTGGCTTCGTCGATACCGGCGACATCGTCGAAGGTGACGCGTCCGACCTTCTCGGTCAGCAGCCGGGCACGGCTCTTGCCGAAGCCCATGGCCTTGCCGCCGCCGCCCTGCATCTGGCGCATGAAGAAGATCCACACGCCGATGAACAGCAGCATCGGGAACCAGGAGATCAGGATGCCGAGCAACCCGGACATGCCCTCTTCCGGCGGTGCCGCGGAAATCCGCACGCCACCTTCCTTGAGCCGGTCCACCAGGCCCGGATCGCTCGGGGCATAGGTCCCGAAGGTCCGGCCGTCGCTGAAGTGGCCCTTGATGGTGTTGCCCTGGATGACGACGTCGGTCACCCGACCGTCCTCGACCGCGCCAAGAAAATCCGAAAATGCGAAATTCGGATAGGTGCCAGGTTTGTTCGAGCTCTGGAACAGATTGAACAGCGCCACGAGCAGGACGCCTACGATGATCCAGAGTGCGAGATTCTTGCCGAAATTGTTCACGCCGATTGTGCCTCGGTAGGGTTCCTGTTCAGCCGGACGCCCATTCTTAGTCGTTCGTCGCGGCCCTGTCATCCCTGCTTGCCCGGAAAGCGTTAGCTACCCATGGCACGGCGGGGCGAAATTCAATGTGGAACAGGCCAGCTTCCAAGGGCCGCAGACTTGTCCATGTATCCGAAAGGTGGGGGGCAAAGAGACGCCCGTCAAGGTCAGTTACAGCAGGAAGCGACGCACGCACACCGACGGGAAGCGCCAGGCCGGGCTTTCCCATGCTCCCCGACAGCCGTAACCGGCGTTCCCCTTTCCGGGCCAGCATGTGAATCCAGACCGGCTGCACACCGGACCAGGAGACGTCAAAGCGGCCGTCCCAACGGCTCATACCCTGGCCGCACAGCATTTCCGGGCCTGTTTCCCGTGGTGTTTCCCTGGCGATCCAAAGCCTGTCGTCCCGGCCGCGCCACACCAGGCAACCGCCGAGCGTGGTGCGCGCGCCATGGCCGTCATCCAGCCAGCTCAAAAAACGGCTCATCCTCTCCGCACGGGGAGGATAATCGAGCCCGCCGATCGACTGAAGCAATCCGGAAAGGAGCTTCACGCGCAAAGGCAGCGGTAAATTCAAGACAGCGGAAAGGCTAAGGGTAACGAATCCGCGCGGGTCCAGATCACCGAACTCGATCAGAAAATCAGCCAGCCGGATCTCGCTCCAGTCCCGCAATCGTCCGAATGCCTGTGCAAGACGATTGAGACGGGCCGCATCCAGGCCGGCATCCGTCATCCCTTTTCCCTGCTGGCGCACCCGGACCCGTTCGAAACGCCGGTCCCGGTTGCTCGGATCCTCGACCCAGACCTGCCCTTCGGCGAGGCAGTGGGCGCGCAGGCTGCCCGGCGGTACCGGGAGCAGCGGGCGCAGGACCGGGATGCCATCGCGCATCTGCCGGGAGCGGATCCCGGCCAGCCCATCCGGACCGCTGCCGCGGGCGAGACGCATCACCATGGTCTCCGCCTGGTCCTGCACATGATGCGCCAGGAACAGCCCCCTGGCGCCCAGAGACGCCGCCCGGTCCGTCAAAAGCGCGAACCGCGCCGAGCGGGCAGCAGCCTGTAAACCGCTAACCGGCTTCACCCCTCGCCATGTCAGAATTTCGTGCTCGATCCCGCGCGCCGCCAGCCAGCCGGAAACCCGCCCGGCTTCCGCCGCGGAGTCCGCCCGCAAGCCATGGTCAACGGTCATCGCGACAAGGCGGTGCCCGTGTGCACGGCACCAGCGCGCCAGTAGCAGGCAGAGCGCCATGCTGTCCGCACCGCCCGACACGCCGGCAATAAAGGTCGAGGGCCCGGCCGAGCCGAGCGCCGGATCGGCGTCCGTGAGCAGCGCCTCGAATTCACAGGTCGAGATCGCGTTGAAGCCGGACAGCCGTTTTCTCCCGCAGCCCGTGACGGACTAGCAGCCGATACGCTGCCGTTCCGTCATTGCCCGGCGTTTGATGTTGGAGGAAGCATTCGGGAAATCGGTATTCAACTGGTCGAAAGTAACGCAGGCATCTTCCTTGCGATCCATCCGGGCCAGAGAGAAACCGAGTTTCAAAAGGTTATCGGCGGTTTTGGAGCTGCCTGGATATTCCGTATAGCCGGTCGCGAAAGTCTTTGCCGCATTGGCGAAGTCCTTACGCACGTAATAGGTCTCCCCAAGCCAATAGACCGCATTGCCGGCCAGCGGGTGTTTCGGATGGCGTTCCAGAAACAGACTGAGCGCCTCTTCGGCGGAATCGAAATCCTGCTTCTGGAGATAGGCAAAGGCATGCTTGTACTGCTCTTCGGGGGGCCCATCGGGCAGGATCTGCTGATCGGCCTGCGAAGACGCGCTGGCAACGCTCCCGGACGCACCGGACGGGGTTTCCGCAGCAGGCCGCGGCTCCTTCTCGAGATCATTGACCTCGGACTGCTTCAAATAGCCAAGGACGCCCTGCCCCTGTCCCTGCCCTGCAGTCGGGCTCTCGGCACCGGCGCTCGCTGTCGCTGTCGTATTATTGGTATCGGCACCCTGACCAGTACTGCTTTGCCCGGCATCGCTTTGCGCAGGGATGCCCCCACGCTCGAGAGCCTGGAGCCGGAAATCGACATCGCGCACAAGCCGGTCAATGCGATTGGCATTCTGTTCCGCCTTGAAGCCAACCTCTTCAATCTTGCCGGTGAGGGAACGGATCAGGGTTTCGAGCTGTTGCAGGCGCACCTCGACCCGGGCGGCATAGCTCGTATCGAAGCCTGCACTCTGATTGCCGGCTTCAGCGGAAGAGGATGTGTTGCCGTTGGTCACCGGAGCCGGAGACACCGGCGTTGCCGTGATCCCCGTGCCGCTGCCGCGATAGAGCTGGCGCTGCAGGTCCTGCATGTCGCGCTCCATCCGGTTGAGACGGTTCATCAGGTTCTGGACGTCCTGTGCGGCGGCTGGCAGCGCCGTCACCGAGATAAACATCAGGGCCACAGCACCGGCAACCGCGCGTGTGCCACCAAATACGAACCGGTTCGTCATCTCTCGAACTCCCAGTCTCACAATCGTCGCGACCACTTACACTGGCCTGCCAATCGAGCAGGAATAAGGCACAGCCGCAGGCGGAACATAATCGATCCGCCTTCCACAAAAGACAACGCGCCGGTCTGGCATTACCAGACCGGCGCGGTCTAACTCAGGCGATCAGGCCGAAGCCTTAGTTGACGGTGGTCACACCGCGACGGTTCTGGGCCCATGCTTCGTCATTGCTGCCGAAAGCAACCGGGCGCTCTTTGCCGTAGCTGATGGTGCTGACGCGGCTGGCGTCGACGCCAAGCGCGATCAGATAGTCTTTCGCGGCACTGGCACGGCGTTCGCCAAGGGCCAGGTTGTATTCCCGCGTACCGCGCTCATCGCAATGTCCCTCGATGGTCACGGTTGCGCTCGGATATTTGCGCAGCCAGAAAGCCTGACGCTCAAGCGTCGTACGGGCTTCCGGAGACAGGTCGTACTTGTCGAACCCGAAGAAGACCCGGTCGCCAACTTCAGCGACGAACTCTTCACGAGATCCCGGCGCCGGCGATGTGCTTACAGCACCCGTTGAGGACGACGAGGTCGAGGGCTGGTTCGCAGCCGGTACAGTCGATCCCGCGCCACCCGATTGGGACGCCGTTTCCTGGTCGGTCGAGCACGCAGCAACGAGAAGACCCGCAGCTACGATTGAAAGAAACTTCATTGCCATACTTTAAACCCCCACAGAAGTGAGCCTTCGATCCAAGTTTTCGGTCGTGCCCCTTAGACTCTAACCGGACGCGCCAATCCTTTGTGTTCTCTAACAGATTTCTACGGATGGCGATAGCCGCTCATTACCGGAGAAGGCTTGTCGCGCGAAATATATTTACATGTCACTAAGGAATCAAGGGCGACCATGCAGGATCGGAAGCATCCACAGGCGTAATGATCTCGCGCTCGTTATATCCTGTGAGGTCAACGGAGTAGAGTTTGGTTTTGCCCCCACGGCCCGAAGAGTCGGACGGGAACTGTTTGAAATAAATAAGAACTCGTCCGTTCGGAGCCCAAGTCGGCGACTCCACAAGATAGCCCTGGGAGAGCAGCCGCTCGCCGGTTCCGTCCGGCCGCATGACCCCGATATAGAACTGGCCGCCAACGATTTTGGTGAAGGCGATAAGGTCGCCGCGCGGGGACCAAACCGGTGTGGCATAACGGCCTTTGCCGAAACTGATGCGCTTCACGTTGCTGCCATTCGCATCCATCACGTAGATTTGCTGGCTGCCGCCGCGATCGGAGTTGAAGGTGACCTGGGCACCGTCCGGCGCGAAAGTCGGCGATGTATCGATCGACGGGCTGTCCGTCAGGCGGCGCACCCGGCGGGTCGCGAGATCCATCGTGTAGATGTCGGTAATACCGTTGCGGGCCAGGCTCATAATCACCCTATTTCCATCAGGTGAAAAACGTGGAGCAAAGGTCATGCCCGGGAAATCGCCGAGCACTTCCTGCTGGCCGGTTTCGATGTTGAAGATATAGACCCTCGGCTTGTCGTTATAATAAGCGAGGTAGGTGATTTCCTGCAGCGTCGGCGAGAAACGCGGCGTCAGCACCAGGTCCTTGCCATCGGTCAGGAACCGGTGATTCGCCCCATCCTGGTCCATGATGGCCAGCCGCTTGGTCCGCCGGTCCGGCGGTCCGCTTTCGGCGATATAGACGATACGGGTATCGAAATAGCCGGATTCCCCGGTCATCCGCTGATAGATCGCATCGGAAATGATATGGGCGACACGGCGCCAGTTCGCCGAGACCGTGGTATAGGCGTTTGCCACCATCTGCTGTTCGGCGAAGACGTCCCAGAGACGGAACTCGACCTTAACCGCACCACTCGCCTCGAAGCTCACCGCCCCGTGCACCAATGCCTGCGCATTGATCAGGCGCCAGTCACCGAAACGCGGCAGGGCACTCAGGGACACGTTACGCTGGATAAAGGCGGCATTGTCGATTGGCGCGAACAGGCCGGAGCGTTCAAGGTTCGCGGATATCACGGCCGCGATGTCCTTGCCGATCTGGGCACTCTCGGCGTTGTTGCCGGTGAATTCGGAGATCGCCACGGGCAGAGGATCAACCTTGCCCTGGGTGATGTCGATTCTCAACTCGGCCCGGGCCGGGCCCAGGGCGAAGAGTACCAGCAGCAATGCAGGCAATATCCACCGGCACAGCAGCATGGCGGGCGAAATCTCGGTGATGCGTAGCGGTCCAGCGAACCTCATGATCGGCCTCTCAAGTCGGTCGTGATCGCGGATCTTCACAGCAGATCCCTCGGGTTGAAAGTCATGGTTATGTCTTTCCATGACTCATACTTCTCTGGCGGCAACGGAAGCTTGCCGCAGCTCAGAACCGCACGCCGCGCGCTTTCAGCGGCACTGCGGAAGAAATCATCCTTGGCCATGCGCGTCTGGTCGACGATCCGTGCGTCGCGCACCGTGCCGTCCGCGCTCATCTGAAGGGTGATCTCGATATAGAGATCCTCTGCCCCCTTCGCACCGGCAGGCACGTTCCAGCATTGCGCGATCTGGCGGCGCACAGCATCGATCTCGCTGATCGAAACCTTGTTCTCCGGATCGAACGCCTTGTCGGACCGGCTTCGGGCCGGCGCCTTCAGCTTGGCCAGTACGTCCTTCAGAGGATCAACCTTCTCCTTCGGTTTTTCCTCTTCCGGTTTCGTCTGCGGCTCCGCTTCGGTCTTCTCCAGCGTCTTCAGCAGACGCGAGAAATCCTGCTTCTTGTCTTCCTTCTTCGGCTTCTTCTCGGCCTCTTTCGGCTCCGGCTCGGGCGTGCGCGGCTTCGGGCGCGGTTTCGGTGCCGGGCTCGGGGCCTGTGCCACTTTCTCCGGCTCCGGCTCTTTTTCCGGAGCAGGCTTCGGGATCGGCGCGGGTTCCGGCTCCGGCGCTTCCGCGACAGGCTTCGGCGCGGGTTCCGGGGTCGGGGCCGGAGCGGGTTCCGGAGCCGGCGGAGGCGGTGGCGGGGCTGCCGCTTCCGGCGGGGGCGGCGGTGCTTTTGGCTCTTCCGGCTCGGGCTCGGCGGCTTTCGGTTTCGGCTCTTCGGCTTTCTCGGGCTCGACCGCCGCCGTCGGCGTGTTCGTCACTTCCGAGATATCCACCATATCGACGATCACCAGCTGCTCCGGAAGGATATCGTCATTCCGGAGTTCAGGCAGACCGAACCAGGCAAACGCGAACACCGCGACATGCAGGCCGATCGATATGGTGAGCCCCTTGCGCATGGCGTCAGCGCGTCCCCTTGCTGTCGGGGATCTCGGCCAGAAGCGCGACTTTCTTGAAACCGGCGGAGCTGATCAGCCCCATGACTTCCATGACGGTGCCATACTGGATGGACTTGTCGCCGCGCACGAAGATCCGCACATCCGGGCGCTGCCCGGTGACGGCGTTCAGCCTCGGCACCAGGTTTTCCCGCGGCACCTCGGTTTCCTGCAGAAAGATCACGCCGTCCGCATTGACCGAAACCACCAGCGGCTCGACCTCGTCGGTCAATTGCGCCGCCTCGGTCTTCGGCAGATCAACGGGCACACCGACCGTCAGCAGCGGAGCTGTGACCATGAAGACGATCAGCAGCACCAGCATGACATCGACCAGCGGCGTCACGTTGATTTCGCTCAGCGGACGATAGCGCCCTCGCGCCCCTCGGCCGCCGCGCCCGGCTCCGATCATGGAAGCGGCCATGGCTCAGCCTCCCTCGTCAAGCTGGCGGGACAGAATGGAGGCGAATTCGCTGGAGAAGGTTTCCAGCCGCCCCGCATACCGGCCGAGATCGGTGGAAATCTTGTTATAGGCAATCACGGCCGGGATGGCAGCGATCAGGCCAAGCGCCGTCGCGAACAGGGCCTCGGCAATACCCGGAGCCACCACCGCGAGAGACGTGTTCTTGGTTGCCGCGATGGACTGGAAGCTGTTCATGATCCCCCAGACGGTGCCGAACAGCCCGACAAACGGGGCAACGGAGCCAACCGAGGCAAGGAAAGTCATGTGTTTTTCCAGGCGATCCATCTCCCGGGAGATAGAGAGCTGCATCACCTGTTCGATACGCTGGCGCAGGCTGGCCCGGATCTCAGAGCCTTTCGAGGTCAGCCCCTTGGCCGCCGACCGGCGCCATTCCCGCATCGCGGCCGCGAACACGCCGGTCATCGGATCGCCCGGTTGCCCGCCGATCCGGTCGTAAAGGTCCTCGAGCGAGCCGCCCGACCAGAATGCTTCCTCGAAATGCACAGCCGCTTTCGAAAGCCGGCGCATTTTCAGGGTCTTGTCGACAATGATCGCCCAGCTCCAGATCGACGCGCCGATCAGGATGAGCATCACGGCCTTCACGATCCAGTCCGCGGTCATGAACAAACCCCAGATGCTCATGTCCGTGGCCGCTGTCCCCCCAAGTGTCACGGTATCGACTAGTGTCTGATCCATTTAGATACTCTTCCTCGACGTCTGTCCTATAGTCTGCCCGCCTGCAATCCATCCGGCCTTCATCACGATACCGCCCCGTCCTGCCGGTCCAGTTTCGATTTGACCGATTTCGGCACCCGTACCGGGCGGCCTTTTCGGTCCAGGCAGGCGATGGTGCTGTCCACCTTCACCAGATATTCATCCGTTTCCGCCTTCGCGATCGTCTGCTCGACCAGAAACGACGCGCCCTTTATTCCGGCGATCACCGTCCGGATCTCCAGCGCATCGTCAAGCCGGGCGGGCAGACGGAAATCGATTTCACTGCGCCTGACCACGAAGTAAACGCCTTCCGCGTCGGCAAGTTCCGACTGGAAGACACCGATGTCGCGGAGATATTCCGTGCGCCCACGTTCAGCGAAGCGCAGATAGTTGGCGTGATAGACCACACCGCCTGCATCCGTGTCCTCGTAATAGACGCGGGCGCGGAGCACATGTGTGCCGTCCGCGGTGAACCCCGTCACCGTAGGCTGCAGTTGCCGCTCAGACATCCACGCCCTCGGAATTGTTATCGAGGAGGGTCATTTGCGCCGCTTCGGCGGGGGTCCTGTTCGGCATGGCAAGGCCGAGATAGCGATACCCGGATTCAGACAGCAGCCGCCCGCGCGGCGTGCGTTGCAGCAGCCCTTGTTGCAGCAGATAAGGCTCGATCACTTCCTCGATCACATCACGCTGCTCGGCAAGGGCCGCCGCAAGGGTTTCAGCCCCGACCGGACCGCCACCGTAATTATCGGCGATGCAGCGCAGATAGCGCCGGTCCATGGCATCGAGCCCGCGCTTGTCGATATCGAGGCGGTTCAACGCACCGTCCGCCGCCTTCTCGCCAATTTCATCAACCCCGGCAACGGCCGCGAAATCCCGCACCCGGCGCAACAGGCGGCCTGCAACGCGCGGCGTTCCGCGAGACCGGCTGGCGACTTCCGCCGCGCCTTCCGGCAGCAGGTTCATGCCAAGCAGGGAGGCTCCGCGCATGACGATGCTTTGCAGCTCCTCCGGCGTATAGAATTGCAACCGCAAGGGAATGCCGAAGCGTTCGCGCAACGGTGTGGTGATCAGGCCGGACCGCGTCGTCGCCGCCACCAGGGTAAAGGGCGGCAGGTCGATCCGGATAGACCGGGCCGCCGGGCCTTCACCGATAATGAGGTCGAGCTGAAAATCCTCCATAGCCGGATAGAGCACTTCCTCTACGGCAGGATTAAGGCGATGTATCTCGTCAATGAAGAGAACGTCACGCGCCTGAAGGTTGGTCAGCAGGGCCGCAAGGTCGCCCGCCTTGGCGATCACCGGGCCGGACGTGGCACGGAAATTCACCCCCAGCTCGCGGGCGACGATCTGGGCCAGCGTCGTCTTGCCGAGGCCGGGCGGGCCGAAGAACAGCGTGTGGTCCATCGCCTCTTCACGAACCTTCGCGGCCTCGATGAAGACTTTCAGATTCTCCCGCATTTGCTTCTGGCCGACGAAATCATCGAGAGTGACCGGACGCAGCGCCCGCTCGGGCGTATCCTCCGTCGACCGCTCGCCATCGACGATCCGGCCCTCTTCCCCGTCCTCCCAGGCACTCACGAAGCAAGCTCCTTAAGGCCGCCGGTGATCAGCTGGTTCAGATCCGCATCCGGCCCCATCGCCTTGACGGCCGCATGAACCGCGCCATAGGCGATGCTCCGGTCATAGCCGAGGTTGACCAGGGCGGAGATCGCGTCGGCGACAGCGGCAGGCTCTCCCGCCGGAGCAGCCTTGCCGCCCGCAGGCGCCGGCATCGCGGCATCCGCACCGAGCGAGATATTCACCGCCTTGTCTTTCAATTCGTTGACGATACGGCCAGCCAACTTCGGGCCGACGCCGTCCGCCCGGGTCAGCATCTTGGCATCCCCGGCAGCGACCGACCGCAGGATCTCGTCCGGCGCCAGCGCGGACAGGATGGAAAGCGCCGCCTTGGCACCCACGCCCTGAACCGTCTGCAAAATCCGGAAGGTGTCCTGCTCCGCCTTGTCGGCAAACCCGTAGAGATGGATATGGTCTTCGCGGACATGGGTTTCGACATGCACGGAGACATCGCCCCCCTTGTCGCCGAGCTGCGCAAGAGTCCGGCTGGACGCGAAAATCAGATACCCGACACCACGCACATCGATCACGGCACTGCCGTCACCGAAGGAATCGAGAATACCCCGTAATTTGGCGATCATTGGCCCATCTCCTTGCGCAGAGCCGCCTGGATCGCACGCTCGTATCCACCGGTTGCCGATTGTTGTTTGAGCCGGGAGACGCCCACCGTCTCGCCAAAGGCATGACGGCTCTGGGCGAAATGCGCGTGACAGATCGCCACCGCGAGCGCGTCCGCCGCATCCGCGGAGTCAAAAACCGCTTCAGGCAGCAGCTTCGACACCATGATCTGGACCTGGTCCTTGTTGGCGTGACCGGCCCCAACCACGGTTTTCTTCACCCGGTTTGGCGCATATTCCGTCACCCGCAATCCCTGCTTGGCCGGCGCCAGCAGAACGGCGCCCCGGGCCAGACCGAGCTTCAGGGTCGATTCCGGGTTCTTGTTCACGAAAGTCTCCTCGACCGCTGCCTCACCGGGGCTGTAGCGGCCGAGAATTTCCAGAACACCGTCATGCAATTCAAGAAGGCGTTCCGCGATGGAGCGGGATGATGTGGACTTCAAGGTCCCATTGGCAACGTGGCGCAGCCGGTGGCCGTCCACATCGATCACACCCCAGCCGGTAAAGCGGAGCCCCGGGTCGAGACCGAGAAGCCTCATCGTGATTGCATCTCCCCAATGGGCTTTTGGCAGACGCCTGACATTGGGGTCAGGCGGCCGCCGTCAGTTTCCGCATGACCTCGTCCGGGATCTCGAAATTCGCCGAGACCGACTGGACGTCATCAAGATCCTCGAGAGCCGCCAGCAGCTTCATGATGGTTTCGGCATGGCTCTCGTCCACCGGCACGGTATTTTGCGGTTTCCAGGAAAACTCGGCCTCTTCCGGCGCGCCGAACTGCTCGGAAAGCGCTTCGCGAACCGCGCTCAGATCATCCGGTGCGCAGGTGATGACATGCCCGTCCTCGGAGGATTCGACATTCTCCGCGCCCGCTTCCAGAGCGGCCTCGAACATGGCATCGGCTTCCGCCTTGTCTGCCGGATAGGAAATCTGGCCGACCCGGTCGAACATGAAGCTGACGGAGTTGGTCTCTCCGAGAGTCCCGCCATACTTGGAGAATGTGGAGCGAACCTCAGAAGCGGTCCGGTTGCGGTTGTCGGTCAGCGCCTCGACGATCATGGCGACACCGCCGGAGGCATAGCCCTCGTACCGGATGTCCTCGAAATTGTCGTCCGCACCGCCGCCTTCGGCCTTCTTCAGTACCCGGTCGATATTGTCCTTCGGCATGTTGGCCTCGCGGGCCGCCTGAATAGCCGAACGCAGTCGCGGGTTAGCGCTCACATCGGTACTCGCCTTCGCCGCGACCGCGATCTCCCGGATCAGCCGCGTGAAAAGCTTGGCGCGCTTTTTATCCTGCGCGCCCTTGCGGTACATGATGTTCTTAAATTGGGAATGCCCTGCCATTTCCTACAGTCCTCATGGGGTCCAGGCTCATTCGAAATGCCTGCCCGAACGCAACACCGCGTCCCGACAGGCCCGGAGGCCGGATCAATCGGCGAATCGGGCGACGAGTCAAGAGCGGCAGGCAAATTTATTTGCCGCCGCACCGCAGGTTTCTGCCGATCACGCCCGATATCAGCCTAGTTAACACCAGCTAATTCTATACCAGATATTGTATGAACACGCATCAGCCGAGGCGGATTTCCACTCCCCGGAGACGAAAACATCTCATACGGTGTTACGCATTTCATAGTGACACCATGAATTGAGAGGTTGAAAATCCGACTATAGCCTTACCCATCGGAAGTCGATTAAACTCCGCCGAGTGGTATGAAATTATAAAGATTCTACGGATTTCAGAATCCTGAAACCGGGGAAGCTGTGGTGAATGTCTCAAAGCCCGACCAACGAAGCGCGGTTCCAGCGCCTTTCGGTGATGATTGTCGAAGACAGCCAGCCCATGCGGGAAGTCTTGCGGGCGATGTTGCAGTCGGTCGGTGTGAAAAACATCATCGATGCGCGCGACGGCCAGCACGCTATCCGCAAGCTAAGCGAATATCAGGTTGATCTGATCATCACCGACTGGGTGATGGAAGAGATGGACGGCATAGAATTGACCCGCTGGATCCGGAACGATCCCGCAAGTCCGGATGAATTCCTGCCCATCATCATGGTCAGCGGCCATACGGAAGCGAACCGGATCGAGATGGCCCGCGATGCGGGTGTCACCGAATTCATGGCCAAGCCTCTCACCGGCGTCGGCCTGATCCAGCGCCTCGTGGCCGTGATCGAATATCCCCGCCCTTTCGTGCGCACCGACAATTATTTCGGACCGGACCGCCGCCGGAAGGTCGAATCCTTCGACGGCGAGGAACGCCGGGCTGCCGAACTGCGCGACAGGGATGCGCGCAGCGCCTGAGCCAATATCAACAGACCGGAAAATCCGGCTTACGAGAGGATCGAAATGGCCCAACCCCCGAAAGGCACTTACGAGGTCATTCATCAGCCCAACAAGCTGAAGGATCTGGTTGGCGGCCCCGCGCGCATGGACGAGCGATTGATCGCAAAGGCCGAAGCCGCGCTGGCGGAAGCCTCCGCCAAGATCGATCTCTCGGAAACAGCCAAGGAGAGCATCATCAAACTGGATGATGCCGTCGAACGGCTGAAGACGGAAGGCGCCGACCCGGCCGGGCCCGAACGCACGATCTATACGGTGATGCACGATCTCCGCTCCCAGGGTTCCAGCTTCGGCTACCCCATGGTCGAGAAGATCGCGACCTCGATGAACCGCTATCTGGAACTGGGCGAGCCCGGGCAGCGCGGGCACAACGACGCGGATGCCATCAAGGCCCATGTGGACGCCCTGAAAGCCGTTGTCGCGACGAAAATGAAAGGCGAGGCCGGCGCTATCGGCCAGCAGATCGTCGCCGGGCTTTACAAGATTTCCCGTACCAAGACCAAATAGGCCCGCTCCTTACTGAAGACAGGGCCTATTCCAGGCAGAGCTTTTCCATCTCGGCGCGCATCTGCGCGGGGATCGGCACCGGTGTCTGCGATGCCCGGTCGACATAGACATGCACGAAATGACCGAGCGCGGCGATCTCCTCGTCGCCTTCGCGGAACAACGCGGTTGCATAGGTGACGCTCGACCGGCCAAGCCGCTCCACCCGGATGCCCGCATCGATCCTGTCCGGGAACACCAGTGACTTCCTGAACTGGCAACGGGTCTCCACCACCAGCCCGACAATCGGACTGTTGTGGATATCCAGGCCGGCTTCCCGGATCAGATGCGTGTTCACGGCGGTATCGAAGTAGGAATAATACTGCACGTTGTTGACGTGCCCGTAGACGTCATTGTCCATCCAGCGGGTCGGGATCTCCAGCCACCAGCGGAACCGGTCGCGGGTCTCGACTACCCCCTCCCCGCTCACCGAAGCGCCCCGAAAAAGTCAGCCAGCACATCGAGCACTTCGTCGGGTTGCTCGATCATCATCATGTGACCGGCGCGCGGCAGAATAACGGCACGCGCGTCCGGCAACGCATCCACCAGCGGCCGGGCCAGCTTGGCCGGGGTCATCTTGTCGTCGGAGCCGGAAAGCACCAGCGCCGGGCAGGTGACTGCCGCCGCTGCCGTCAACGCCCCGTCATAGGTATCGCAGGCGGCAAGGTCTGTCGCCAGAACCGCATAGTCGCCCGCCTCCAGCAACCGCATGCTGGCGCCGCTGACCCAGGCACCGGGCGCCCTGTGACCACCGATCTGCGCACGCTTGCCGACGCTCCAGCCGACCATGGTCTCAAGTGCCGCATGCTTGCCCGTGCGGGCGGCATTCAGCAGATCCGGATGCACCTTCATTTCCGGCACGGAGCCAAGCAGAGCAAGCGCTTTCGCGCGGGCGCCCAGCCGGGACGCAACCTCAAGCGCGATGAGCGCGCCCATGGAATGCCCCATGACCACAACCTCTCCAGCTCCGGCCGCATCCAGTGCCGCGAGGCACCAGTCGGCGAAAGCAGAGATCGTCTCCGGCACCGTCCCGGCGCTGCGGCTGTGCCCCGGCAGATCGACAGCCAGGACGGAAAAGCCGTGATGCGCGAAGTAGCGCGCCTGCATGGACCAGACGGTGTGATCCATTCCGGCACCATGCAGCATCAGGATCGTTGTCTTGCCGCCGTCAAACGGGCGTCCGCCGGTCGCCGCGAACGCCTCATGTCCCTCTACGGTAAACTTCATCTGTCTAACCCGCCTTGCGCGTCGTTGCGGCGCGCAGCGCCTGTTTCAGGTCGCCGATCAGATCGCCCACATCCTCAAGCCCGACCGATAGCCGAACCAGATCCTCGGACAGCCCCGCCGCCTTCATCATCTCCGCATCCATCTGCTGGTGCGTCGTGCTGGCCGGATGGATAACCAGAGATTTCGCATCGCCGACATTCGCGAGGTGCGACCAGACGCCGAGCCGGTCGATAAAGATCTTCCCCGCCTCGCGTCCGCCCTTGATCCCGAAAGCGATCATCGAACCCGCTCCCTTCGGCATCATCCGCGCCGCCAGCTCCTTGTCCGGGTGGCTGTCCAACTCCGGATACAGCACCCATTCCACCGCCTCCGACGCTTCCAGAAAGGCCGCGACCTTGCGGGCGTTGGCGACATGCCGGTCCATCCGCAGCGGCAGGGTCTCTATGCCCTGCATCAGGTGAAAGGCATTGGTCGGAGACATGCAGGCGCCGAAATCGCGCAGCCCCTCGGCCCGGGCCCGCATGCAGAAGGCCTGCGGGCCGAACTCCTCGGCGAAATCGAGGCCGTGATAGCCGGCATAAGGCTCCGTCAGGGTCGGGAATTTTCCGGACGCCTCCCAGTCGAACCGGCCGCCATCGACCAGCACGCCGCCAATGGCCACGCCATGCCCGCCGAGCCATTTGGTCGCCGAATGCATGATGAGGTCGGCGCCGTGATCGAACGGCCGGCAGAGATAGGGCGTGGTGAAGGTGGCATCGATCATCAGCGGAATACCGGCCTCGTGCGCGACCTCGGCCAGCGCGGCGATATCCAGCACCTCAAGTCCCGGATTACCGATGGTCTCGGCGAAGACCAGACGGGTCTCCGGCCGGATTGCCTTGCGGAAGCCCTCGATGTCGCGCGGGTGGACCTTGGTGGTCTCGATGCCGAAGCGCGGCAGGGTATGGCTGAAAAGATTGTGGCTGCCGCCATAGAGCGCGCTGGAGGCAACGATGTGCGAGCCCGCCCCCATGAGCGTCACGATAGCGAGATGCAGGGCCGCATGACCGCTGGCCGTCGCCACCGCGCCGACACCGCCCTCAAGCGCGGCCATGCGCTCTTCCAGCACCGCGACGGTCGGATTGGAGATCCGCGAATAAATGTGCCCGGCCCGCTCCAGATTGAACAGCGAGGCCGCATGCTCGGAATCCCGGAACACGTATGACGTGGTTTGGTAGATCGGCACCGCGCGGGCGCCGGTATCGCTGTCCGGCTGCTGCCCGGCATGCAGCGCGAGCGTATCGAAACCGAAGAGATTTCCGTCTGAAGTCATGTGCTGCCCCCTCCATCCTGCGCTTGGTCAGGTTCGGCGCGATCTTTAACGGATGAAGGGTTGGACGCAAGCGTGATGGCACGCCTGAAGGATATTTTAGGGTGCCCGGCTCCGCCCCCGCAAAGCCTCCGAACCGATGGTTCAGAATCGAAGGACCGCGCCGAGGCGCGGCCCTTCATTTATTCTTTTTTTGAACTGTGAGCACCCTGTTCAACTTGCCCGGGACAGACGGTAATGCCCCCACCAGAAATGTCAAGTCGGAGTCAGCGAGGCGACAAAAATGTGACATCGAACAGTTCACATGAACCTTTTAAATACACCGGCAACCACTGACGCCAGCAGCAAAACATATGATGCGGAGACACATTAACTATCTGGGGAAATTAAATCTTCCTGGCCCCGGGGCGGAACACGAGAATCCGGGTCTCGCGGAAAAGACGGCCCGAAAAACTGATTCCCGATCACGCTCCGGGCGCGGCATCGTCCTTCCAGCGGCGGACCGTTCCGAGGTCGATGTCGAAGAGATCCAGAACCCGGCCGAGAGAGTGATCCACCATGTCCGCGATGGAGTCCGGTTTCGCATAAAATGCGGGAACCGGCGGCGCGATGATCGCCCCCATATCCGACAATGCCAGCATGTTCCGCAGGTGCCCCGAATGCAGCGGCGTTTCCCGCACCATGCAGACCAGCCGGCGGCGCTCTTTCAGGATCACGTCGGCCGCGCGGGACAGCAGAGTGTCGGTCACGCCGGTCGCGATTTCCGCCAGGCTCTTCACCGAGCACGGGGCAATGATCATGCCCATTGTCCGGAACGATCCGGAGGCGACAGCGGCGCCGATATCCTTGTTGGCATGCACCATGTCGGCCAGCTTCTCGACATCCCGGACCTTGAAGTCCGTTTCATGCGCCAGCGTGATTTCCGCCGCCCGGCTCATGATCAGGTGAGTTTCGATTTTCTGGCTGTCCGGCAAGGCCCGGAGCAATTCCAGCAGCCGGACGCCGTAGATCGTTCCTGAGGCACCGCTGATTCCGATTATCAGCTTGTTTTTTTGAGGATTTCTCATGAAAAAAATTTACCTCGGAAATCCAGCGCGTTACGCGCTTTGACGAAAAAACCGCGCAACTTGCCCGAAGTGGACTCATTGCACAAGCCCCTAAAGATACCTATTCTTTAAACTGTAACGTTTGAAGTTCACGATCAAAAAAGGAGAGCATAGGCATGGCCCAGGCACAGCGGATTGAATCGCTGAAACAACGCCACGAGACCTTGGAGCGAAACCTTGATCAGGAACGTACCAGACCCATGCCGGACAGCGCTGCTGTCGCAGAAATAAAACGCAAGAAACTTGCGATCAAAGACGAGATGGAAAATCTCAGGGCCTAGCCCCCACCAAACCGGTATCCCCATCAGAATATCGTTGCACCCGCCGAAAAACTCGGCGGGTGCTTGTTATTCCGGCCTCATGATCAGGAGCTAGGTTGCCATCCAGCCGCCATCGAGCGTCAGTGTGGTTCCGGTCATGTTGTCCGCGGCATTGCTACACAGAAACAGGGCTGCTCCGGACAATTGCTCGAATGTGGTGAACCTGCCGGACGGCTGCTGGTCGATCAGCAGATCGTAGGTCGCCTGCTCGATACTGGTGCCGTCCCTTTTTGCCCGGTCTTCGATCTGCACGTCGACCAGCGGCGTCTTCACCCAGCCGGGGCAAATGGCATTGCAGGTCACACCGGTTTGGGCATTCTCCAGCCCGGTGACCCTGGTCAGCCCGACCACACCATGCTTGGCCGCGACATAGGCGGATTTGCGGACCGAACCGCCCAACCCAGCGTTTGACGCGATATTCACGATGCGGCCCCAGCCGCGCCGCTTCATCCCCGGCAAAACCGCGCGCGTCGCGTGGAACGGCGCCGAGAGATTTATTGCGATCAGCGCATCCCAGCGCTCCACCGGGAAGGCTTCGATCACTTCGGTATATTGGATACCGGCATTGTTCACGAGAATATCGACGGCGCCGAAATGGCCCTCGGCCGTCTGGACCAGATCTTCGATCTCGTCCGGAATGCTCATGTCTGCGCCGTGAAAGATCGCCTCGACGCCATGTTTTGACGCCAGCGCCGCACGCGCGGCTTCTATCATGCCCGCATCACCCAGACCGTTAAGCACGATATTCGCGCCCTCGGCGGCGAAACCATCGGCCAACGCCGCACCGATCCCGCTGGTCGAGCCGGTTACAAGAACTGTCTTGCCTTTCACGGGAGCCCTTTCCATGAAGCAGAGTGGTATTCCGCGAATATGAAGGGCGCTATTGCGCGGTCCAGCCGCCGTCGAGGGTGACGGTCGTGCCCGTCATGTTGCTGGCGGCATCGCCGCACAGGAACACAGCGACACCCGCGAGCTGCTCGACCGTCGTGAATTGTCCGGACGGCTGTTTTTCCAGCAGCAAAGCCTGGGTCTCCTGCTCGACAGAAGTGCCGTTGGTCTCCGCCCGCGCCTCGATCTGGGCCATGACCAGCGGCGTCTTCACCCAACCGGGGCAGATCGCGTTACAGGTCACGCCGCTCTGGGCGTTTTCCAGGGCGGCAACCTTGGTCAGGCCGACAATGCCGTGCTTTGCCGCCACGTAAGCGGACTTGTTCACCGAGGCGACAAGACCATGCGCCGAGGCAATATTGATGATGCGGCCCCAGCCGCGCGCCTTCATGCCCGGCAGGACAGCGCGCATGCCGTGGAAGGCGGCGGAAAGATTGATGGCGATCACGGCATTCCACTTGTCCACCGGGAAGGCCTCGATGGGAGCGGTATGCTGGATGCCCGCATTGTTCACGAGAATGTCGACGGAGCCGAATGCGCCTTCGGCCGTCCGGATCAGATCCTCGATCTCCTCCGGCTTGGTCATGTCGGCACCGTGATAGATCACCTGGACGCCATACTCCGCTTCCAGTGCCGCACGGCCTTTCTCGATCCCGGCTGCATCACCAAGCCCATTGATGACGATATTCGCGCCTTCGGCTGCGAATGCCGCCGCCATGGCCGCGCCGATACCGCTGGTCGACCCCGTAACGACTGCCGTTCTGCCCTTCATGACCCTGTCCCCGTATCCGTCCGTTTTTGCTGCCTCGTGCGATACAACCATTAATGCTGCGCCGCAAGGTCGGGCAGGCCGATGCCTAGCGCTTGAAAAGCGACTCAGCGGCCGAGGAAATTGACTGCTTTTCCCTGATCGCCGCTTCCACGCGCTGAATTTCCGTCTTCATGTTCTCGATATAGAGTTCAAGGTCCTCGATGTTCCAGGTCGAAAGATCGACCGGTTTGCGGGTGACGTTCTTCGGTTCCAGATCTTCGAATGCCATCTTCCCCTCTCCCGTTATCCGGTTTCCCTACAATCCATCTTCAAGCATCATAGATTCAACGAAGACTATGATTGGATCGTTCCGTATCTTGCTCTATATAACCATCATTCATAACAATTCAGACAACCAAGAAAGAACGGATCCGTCATCCTCATGGCATACGGATAACGTGCTTCAAAGGAGATATCATGGCGAATCCGCTGATGCCGAAAGCGACGGCCGTCTGGCTGATCGACAATACGGCGTTGTCGTTTGAACAGATCGCCGATTTCTGCGGCTTGCATCCCCTCGAAGTTCAGGCCATCGCCGACGGCGAGGTCAGCTCCGGTATTCAGGGCATCGATCCGCTGCAGAACGGACAACTGGCACGGGGCGAGATCGAGAAAGCCCAGGCAGACTCGTCTTACCGGATGAAAATCCTGGTGAGCACGCTGCCGCAGCCGAAAGCCCGCTCCAAGGGACCGAAATACGTCCCGGTTTCCAAGCGCGGCGACAAGCCGGACGCAATCGCCTGGCTGGTCAAGCACCATCCGGAGCTGAAGGATGCCCAGGTCGCGAAACTGGTTGGCACGACCAAGGACACGATCGACAAGGTCCGTGACCGCACGCACTGGAACTCCCAGAACATCACGGCCCGCCATCCGGTCCTTCTCGGTCTCTGCTCGCAGATCGACCTTGATCAGGCCGTGACCAAGGCAGGCGGCACCGTCGCTCCGCCTGAAACCCAGCTCGAATCGATTTCCGAAGTGCCCTGACATTTCGGAGAGACAGGAAAACGGCCGGTCGTTTGACCGGCCGTTTTTCGTTAGACGGCACTTATCGTCCTATTCCAGGGCTCCGTCGCTGAACGCCGCCATATGAAAAGCAAGCTGTGGCGCGCCGTAGATATAGTCGCGGCCAACGGGACAGGCCCGGCGGGCCAGGCACGAGCCTTCAAGGCATGCTTCCCCCTCGCCGGATGCGAGATGGGACCGGCACGCCCGCACGTCATAGCCGCGTTCCGAGAATGCGGAAACCGGACATGTCGCGAGGCAGGGCCGGTCGGGGCAGTCTTCGCAGGGGCTGCGCGTCGTGGCGTCAGCCGAAACCGGCAGATCCAGAGCCGCCTCGAACAACAACGCTCCCCTGTATCCATGCCAGAGACCGTACACGGGGTGGATCAGGATACCGATCGGCGACGGGAAAACCGGCTCGGCCCGCATCGCCCATTGCTGGAACGGCCGATAGGGCGGCCCGTCGGACGGCAGCACCGCCCTCCCCCCGAACAATCCGGCCACGGCGCCCAGCACCTCTGCGCTCCAGCGATCCAGCGGGTCTGTGCCGGCTGGCCGGTTTGCGGAAAATTGCCCCCACATCCCCGGCCCGGCATTTCCGGCCAGAAGAACCGTTCCGACTGATTCGCCCCCGGCAAGCGCCATTTCCCGCGCATCCGGATGAAATCCACCACGCAGCAGCAATCCATGACGCGCGAGAGCCGCCGCGATCCTGTCGCAGATAGTCATCGGACCCTTCCCCGGTCACTCCAAGCCATGATCAAAATCGCCTATTCCCGACCCAGTGTCCCGTTGCCGACATAGCTGCCGCCAGAGCCACCCGAAAACATCCGGCAACGCCTTATTTTCATTGCTCCCGGGCACCGACTTGGTTTTATCCTTTTCCCGACAAAATTACGGGACTGGAAAAAAACCAAAACCCGTTCGGTGGAGAGTATGGCCAAATATGTTCGACGACCCAAATGACGTCCCGCTCACCATCGATTTCTTTCTGACGCCGAACTTTTCGCTGCTTCCCTTTACCGCTGCCGTAGAGCCCCTGCGCTCGGCCAACCGCATGGCCGGAAAGACGCTGTATCACTGGCGCGTGCTGAGCGAGGACGGCAATCCCGTACAGGCCAGCAACGGCGTCGAGGTGAATACGGTCGGAACCCTCTATGACCTGACCAATTCGGACGCCGTCATCGTCGCCGCCGGGATCGATGCCCAGCACTACAAGAATGACCGTGTGTTCGGCGCCCTGCGCCGGCTGTCCCGCCAGGGGGCGGCCATCGGCTCGGTCTGCACCGGCGCCCATGTCCTGGCCCGGGCCGGGTTGCTGGAAGACCGGCGCTGCACCATCCATTGGGAAAATCTCGGCGGCTTCACCGAAGAGTTTCCCGAAATCGACGTGACCTCGGACCTGTTCGAAATCGACCGGGACCGTTTCACCTGCTCCGGTGGCACCGCCGCCCTCGACATGATGCTGCACCTGATCGCCAGACAGCACGGCTTCAAGCTGGCGAACGAGGTCTCGGAACAATTCATACATGACCGGATCCGCGAGCCGCACGACCATCAGCGCATGGAACTTCGTGCCCGCCTCGGTGTCAGCCATCCGAAGCTGATCAACGTGATCGCCGAGATGGAAGCCAATCTGGAAGAACCGCTGAGCCAGACCACCCTTGCGGACAAGGCCGGGCTCTCGACCCGGCAGCTGGAGCGATTGTTCCGGAAATATCTTTCCAGCACGCCAACCCGCTACTACCTCAATCTCCGCCTGCAGCGGGCTCGCCAGCTGCTGGCCCAGACCAGCATGTCCATCTTGTCGGTGGCGCTGGCCTGCGGCTTCGTCTCCGCCAGCCATTTCTCGAAATGCTACCGGGAATGTTTCGGCCGGACTCCGCGCGCCGAACGGGCGGTGCGGCACGACGCACCGACACTGGTCATGCAAAAGCTCGCGGGTTAAATCCCACGCGTTACCCTGCCTAATTGCATCGCAACAAAATCTCGTTTGACCTCAAAGGTCTCCGGACGCACATCTAGCCGGCATATAACGGGATCCATGATGACGACCTTTACTTCGACCGGCATGCGCAAGGGCGCATTTATGATCTGGCCCATCGCCGTCAGCGGTTTCTTCTTTGCCGTCGCGGTCGGTGTGATCGGACGCAATGTGGGAATGAGCTGGCTGGAAGCCGTCACCATGAGCGGCTTCGTGTTCGCCGGTGCCTCCCAGGTTGCGATCGTCAATCTCTGGCAGGATCCGCTGCCGCTGTTGATCATCGCCATCACGACACTCGGCATCAATTCCCGCATGCTGCTGATGGGCGCCTCGATCCGGGAATGGTTCGAGCCGCTGCCCCGGCACCTCACCTGGATCAGCCTGTTTTTCCTGACCGACGCGAACTGGGCCGTCGCCATTTCGGAGCGCCGGAAGGGCGCGACGGATGCCGGAATTCTGCTCGGCTCCGGTATCGCACTCTGGTTCAGCTGGGTGTTCGGCACCGGGCTCGGCCATGCCCTCGGCGCCGCGCTGGACCCGAAGGCCCTCGCCTTCGACGTGCTGCTGCCGGCCTTCTTCGTCATCATGATCAAACCGATCTGGACCGGCAGGAAACAGATCCTGCCCTGGGCCGTGGCCGCTGCCGGCGCAATTCTGGCGAACGAGTACGTCCCGGGCGAAGCCCATGTGGTGATCGGCGGCATTGCCGGATCTCTTGTCGGAGGGCTGCTTCGTGAACGCTGAGTTGCTCGCCCCCTATCTTGCGTTCGACTGGACCGCGATGGTCGCCATCCTGCTGATGGGGCTGGTGACCTATTTCACCCGGATCGGCGGCTTCCTGATGATGCGCTGGGTGCCGGAAGGCGGCTTCGTGTCCCGCTGGCTCGCGGCCATACCGGGAGCTGTCCTGGTGGCGATCCTGGCGCCGACGATCTGGCATACAGGCTGGCTGGAACGCGCGGCCCTGCTCATTGTCGCCGCCCTCTCCCTGATCGGTGCCAATCCACTTGTCGCCGTGGCTGTCGGCACCGCCACCGTTGCCGCGGGCCGGGCATTCCTCTTCTAGCTATACCGGAGATTGCCAGTCAGGGCCCGGATCGGGCAGAGTCCTGCCTGACACAGGATGGGCAAACGCATGCAGACCGAAGAAGCAGAGCTCCTGGCTCTGGCAGAAGATACCTCTGCTGACGGCACTGACCGCACAGCCGTCCTGATCGATCTGTCATCGATTCCCCATATCAGCGATCCGATTTTCTTCCGGACGCTGATCGCCCGCATCGATGTCGTACCGGCAAACGGCACGTCCCGGATGTACCGGCTTTCCCACCATATTGTCGCAATCGTCGCGCCGGACGATCAGATCCACCTGGCCATACGTGCCGTGGAGAAACTGGACGCCTTCCTGAAACGCAGCGGACGGGGCGCGGCACGGCACCAGGAACTCCGGCTCGCAACGGAATCGGCAAAGATCGCGAAGATCTGCCGCAAACTGATGACCGACGCAGGCCCCCGGCCGGATCGCGGGAAGGACCAGGGCGAGCTGGCGAGTTTCATGCGGCTTTTCGAATCCCTGCGGAACGCGGATATCGCCAATCTGGTACGGGAACAGACGATCTGGGATCTCTCGCAACTGAATGAGCCAAAGGCACAGGCCAGCGCACTGACCGTCTCGATCGACGCGCTGGACGATATGTTCGGGCAGGACATCCGGGCCAACCCGTGGCTTTTCGAAAAGGTCATCGAGGTTATCGATATCCGCATGCTCGATCATCTTGTGGATGACCGCCTGAAAGCCGGCAAGACCTACGCCGTGAACGTCAACAGCACCGTGGTGATCGAGGGCGAGCTGGACGACTCCTTCGCGGCCATTCCAATGACCACCCGCAAACGCATCCTGCTTGAAGTTCCCTATGTCGAGGCGCTGCACGAGCGGGCTGACTTCGACCGCATGGTCACTGTTCTGGAACATGAAAAATTCCCCGTCGCCCTGGACGGCATCCGCTGGTCCTCCCTGCCGAAACTCGAAGTGCCGCCGGACCGCTTCGCCTATCTGAAGATCATGTGGGACCGGCATCTGACGCCCACGAACGAAGCCGATTGGGCAGCCTTTTCCGCATCCGTGGCCAAGCTCGGCCCGGAGCGCTTCATTCTCTTCAATTGTGTGGACGAAGCGGCGATCCCGGATCTGATTACACTCGGGCTTACCCTGTTTCAGGGCCGGGGCGTCGAAAACTTCATGCGGCAGGAGCGGGTCGTGACGCTGCATGCCGGCACGCGCGCGGAACAGCCGGAGCGCCTTGCGGACGAGACCAGCCGCACCGGCCGCCAGAAAGGAATTCTCGGCAAGGTTCTTGGCGGATAACATTCCTCTGTCCGCCGCGTTTCAGCTGCGGCAATCTGGAACTTGATTTGCGCGCCACGGCCATCGACCATACGTTCAGGGAAACATTATAAAAAACGATATCAGGGAGGCTCGAAATATGGGCCAGTTTGACGACGTCTATCGGCACTCTCTCGACGACCCGGAAGCATTCTGGGGCGCGGCGGCCGAAGACATTTTCTGGTTCAAGCGCTGGGACAGGGTGCTCGACGACAGCAAGCCGCCCTTCTACCGCTGGTATCCCGGCGGTGTGACCAACACCTGCTACAACGCCCTCGACCGTCACGTCGCCGAAGGGCGCGGCGATCAGGCCGCCCTGATCTATGACAGCCCGGTCACGGACACCAAGCAGACCTTCACCTACAGCGAGCTGACCGACAAGGTCGCCGCCTTTGCCGGCGCGCTCGCCAAACACGGCCTCGGCTATGGCGACCGGGTGATCATCTATATGCCGATGATCCCCGAAGCCGTGATCGCCATGCTGGCCGCCACCCGGATCGGTGCCGTGCATTCCGTGGTCTTCGGAGGTTTCGCCTCAAGCGAGCTGGCAAAGCGGATCGACGATTGCAAGCCGAAGTTGATCGTCAGCGCCTCCTGCGGCATCGAGCCGGGCCGCACCGTCGCCTACATGCCGCTGCTCGACGGCGCCATTGAGATGGCGACCCACAAGCCGGATCATTGCATCGTCCATCAGCGCCCAATGGCGGAAGCCAAACTGACGCCAGGCCGGGACATCGAGTGGAACGCGGCCCATGAGGGCGCCGCGCCGGCCCCTTGCGCCGAAGTGCTCGCCACCGACCCCGCCTATATCCTCTACACCTCCGGCACCACAGGCGTCCCCAAAGGCGTGGTGCGCGCCACCGGCGGCCATATCGTCGCCCTTAAATGGTCCATGCAGAACGTCTACGGCGTCGACCCGGGCGAAGTGTTCTGGGCCGCGTCGGATGTCGGCTGGGTGGTCGGCCATTCCTATATCGTCTATGCGCCGCTGTTCCACGGCTGCACCACCATGCTGTACGAGGGCAAACCGGTCGGCACGCCGGATGCCGGTGCCTTCTGGCGGGTGATCTCCGAGCACAAGGTCTCCGCCATGTTCACCGCGCCGACCGCGATCCGGGCGATCAAGAAGGAAGATCCCGACGGCAAGCTGCTCGCACAGTACGACCTGAGCCACTACAAGACCCAGTTCCTGGCTGGCGAACGGTGCGATCCGGACACGCTGCACTGGTGCGAGGAGAAACTGAAGGTTCCCGTGGTGGATCACTGGTGGCAGACCGAAACCGGCTGGCCGATTGCCTCCAATTGCATTGGCATCGAGAAACTTCCGGTAAAACCCGGCTCCCCGACCCGGGCGGTGCCCGGCTGGGATGTGCAGATCCTCGACGAAGCGAACAAGGAGATGAAGCGCGGAGAGATCGGCGCCATTTCCATCAAGCTCCCCATGCCCCCCGGCTCCCTGCCCACGCTCTGGCAGAATGACGACCGTTTCATTGAAAGCTACCTCGCGGACTATCCCGGTTATTACAAGACCGGGGACGCGGGCTACATGGACGAGGACGGCTATATCTATGTGATGAGCCGGACGGACGACATCATCAATGTCGCCGGACACAGGCTCTCCACCGGCGGCATGGAAGAAGTTCTGGCAAACCATCCGGCCGTCGCCGAATGCGCCGTCATCGGCGTCGCCGATCCGCTCAAGGGTCAGGTGCCACTGGGTTTCGTCGTGCTGAAGGACGGCGTGAACACACCGGCAGAGCAGATCCTGAAGGAGCTGGTGCAGATGGTCCGCGACCGGATCGGCCCGGTCGCCGCCTTCAAACAGGCCACCATCGTCCACCGCCTGCCGAAAACCCGCTCCGGCAAGATCCTGCGCGGTACCATGCAGAAGATCGCCGACGGCGAAACCTGCCCGGTACCCGCCACCATCGACGATCCGGCGATCCTGCCGGAAATCAGGAAAGCTCTGGAAGGGATCGGCTACGCGAAGTAGCTGAACAGCCGCCAGCACGCACATCCAAGGGAACAGAAAACCGTTTCACAGCTTGCTTGGCTCGTGAAACGGCCCTCGCCGAGTCACGACAAGGCACCTTAAAATAACTTTTAGAACAAAAAACTACTTATAGGCGATAATTATTCACTTATAAATTTATTATATCGAATAAATCAACCATTTCGGAAATCAACTTAATGGTGTAAAAATATACTCATCAATTAGCATAACATGTTATGCTGATTCTTTGTAAAAATCCATATAGGGAGCTCACATGTTTCAGGTCCGAAAACACAAGAAACTCGCCCAACTTGCAGCCTGTCTGGGCATTGGAGCCTCGCTGCTCCCGCCCGCCACCGAAGCGGAGGCATCCTGCGGCCCCGAAGACACTGTCTATCTCGGCTCCGTCTGCACCACGGCGATAAACTTCTGCCCAAGAGGCTATACGGAAATGGCCGGGCAGCTACTGGCTATCACAGATTTTAGCGCCCTATTTTCACTTTTGGGATGCACGTGGGGCGGGGACTGCCGTGCGAGCTTCGCCCTCCCCGACATGCGCGGACGATCTCCCATCGGGACGGGAACAGGCCCCGGACTGACCAAGATAGAACTTGGCCAATGGCGCGGAGCGGAAACTCACACGCTTAAGACAGCGGAGCTTGCCCAACATAATCACGTGGCTACTTTCACGCCCACCCCCGGGCCGGGAGTCACAGGTAAACTTGAGGCCTACACTTCCAGAGCCAACAGTGACGCACCGGTGACCGGGGACTTTATTTCAGGCGGCGGTGGGGCCGTGACATTCGGCACAGGGGGCCTAGGAGCACAATTGGTTGAGCTTGGCGGCCTGACTGTCTCAGGAGGCGAAAATTCCGGCGGCACTGTGACCGTCAGCAATACCGGCGATGCCAGGCCGTTCAGTATCCAGGACCCGGTGATGGCCCTGACCTATTGCATTGCGACAGAAGGGCTTTATCCACCGCGCAGCTGAAATGATCGCAATGACACCGCCCCGCACCAACGCGGGGTGGTGGCTCCGCCTTATATCGCCCCCTGGAAACACCTTTGCCGCGCCCCCTTCAAGCATCGAATCACCCGCCACACAGATCAATCGAGCCTCTCTGATCGACAAAACAGCACAATGTTCGCCCTTAACGGGCAGAATAACAGGTTATGAGGGAGAAAAATTTCACCTTAAACACTTCAAGCCTAAACCGGAAAAACCTCACCCACTAAAAGCCTTTAAATTTTTAACTTACAAAACACAAACCCTCTATTGACGCTAAAAATATTGATAATTCATGTAATTGACAGAAACAGAAGGCCCGAAATATAAATCCTAGATTAGATATTTAATTTCTAAAGCTTACCCTGAGTAAGCTATGGATTAACGTCGATGCACAATAGAAACACGATCCTGTTCGTCGATCGGGCGATAGACAGCGCCGAGACTCTGATATCCGGCCTGCAACCAAAAGATACAGTGTGTTTTCTTTCCAGGTCCGGCGGCCCGCTCACGGAAATTGCATCCGCTCTCACGGGCAGACGCAATGTGGACCGGCTCGTTATCCTGGCGCACGGTTCACCCGGCACGATTGAGTTCTCTGGTAATCGGGTCGACTGCGATTCATTACGTAATAACGAAACAGCCCTCGCGAACATCAAGGCCGCCCTGGCACCAGACGCCGAGCTTGTTCTCGCCTCGTGCTCGACCGGCGCAGGCGCCGCAGGCACACGCTTTGTCGACGCACTGGGGAGCACACTTGACGTCACAGTTTTGGCCGCGACAGAAGATTTGGGCGGTGATGCAGGATGGGACGCCCTGCCCGCGGCAGAATATCTGTTCGACCGTGACGCTCGAGAAAGCTATCCGCACAGGCTTGCGGTCTTCAATTTCGAATCAGGGTCAGGCGCGGCTGACGGCGGCGCGACCGTTACACAAACGGTCAGCGGAATAACCGCCACGGTATCGACCTCCGATGCGGGCGGTGTGGACTTGTCCGCCGGGTTGGATGGAACGCTGGCCACATTCGGAAGCGGCACTACAGAAGTAGGAACCACGACCCTGAAAGTGACTTTCAGCGGTACGGTCAACATCAGCTCAATCGATATCGTCAACTTCGCCAATGGTTCTACCGGTACTTACAATCTCAACGTCGACACGGGTACCGACCTTCAGATCGACAACACAGGCAACAGTGCGTTCACGGGCAATCTCAAAACCCTGACGTCTGCAAGCACTCCAAATATTTCGACTTGGACATCGGTGAACTCGATTGAGATTACCTATACTCCGGCAGCGTCGGAGAGCTATCAGCCCGGCTTCGACAACATCGTCTTCACCTCTGCAGCTCCAGCGAACAATCTTCCCGCCCTCGGCGGCACCCCAGACAACGAAGCCATCGACGAGGCATCGACGAACCAGGCCATCGACCTGTCCGCCTACAACATCTCCGACGGTGACGGCGACACCATCACTCTGACCCTCAACGTCACTACAGGAACGATCGCGACGACGGATGGCAACGGCACGACCGGTGGCGTGACGATCCAAAACTCCGGCACCCAGACGATGACCCTTGAGGGTACCGCCGCCAATCTTAACACCTATCTGGACGACAGCTCCAAGGTTGTCTTCACGCCGGTTTCCTCCAGCATATCGGCAGTCACACTGACGGTCACGCCGAACGACGGAACAGGTGACGGCTCTAACGATACCGTGACCATCACCATCAATGACATTACGGCGGCGAGCACGAGCGCGGCCGGCTTCAACACCACGAACGGCACCAATCTTACCCCCGGCATCACCTTCGGTACCGGCGGCGAAACGCTGACCATCGCCGATGCCAGCCATATCACCAGCACATCCGTGGCAAATGGCGGCGGCGGCACGGACACCCTTGTGCTTTCCAATGGCGGCGATCTGTCGACCACCGGCTTCACGCTTACGGGCTTTGAGAATCTGACTCTCAACAGCGGCGTCAACGCCACCATGACGGTAACGCAGCATGAAGCGTTTACGACAGTCACCGGCACCGGCACGAACACTGTCACCCTGAATGGTACAGGCAGCACTACCGCCGAAACCCAGATCGAAAACTATACCCTCGCCAACGGTGGCATCACGATCACGCTGAGCGGGGCTGCGCAGAACGTCACCGGAAGCAGCGGCGCCGATACGATCAATGTCAATGGCCTGACAGTGACCGGCACCCTGAACGGCAATGGCGATACGGACACACTGCAGCTAGGCAACAATGCCAATATTTCCGGAGCCGCCGTCTCCAACGTCGAGAACCTGTCCGTGAATTCCGGTGCTTCCGTCACCATGACCGAGGCCCAGCACGACGGCTTCAGCGCCATAGACGGCACCGACACCAACCTGATCGCCCTGTCTTCCGCCAATGGTGACGGCGCCGTCACCGGCGATGCCGATATCGAGAACTATAATCTTGATGCCGCTATCACCTTCACTCTCGGTGCCGCCGGGCAAAATGTCACCGGCAATGCCGGCGCTAGCCAGACGGTCCAGTCCTCGGCCTCAATCGATACCCTGACCGGGACCCTGAACGGTGGGTCCGGCGGCAGCGATACGCTGGTGCTGGATGACGGCGACAATATTTCCGGCGCCACCGTCAGCAATTTCGAGAATCTGACTCTTTCCGGCGGCGCGTCGGTAACGATGACCGAAGATCAGCACGACGCGTTCTCCTCGGTCACCGCGCCGGGAGCCGATGTCATTACAATTTCGGCGGCCACCAACGGTTTTCAGACGCAGACGGCGGTCGAAAAATACATCCTCGGAGTGGCCAACGCGACCACCATTGCCGGCGGTACCCAGGATGTCACGGGCTCGGGCGGCAACGACACGATCACTTTCCAGGGGTTGACCTACACCGGCACGCTTTCGAGCGGCGCCGGTACCGATGTGATCCAGATGACGACCGGAACGGACATCTCCGGCGCCACCATCTCCGGGTTCGAGAACCTGACCCTGGCTGGTAACGCGTCGGTGACGATGACCCTGTCTCAGCTCAACGGCTTCTCTGGAACAATCACCGCCGGAGGCAGCGAGACGGTGACTCTCTCGGGCGATGGCAACTTCTCGACAGTCGCCAACCTCGAGATCTATAATTTAGGCGACGATAGCACCAATGCCCGCACGATCACGGTTACCAATGCCGGGCACAGCGTCAGTGCGACCTCCGGCACCGATGCGGTTACCTTTGATGCCGGGGGGCTGACCCTGACAGGAACACTGACCGGCGAAGGCTCGGTCAACGATATCCTGTCGCTCGGCAACGGTGCAAACATCTCGGGCGCGACGATTTCCGGCATCGAGGACCTGACGCTGGGGTCCGGCGCCTCAGCCACGATGACCACGGCTCAACTGAACGGTTTCACCGGAACGATCAGCGCCGACGGCACCAATACGATCACCCTGACCAGCACGGGAACCCTCAGCAACAGCAATCTCGGAGCCGTTGAAACCATTGCCACGGCCAGCGGCGGCGCGGAGACGATCACGCTCACCGCTTCAGCCGCCTCGGGCAAAACGCTGACCGCAACGGATACCGGGGCCGACCATTTTGTCGTGACAGGCTCGGCTGGCGCGCAAGGCATTACTGGCAGTGCCGGTGGCGACACGATCGATGGGGGCGCGGGTGCCGATACGCTCGGTGGCGGTGCTGGTACGGATAGCCTTACTGGCGGGGCCGACACCGACCAGTTCACGGGTTCTGTAAGCGATCTGAACGGTGACACCATCACCGATCTGGCATCAGGTGAGACCATATTGCTGACAGGTGTCACTGGATTGACGACGGCGAATGTCCGGTTCAATGGCAGCAGCGTGCAAATTGATACCGACGCGACAGACTTTGGCTCTCCCGAGGTGACGATCACCACCAGCACCGATCTGTCCTCCTCGCTGACCATCTCGTCGGTGGCGGACTCCGGGAGCAATACGCTGATTACCCTGGGAAGCGCGAGTGTCTCGGCGACGACGAATGCTGCGGGTTTCAACACGACCAACGGCACGAACCTTACCCCGGCCTCAACCTTCGCCGGTACCGACGACACCCTGACGGTCGCCGATGCCAGCCATATCACCAGCACATCCGTGGCAAATGGCGGTGGCGGCACCGACACGATCGTGCTGGCAGACGGCAGCGATCTGACCACGACCGGTTTCACGTTTACCTCGTTCGAGACAGCGACTCTCTCCGCCAATGCCTCGGTGACGATGAGTGAAAACCAGCATGACGCTTTCGGCACGATCAATGGCAATAGCGGCACCGAGTCGATTACCCTGAATGCGGCAAACGGTGACGGTAATGTCACCGGTGATGCCGATATCGAGACCTACAATCTGAACGGAGCCTTCACGTTTACCCTCGGGGCCGCCGGGCAGAGCGTTACCGGCAATGCTGGCGCCAACCAGACAGTACAATCCTCGGCCTCGATCGATACCCTGACCGGCACCTTGAATGGCGGTACCGGTGGGTCCGATACCCTGGTGCTGGATGACGGCGACAACATCGCCGGTGCCACGGTCTCGAACTTCGAGAACCTGACTCTCGGCTCCGGTGCCTCTGTCAGCATGACAGCGGCCCAGCTTGGTGGCTTCACCGGTACGGTGACGGCGGCAGGTACGGAAACCATTACCCTTACCGCAACCGGAAACGCTTCCGGTGCCAGCCTTGCCGCGATCGAAACGATCGCCACGGCGGCCGATGCCTCGGCCCAGACCGTAACGCTTACCGCAATCCAGGCAGCCGGCAAGACGCTCACCGCCGGCGATGCGGGAAGCGATCACTTTGTCATCACCGGCTCCGCCGGGAACCAGGCAATTACCGGAAGCGCGGGTGGCGATACGATAGACGGAGGAGCCGGAAACGACTCTCTGTACGGTTTCACCGGCGCGGATTTCATTTCCGGCGGGGACGGGGCGGATCTTCTCGTTGGAAACAGCGGAGCCGATACACTTAACGGTGGGGCCGGCAACGATACTTTCAGCGGCAGTGCGTCAGACTTCAACGGAGACCTTATTTCAGGCCTTGCCGCAGGCGACGTAATCACAATCAACTCTGCTGACCTGACCGCCCTCAACGGCACCACGCTCGGCAGCACTATCAATCTTGGCGGCCCCAACACCCTCAATTTCTCCGGAGCGGCCAGCAATCTGAAGATTTCCGCATCGCTAAATGGTGGCAATACGACCCTGACCTTCGCCACGCCCGTGGTCACACCGCCGTCTTCTGGCGGGGGCAGCTCCGGTCCGGTGGTCGTCACGGACAATCCCACGGACACCTCGACCGGCGGCGCACGCACCATCACCAACAACGGGTCGACGTCCGGCAGCGCGGCCATCGTGCAGAATACCGGCAATAACGGCAATATCGTCACCGCCACCCTGCCGGCGAACACAAGCATTTCCTCGGAGGGGCCAGCCGCCGCTCAATCCAGCACCGATGCCCTGAATACGCTGATCACCGCAATCGACAACCGTGACTCGACGGCCGAGACGGACCTGATCGGCGGAGCGAGAACCTTCCTCACCAAGCTGTCCACCACCACCATGCTGGACGTGCGCACGATCATCCCGACGACGACAAACAGCTCCCTCAGTGAGCCGATCGTGATCACCGGGACCGACGGCGGCACCCAATCAGAGGCCTTCGTCATCGATCTGCGCAGCCTGCCTTCCGGCAGCACCCTGCAGCTCGACAACATCGAGTTCGCCTCCATCATGGGGAATGCGACGGTGAATGGAGGTGCAGGTCAAAATTATGTGACGGGTGACGATAACAGCCAGTTCATCTCCCTTGGCGCCGAAGACGACACGCTATATGGCGGTGGCGGGACGGACACCATCGGCTCCGGGTACGGTGAGGATATCCTCTATGGAAACCAGGGCTCGGATCTGGTCTTCGGCGGCGGCGGGATGGACACGCTCTATGGCGGCCAGGACGCGGACACTGTCAGAGGCGATAACGACAACGATTTCGTTTATGGCAACAAGGGCAATGACACGCTCTCGGGCGGCGAGAATGACGATGTGCTGTTCGGCGGCCAGAACGACGATATTGTCTACGGTAATACCGGCAATGACAGCCTCAATGGCAATCTTGGTAACGACACGCTCTTTGGTGGTCAGGGAAATGACCTGATCTCCGGCCAAGCCGGGGACGACCGGCTCGCAGGCAACAAGGGAGACGACACCCTCGTCGGCGGCGATGGAGCTGATACCTTCGTCTTCCAGTTCGGCGGAGGGAACGACAGGGTCGAGGATTTCCAGACGGGTACCGACAGTCTGGAATTCCAGAGCGGTTTGACCTATACGGCATCTGAGAATGCAGGCAATACCGTCCTGACGCTCTCGGACGGCGGCACCGTCACGCTGGTCGGCGTTTCCCCTTCGGAGCTTGGCCTCACCGCCAGAGCCGGGTGGGAATTCGTATAGCATCCGCGCCTTTCTCCAGACAGACACCGCCAGAACCGGATGGTCACGATCTTAATTGCGAATGACTCGCAATATACGTATGGTGACCGCTCGATTCTGGTGTGATCAGTAAATTTGTCCTCCGTTCAAAAAGGCACCGTGTTTGAACGGGTCAAAGGCGTCTGTAATGAAAGGCACACTCCCGGACACGGTTTTGCTCAGGGCATTTCGCGAGCATGAGGGAGTCTTGCTCCGCTTCCTGTGCAGCCGGATCGACTCTCCCGCCATTGCCGCCGATATTCTCTATGACCTGCGTCTGAAACTTGCCAACGGCATGGAGCCGGCGGGCGTCCGTGATCCGCGCGCCTATCTTTTCACCATGGCGGGCAATCTCGCGACGGATCATCAGCGCGTGGAGCGCCGGCGGCGCGAGATTCTGAAAGAGGCGCAGGCAACCAGTTGGCAGCAATCCGACGAAGTCACCCCGGAGCGGCATGCCATCGCCCGCGCCGAGCTGGCCCATATGGAGGCCGTCATCATGGCCTTCCCTCCCCGGCGCCGGCGGATTCTCTATCTCAGCCGGTTCGACGGCATGAGCCAGAAAGAGATCGCGGATGACATGGGACTGGGCATCACGACGGTCTACAAGGAGCTGAAAACAGCGATGCTGCTTCTTCTCGACGCCCGGAAACGCTTCCAGTCCGGAAATACCGGCACCGAAAACAGCACCCTCGCTCGTCATCTATCTGAGGACGGCAACACCTAGACGGATCGTCCGGGCAGCCCGCCATCCCGGACGGTCAACAATCAAGTAACCGGACCAGCAAGAGTATCGAACCCATGTCGGAAGTGATCGACGAAAAAGCGACAGACTGGCTGCTACGGCTGAATGAAGCCGATGCGACAGCACAGGATTTCGACGCTTTCAACACCTGGTGCGCGCGCGATCCAAGGCATCGTGAGGCCTATGAGAAGGTTGCCGGTCTTTGGTCCGATCTGGAAAGCTTGCAATCTGTGATCGCCGAGTCCGATGCGGGAAATGTCACCGCATTTCCTGACGGGACGGGGGCCAGAAGCCAGCCCGCTCGGGTCAGAGGCCGGGTTGCCCGCCGCGTGTGGATCGGTGCGATTGCCGCCTGCATCGCCCTTTTCCTTGTCTTCTCCACACTCGAGGCACCGCATTATTTCGCCGACCACAGCACCGCGACCGGCCAGCAATCGGTCATTCACCTCGCAGACGGCACTGTCGGGTATCTCAATACGGATACGGCCATCGATGTCTCCTTCGGACCGGCAGGCCGCCGGATCAGCCTTCTGAAGGGCGAAGCGCTCTTCGAGGTCGCAAAAGACCCCGCTCGCCCGTTCGAGGTCAGCGCCCATGGCGGGCGTGCCGTGGCGCTTGGAACCACCTATGCCGTTCGTGCGGACTTCCGCTCCGGCGCGACCGCGGTGACTGTCGCGGAGGGAATCGTTTCGGTCCGGACGGGAGACGGCAACGGCTCCCAATCCATCGTCAATGCCGGCCAGCAGGTCCGTTATTCAGCGGATGGGACGCTTACACCCGTCGCGACTATCGATGTCGCGGATGCCCTGGCCTGGAGGCGCGGCCTCATCTCATTCGACGACCTGCCCCTGGAAGACGCACTTGCCGAAGTCGACCGTTACATGCCCGGTCTGATCGTGCTGCTCGCCGGGGACGTGGCCTCCAAGGCCGTGACGGCAACGCTCTCGATAAAGAGCCTGGATGACGGCCTCGAAGCCCTGGCATCGACCCAGAACCTGTCCGTTCACAAAGTCTCTCCGTATCTGACTCTGCTGTACTGATCACCTCCGGATCACGCCCCGGTCCATGAAAATTCATTTTTTTCCAATTTTCCGGCACCGGGTCCCGGCGCCCCACTCGTCCCCTTAACGAGAGCAATGAGAATAGTTCTTATTTTCATTGCGAACGCGCAACCTGGGGGATTTTTCGTGCGTTTGAAAACAAACAGAAACCGGCGGCATATCCGCTCGGCCGCCATGACCGGCGCCATGATGGGTGCCGTTTTCGTAGGTTTTGCCGATACGGCAACCTTCGCAGCAACGGGGACCGCAGCTGACGGGCAGGTCACACTGGCGCAGGCCGCGGCCGAATATGATTTCTCGATCCGGCAGCAACCGCTGACCACGGCGCTCGATCTCTTTGCCGCGCAAACGGGTATTTCCTTTGCTTACGGGACCGAAGAGCTGGCCAGCATCACCGCACCCGGCCTGAGCGGCACCCACACCGTCGAGCAGGGCCTGAAGCTGCTGCTTGGCGGCACCGGGATCTCCTACAGATTTACCGGAGAGACGACTGTCAGCCTGACAGCAGCGGCCCGGTCGGATGCGGACGGTGCGGTGCTCGATCCGATCCGGGTGGTCGATACACCCGGCCGCGGGGTCGGCCTCGGACGGCATCCCTATGCGGCGGACGGCGCCAACTCGATCGAGATCGGCCCGGAAGACATTGAACGCCGGAACCCGGTCAATCTCCGCGATCTTTATGCCGGTGATTCAGCCGTCTCTGTCGGTGGCGGGATACCGGCGGCCCAGAAGGTCTATGTGAACGGTATCGAGGAAACGCAACTCGCCGTGACCATTGACGGCAACCGGCAGAACAACAAGGTGTTCCATCATAACGGCACCAACCTGATCGATCCCAGCCTGCTGAAATCGGTACGGGTTGATCCGGGTGTTGCTCCGGCCGATGCCGGTCCGGGCGCTCTCGGCGGCTCCATCGCCTACGAGACAGCGGATGTCGCGGATCTCCTCGAGCCCGGCCGGGACTATGGAGGCTTCGTCACGGGAAGCTACGAGACCAACGGCGACACCTTCATCAACGGGCTTTCGGCCTATGGCCAGTCCAACGGATTTGAAGCGCTCGGATACTTCAAATGGGGCACCGGCGACGATTATGAGGACGGCGCCGGGAAGACCCTTGCGGGCACCGAGACCGATCTCATGAGCTTCCTGGTCAAGGGTGGATACGAATCCTCCAGCGGACATCGTCTCGAACTCAGCGCACAGGAATATCGCGACGATGCCGTACGGCCTTATCGTGCCAATGTCGGCAGCCTGACCAATCGGCCCACGCAGACAACGCGCAATTACGAGCTCAACAGCAAAAACTATGTGCTGAATTACAGCCTGACAAACCCGACCGACCTGATTGATCCGGTCATCACGATCGGTTTCTCGGAGGCAGAGGTCAATGTGCCCGAACCCTTCGGCAGCGAAGGCCGGACGGGTGGCTGGTCCGGCAAGATCGAGAACGATTTCCGCTTCGCCGACGTCAATGTTCTCACGGCCGGCGCGGACTTCTATCACAACTGGGCCAAATACGAGGATCCGAGCACAGTCGAGCTGGAAGAAAAGGCCACGAATTACGGCCTCTATGCCCAGTTCAGGACACGGCCGGTCGATATGCTTTCGATCTCAGCCGGTGTGCGTGGCGACTACCAGGAATTCGAAGGCGTTGGCGGGGAGGAATTCAACAATTCCGGCCTGAGCGGAAACATTTCCGCCGAGGTGTTCGCCACCGATTACCTGAGCTTCAACGCGGGTTATTCGAATGTCTGGGGCGGGATCGATCTCCAGGAAACCTACATTTTCAATCCGGCCTGGAACTATGACGGCATCGAGCCCGTACGCTCGAACAGCTACACAGCCGGCCTGAAGCTGGCGCATGGCGGCTTCTTCGCCGATGCAGGCGTCTTCAGAACCGAGATCGACAAGGCCCGCGAAGCGACCTATGGCGGGGGTCCGTTCATCCCGTTCGATTTTTCCAGCGAAGGCTTCACGCTGGGAGCGGGGTATAACTGGGGTGCCGGCTTCGTCCGCGTGTCTTATATCGATGCCGATGTCGAAATCGACGGTGTCGCTGGTGATTCGGACACGCTGCAGTATTTCGGCGTTCCGCTCGGCCGGATCATCAACCTGGAAGCCACTCACTATATCGAGCAGCTCGAACTCAAGGTCGGCGGTAATGTCGAGGTGGCGCTGGAGAACGATGATTCCGTAAGCCAGGGCTACCAGCCGCTCGAAGCCTATGAAGTGGTGAACCTGTTCGCGGAATATTCGCCGGAATTCGCTGAATTCCTCACCCTGAGGCTGGAAGCGAACAATCTGCTCGACGAAGATTATGCGGACCGGACGACATACGGACAGGAATTCTCCAATGTCGCGCCGATGAGTGAGCCGGGCCGCTCATTCATGCTCTACGCAAAAGCGAAGTTCTAGACCTCTATCCGTCTGGATAACGCACCGGTTCAGCGAGAAAGCTCTTCATGAGTCTTTCTCGCTGAACCTATTTCAGAAATGGAAAATTACTGCGGGAAAGCAGGGCGGATCAGGCGTTAAGCCCTTCCGGCACTGCTGGCGTTCCCATGGCCGGCGCATCCGGGATGCGGCCTTCCTCGATCCCGTGACAGGCAACCAGCGCGCCGTCGCCTGTCGGCTTCGGATCCGGGCGCTCGCTCCGGCAGCGATCATTCGCATAAGGGCAGCGCGGGTGGAAAGCGCAGCCAGACGGCGGATTGATCGGGTTCGGAACTTCGCCCGCCACCGGCATACGGTCCCGTCCGGACATTTCCAGATCCGGGATCGTGTCCAGCAGCAGACGCGTATAGGGATGGCGCGGCTTGCTGAACAGGACATTGGACGGCGCCACCTCGGCCAGACGGCCAAGATACATCACGCCGACCCGGTCGGAGACATGGCAGACTACGGCGAGGTTGTGGCTGATGAAGAGATAGGTCAGCCCCAGTTCCTTCTGCAGATCCCGCATCAGGTTCAGGATCTGGGCCTGGACCGACACGTCCAGTGCCGAGGTCGGCTCGTCGCAGACCAGGAAGTCCGGCTCGCTCGCAAGGGCGCGGGCGATGGACAGACGCTGACGCTGACCGCCGGAGAATTCGTGCGGGAACTTTTCCCCGTCAACCGGTGACAGACCAACCTGGGTCAGCAACTGGCCAACACGCTCCAGCACCTCGTCCGGGCTGTCCGCAAGACCGAATGCGCGGATCGGCTCGGCAATGATATCCCGGACCTTCCAGCGCGGATTGAGGCTGGCGAAGGGATCCTGGAAGATCATCTGCAGGCGGCGCCGGACCGGCGCCATCTCCTTGCGGGATTTGCCTGCGATATCCATGCCTTCGAATTCGATGGACCCGCTGCTCGGCCCATGCAGGCCGACAATGAGTTTCGCCACCGTGGACTTGCCGCAGCCGGACTCGCCAACAAGGCTGAAGGTCTCACCCGGTTTGATGGCGAAATCGATACCGTCGACGGCTTTCAGGATTTGCTTCGGCTGGCCTTCGAGAACCCGGTTCAGCCATGGGGCGGAAACGTCGAAATACCGCTTCAGGCCTTTCACCTCGAGGATCGTCTCGAAGCTCTCTTCTGCCCTGGATGCTTTTTTGGCGGGCGTCGTATCAGACATCGTCGCATTAGACATGGGCCGCCTCCTTGTCATAGAGCCAGCAGGCGACTTCGGTTCCGTCCGCATCCATCGGGTTCGGCCGTTCCTTGAAACAGCGGTCGAATGCCTTCGGGCAGCGCGGGTTGAACGCACAGCCGGTCGGGATGTTGGTCAGCCGGGGCATGGAGCCTTCGATCTGACGCAGTTTCTCGTCCGTATGGCCGATCACCGGAATAGAGCCCATCAGGCCTTCGGTATAGGGATGCTTGGCCTGCTTGACGACCTGACGCACCGGTCCGATCTCGGCGATCCGCCCGGCGTACATGACGGCCACGCGATCGGCGGTTTCCGCGATCACGCCCATATCATGGGTCACCAGCATCACCGCCGTGCCGTGATCCCGGCACAGCTTCTTCAAGAGCGCGATGATCTGCGCCTGAATAGAGACGTCGAGGGCCGTGGTCGGCTCATCGGCAACCACGAGCTTCGGATTGACACAGAGCGCGAGCGCAATAACGACACGCTGGCGCATACCGCCGGAGAACTGATGCGGATACTGGTCAACCCGCTTCTCCGGCGCCGGGATACCGACTTCCGTCAGCAACTCGACGGCACGTTCCCGGGCTTTCGTCGGCGTCATGTCCGTATGGGTCATGATCGTCTCGGTAAGCTGCCGGCCGACCGTGTAGAGCGGATTGAGGCTGGTCAGGGGATCCTGGAAAATCGCGCCGATCTCCCGGCCGCGGATTTTCCGCATTTCCTCGTAACCAAGATTGTCGATCCGCCGGCCGTTCATGACGATCTCGCCGCCGGCAACACGTCCGGGAGGCTCCAGCAGGCCGATGATGGCCGCGCCGGTGAGGGATTTACCGGCGCCGGATTCCCCGACCACGCCGAGCACTTCGCCTTCGTCGATGTGGAAAGACACATCGTCGATGGCCGTCAACAAGCCCTTCCGCGTCGGAAATTCGATACGGAGGTTTTTGACTTCAAGAAGATGTTTCGACATTAGCGCAGCTTCGGGTTGAGGGCGTCACGGAGCCAATCCCCGAGGAGATTGACGGCGAGCACGAGGATCGCCAGCGTCATTCCCGGGAAAATCGAGATCCACCAGAGGCCAGAGAACAGGAAATCGTTACCGATCTGGATCAGCGTGCCGAGCGACGGCTCGGTCGGCGGCATGCCGACACCGAGGAAGGACAGGGTCGCTTCGGTCAGGATGGCGAAGGCCAGGCCGAGCGTGGCAATGACCAGCACCGGTCCCATCACGTTCGGCAGCACGTGCTTGATCATGATCAGGATCGGATGAAGACCGATAATCCGGGCCGCCTGGACATATTCCTTGTTCCGCTCCACCAGGGTAGAGCCGCGCACCGTACGGGCATATTGCACCCAGTTGGAAATGCCGATGGAAAGCACCAGCACCGGAATGATCATCGCGTCATGCTGCTCCCGGTCCAGAATGCCGCGCATGATCCCGTCGATCAGCAGGGCAATCAGGATGGTCGGGAAGGAAAGCTGGATATCGGCGATCCGCATGATGAGCGCATCGACCTTGCCGCCCATGTAACCGGCAACGAGACCGGCCGAGATGCCGATCACGGCGGACAGCACGACGCTGGCAAAACCGACCAGCAGCGAAATCCGCATGCCATAGAGGATGGTCGAATAGATATCGCGGCCAAGATTGTCCGTCCCGAGCAGGAACCGGGCATCGCCATCCTCGGTCCAGGCCGGGGGCAGTTCGGAATCCATCAGATCGATGGATGCCAGATCGGACGGGTTATGCGGTGCGATCACGCCGGCGAACACAGCCGACAGGATCAGAACCAGCGTAATCACCGCCGCCGCCACGGTCAGGGGGGAGTTCCGGAAGCTGTAGCTGAGCTCGTGATCCCAGATCCTGTAGAGCAGGCTTGGCTTCGACGCCGCGAGTTTGGGTGAGGTTGTGTCAGTCATCTCTCAGCCCTCAATGTCCGCTGCCGTGGCCTTCAACGCGCAAGCGCGGATCCACGACGTAATAAAGAATATCGACGACCAGATTCAGAACGACGAAGAGGAACGAAATCATCACCAGATAGGCGGACATGACGGGCAGGTCCACTTCCTGGATCGACTGCAGGAACAACCGTCCCATGCCGGGCCACTGGAACACACTCTCGGTGATGATCGCGAAGGCGATCAGGTTGCCGAGCAGCAGACCGGTCACCGTGATCACCGGCACCAGCGTGTTCTTCAGGGCATGGCCGAAATTAACCGCCCGGTTGGTCAGCCCCCGGGCCCGCGCGAACTTGATGTAGTCGGTGCGCAGCACTTCCAGCATCTCGGCGCGGATCAGGCGCATGATCAAGGTCAGGGTGAACAGGCCGAGGGTCAGGGCCGGCAGGATGATTGCCTTCAGCCCGCTGACCGTCAGCAGGCCCGTGGTCCATCCGCCAGGCAGCGTCACGACATCGCCGCGCCCGAAGGAGGGTAGCCAGCCAAGCACCACCGCGAAGAGATAGATGAACAGAATACCGATCAGGAAGGTCGGCACCGAAATCCCGATCAGCGACAGGGTCAGCATCGCCTTGCTGCTCCACCGGTTCCGGTAAAGCCCCGTATAGACGCCCGCGGGCAGTGCCAGCGCAAAGGCGATCACGGCGGAGACCACACTGAGTTCGATCGTTGCCGGCATCCGCTCCAGCAGCAGGTCGGTAACCGGCGACTTGTGCTGGTAGGACAGTCCGAAATCGAGCTGTGCCGCGTTTATGACGAACTTCCCGAAACGGATCACCATCGGATCGTTCAGGCCGAGACGCTCGCGCAGAGCTTCGCGCTCAGCCTGCGGCGTGTCGATCCCGACCATCTGGTTCACGGGGTCGCCGAGAAACTGGAACATGAAAAAAGCGACGAGGCCGACCACGAGCATCACAATGATGGACTGGGCCAGCCGACGAAGTATGAATGCGGCCATAAACGGTCACGCTTTCCGGCAGGTTAGCAAATCTCTCAAGGAAGTGCGGGCCAGTCTGACGACCGGCCCGCACCTTTATCGCCCGTGAATTAGTTCACTGTGACGTAGTAGAAGCGGAACTGGTTGTCAGCCCGCTGCTTCAGATCGATGTTGTCGCGCTTGCCCCAGGCGAGAGCCTGCTGGTGAAGCGGGATAAAGGCAACTTCGTCAGCGGCGATCTTGAATGCTTTCTCGATCAGCGCATCACGCTTTTCTTTATCCGTCTCGATTGCGACCTCATCAGCCAGCGCGTCGACTTCAGCATTGCTGTAGCCGGAGTAGTTGTACAGGCCACGGCCTTCCTTCGGCTTCGGGCTGCCAATGATATTGAACAGCACGTTCCAGGAATCGAAGCTGCTCGGGGTCCAGCCCAGCAGACCGAAGGAATAGTCGGAACCGCCCTTCGGAGCGATCGCCGCGAAATACTTCGCTTTCGGCTGCGCAACGAGAGTGGACTTGATGCCGACCTTGGCAAGCATGGACACGATGGCCTGACAGATCTGCTCGTCATTGACGTAGCGGTCGTTCGGGCAATCCATGCGGGTTTCGAAACCGTCCGGATAACCGGCTTCGGCCAGCAGGGCCTTTGCCTTGTCACGATCATACGGCAGACGGGTGAAGCCCTCGGAGCGGTCGAACAGCTTCGGGGAGATCATCAGAGCCGACGGATCGGACAGACCACGCATGATCTTCTTCTTGATCGCCTCGATATCGATCGCATGATACATCGCCTGGCGGACCTTGAGGTCCTTGAACGGGTTCTTGCCCTTGACGCTGGAATAGAGCAGCTCGTCGCGGAACTGGTCCATGAACAGGAAGATGGTCCGGAGTTCCGGGCCAACCAGCACGCTGGTGCCGTCATTCTTCTCAACCCGGCCGATATCCTGCACCGGAACCGGATAGACCATGTCGACTTCGCCCGAAAGCAGAGCCGCGACACGGGTCGCGTCCTGGCCGATCGGGGTCATGATGACTTCGGTCAGGTTGTGAACCGGCTTATCCCACCAGCCCTTGAACGGAACCATGACGGTCTTAACGTCGACCTGGCGTTCCGTGATCGTGAACGCGCCCGTGCCGTTCTCGTGGTGAGCGGCATAGCTCTCGACACCCTTGGACATGTTGGTCGGGGTGGCGGCGCCATTCGCCTCGGACCACTCCTTGTCCATCATGAACCAGGTATCCCATTCGTAATAGATGATGGGATTCGGCTTTTCGGTGACGAAATCGACGGTGTAGTCATCAACCTTGATGACCTCGGTAATACCGACAACGCGGCCGCGCAGGTTCGCGTCCTCATTGTTCGTCCGCTCGTAAGAGAACAGAACGTCGTCGGCATTGAAGTCGCCACCGTCGTGGAACTTCACGCCTTTACGCAGATGGAAGCGCCAGCGCGTCGGCTCGACGTTTTCCCAGCTGGTCGCAAGGGCCGGCTCGAACTGCAGATCCGGACCGCGGCGCACCAGACCTTCATAGATGTTTCCGAGGAAACCGAGAGTGAAGGTCACATTATGTGCATGCGGGTCGAGCGAAGTCGTGTCTGTCTGAAAGCCCCACTTAAAGGTCTTCGCCTCAGCGAAACCTCCGGAAGCGACAACAGCTGCCGCGACCGCAAGGGCGGTGAATGCTTTACGCATGGAAAGCTCCCCAATGATGCCTCTGTCGCGCCCGGTGCAGACCCTTCTTGATTGTCGGGATCGCGGCCAGGGCACGGCCCGGCGAAAACAATTGGCCGGGATTGATGCATAAAAGCCTCTCGTCCTGGTGGCGTCAATGACATTGATGTTCGCCAAACCCCTAGAAAAACCGCATGGAAACGTACAACGCGAAATTGCAGCGGCCGTGCTTTACCTATGCTTCAGTAAGCAGCAGCATGTGCCGGAATTCGGCATCACTATGATTTCTTTGTCGAACTGCTCATGGGCTTTTCAAGCCAAATTGGCATGCTATGCTGCATTCCAGTCCCCACGGCCTGTTCAGCGCCGTTCCCGAAGGAGAATCGTAATGACTTTTCAGCCGAATTCACCGGCGGCGCGTGACGTCGCATATGTGCTGCATCCCTACACGAACTTCGAGGCCCATGAAGAAAAGGGTCCGATGATCATTGACCGGGGTGAAGGCATCTATGTCTACGATGATTCCGGAAAGAAATATATCGAGGGCATGGCCGGCCTCTGGTCGACATCTCTGGGCTTCAATTCCGAGCGCCTGAAACAGGCTGCCATGAAGCAGTTCGACACCCTGCCCTACTATCATACCTTCGCGCACAAGGCGCATCTGCCGAGCATCGATCTGGCCGAGAAGCTGATCTCCAAGATGCCGGTGCCGATGTCCAAGGTGTTCTTCAACAATTCCGGCTCGGAAGCGAACGATACCGCGATCAAGATCGTCTGGTACTACAACAACGCTCTCGGCCGGCACCACAAGAAGAAGATCGTCGGCCGGGTGAACGGCTATCACGGCATCACCCTCGCCGCCGCCAGCCTGACCGGCCGCTCGATGAACCATCGCGGTTTCGACGCGCCGCTCGCCAACTTCATCCACACGGACGAGCCGCACCACTATTCCAAGTGCCTTCCGGGTGAGAGCGAAGAGGATTTCGCGACCCGGCTCGCCGAGAACCTCGAGAACCTGATCATCGAGGAAGGTCCGGACACGGTTGCCGCTTTCTGGGCGGAACCGGTCATGGGTGCCGGTGGCGTTATCGTCCCGCCGAAGACCTATTTCGAGAAGATCCAGAAGGTCCTCAACAAGTACGACATCCTGTTCGTTGCCGACGAAGTGATCTGCGGCTTTGGCCGGACCGGCAATTACTGGGGTTCCGAGACCTTTGACATGAAGCCGGACATTCTGGTCTGTGCGAAGGCCCTGTCCTCCAGCTACCTGCCGATCTCCGCGACCATCATCAACGACAAGGTCTACGAGCCGGTGAAGAAAGCCAGCGCCGAACTCGGTGCCTTCGGCCACGGCTACACCTATTCCGGCCATCCGGTCTGCGCCGCCGTCGCTCTCGAGACGATGAAGATCTACGACGAGGAAAACATCATCGAGAAGGTGCAGGGCGTTGCTCCGCATTTCCTGAAGGGCCTCCACTCCTTCGCCGACCACCCGCTGGTTGGCGAAACCCGTGGTGTCGGCCTGGTCGGTGCCATCCAGGTGATGCAGGACAAGGCCACGAAGAAGCCGTTCGAGGCTTCCGCCGGTGTCGGCCCGATGATCGCCAATCTGGCGACCGAGGAAGGCCTGATGCTGCGCGCCGTTGGTGACAGCATCGCCTTCTGCCCGCCGCTGATCATCACCGAGACGCAGATCGACGAAATGTTCGATTGTTTCCGGCGCGGCCTCGACCGTGCGCTCGATCATCTGCGCAAGGAAGGCCAGGCCGTCGCCTGACCTGACGCAAGACACGACAGAGAAAAGGGCCGGCG
>TARA_R110002051_G_scaffold3203_2_pt1 | contig 54699 bp, 47 predicted proteins | sample TARA_R110002051 | Tara Oceans TARA_R110002051 (sample SAMEA4397023) | marine metagenome | biome: Polar Biome; feature: [MES] marine water layer (ENVO:01000295) within the mesopelagic zone...; material: water (ENVO:00002006), including particulate matter (ENVO:01000060) such as......
GCGCGTGAAGGGGGTGGGGATAAACTGACCCATAAATCGTCATTCCAGCGAAGGCTGGAACCCAGCTCGTAGAGCGGTGGCGGACGAAAAGTTCTCGCTATATCAATCAGGTGTCGGCGCGTAAATCTGGGTCCCAGCCTTCGCTGGGATGACGATGATTTGTGGTTTGGGCGCTGGATAACTCAGCGATGGCGCACCCTACCAACCCATAAATCGAAACTTCCCCCGGAGGAGCGTAGCGAATTCCGGGGTCTGCCATCGCTCGAGAGCCTGGCTGGATTCCCCTCCGGCAGACCCCGGAACAGGTCCGGGGCAAGGGAGCTTTGTGATTTTTGGAGGGGTGCCGCCCGCTAATGCACATCCGGCTCCGGCGCCTGGCGCGCCGCGCCCGCGCGCAGAAAGGCCGAAATCGCCGGGAAATTGGTTTCGCCATAGCATTCCATCAAATGCCGGACCGGACGGGCGCTGTCGGACTGGGCGCGCAGGAAGGCGAACTCCAACTCGAGCAGGCGTTCATTGGCGGTGCCCTGCCACCAATAGGTCAGCACGGTTTCGAGCGTATTGAGATAATCAATCATCAGCCAGCGCAACTGGATGATGTGCTTGGCGGTCACACCGGTGATGAAACCATCCTTCTCGGCCAAGGAGCCGAGCGCGCCGGGATCGTAGAATTCGACACAGCCGCGCACATCATCCAGCAGCGAGACCGGCAATCGAGGCAGGTTGAACTTCTCGATATCCTGGATGATGCGGCTGTTGAGATGGCAGGCATTATTGACGAATTGCAGCATGAGGTCGGTTTCGGGCCGCTTGTTGTCGATATAGATTTTGGCCGCATCGATCGCCGCCTGCTTCTTGAGCCGCTTGTTTTCGGCGACCCAATTGGCCCGGCTTTCCGACAATTGCATCGCCGCGACAATCACGCTGAGCGCCATCACCACCGAGGCAATCGCCGTCACTATTTCGCTGACCGAACCGAATTCCATGCTGTATCCCCCGTGGTTTGGCGGGAGGGTATAGCGGGGGACCGGGTGACGCTACGAAAAACCGGGCGGGGCCACGATCGTTCTCAACCCCGGCATACTGACGAAAGTCAGGATGACGGGAATTAAATTAGAAACGACAGAAAACACCGACTAAACAATAGCAACCCAAACAGACTATTCGCGCCAGTCAGAAGTGGAGCGCATCCGGTATGATTGAAATACGAAAACGTATTTGGCTTCTGCGAGCTGTTGCGGCCATCGTCACAATCGCCAGCATCTATCTGTTCGCACCCTGGCGCGAAGCCCTTGCGTATCTGAAACCCCTTCCCGCGACGGTTCAGGCCGAGCTTGATCATGTCCTCGATTACGGGCTGGACGGGATCATCGTCTATGTCGACCGCGCCGGTCATGAGCCGGAATTCTACGCCGCCGGCTGGCATGACCGCGAGGCCCGCATCCCCGCCGATCCGCACGCCCTGTTCAAGATCGCCAGCATCTCCAAACTCTATATCGCGGCGGCAACCGCCATGCTGGTCGCCGATGGCCGGCTGGATCTCGACGACACCGTCGCCGATTACTTCCCCGATCTGGTGGGCCAGCTCGCAAATGCCGACCGGATCACGCTGCGCATGCTGTTGCAGCACCGCAGCGGCATTCCCAACTGGGTCGAGGATCCCGACCGTTGGGCCATCACTTCGGGCGAGGTGAATGATTATCTGGCGCTGGTGTTTGATGATCCGGCGGAGTTTGAGCCCGGCACGCGTTATCAGTATTCCAACACCAATTATCTCCTGATCGGCAATATCCTCGACCAGACCCTGGGCCATCCACACCAGCAATTCATCCGCAGCGCCATCCTCGACCCGCTCGGTCTGACCAACACTTTCGCATCGATGGATGATGTCGACCTGACCCGCATCCCCGGCGGCTATGATCCGGGCTGGCCCGAGGAGAATTTCCGCTCACGCGTTCACATCGTCCCGGGCGGCACCATGGTCGCGACCGCTGAAGATACCGGCATCTTCCTGCGCGCCCTCAATGACGGCTCGCTCTTCACCGATGAGGAACAGGCGATCTACTCTTCCGTCTACGAATACGGCCATACTGGCCTGCTCGCCGGCTATTCCAGCATCGCCCGCTATCACGCCGATATCGACGCCGTGGTGGTGCAGTTTGTGAATACGAGCGGCGGGAATACATGGACGGCGACGGAGGTGGTTTATGACCGGATTGTCCGGATCTTGCGGCGGGAGGAATGATTGATGTTCGCGAACAACCTCTAACCACCGCGCGCACAATCCTTCCATCCCTAAGCCACTTGAGGCCCGGACCGGTTATCCGTGGGCGCCGGGAGGACGGAGCTCGTCCGGGTTGGCTGGTTGACCGCAGCACGAGCCCCGGCGTGGCCATCGAAGGGGAAGGCGGCACAAGGCTCGACCGTTTCTCCCTTCCGGTTTCGGGACGGAGGCCGCAAGGCGTCCGACCAAATCTCCGTGTGCGGGGTGCCGCCGGTGCCACTCACATAGATTAAACAAACCGGCCCCGGCCGGCATCCCGCACTCCTCATCCCGCCAGGTGGCGAAACCGTGGCGCCTTCAGGCTTGCCGGACGGCACCAAGCGCAGCAGCAGCCTTGCGGGCAGGCAAGGGCCCGGTAGCGCGCAAGCTATTGGGGTTTGCCAAGGACTTCTTCGCCCAAACCAGGGCCCGCATGGCGCTGGCGCGCGAACGCCTGGAGCTGGACGCCGACAATGAGGTGGCGCGGCGCCAGGCCTTGGTCGCCGAATACACCAGGGCTGGCACCTGGGCGGTGGAGATCGAGCTCGACATGCAGGTCAATGACGACGCCGCCGGCCGGCCCCTGCCCGAGCCGCGCTGGCAGGAAAACTGGGAATTGGTCGGCGAGCAAGTGCCGGAAGACCGGGAGGAACCAGGCTTAGCCGGGAACTGAGACGGTCAGGCTAGTCCACCGCCGCCCCTTGCGCATCCGCATCGGGATCCGCCAGGCATAGCCAGCGGCTCTGATTGGTCGAGGTCGCATTGGGCACCCAGCCGGTGACGCGCGGGCTGACGAGCTGGCGGTTGGCCTCGATGAAGATCGGGATCACCGGCGATTGGTCGAGGATGAGCTGTTCGGCCTGGGCCAGCAGGGCGCTGTGTTCGGCAACATCCGGAGTGCGGGTGGCGGCATCGGTCAGGGCGTCGAATTGCGGATCGGTCCAGCGGGTATAGTTGAGCTCGCCGGCGCGGCTCTCGTATTGCATCAGCACGCCATAGGGATCGTTGAAATCAGGCACCCAGGACGAGGTCGCTACCTGGAAATCGCCGCCGCGCATCGACTCGAAATGGATCTGGCTGTCAGAGACACGCACCTCGACCTGCACCCAGGGCGCCAGCGTCATCCAGTCCTGCTGGATCACCGGAATGGTGCGCGGCCAATTGGCGGCCGGCTGGTAGGCGAGTTCGAACACCAGCGGGTTGTCGGGCCCGAACCCGGCGCCCTCAAGCAGGCGGACGGCTTCGGCGCGGCGGCGTTCCATCGGCCAGTCGGCAAAGTCGAGCCGCGGCCCTTCAAGGGCGCCGTGAACCGCGTCAGCCATCATGCGGAAGGCTGGCACATCGGTGCCGCCCATCACATTGCCGGTCAGGAAGCGGCGGTCGATCGCCATCGAGAGGGCACGGCGCACATCGGCGTTGTCGAAGGGCGGAGAGGACGCGTTGAAGTCGATCTCACGCATCATCAGGGAGGGAATGCTGCGCACCAGCTCGGGATTATGCTCCGTCAGAAACGCGGTGTTGGAGCTGGCGAAATCGACATTGAGATCAAGCTCACCGCTGCGCACCCGACGCTCGGCAGCGGCGGTGTTGACGGTCGGGAAGTAGTAGATATCGGTCAGACAGATCTCGGCCGCGTCGTAGAAATTCGGGTTGGCGACCAGATGGATAAAGTCATTGGAATGCCACTGGGCAAGCGTATAGGCGCCGCTGGTGACCATGTTTTCCGGCCTCACCCAACGCTCGCCAAACGCCTCGATGGTATGGCGCGGCACCGGCACGCCATAGAACATCAGCACGGTTGGCAAATAGGGCGCCGGATAGGCCAAGTTGACCTCGACAGTGCGGTCATCCAGAGCGCTGACGCCCAGCGTGTCGACCGCAGCGCGGCCCTCGAACACCTCCTGGGCATTGGCGATCATCAACAGCGCTGCGGCATATTGATTGCCCGTCGCCGGGTCGAGCGGCCGTTGCAGACCGTAGACAACGTCATCGGCGGTGATCGGCGTGCCGTCAGACCACAGCGCGCCCTCGCGCAGGGTAAAGGTCCACACCAGGCCGTCATCGGAGACGGTGGCGGCGGAGGCCAGGCCCAGGATCGGCTCGCCGGCCGCATCGGGCTCATAGAGGCCGGCAAACAGGTCGGCGATAATGGTGCGCTCATCGCTGATCAGGGCGAGGTCGGGATCAAGCGTCAGCGGCTCGAGCCGGTTGCCGCGATTGAGCGTGGTGTTGTTCCCGGCCGGCGCACCGCCGCAGCTCGCCAGCAGCAGCGACAGGCCGGTCACAAGACCGGCAGCCGTCGAGTTGAACCTCATGCGAACGCCCCCGAGTGAAACATCATTGCCCTGCGGCCGCTTCCGGATCGGCCAGGCAGAGCCAGCGGCTCAGATTGATCTGGTCCGGATTGGAGATCCAGCCGGTGACACGCGGATTGACCAATTGCCGGTTGGCCTCAAAGAAGACCGGGATGACCGGAGTCTGGTCGAGGAAGTATTGCTCGGCCTGGGCCAGCAGGGCGTTGTGCTCGGTCTCGTCGGGCGTGCGCAGTGCGGCCTCGGTCAGCGCGTCGAAGGCGGGGTCATGCCAGCGCGAATAATTGATCTCACCGGCGCGGGTCTCGTACTGGAACAGGACGCCATAAGGGTCGTTGAAATCCGGTCGCCATCCCGAGGTCGAGACCTGGAAATCGCCGCCGCGCATGCGGTCATAATGGATCTGGCTGTCACTGGTGATGACCTCAACCTGGACCCAGGGTGCGATCGTCATCCAGTCCTGCTGGATCACCGGCACGATGCGCGGCCAGCTGGCCGAGGGCTGGTAGTTGAACTCGAACACCAGCGGATGATCGGGCCCGAAACCGGCGCCCTCGAGCAGGCGGCGCGCTTCGGCGCGGCGCTGGTCCATCGGCTGGTAGGCATAATCGACACGCGGCCCGTCGAGCCGGCCATGAATTCCCTCTGCCACGACACGATAGGCCGGCGCATCGAAGCCGCCGAGCACGTCATGGGTCAGGAAATTGCGGTCGATCGCCATCGACAGGGCGCGGCGGACATCGGGGTTGTCGAAGGGCGGCGAGGTATTGTTGAAATCGATCGTGCGGATGGTGAAGCTTGGTACCGATTGCACCAGCTCAGGATTATGTTCGAGCAGGAATTGAGTATTCGAGCTGGCGAAATCGACATTGAGATCGAGCTCGCCCGAGCGCACCCGGCGTTCGGCGGCCGCGGTATTCACCGTCGGGAAATAATAGATATCGGTCAGGCAGACCTCGGCCGCGTCGTAGAAATACGGGTTGGCAACGAGGTGGATGTAATCATTCGAGCGCCACTCGGCGAGCGTATAGGGACCACTGGAGACCATGTTTTCCGGCCGTGCCCAACGGTCACCAAACGCCTCGATGGCATGTGTCGGAATTGGTTGGCCGTAATACATCAGCACGGTCGGCAGATAGGGCGTGGGGTAATTGAGCCGCAGTTCGACCGTGTGCGCATCAATGGCGCGGACGCCGAGGGTATCGACCGGGGCCCGTCCTTCATAGACCTCCTGGGCGTTGGCGATCATCAGAAGGGGCGCGGCGAACTGATTGCCGGTGAGCGGATCGAGCGGCCGGTGCAGACCGAATACCACATCCTCAGCCGTGATCGGCTCACCGTCCGACCAGAAAGCGTCATCGCGCAAGGTGAAGGTCCAGGTGAGCCCGTCAGGCGAGACTTCGGCACTCGAGGCCAGCGCCAGGATGGGCTGCGCATCGGCGGTCGGCTCATACAGGCCGACGAAGAGATCGGAGACGATGGTGCGCTCATCGGTGATCTGGGCCAAATCCGGATCCAGGCTCAAGGGCTCGCCACGATTGCCCCGATTGAGGGTTGTGCCATTGTCGACAGCGCCGCCACCGCACCCCGTCAGCGATACAGACAATGCAGCAATGAGGCTGAGTGTGATCCGGTTGAACATCATGCGTAATCCCCCGATTGAACGGCGCGACCCTAAACAGGATACTGATCGATACAAGCAGAATGCGGGGACCGGGGAGCTATCAATTCAGGCGAAATTGCATCGCGCGAGCGGCCAGTACTCGCATTAATTCATGGCAGACCTGCGACGGCAGGCTGAGAATTTGCGTGACGCGTGCCGTTGGCCTCGTTATGCGGAGCGCTCATCAGGATAATCGTCATGCTCGAACTGTTTCTCTCCGCCCTCGTCACCTTCTTCGTCGCCATCGATCCGCCCGGTGTCGCGCCGATCTTTGCCGCGCTGACGGAGGGCTCACCCAAGGCTCACCGCCGGGCCATGGCGTATAAATCGGTGATGATCGCGTCTGGCGTTCTGCTCGCTTTCGCCCTGGGTGGCCGCTTCCTGCTCGATGCGATGCATATCAGCCTGGATGCTTTTCGCACCGCTGGCGGCGTCTTGCTGTTCCTGATGGCGCTGGAAATGATCTTCGAGAAGCGCACCGAGCGCCGCGAAGAACGGGCCGAGAAACTGACCGAGGAACACGAGAACCATCCCGAAGTCTGGGACGATATTTCCGTCTTCCCGATGGCGATCCCGATGCTGGCAGGGCCTGGCGCGATCGCCACAATCATGCTCTTCATGTCCGAGGCTCACACCGTCGCCTATCAGGCGGTTGTGTTCGGAGCCGTCGGCATCAACCTCCTGCTTTGCTTGGGTGTCTTCCTCGTAATCGGGCCGGTGATGAAATTCGTTGGTGCCTCGATGGCGGCGATGATCACGCGAATTCTTGGCGTCATTCTGGCGGCGCTGGCGACCCAATTCATCTTCGACGGCATCCACGGCGCCTTCATGGCCGGCTGACCGGCCACGCCCGGCCAGAGGCCGGCAACCAAATATTAGCCGGTTTGTGACATTCTGCTCGCCTAAGGGTCCGTCAAAGAGACCCGCAGGTGATGGAGAATTGGATGGGGTTTCGTCTCGCCATGACAGTCGCCGCAGCCCTGCTGACCACAGTCGGGCTGACCGCTGCCGCTTACAGTTTCACGCAAGGACAGACCGATCAGGCCATCGCCTTCGGTTGGCCGGCGATCGCGATAGCGATCGCCTTCGCGATTTTCATCCCGTCGCAGTCACGGGCGAATTCGCAGATTCAGGACTTGTTGGACAGCGGTTTGAAGAACGGCGCGTAAAGATCAGGCCGCCGGTCGCGGAACACGCCCCAAGCGGCGCGGTGCCGTTGGAGGAAGTCGCGATCAAACGTGCCTGAGACAATGCCTTCTTCGGTTTTGCCGAGCTCAGACACCTTCTCGCCGCTATGGTCGCAGACGAAGGATGAGCCATAAAACACCTGGCCATCCTCATCGCCAATCCGGTTGGCAGCCAGCACTGGCATCACATTCGCCACCGCATGGCCCTGCATGGCGCGCTGCCAGCGTGCCGAAGTGTCGAGGCTGTCATCATGCGGTTCGGAGCCGATAGCCGTCGGGTAGAGCAGGACTTCAGCGCCCATCAACGCCATCGCTCGCGCCGCCTCGGGGAACCACTGGTCCCAGCAAATACCGACACCGATGCGGCCAAAGCGCGTAGCCCAGACCTTGAAACCGGTATTGCCGGGGCGGAAGTAGTATTTCTCCTGATAGCCAGGGCCATCGGGAATATGGCTCTTGCGATAGACACCCATCGGGCGGCCATCGGCATCGATCATCACCAGTGAGTTGTAATAAGCCTGACCGTCGCGCTCATAAATCGAAACCGGAATGACAACGCCGAGCTCGGCAGCGAGCTCGCTCATCGCGATGACGCAAGGATGCTCCATCGCCGGGTAGGCGCGGGCGAAATTGGCTTCGTCCTGGGTCTTGCAGAAATAGGGACCCTGAAACAGCTCCGGCGGCAAAACCACCTGCGCACCAGCGGCCGCAGCCTCGCGGATCATGGCCGAAACGCGTTTGATATTGTCAGCGATATCCTCGTCGAACCCGGTCTGCAGGCCGGCGATGGTGATCGTCTGGTTCATGGCTTTGGTCCTGCCGGGATGTGGGTTGTGACGCAATGGAAGGCACCGCCACCGCTCAGAATGGCACTGGATCGACATCCGACCACGGTGTGGGTCGTGAAGAGCGCGCGCAACGCCTCAAGCGCCGCCGCTTCGCTCGGTGTTCCATAGGTTGGGACCACAAGGTTACGCGGCCCGATCACCCAGTTCATATAGCTCGCCGGCAGCACCTCGCCGGCCATATTGACGACACGCCCTGGAGACGGAATCCGGTGAACCGTCAGTTTGCGGCCCCGCGCATCGGTCATGGCCGCCAACTCGCCGGCAATCGTATCGAGCATTGCGGTCTGCGGATCATCCGCGCCAAAGCCTTGCATACACACGACCTCGCCGGGACGGACGAAGCGCGCGAGATTGTCGACATGACCGTCGGTATGGTCACCGATCAGGCCCTTATCGACCCACAACACTGTTTCCACGCCAAGCGCGGCCTTCAACCGGTCCTCGACCTGGGCTTCGGTCAGATCGCCATTGCGGTTTTTGTTGAGCAAGACATCGCGCGTCGTGATGACGGTGCCCTCACCGTCAAATTCGAGCGCGCCGCCCTCGGCGATCATCTCGACATCGATGATGCGGGCGTCGACCATGCGGGCAATTGCGGTCCCGACAGTCTGGTCACCGGGGATCTGGAACTTGCCGCCCCAGCCGTTGAAGGGAAAGCGGGCCGCGACCAGTTGACCATCGCGGTGCAGGAAGACCGGCGCGGTATCGCGGGTCCAGACATCGCCGTAATTCTGACGAACCAGAACCGCCTTGTCGCCCATCGCCGAACGGGCCGAGGCCTCGGTCTCGTCATTCGAGACCAGCACCGTCAAGGGCAGCCGTTGGCCGCCGGGCACAGCTTCGATCAGCGCCGACAGGAAGGCGGCAAATTCGATGCGCGCCGGCTCGAGATTTTCCTTCCAGATACTCGCCTCAGCCGGCCAGCAGGTGACGATCCGATCAGGAAGTTGCGATTCGTGGGGGATGGTGTGTTTGCTCATGATCGCGCCTCTATCACACGGACGATCAACACGCGAGCGCAAAAAAGCACGGCCGCCGCGCAAAAAAGAAGGGCGGCTCAAGAGCCGCCCTTCCGCTGTGTATTTACAGGTAATGCAGGTGGTTAGAAGTCGTACTTCACACCAAACAGGACCTGCCAGGTCGACGCAGTGGAGACCCGGGATTCCGGAGCCTGCGGGTTGAAGCTCTGGAAGACATACTGGTTGGCGACCGCATCATAATCCGCGTTCACGATATTGCGGATTTGCGGGAAATTCGCCTGGTTGAGAATGCCCCATTCATCATTGATCAAATTGCCGAGGTTTTCGATCACGAGATAACCCGCAGCCCGATGACCTTCAGCAAAGCCCGGGAATTCCTGCTCGATGCGCAGATCCATCTTGGTCCACCAGGAACCTTCATGTGAGTTGCGCTGATCGATGGCACCACGTGCCAGACCGTTGGCATCGGCGTAGGCGAAGAAGGCCGCCGTGTCGAAGCCAGGTGCGAAGCGAACCAGCGGATCGCTCGCATCGGTCGGTACGTAGAGCAGGTGACGACGGTCAACGAGATCACCAAACATGTCGCCATCATCCCGATCGAAGGAGAAGGAATAGCCACGCGATTGGCTGACTTGCCCGAACAGGGTGGCCCGGGTTGTCAGGTCGTCGAAGAAGTTATGCTCCCAGGAAACCCGGCCTGTGAAACGGTGCGGGATCTCGTAGTTGGACGTGGTGGCCCGCGGGTTGTTCGGATCGGAGACCGCGACGTTCGCGTAGTTCGAGAAGGCAACCGATGAGGTCATCGGGTTGGCATCTTCGGACTGGGTGTAGGCATAAGCAGCTGTCCAGCTCAAACCCAGGTCATCATAATCACGGCTGACCGCGAGCGACAAGACGAGGGATTGGCCGCCGTCGAAATTGGTCAGAATGAAGTCCTGATTGAAATTCCGGCTTGAACAGGCTGCAGCGGTTGGAACGACACAATCGGGATCGCTGCGATCGATCGAGCGATAGATCGGGCGACCATCCGGTGCCGTATCAACTTGCTCAAGCGTTGCATCGACGATGCCGGCTGCGTCGCGGCTTTGCGAGTAAAGCAGATCGCCCATCACTGTATAACCGTCACCGAGATAAGGCAGAGCGCCGTCATAGGTGAAGCCCAATGCCGCTTTCCATTCGGCCGGAATTTCGAAATTCGGGTCGATGGCGTTAACGCCGGAATTGGCTGCGCCGGTAGCAACGCTGTCATACATGCTCTGTGGCACGCCCCAGATCGGCCGACCGCCAGTACCTTCGTCCTGGGTATAGGTCTCTGCACCGGTCAACAGATTGTCTGGCGAACGGTTGGTCAGCTGGACAGCCGTCAGGCCATCATTGGCGAAGTTGTTGGAAACCCAGACATTCGGATTGCCGCCGGAATAGAGGCCAAAGCCACCACGAAGCGTCAGGTCACGACGGGCATCCCATGTGAAGGCGAAGCGAGGCTGAACCAGCCCGCGGCCATCGAGGGAGTCGGCGTTGGTGTAGCCATTACGAGCCAGAAAGTTCGGGTTCGCGTTCGGCACGTCATCGGTCGTGTACCAGTCATAACGCAGACCGGCGATCAGGGTCAGGCCATTCGGGCCAGACCATTCGTCCTGCGCGTAGACGGTGTTGATGTCGTAAGTGAAGCTCGCACCGGCATCGGCAGGGTTATTCGTGCCGCGGGCATTGCCGTAATAGATGCGGTCGACATCGCCATTGCGGAAATCAGTGATCGAGTTGAAACGCCATTCGCCCTCGGTGTGCTGAACAAAGAGGTTGAAAATGTCGTAGGTCAGACGCTCGGCGCCGAAGGAGATGAAGTGGTCGTTCCACTGATAGTGACCCACGCCCTTGAGGGTCATGGTCGAGTAGTTGAGTTCGTTGGACTGACGTGAATCGTCGGCACCCATGTAGATGGTGTTGCCGCCGACTCGGATCTGGACTTCACCGAAATCGGTGCCGTTGATCGAAGCTTGAGTGAAATCGACCTTCTGGTAGGAGGCCCGCACCTCGGTAGAGAAATTATCCGTCCAGTTGGAGAACAGCTGCGCGGTGTAGGCGGTCAGGTCTGAACCACGATTATAAAGGTGGTTCTCGTACTCGAACTCATTGTTGTCGCCGTCAGACTCGGTACGGTTGGCACCTTCCGACTGGTTGTAGGTCAGCGCAAAACGGTGGTCGTCATTAATGTTCCAGTCGACACGAACCAGGATGCTTTCATCGATAACCGGGGCATTGCCTGGAATGCCACCTGGATTATAGCCATAGACGTTCTGGGCGATGTCGAGAATGTCGGCATAATCGGCCTGGGTAAAACCAGTGATCTCGGTTGGAGCGCCGGAACCTTCAGGACCACGATCAAAAATGTCGATACCTTCAAAGCGCTCATAAGCGGCGAAGAAAAACAGGCGGTCGCGGATGATTGGGCCACCGAAGGTGATGCCGTAACGCTTCTGCTCGTATTCAGGGACAGTGAAGTCGGTGCCTTCAAGCGAGTCGCCCTGAAGTGCGTCCGAGGTGAAGTCGAAGAAGGCGCCGCCATGGAATTCATTGGTGCCGGATTTGGTAACAGCATTGATGTTACAGGCGGTGAAGCCACCGTATTCGACGTCAAACGGGGCCAGCTCCACAGAGACCTGCTCGATGGCGTCGTAGGAGAATGGCATGCGCTGGGTCGGGTAACCGTTCGAGTTGAGACCGAAGCCGTCATTCAGGCCCAAACCATCAACCGTAAGGCTGTTATAGCGCGGATTGGCACCGGCGCACTGGATCGAGTCGTTGAACGATTCGTCGATATAGATGCGAGGATCCTGGCGCACGACATCGGCGAGCGCGCGATTGATCGCAGGGGTTTCTTGCAGGTCGCGCAGGCTGAAGGTCGAATTCGGACCAACAGCCGTATTCAAGGCCTGAATGGCTGATGCGGTGACGACGATCACGTCGGTCGTTTCAGAGCCCGCGGACATTTCGAGATTGAGCGACTGGCTCTCACCGAGTGACAGGAAGACGTCTTCGACGCGGCGAGGCTGATAGCCGTCAGCCGTGATCGTGACGTTGTAGGGACCACCGACGCGCAGGCCGGTCGAGGAGAACCCGCCATTGGCGCTGGTTGTGGTTCTGGAAATCGAGCCACTGGGTACGTGTTGGATGGTGACGCGGGCACCGGAAATCGCGGCGCCAGCGCCGTTGATGACCGAACCACGCAGCGAAGACGAGGTTTCCTGCGCATGGACAGCGACCGGCGCGGCCGCCAGCAGGGCGATGGTCGCCGCGCTCAGTGAAAGTTTTTTCATGAATGTCATTTGGAGATGTCCCCCTAGGATCGACCAAACAGGGGAGCGTGTCCCCCGACGAAGCAAGCGCCTCGTACGCCGGACCTACGAAGAATCCAAGACAGGCCAGCGAAGGTTTTGTGACCGTCGCCTAACCGTCGCCAAACTTGAATCCGCGCGTCATGGGCTGAATCGCGCAAGATATGTGTTTTCGGTCCGGCATTTGCCCTACATACGGGGGGCGAACCCGTTGCGACCACCGCATTCCCTGTCCAAAGCGCTCTTTACGCGCCACAGTGGAAAGGGCATAGCCTGCGGCGAAAATGTTACACTTTCTTAAGACTTGTGAGCCCTCAATGGTTGAGTTGAATCGAAAATACACCCCATGGGCGTGGACTTGGCAGCGGGCGACCGTCGCACTGATTCTTTGCGTCACCCTGGTCCGCATTCTCGCCCTCGCGCTCAACCCGATCGAGCTTTACGCCGACGAATCCCAATACTGGGTCTGGTCGCTGCAACTGGACTGGGGCTATTTCTCGAAACCGCCGATGATCGCCTGGTTGATCAGGCTGGCGACGACCCTGTTCGGCGACAGCGATTTCAGCGTCAGGCTGGCCTCGCCCGTGCTGCATTCGATTACGGCCAGCTTCCTCTTCCTCAGTGCCCGCAAGCTCTGGGACGCCCGGACCGGGTTTTGGGCAGCGCTCATCTATCTGACGATTCCATCCATGTTCATCTCCGGCGCCGTCATTTCGACCGACGTGCCGGCCATGTGCGCCTGGTCCGCAGGGCTCTACGCACTTCTGCGCCTGCGCGATGGTGGCGGCTGGGCCAGCGCCGTCGGGCTCGGCGTGGCGATAGGTCTCGGCTTCCTGTCCAAATACGTCATGCTCTATTTCGTGCTCGGGCTGGGGATCGGCATCGTCATCGATGCACCGACGCGCCAGGCCCTGCTCACCTTGCGTGGGGCGCTCGCCTTGCTGATCGGCACGGCCTTGCTCACGCCTAATATCATGTGGAATGCGGCGCATGATTTCGCCACCGTGACCCACACCGCCGCCAATGCGAATTGGGGCGGAGACCTGTTTCACCCCGGCGAACTGGTCGAGTTTCTGGCCGGACAGCTGGGCATTTTCGGGCCGGCCTTATTCGTCGTCCTGCTGGCAATCCTTGGCGGCATTCTCTGGCGCTTTCGTGAGGCCTTGCCCGAATCGCGACTGCTGGCGGCCTTCATCCTGCCGCCACTACTGACCGTATCCGCAGAGGCCTTCATCAGTCGCGCCCACGCCAATTGGGCTGGCGCCGCCTATGTCGCAGCCACCCTTCTGGTCGCCAGCTTTTTGCTGCGCGGACCGGCTTGGCGCCGCGGCGTGCTCTATGGGTCGATCGCCTTCCATACCGCGCTCGGATTATTCATGAGCGTCGTGGTGGTCAGCCCTTCGCTGACAGAAGCCGTCCACCTTGAAAACGCCACCAAGCGCATCCGTGCCTGGCAGGCAACCGCCGACGCCATCGGCGAGGCGGGCATGGCTGCCGACTACAGCGCTCTCGTGTTCGACGACCGCAATATCTTCCACCAGATGCAACGCTATGGCAGCGATACTAACCCACCACTGGCGATGTGGTTGCGCTATTCCGGACCGGTCAATCATGCCGAACAGGAATGGCCACTCGAGGACGGTCATGCAGCACCGATCCTGATCGTCTCGCACCGGCCGCTGGAAGTGGCAAAAATGCGTGAGGATTTCGACCTGTTCGAATCCGCTGGCAGCCTGTCTATCCCGCTCGATGGCGACAAGACGCGCGAATTCACGCTGTGGCGGGCACAGGGCTATCACCGCATTGAGCGCGATGCGGCCTATGAGGCGCATTGGCAGGAAATCGATGACGGCAAGCGGGACGAGGACTGATTACTCCGGCAGCCCCAGCGCCAGGCAAAGATTCTGCAAGGCCTGAACCGCCGCGCCCTTGAGCAGATTGTCGAGCGTGCAGACGATCACGGCGTGGCGGCCATCGGAACTGAGCCCGAAGCCGCCAATCACAGCGCCGGCCACCTCCGCCCCATCGCGCACTTCCGGTGTCTCTTCGGTCACGCGCACCAGTGATTCACCGCGGTAGGCCGCCTCATAGAGCGCGATCAGGGCTTCACGTGTGATCGGCTCTGCCAGGGACAGGTGCACCGTCGCGACGATGCCGCGAAAGAAAGCCGCCACGTGCGGCGTGAAATGGACATCCACCCCGAGCTGCCGCGACATCTCTTTCTCGTGCAAATGCCCGGTCAGGGCATAGGGCATGAGATTGTCACGCAAGGCTTCCAGGTTATTTTTCCGCGACGGCGTCGTGCCGGCACCAGAATAGCCCGAGACACCGAAGACATGTGGATCGGCCGCCAGTCGGCCCCGTAGCGGCGCAATGGCCAACTGCCCGGCCGTAGCATAGCAGCCTGGATTGGAGATCCGCCTTGCCGAGCGCAACGCGTCGCGGCCGTGGATTTCAGGCAGACCATAGGTCCAGCCATCATCGAACCGGTAGTCCGCCGAGAGATCAACAATCATCGTATTCCGGCTCACCACTTCAATCGCAGCGACAAAGGCGCCGGCGGCATCATTGGGCAGGGCGAGAATAACGGCATCCGCTCCTCGTTCTGCGACCGCCTCAGGCGACAGGGCTTCGAACATCAGTCCGGCCGCTATCTCCGGCGCGATATCGTGGACCGCTTGGCCGGCCAGTTCCCGTGAACTGGCGAAGACGAGTTCAAGATCATCGCGCGCCGCAATCAGGCGCAGCAATTCGCGCCCGGTATGGCCGCGTGCACCAACCAGACCGATCCGCTTTTTCATGACACCGGCTCCAACGTCGGCGCCAGTTCGAACACCCGTGTGACAACGGCGTCGATCTCGGCCGGGCGAATGCCTTCGCCGCGCCAGAAGACGGTCCATTCATCACGCCGGATCGCGCCGTCGCATTCGTCAAAATAGAAGTTGTTGACCGGATTGGCCGTCCGCGACCGCCAGATCAGGCGAGGCGCATATTCGACCAAGCGGTGCCAGACCGTGCGCCCCAGCCCTTCGCCACGCGCATCGTCCAGCACGGCAAATTTGTCGAGATAGATCCAGTCATCCAGCCGCTTCGTGATCGCGGCGGCCCGGTAGCTATCGGTGACGAAAGCGTGGTCGAGCACGAGATTATCCCAATAGCCGGCGATCGGAGCGCGACCGAAGGCCTTGGTTACCAAAGCGTCGAGACGGCCGAGATCGAGCTCATCCTTGGAGCTCGTCGACAAGATCGTCTCGCCGCGACGGATCAGCGTGCCAGCGCCGGCATGGGTAAAGAGCTCACGCGCCAACTCTGCCGGGCTGGTGATCGAAACCGAGCTGGAGAGCGGCAAATCGTCGAGCAGGCGCTTGATCTCCTCAAGCTTCAATCGCATGCCGCCATTGACCCATTCTGCGTTCATCAGGCCCGCGTAATCGGTCGCCAGGTTGATCGAGGACAGCACATCGCCCGCTTCGTCGAGCAGGCCGCCCGTGCCCGTCAGGAACACGACCTTGTAGGGCTGCAAGGCTTGCACCAGGGCGCGCACCGCAAAATCGGCATTGATATTGACCAGGCGACCGTCATGGGTTTCACCAAGACAGGCAAGGATCGCCGCCTGTCCAGCCCGCGCAGCCGCCGCGACAAGTTCGAGATGGATATTCGTCGGCTCGCCGACCCGGCCCAACTTGTCTTCGTCGATCAGCTCAGCCTCGAACACACCACGCGGCACAGCAGCGGCGCGGCCACCGGCCTCACGGATCGCGTCGACCAGCTGGAGATTGGCGCGGGTCAGCGTGTCGCGAATGATCGGGATCGCATTCTCACGGGTGACCCGCAAACCATTGATGCGTTCGGTGCCAATACCGGCCTCGGACAGGGCCGCATCCAACTGCGGGCCGCCGCCATGCACCACAACTGGCGACAGGCCGACCGATTGCAGAAAGGCCAACGCCGTTGCCAGACCGTCAAGATCCTCCTGGATCACTGCGCCGCCGACCTTGATGACGGCGAAGCGTTCCTGGTCCAGCCCGGAAAAGCGCTGCAGGTATTCGCGGATCTCCTTGCCGTCGCGCATATGCGACAGCAAGCGGACAATCGTCGGGCGAACGCCGGGGGCTTGAGCCGTCACTTGAACTGTCCCTGATTGGCCAGCGCTTCCATCACGGCCTGTTGCACCGGCAAGCGATTAGCGGCCTCTTCGATGCCCAGAAAAGCGGGGCTATCGACGACGGCATCGGCGATCTTCACATTGCGCCGCATCGGCAGGCAATGGCTGACGGTGGCACTATTGGTCAACGCCATCTTCTCCGGCGTGATCATGAAATCCGCGCCCTTGGCACGATAGGGCGCCTCGTCTTCCCAATGGCCATAAAAGGGGAGCGCGCCCCAGCTCTTGGCATAAACCGCATCGGCACCGGAATAAGCTGCCTCAATATCGCTCGTCATCGTGACAGAGCCGCCGCCCTCGGCGGTAAAGCGCTCGGCCGCACCCATATAGCGTTCGTCCAGACGGTAGCGCTCATCGGGGACCAGAAGCCGGATATTCATCCCGAACTTGGCCGCCATCAGCAGCGCCGAATTGGCGACCGCCGTATTGAGCGGTTTGGGATGCGGAACCCAGGTCAACAAGAAGGTCTTGTCCTGCACGGCGCCGATCCGCTCCTGCATGGCCAACATCATCGCCAGCTCCTGACAGGGATGGACGATGGTCTCCATATTGATCACCGGCACGGTGGAATGCCGGGCGAAGGCCGAGATCATCGGATCCTCGCGCTCGACGGCCCAGTCCTTGAACTCGGGGAAGCAGCGAATTGCAATCAGATCAACATAGCTCGACAACACTCGCGCGGCCTCACGCACATGCTCCTCGGCGGTCCCGTCCATCACCGCACCGTCGGCGAATTCGAGTGGCCAGGTCGCACCCTTGGCATCGAGCACAATGGCGTGCCCGCCCATTTTCCAGGCACCGATATCGAAAGACGAGCGAGTGCGCAGCGATGGATTGAAGAAGAGCAGCGCGATCGATTTGCCTTCGAGCGCACGGCTGCCCGAGCCAGATTTGAAGCTGGCCGCGCGATCAAGCAGGCCTTGGAGTTCGGGGCGGGTCCAATCGGCAGTCGATAGAAAATGGCGCATCAGGGTCTCGAAATCTGGTAATGGCGGGAAAGACAGATACTCGGCCATAAGACCGGGCGCTGTTGAAGTCCATAAGTCATTACAAGACTGGCGAGTTGACGCCAATTGCCCGACCCTGTCGGGTCACAGCTTCGTCGCAAGCGCGACAGGGCAAGCATCGCCGAGCTCGCATTCCGCTTCGCAGCGGTTCAGGCGGGGCGGCTTGCGGTCCGGGCCGCACTAGTTCGGCGAAAAAGCCCGGCCCCGGCGCATCCGAGCGAGTGACCGTTCCGCAGCTTCTTCAGCCTGCTCGGCCTGACGTCGCGTCATGCAGATCCGTTCGCGGAAATTGCTGCCGGTCTGCCGGCGTGTATGACAGATCACTTCATTGGGATCATTTTCGACCACCTGAGGCGCGTCCGGCGCCGCCGTCTCTTCCGCAGCAGGTTCGGTCTGGCTCACCTCGGCGTCCACCGGAGCGACCGCCAGTTCAGTTGTATCCTGCCCATTGGCCAGACCCGGCGCCGACAGCAGACATGCGGTGGCAAGACCAGTCACGATGAATCTGTTCATGTTGTTCTCCTCCCGTGCGTTGAAACCAGTCGCGACCCGATTGCGGCGCGGCAAAACCAGCGGAATGATGCGGCGCAACCCCTCTAAATGCAACTTAAAAGCAAATAGCGCACGACGGCCCCACCGGTTCGTCGGGGCGTGCAAGTCGCTCGCAGGTCACAGCCCGCGGCTAAGGCGACAGCCTAAAAGCCGCGCAATCGCCGCATCGCATAGGCCGCTTGGCGCTCTTCGCGCTGCGCCTGGAACCGCGACCGGCAACGCCTTTCACGGAAATGACTGCCATTGCGGTATTGCCAGCGGCAAACAACGCTGTCCGGCCCCTCGGCGACAATCAGGATCGCATCTTCGTTGTCGGTGTCCACTGTCGCCGTCGGGCTAGTGGCCCGGCGGCGAAGCGTCTCCAACAGCAATAATTCGGCTGCTGCGGCGGCCTCGTCCGCCTGCGCGTCGAGCGCTCGCGGAACACTTTGATGGGTGGGCTGACCAAAGGCAGCGCCGCCCAACAGAACTGCACTGGTAATCGCGGTGATGCGAATAATGCCCAGCACGGCCGTTCCGCCTCCAGATTGAGTGTGCGAGTGATCGCTGCAAGCCTGCTACGTCATTATTCCACGCGAGGGGTCCAAACGCAATAAACGCGCCGGGAAAGCGCCCTGCCGCACAGAAGTGCTGGAAATTGGCGGGGGCTTGTGGAACAAGCAAACCCGACCGAGGAGCCCCGCCATATGTCCGTTATCGCCATCATTCCCGCCCGCTATGCCTCCGGCCGTTTTCCCGGCAAGCCACTCGAAAAAATTGCGGGTCGCATGATGATCGAACGCGTCTGGCGCTCAGCCAGCGCGGCCCCCGGCGTCGACCGCGTCGTCGTTGCCACCGATGACGAGCGCATTGTCGATGCCGTCCGGGGCTTTGGCGGCGAAGCGGTGATGACCGATCCGGCATGCCGCAATGGGACGGAGCGCGCGCTCGACGCTGTGAAGCGACTGGGCAGCGATGCGGACATCATCATCAATGTCCAAGGCGATGCCGCGCTGATCCCGCCCTGGGTGATCGGCGATGTCGCCACTGCCATGCTCGCCGACGAGGCTTTGGCGATGGCGACCCCGGCCGTGAAAATGCCCGAGGAAACCGCGATCCGGATGCGCGAGATGAAGGCCAAGGGCATTGTCGGCGGCACCACCGTCGTCTTCAACCGGGCGATGGACGCGCTGTATTTCTCCAAGGGCGTCATCCCCTTCCAGCGCCATCCCGAAGCCGGCACACCGACCTGGCAGCATATCGGCCTCTATGGCTATCGCCGTGACACGCTGGAGCGGATCGTCGCGCTGGAACCTTCGCCGCTGGAGAAAGCCGAAAGCCTGGAGCAATTGCGCGCCCTGGAGAACGGCATTCCGATCCGGATCGTGCCGACTGATTATCGGGGCCGCTCGGCTTGGTCAGTCGATGCACCGGAAGACGTGCCCGTGGTTGAGGGCATTATCGCCCGCGAAGGTGAGCTGGTGCCATGAGCAAGGTTTTGCTGGCCCGTCACGGCAATACATTCGGTCCCGGCGACAAGGTCGTCTGGGTTGGCGCCAAGGAGGACCTGCCGCTGGTCCACAAGGGCGAGGAACAGGCCGCCGCGCTCGGCAATGCCCTGCGTGATGCGCGCCTGACACCAGAACGCATCATCACCGGCCCCCTCCTGCGCACCCGCCGCGCCGCCGAGCTCGTCGCTGTGCTTTGTGGCTTTCATGGCAAGGTCGAAATTGATGACCGATTGCGCGAGATTGATTACGGCTCTTGGGGCGGCAAGTCCTGCGACGAGATCATCGCGGAATTCGGCGCCGAAGCGCACCGCACCTGGAATGAAGAGCATCGCCGGCCCGACGGCGTCGACTGGTCACCCGACGAGGCGACTTTGCGGACCAATGCGCTCTCCGTGATGCGCGATGCAGCGCTGAGCCGCCGCTTTGCCCTGATCATCACCTCGAACGGCGTGATGCGCTATATGCACGGCGTGCTTGAGGGCGAGGAGCACGACGCGAAAGTCAAAACCGGCAATATCTGCGCGGTCGACATCGAAGCCGGCCAACGCCTGTTCTGGAACCAGGCACCGGAAGCTGCGATGCTCAGGACCGTGTTCGCCTAATCCACACGCTGGATAAAGTCTTCAATTGCGGTCCAGGCCTGCGGCTCGGTCATGAAGGGTGCATGGCCGGTCTCTGGCACTTCGACGACATCGAGATCGGGTTTGCGCCGATGCATCTCTACCGCCGTCGCAGCGCTCAGCAAATCGCTGATTGCGCCGCGTACGAGCAGGGTCGGGATTGATTTGAACGGCTCCCAGAACGGCCACATATCGGGCGGGATGGCCGAACTGTCGATCTGATCGACAATCGCGCCGTCATAGGCCAGGGCGATGCGGCCATCGCCAGTCTCGACCCAGGTCTTGTGCGCGAAATCGAGCCAAAATTCCGCATCGTCCGCGCGCGCCGGGAAGGCTGCCAGATTCGCCTCACGCGACCGGGCCGCCGCCTCGTCCCACGTCCCGACCGGGTCGCGGCTCGCGACATTCGTCTTGATCCGGTCGAGGCCGGCTTTCGCAATCTCTGGGCCGATATCGTTCAGCACCGCCGCCGCCACCTTTTGTGGTTGCTGTGCGGCGATAATCATTGTCATCAGGCCACCCATCGACGTGCCGATGAAGACCGCGCGTTCAATGGCCAGCGCATCGAGCAAGCCAATCATGTCGCCGGAATAGGTCAGGGGCTGGTAGCGCTCCGCCTGCGGATCAGGATCCGAGCGGCCGCGGCCACGCTGCGACGCCACGATGACACGCCGCCCCAGCGTCGCCAGACGCGGCGCGAGATCCTCGAAATCGCAGACATTGCGGGTCAGCCCGTGCAGGCACAGAACCGGCAGACCGCGCGCCTCACCAACGGCCGGATAGTCGCGATAGTGCAATCGCAGACCATCGGCGGTCGTGAAAAAATGATCGCTGAATCCTTTTGACATCAGGCCGGCTCAGCCGCTCGATCCACATCGTGTTGCGGCACATGCTCGACCCAGTCGCGGGCGAGATAGCGCGCAGCCCAGAACATGAAGCCGGCAGCAACCAGGTAAAGACAAGAGCCAATCAGGATGGAAATCCGCAGCGAACCCTCGCCATAGGTCGGCGCCAGCAAGGTCGAGAGACGGCCGAGCACGTAGACGCCGCCGCCAATGCCCAAAAGATTGTTGATGAGCAGGAAGACCGACGATCCGCTGGTCCGCATGTGCGGCGGGAAAAGGTGCTGGAAGGCTGACAGCACCGGTCCCAGCCAAGCGAGCCCGAGCGCCGTTGGCACAAACAGGATGACGACCGCCATCAGTGCCGAAGGCGACATGATGCCGGCCCAGTAGAGCGGCGTACAAATCAGGAAGGCGATCGCCGGGACGGTGGCGAAGGCTGAGCGTTTGCGCTTGCCCATCCAGTCGCCCATCACACCGCCGAGGAAAATGCCGAGGCTGCCGGCCACGAACAGGACGCCGCCAAACAGCCAACCCGTTTCCGTCAGCGAGAGTTGGAAGCTGCGGGCGAAGAAGGAGGGCAGCCAGAAGAAGACGCCATATCCCATCATCGAGGAGGCCGAGGCGCCCATGATCATCAGCCAGAAACTTGGTTTCTCAAGGGCGAGATTCATGAACTCGCGGAAGAAGACGAAGAAGACGCCAATCAACGCGCCGGCGATGGCACGTCCCACCAGCCAGCCGATGGCACCCAGTCCGAGCCCCTCGCCGGTTATCAATGCGGGAACGCCCCAAGCGAGCAATCCGGGCAGAAGCATCAAGACGCTTGTGCCCAAGGCCAATACCGACCAATGCGCGCACCGGCTCACCCACTGGCCGGCGAACCAGCCACAGGCTGCCCCGAGCGCAGCGACGGCCAGCAAAAGCCCGACCGACTGCGAGGCGCCGCCACCGAATACGGTGATGCTGAAAATCGCCAGCAGGCTCGGCAAGGCGAACAGCACCGCGCCGGCGATCGACAGGATGCGCGCCTTGGCCGGGGGATAGGCGGCCTCCGTCTCGAGCGCCGTCGGGCGCTTGGCGAGGACGCCGTCAAACTGTCCTCGCACGGGCTCGCGAACCAGAAGTTTGAAGATTGGCGCCAATATGACACCGGCAATGCCAACAATGAAGAATGCCGAACGCCAGTCGAGGCTATCGGAGATGCCGCCGCCCGCGATTTGCGAGCCGGCGATCACGCCAAAAGCGCTACCGACGGGAATTCCCAGCGAGTAGATCGCGAGCGCCCGGGCGCGTTTCTCTGGCGGATGATAGTCGGCAATGATCGTGTAGGCTGGCGCCACGCCGCCGGCCTCGCCGATCCCGACGCCAACCCGCGCCAGGAAGAGCTGTGTGAAATTGGTCGCAAGACCGCTCACGGCCGTAAAGCCGCTCCAGATCAATAGCGAGCCCGTCATGATCCAGGTTCGGTTGATGCGATCAGCGAACCAGGCGATCGGCACGCCGAGAGTCGAATAGAGGAGAGCAAAGGCGATACCGCCCAGCAGACCAAGCTGTTCGTCGGTCAGACCCAGATCTTCCTTGATCGGGATGGCGAGGATCGAGATAATTTGGCGATCGAGAAAATTGAAAGCGTAGACGAGGAAGAGGAGCAGCATCACCAATTTGCTGTAGTTCGCGCTCGGCAGTTGAGTCGCTTTCGACCCGGCTGGACGATCCGTCATTGTCTCTCCCCTGAAATGGCCCAGGCACATCACTGCGCCAGCTATCCTGATTGAAACCAAACCTGAACCCTCGTTCAGGTTTGGTCAAACCCCAATTCCCTCAATCCTCTGCAGGCCGCAGCTTGCGCAAGTCTTGCTCCGGTGCACGATGTGCCACACAATTACATCGAAGCCCAACCGAATAAGGGGAAATCGGGATGAGATATATGGTTCTTGCCGCCGCGATTGGCGGACTGGCCCTCGCTGGCTGTAGCCAGCCGGCTGACGAAACGACTACCGACGCCGCGACCCATGCGGCTGACACAACAACCGAGACACACGCGGCGGCGTTCCAGCCCGCCGTGATGCCAACGACCGGCGATATCAATGAAGCCGATTTGCGCTACCGCATCTCGACCCTCGCCGATGACGGCTTTGAGGGCCGCGCTCCAGCCACGCCGGGTGGCATGGCCGCCAGTCAATGGGTCGCCGACGAAATGGCCCGGATTGGGCTCGAGCCTGGCTATCAGGGCAGTTATTTCCAGCCGGTTTCGCTGCTGGAAGTGACACTGGATACCGCCAGCTCGAATTTCGACGTCCTTTTCAACGGTGCACCGCTCGACCTGCGCATGGGCGACGATATCGTCTACTGGACCAAGCTGAACCAGCCGGAAGTCTCGGTTGCGGACAGCGATCTGGTGTTCGTCGGCTATGGCGTCGTCGCTCCGGAATATGGCTGGGACGATTATGCCGGCGTCGATGTCACGGGCAAGACCGTGGTGATGCTGGTCAATGATCCCGGCTATGCCAATCCCGACAGTGGTCTCTTCAACGGCAATGCCATGACCTATTACGGGCGTTGGACCTATAAATACGAAGAAGCTGCCCGGCAGGGCGCCGCCGCCGTCATCCTGATCCACCAGACCGCGCCAGCCTCTTATGGCTGGAATGTGATCACCGGGTCCTGGTCCGGCTCCCAGCTTGACCTGGCAAGGGCACCCGGCGAAGGCACATTTGCCGAGGTTGAGAGTTGGGTTACCGAAGATATCGCCCGGCATTTGTTCGAGCTTTCCGGCCTCGACTTCAACACGCTGACCGCCAGCGCGGCCCAGCCCGGCTTCACCGCCGTTCCGATGACCGGCCTGAGTGCCGGCGGCACGTTGCACAACACGACCCGCACGATGGATTCCCGTAATGTCGTCGGTGTGGTTCGCGGCACCGAACGGCCGGACGAATACGTGCTCTACACCGGCCATTGGGACCATCTCGGTCGCCGTGACGTGCCCGAAGGCGAAGACGGCATTTATAATGGCGCCGTCGACAATGCCTCCGGCACCGCTGCCATTCTGGAAATCGGCGAAGCCTTCGTCGCCAACCCACCAGAGCGCTCGGTAATGGTCATCGCCGTCACGGCGGAAGAATCCGGCCTGCTCGGTTCAGCCTATTACGGGGCACACCCGGTCGTGCCCTTCAGCCAGACCGTCGGCGGCATCAATATCGATGCGATCATGCCCGTCGGACCATCAAATGATGTCGTGGTTGTCGGCTTTGGCGCCTCTGAGCTTGAGGACATTCTCGCCGAAGAGGCTGCCCTGCAAGGTCGCCATCTCGCGCCAGACCCTAACCCGTCGGCAGGCTCCTTCTATCGCTCCGACCATATTTCGATCGCCAAGCACGGCGTGCCGATGCTCTACTCCGAAGGTGGAACCGATCTGGTCGATGGTGGCACCGCAGCGGGTGAAGCGGCCGGTGAAGACTACACCGTCAACCGCTACCACGCACCGAGCGACCAATATTCACCCGATTGGCGGATGGACGGCATGACCCAAACCGTCACGCTGCTCTATGATGTCGGCGCACAACTGGCCAATTCCGACGCTTGGCCAAACTGGTATGAGGGCAATGAATTCCGGGCTCTGCGTGACGCGCAACGTGGAAACTGAGCCAACACACCTGGTAAATACAAAGGGCGGCCCAGTGGGCCGCCCTTTTTTATGCTCTCACGCAGCGAACCAAGTCGCGCGATTAAAACGTCTTGCGGGTGACGATCTTTTGCCCACGCAGTTCCAACCGACGCTCATACTTGGCCGGGTCGAGCACAGCGCCCGAGTGCACACAATAAATTGCGCGCACCTCGGAGATGCGCGGCCAATGGATGAAGTCGCACAATAGCGCGGTTGTGCCGGAGCCATTGTTGATCTCGACCGTCCCGAGACTCTGCGCGAACACCAGATCGCTGCGGAACATGCCCTTGGTGCGCAGGGCCTCCATTGTCGCAGCGAAATCGCCGCCAAGAAAGCGGCTCGCCGGCCGGCCTTCGACCGCTTCGCGGGACACACCAAACAGCTCCAGCGCTCCGGCGGAAATCGCCTTGAACATGCCCATCGAGTCGGTGACGAATTCGATGCCGGGATTGAGCGTCACGAGGTCAACCCAGGTCGGCGCCGGTGCCACGACGAAAGCGTCCTGCACCAGTTCTGCCATACGGCGCTTGACCCGGTCGGGCGGATCCGACTCGCCATTCTCCCAGCGCGAAATCATCGCCTGGGTCACCCCGAGATCAGCTGCGAGCGCCGCCTGCTTCAACCGCTTCGACATCCGGAAATTCCGGATGATCGATGGCCAATTCACTTTGCTCGGCGCCCCGGCGAGATTGATGTCCTGTACCAAATGGCCCCCCTTAGGGCTTTACTCCAATTGTGATCCTGGCCGTCCCGCTGGTGGAGAAGGTCAGACGTTCTCACGCCACCGACACGCGCATATCCATCGACCGCAGCAGGCCCGTTCGCGATTCACGGTTTGCACATGGCTCGAACCGCAGTTTCACGAATTGTCTCTGCCAAACCGAGATCATAGCACCAACCTTTAGTTTCAACGCATTTTTTCCTCGCGTCAAAGAATCAAGCCGCCGACCTGTCGAATACTGTGTCGCTGAGGCCACGCAACGTCTCGGCGCACCCGCACAATCTCATTTTAACAGCTTGCCTGAGTCACTGGTGCAAATATCCAGTGCCATCCGCGCTGGCGGCGAAGCCCGGTTGAACTGGCGAAACCAGGGGGATGGCCATAAGCGAATTTCCGGCTAATGTCGCATACGCCATCCAATCATTTTTGCGGAGAACGGCTTGCCCCAGGCGGATATTGAAACAGCCAAACAGGTCTGCGCCCGGCATGATGACCGCGCCGAGGCGCTGATTGAAATCCTGCACGACGTCCAGACCCGGCACAAATGTGTCAGCGACGATGCAGCGCGCGTCATCGCGCACGAACTCAATATCTCCCGCGCCGAAATCCAAGGCGTGCGCAGCTTCTATGCGGATTTCACGACCGAACCGCACGATCCAAACCGCCTGCGCCTGTGCCGGGCCGAAGCCTGTCAGTCCGTTGGCGCTGACCGTCTCGCGGCCGAACTGGACAAGGCGGGCATCGCCCATGAAGCAGTCTATTGCCTGGGCAATTGCGCCCTTGGCCCCGCTGCCCTGATTGGCGAGACGCTGATCGGGCGTGCCTCGGTCGATGTGCTTGCCGCGGCGCTTGGAAAGGCGGACAGCGATGACTGAGCCGCTCACCCTTTATCTGCCCCGCGATGCCGCTGCCCGCTCGGTCGGCGCTGATGCGGTCGCTGACCGGCTTGAGGCCGTCGCCCAACAGCGTGGGATTGAGCTGTCGCTGATACGCACCGGATCGCGCGGCATGATGTGGCTCGAACCGCTTTTGGAGATTGAACGTGACGGAGTCCGCCAGGGTTTCGGGCCCGTCGGTGACGGCGATGTCGACGCCTTGTTCGATCAGGGTTTAGCCGACACCCACGCACTCGCACTTGGCCCCGTCGAGGCGCTGAGCTGGATGCAGGCCCAGACCCGCCTGCTCTACCGCCGCTGCGGTGTGATCGACCCGCTCGACCTGGACGCCTTCCAGGCGAGCGGCGGACTGACCGGTCTGCGCGCCGCCCTGGCCCAATCCCCGGCGGCGACCATCGAGGCAGTCACCGCCTCGGGCCTGCGCGGACGCGGTGGTGCGGGCTTTCCCGCCGGGATCAAATGGAAGACCGCCGCCGACGCGCCGGGCGGGCAGAAATATATCTGCTGCAATGCCGATGAAGGCGATAGTGGCACCTTCGCCGATCGTATGTTGATCGAAGGCGATCCGGGTCTGTTGATCGAAGGCATGGTCATCGCCGGCCTCGCCGTCGGCGCGACCCAGGGCCTGATCTATCTGCGCTCGGAATACCCCGACGCCATCGCAACATTGCGCGCCGCCATCTCTGCCTGGGAAAGTCGCGGATGGCTCGGCGATGATATTCTCGGCTCGGGCAAAAGCTTCCATCTCACCTTGCGGCGCGGCGCCGGATCCTATGTCTGCGGCGAAGAGAGCGCGATGCTCGAAAGCCTTGAGGGCAAGCGCGGCGAGGTCAGGGTCAAGCCACCCATCCCGGCGATTTCCGGCCTGTTCGGCAAGCCGACCATCGTCAATAACGTGCTCACGCTCGCCAGTGTGCCGGATATTCTCGCCAACGGCGCTACCGCCTATCAGGCGCTTGGCAATGAGCGTTCGCGCGGCACCCAGGCCTTCCAGCTGGCCGGCAATATCAAACGCGGCGGCTTGTTTGAAGCGCCCTTCGGGCTCTCCCTGCGTGAACTGATCGAGACCCATGGCGGCGGCACCCGGTCGGGGCGGCCGATCCGCGCCGTCCAGGTCGGCGGCCCGCTCGGGGCCTATTTGCCCGCCTCGATGCTGGACCTGCCCCTGGAATATGAAGCCTTTGCCGCCGCCGGGGCGATGCTCGGTCATGGCGGGATTGTTGTGTTTGACGATACGGTCGACATGGCGCGGCAAGCGGAATTCGCGATGGAATTCTGCGCCGAGGAAAGTTGCGGCAAGTGTACGCCCTGCCGCATCGGCTCTGTGCGTGGTGCCGAGACCCTGGCCAAGGTTCGGCGCGGCGAGGATGTCGAGGCCAATCTCGCTCTGGTCGAGGAGCTGTGCACCGTCCTCACCGATGGCTCGCTCTGCGCCATGGGCGGGCTGACACCGATGCCGGTGATGAGCGTCCTGCGCCATTTCCGCGAGGACTTCCAACCCCGGCCACTACAGTCAGATAAAACGGTGGTAGACTAGGATCATGGCTAGCCGCAAAGCGTCAGATTTCGGAACCCCGGCCAAGACGGGCGAACCGAGTGTCAGCCTCGAGATTGATGGTAAGCGCGTCTTCGTGCCGGCCGGCACATCGATCATGCGCGCCGCGGCCCAGACCGATGCCCGAATTCCCAAGCTTTGCGCCACTGACAGCCTGCAGCCGTTTGGATCCTGCCGCATGTGCCTAGTCGAGATTGACGGCCGCAAGGGCACGCCGGCTTCGTGCACCACACCGGTCGCAGAGGGCCTGAAAGTCACCACCCAGTCGCCGCGTCTGGAAGCCCTGCGCCGCGGCATTATGGAACTCTATATCTCCGACCACCCGCTCGATTGCCTGACCTGTTCGGCTAATGGCGATTGCGAGCTTCAGGACACCGCCGGCGAAGTGGGCCTGCGCGAGGTGCGCTATGGTTTTGATGGCGAGAACCATCTCGATGAAGGCATCGATGCCTCCAATCCCTATTTCCAGTTTGACGGTTCGAAATGCATTGTCTGTTCGCGCTGCGTCAGGGCCTGTGACGAAGTCCAGGGCACGCTGGCGCTGACGATCGAGGGGCGCGGCTTCAATTCCAAGGTTACCGCCAGCCTCGGCGAGAGCTTCTTCGACAGCGAATGCGTCTCCTGCGGTGCCTGTGTCCAAGCCTGCCCGACTGCGACATTGATGGAGAAGTCCATTGTCGAGCACGGCCTGCCCCGGCGTGAAGTGAAGACGACCTGCGCCTATTGCGGCGTCGGCTGTTCCTTCATCGCCGAGCTGCAGGGTGATGAAGTAGTGCGCATGACACCCGACCGCGATGGCGGCGCCAATGAGGGTCATTCCTGCGTCAAGGGCCGCTTCGCCTGGGGCTATGCCACGCATCAGGAACGGCGCCTCTCGCCGATGGTGCGCGAGACTATCACCGACCCCTGGCGCGAATGCAGCTGGGACGAGGCGATTGAATTTGCCACCAGCCGATTGCGTCGTATCCAGGCCGAACACGGCACCGGTTCCATTGGCGGCATCACCTCATCGCGCTGCACCAATGAAGAGGTCTATGTCGTCCAGAAAATGGTCCGCGCCGCCTTCGGCAATAATAATGTCGATACATGCGCCAGGGTCTGCCATTCGCCGACCGGTTATGGACTGAGCGCGACGCTGGGTACTTCGGCGGGGACCCAGGATTTCAAATCGGTTGAGCAGGCCGATGTCATTCTGGTGATCGGCGCCAATCCGACCGACGCGCATCCCGTCTTCGCCTCACGCATGAAACGGCGCCTGCGCGCCGGGGCCAAGCTGATCGTGATCGATCCGCGCCGCATCGATCTGGTGCGCGCTCCCCATATCAGCGCGGCGCATCACCTGCAGCTGCGCCCGGGCACCAATGTCGCCGTCATCAATGCCCTCGCCCACGTCATCGTCACCGAGGGCTTGGTCGACGAGGCCTTTGTCGCCGAGCGTTGCGAAGATGAGAGTTTCAAACGCTGGGTCGATTTCATCCGCGATGCCAGCAATTCACCCGAATCCGTCGAGGCGGTCAGTGGCGTACCGGCGCAAGACCTGCGCGAGGCGGCGAGGCTCTATGCCACGGGCGGCAATGGCGCGATCTATTACGGGCTCGGCGTCACCGAACACTCACAAGGTTCCTCCATGGTGATGGGCATGGCCAATCTGGCGATGGCGACCGGCAATTTTGGCAAGGATGGCGTCGGGATCAATCCGCTGCGGGGCCAGAATAATGTCCAGGGCTCATGCGATATGGGCTCCTTCCCGCACGAATTCCCCGGCTACCGCCATGTCGCCGACGATATCGTCAGAGGCACATTCGAGCAGGCCTGGGGCCGCGAATTGCTGGCCGAGCCGGGTCTGCGCATTCCCAACATGTTCTCCGCCGCCCTCAATGGCACCTTCCGCGGCCTCTACATCCAGGGCGAGGATATCGCCCAATCCGATCCCGACAGCCACCATGTTCTGGCGGCCTTGCGGGCGATGGATTGCGTCATCGTGCAGGACCTGTTCGTCAATGAAACGGCGGCCTATGCCCATGTCTTCCTACCCGGAACTTCCTTCCTCGAAAAGGACGGCACATTCATCAATGCCGAGCGCCGCATCAACCGGGTCCGCCCGGCCATGCCGGAGCGCCAGGGCCTGTCGGAATGGGAGACGGTCTGCCGCCTGTCCACGGCGATGGGCTTCCCGATGCATTACGACAATGCCGCCGCGATCATGGACGAGATCGCCGTCCTGACGCCGACCTTCGCCGGGGTCAGTTTCGAGCGGCTCGATAACGGTCCCTCGATCCAGTGGCCCTGCAATGAAGCGGCACCCGACGGCACGCCAGTGATGCATATTGACAGCTTCGTGCGCGGCAAGGGCCGTTTCATGATGACGCAATATGTGCCGACCGAGGAACGCTCCAACCGGCACTTCCCGCTTTTGCTGACCACGGGCCGCATCCTCAGCCAGTATAATGTCGGTGCCCAGACCCGGCGGACCGAGAATTGCCGCTGGCATGACGAGGATGAGCTGGAAATCCACCCGGCTGATGCGGAAATGCGCGGCGTCGCCGATGGCGATATGGTCTCCCTCTCGAGCCGCAAGGGCGCGATCACGGTACGGGTCACAATCACCGACCGCGTGCCGCCTGGCATCGTCTACACCACCTTCCATCACCCGGAGACCGGCGCCAATGTCGTCACCACCGAGCTGTCCGACTGGGCGACCAGCTGCCCGGAATACAAGGTGACTGCGGTGCAGGTTTCGCCATCCAACATGCCGTCCGACTGGCAGGCCGAGCGCGAGCGACGCGCCCACCGCGCCGTGCGCGTCATGCCGGCTGCGGAATAGGTTTCAGGCGTGGCGAGCCCTTCTATCCCTGTCAGCCGGCGCGCGAGCGTCTATTCGTCCGCCCCGGTGCCGCGCGGCTGGGGGATCGCCGAAGAAGTCCCGGTCGAAATCGGATTCAATGGCACCGCCTGGACCGTGATGATGGCGACGCCGGCCGATATCGAAGACCTCGCCATCGGCCTGGCCCTGACCGAGGGAGCAGTGGCGGGCGGGCGCGATATCGACGGAGTCGATGTGCGCCAATGGCCCGAAGGCCTCACCGCCGACATCCGCATCGCGCCTGAATTGCTGCGCAGCGAAAGAGTGCACCGCCGCGCGCTTGATGGCCGTACCGGTTGCGGCCTGTGCGGCATCGAAAAACTCGCCGATCTGCAGGCGCCACCGGTCGCCGTGCCACCCGGTCCGGTGATCGCGCCAACGGCCATTCGCGCCGCGCTTGGTGCCCTGCCCGATCACCAGCACCTGAACCGCGAAACCCGCAGCGTCCACGGCGCCGCTTGGTGCCGTACCGATGGCGAGATTATCCTCGTGCGCGAGGATGTTGGCCGCCATAATGCGCTCGACAAGCTGGCCGGCGCCCGCCTGCGTCATGGCGAAACGACTGATGAGGGCTTTGTCGTGATGAGCAGCCGTTGCAGTTTCGAGCTCGTATTCAAGGCGGCGCGTATGCGGGCAGCCCTGCTCGCTGCGCAGTCCGCCCCGACCGGACGGGCGCTTGATCTGGCACAGCGATTGAGCCTGCCGATCGCCGCGACCGGATCGCGCGGCGCGATTGTTTTCTTTGCCCCGGAGCGTGCCGATGAATGATGCAAACCTGCTCCGGATGGCCGACCAGATTGCCGATTTCTACACGCCCTATACCGAAGCCGAGGCGATTGAGGGCGTCGCCGTTCACTTAAGGAAATTCTGGGACCCGAGCATGCGGGATCGTTTGATCACGCTGTCGAAAGCCCCCGATGCCGGGCTGCGCCCGATCATCGCCGCCGCGATCACGCGGTTGATTGCCCTGCCCTGACACAAAGCGGATCGAGCCGACCATGAAAACCGATATTGAAGTCGCCCGTGCGGCAAGCGTGCTGCCAATCGCCGAAATCGCAGCCCGTCTCGACATTCCCGTCGATGCCATCGCCCAGTACGGCACCGACAAGGCCAAGCTGACAGCGCCCTTCCTCGCCAGTCTCGAGGGCAAGCCCGACGGGCATCTCATCCTGGTCACCGCGATCAATCCAACCCCGGCGGGCGAGGGCAAGACCACGACCACGGTCGGGCTCGGCGATGCGCTCAACCGGATCGGCAAGAAAGCGGCGATCTGTATCCGCGAACCTTCCCTGGGACCGTGCTTCGGCATGAAGGGCGGCGCGGCAGGCGGCGGCCATGCCCAGGTCGTGCCAATGGAGGATATCAATCTCCACTTCACCGGCGATTTCCACGCCATCACCTCGGCGAATAATTTGCTGTCGGCGATGATCGAGAACCATATCTATTGGGGCAATGCGCTCGAGATCGATCAGCGACGCATCGTCTGGCGCCGCGTCGTCGACATGAATGATCGCGCCTTGCGCCAGATCACCACCTCGCTCGGCGGCGCGACCAATGGCTTTCCTGGCGAGTCCGGCTTTGACATCACCGTCGCCTCCGAGGTGATGGCCATTTTATGCCTGGCCAAGGATCTGGAGGATCTGCAACGCCGGCTCGGCGATATCATTGTCGCCTACCGTCGTGACAAGAGCGCCATCACCTGCCGCGAATTGAAGGCCGATGGCGCGATGACGGTGCTGCTGAAAACCGCGATGCAGCCCAATCTGGTGCAGACGCTGGAGAATAACCCCGCCTTCATCCATGGCGGCCCGTTTGCCAATATCGCCCATGGCTGCAATTCGGTCATCGCGACCCGCTCGGCGCTGAAGCTGGCCGATTACGTCGTCACCGAGGCCGGTTTCGGTGCCGATCTCGGGGCCGAGAAATTCTTCGACATCAAATGCCGCAAAGCGGGGCTCAAGCCCAAAGCCGTGGTGCTTGTCGCCACGATCCGGGCGCTGAAAATGAATGGCGGCGTCGCGAAGGACGGTCTTGGAACCGAGAATGTCGCCGCCGTCCAAGAGGGTTGCGCCAATCTGGGCCGGCATCTGGAAAACCTTGCCAAATTCGGTGTCCCGGCAGTCGTTGCGATCAATCATTTCACCGCCGACACCGAGGCCGAAATTGAAGCCGTCAAAGCCTATGTCGCGCGGCTGGGCCGCAAGGCCATCGTCTGCCGCCACTGGGCCGATGGCGGAGCCGGTGCCGAAGAACTCGCGGCCAAAGTAGTCAAGCTGGTTGAGGGCGGCAGTGCCAGCTTCAAGCCGATCTATCCTGATGACATGCCCCTGTTCGAAAAGATCGAAACGATTGCGCACGAGATCTACCGCGCCGACGGCGTCAGCGCCGACAAGGCGGTGCGCGACCAGTTGAGCGCCTGGGAAGCGGCCGGTTTCGGGCATTTGCCGGTCTGCATGGCCAAGACCCAATACAGTTTCACCACCGACCCGGAACGGCGCGGCGCGCCCGATGGCCATACCCTGTCGATCCGCGAAGTGCGTCTCGCCGCCGGGGCCGGCTTCATTGTCGTGATCTGCGGTCAGATCATGACCATGCCCGGCCTGCCGCGAGTGCCTTCGGCGGAGAGCATCGGGCTGGATTCTGATGGCAATGTCGTGGGCTTGTTCTAGCCACCGCCGGTCAACGGCTGATCACGCTACGCGGCCATTTGGTTGCATAGAGAAATTATGCCTGTTTAGAGTTTATAGAGATATTTGGACCCAACATCATCTCCCGGCAATTGGGAGTTTTGTGCCGTGACCGCAAATTGCAATCAAACCGCTCAGACCAGCGGCGATGCCCTCCCCGCTGGCGTCAACCTTTCCCGCCGTTCGCACGAGCGCACGCCGCTCCGCCTGCATGGCAGCTACCGCACCGGAGCCCGCGACGCTGAGATGGCCCTGATGGTCGCCGATGTCTCGCCAGGCGGGGCGCGCCTGCTGGCGGCTGACATTCCGACGCTCGACGCCGAAGTCATCATGAAGATTTCCAGCCTCGGCTGCCTGACCGGCAGGGTGGTGCGGGCCTCGGTTGAGGAATTTTCGGTGCAATTCACTCACTGCTCAGCCGAGCGCGAACGGATGGCGGCCTCGATCGCCTGGAATTTCAACAAATCGCGGCTCGGTCTCGCAGACCGTCGCGGTGCCGGCAGCGATCCGGTCGATGTTTGCGACCCGGTCGAGTTTTCCGATGGCGGCCGGATCGAGGCCGAGATCACCGAGCTGACCCTCTCCGGCGCGACCTTTCGCTGCGCCCGAGCAGTGGAAGTCGGCGAGCCGGTCCGGATCGGTGCGCTGACCGGAAGCGTCGTCAAGCTGATGGATAACGGCTTCGCCGTCGTGTTCGACCCACCGGAAAATTGATCAGGCGTCGGCGAGGACTTCATCGTCCTCGGGCACGGTGAATTGTAGCTCGATATAGCGTGCATAAAGCCCGCCACGCGCGAGCAATTCGGTGTGCGTGCCCTGGTCGATAATGCGGCCGCCCTCAAGCACCACGATGAAATCCGCCTTGCGCACCGTCGCCAGACGGTGGGCGATGACGATCGTCGTGCGGTTACGCGACAGGGCTTCAAACGCGGTCTGGATCACCAGCTCGCTTTCGGAATCCAGCGCACTGGTGGCTTCGTCCAGCAGCAGGATCGGCGCATCGCGCAGGATCGCCCGGGCAATCGCGAGGCGCTGGCGCTGGCCGCCGGACAGGGTGCGGGCATTCTCGCCGAGCTGAGTCTCATAGCCCTCCGGCAACGCCATGATGAAGTCGTCGGCATTGGCGGCCTTGGCGGCCGCAATCACCTCGTCCAGCGTCGCGCCGGCCCGACCGAAGCGGATATTGTCGGCGACTGAACCACCGAATAGCGGCGCATTCTGCTGCACGATCGACATCGCATTGCGCAGCTCGGTCGGGTCGAGCTGGCTGATATCGACCCCATCAACGCGCAGCTGGCCCGACGCCGGATCATAAAGTCGCAGCAGAAGCTGGAACATGGTGCTCTTGCCGGCACCGGACGGCCCGACCAGGGCGACGGTCTGGCCCGGCTTCACGGTCAGGGAAATCTCCTCCAGCGCCAGAGTTTCCGGACGCGTTGGATAAGCAAAGGAGACAGCCTCGAAGCCGATCTCGCCGCGCACGGGTGCGGTAAGGTGCTGCGGCTCATCCGGCACAGCGATATCGGGCTTGGCGGCGAGCAATTCCATCAGGCGCTCGGTCGCACCGGCGGCGCGCATCACTTCGGTATAGGTCTCGGTCAGCATGCCGACGCCGCTGACGGCGACGAAGGCATACATCACAAACTGGGTCATCGCGCCCGGCGTGATGCCGCCCGACTGGACCTGGATGGCGCCAAACCACAACACCGCGATCAGGCCCGACAGGATCACCGTAAAGATGATCGCCGTCATATAGGCGCGCACCTCGATGCGGGCGAGCGAGACCTTGAAGGTGGTCTCAACCGCCTCGGCAAAACGGCTCCGCTCCTCCGGTTCGCGAGTGAAGGCCTGCACGGTCTCAATCGCCTGCAGGCTTTCGCTGGCGCGAGCCGAGGCATCAGCGAGATTGTCCTGGCTTGAGCGCGACAGGCGCTGCACCCGGCGTCCGAACAACAGGATCGGTCCGATAATCACCGGCCCCAGCGCCAACACCATCAAAGCGAGCTGCCAGTTGACGACGACCATCAGGATCAGCGCCCCGGTCGTGGTCGCGACCGTGCGCAGTGCGACGGAGACCGAGGAGCCGACTACGGTCTGGATCAGCGTCGTATCGGTCGTCAGGCGGGAGAGCACTTCGCCGGTACGGGTGGTGGCGTAAAATGTCGGGCTGAGTGAGAGCAGATGATCGAACACATTGCGCCGCAGATCGGCCACGACCCGCTCGCCCAGACGGCTGATGAAATAGAAGCGCATCGCACTGGCCAATCCGAGCAGCGCCGCAACCGCGATCCCGACCAGGAAATAGGCCGACAGTCCCGAACCGACCGAAAACGCGCTGCACATCGCCGAATCGGACGCGCCGGCAAAGCCGCAATCAACCACCAGCCGGAAGGCGCCGGGCAGGATAAGCGTCAAGCTGGAGGCGAGCACCAGAAACAGGGTGAAGGCCGCCAGCAGACCGGGATAGGCCAGCACATAAGGCAAGAGCCGCCGCAGGGGCTTGGCGCTGCGCGCCTTGGCCCGATGCGTCGCATCGCGTTCCATTTCGGAGGCGAAGCTGGAGCCCCGGTCGGTATCGGCGCGATGTTCAGCAGTCTGCGATGTCTCGGCCAAGGGGGTCTCCATGGATCGATCTGGGGGATGCGGCAAGGTTGGAGTTTTCATATAGGACGTTCGGCGCGCGCTTGCACCGGGTGATGCGGCAGCGGCTCAGTTCGCTGGCTTGCGGGCGACGATGAAAACCGCGACAGCCTTGTCCGGTCGCCATTGATGCTCGATCTCGAAACCGGCCTGCTGCAGGCTTTTCACCAATTGCGCCGCCGTGAAAATGCGCAGCATCGGGAACAGGCCGAAGAAGCGTCCGATTGGTGCGATCAGGCCGAAAAACCACAGCTTCTCGCCCAGGCAGGCCGTGCTGGAGATGAAGACACCGCCGGGTTTGACCAGCGCGTAGACACGGGCGATCGCCGCGTCACGGTCCTCCAGCAAATGTAGAATGCTCAGCCCGAGCACGGCGGCGTAGCGCTCCGGCGCCGCCTCGATATCGTCAAACCCGACCCGTTCGAAACTGATATTCTCGACCTTCGCCTCGACCGCCCGCCCCCGGGCAATCTCAAGCATTTCGCCGGACAGGTCGGTGGCGTGGATGTGTTTCACAAAGGGCGCATGGCTGACCGCCGTCATGCCGGTGCCACAGCCAAATTCCAGCACCTCCATCTCGGGGCTGAAATGGCGACGCGTGATCTCGAGCTTGGTCTGGTAGGCCGCCTCATCGCTGATCGGGTTGTTGGCATATTTCGCCGCCAGACGGTCCCAAAAACGCTGGTCCTTGCTGAGGGCTTTGGATTGAGAACTCATCGGTTTCACCTTTTCCGGCGCTGCGCCGGGTTACGGCCGCCAATCTGATTGTTGAAACCTGTCTATCCATACAAAAACCGAAGGTACATTGCCGAATAATGCGATGCTGCTATACACAAAACGATGAATTGGCCCGCCATCGCCTTCGACTGGAATCAGATCCGCGCCTTCCTCGCCACCGTCGAGGAGGGCTCGTTTTCGGCTGCGGCCCGCGCCCTCGGCCAAACCCAGCCGACCTTGAGCCGCCAGATTTCCGCCCTTGAAGGCGAGCTCGGCATCACCCTGTTCGAGCGCGGCCATCGCGCCATGGTGCTGACCGAGCCGGGCCGCGCCCTGCTCGAGCCGGTGCGGGCTATGGCCGAGGCCGCGACACGCATCTCGCTGACGGCTTCGGGGCAATCGCTGCAGATCGCCGGCCGCGTCTCCCTCACCGCCACCAATAGTATGGCGACGCAATTCCTGCCGCCGGTCGTGGCCAAGTTGCGCCAGCTAGCGCCGGAGATCGAACTGGAAATCATCGCCTCCAACGAGGTGCGCGACCTGACCCTGCGCGAGGCCGACATCGCGATCCGACATGCCCGCCCGGAACAACCGGAGCTGATCGGCAAGCTGTTGCGCGAGACGCGGGCCTGGTTCTACGCCAGCACCACTTTTCTCAACCGCCATGGCCGCCCGCAATCGGCCGCCGATCTCACCGGTTATGACTTTATCGGCTTCGACCAGAATGAGCGCTTCCTGCCCTACCTCAATGATCTCGGCCTCTCGCTCACCCTGCGCAATTTCAAGCTCAATACCGGCAGCGACACGGTGATGGTTGAATTGATCCGTCAGGGTCTCGGAATCGGCATGCTGACCGAGGACATGGCCGCCCTCCACCCCGAACTGGAACGCGCCCTGCCCAGCCTGCCGCCAATCCCGGTCCCGATCTGGCTCGTCACCCATCGCGAGCTGCACACCAGCAGGCGCATCAGACTGGTGTTCGACCTGCTGGCCCAGGAGCTGGGGCGCAGGTGAGCCACACCAAAATCTCCACGCCGCGAGCGGCTGGAGGGATAAGTGGCCCTCCCGGGTGGGAGGTGTGTGGGACGCCGGCGGATGCCGGAGTTGATGGTGTAGTTGAGTGTGACATCCGGGACGTCCCACACGTGGAGATTTGTTCAGGCCCCTTGCGGGCCCTGCCTCGAAATGACCGGGGACGCACGGTCGAGCCCTGATGCCGCTCTTCCCCAATCATGGCCTCACCGGAACTTGGGCTGTCAAACCTTCGTGCGGATGAGCTCCACGCTTCCGAGCGCCGCGAATGACTGAGCTCACGCCTCCCGTGCGACCGGAACAGCTGAAGCATACGCGCAGGCTTGGGGGGTGGGGATAAGTTGGCCTAAAATCCGTCATCCTGACGCCAGTCAGGACCTCGATTTCACAGGCTCCGCACTTGTCACGTCTAGGTCCTGACTTGCGTCAGGATGACGTGGGATCATTTTCGGAGGGTGGGGGTAAGTCGCATTGCTCCACCGCCAACCACAAGCTCAAAATCAAAACGCATTGTCATCCCGAAATCGGTGTCAGCGATGCGTTTGCGCGCTGGTATACCCAGAAGGCATCCTCGCCGCCATCGGATCTGACGCGCAATATGATGTGGGAGAGGTCCTGGTCCCAGTCGATCATTTCAAACGGAAGCTGGTGCCGAAGTGCTTCGAGCTCGTTTGCCAATTGGTTGAAATCCTCGGCCCAATACCAATCGCCACCCCCCGCGCCCAGCCAGCGCAGGCCAACCACGCGGCTGGTGCGCCAGTCGAGCAGGAAGCCATCGAAATCCACCTTGGCGCCTTCGAACAGCGGCCGGCCGATCTCGCCGCTCGTGAGATCTAGGCGATGAATGATCAGACCATCCTCGCCAACCGCGTCCGCAAGGGTCACCGTCTCGCCGGAATAATCCAAACCGGCCGTGGTACCGCGCACCACCGACCATTTGCGGTAACCCCGGTCCGGCTCGAAACCAGCCGCGTCCCACTCGTCTCCGAGATCAAGATAGACCCGATGCCAAGTCTGGTCATCAGATCGGGTCCAAATGGTCCGGCCATTATAGATGCTCAACCCGAGGATTGCCCGGCCGAGCGTGTCAAAGCCCACAGACGAGCCATAGCTGGCCGGGGTTGGGCCGGGTGGGGGTACATATCGGCCATCAAGGGACACATTGGCATCCGTATAGCGGATCAGATATTCCGGGCGCATATCGCTTCCCATATCGTAAAGCACATCACCCACATACGGATTGGTGTTTTCCCGGTACGCTTCCATTATGACGAGACGATCAGGGGCTTCGACGGCCAATGCTGCGACCCGGGAACTGCCCGACAAGGGCTCGACGTCCCGATTCTCCAGGTCGAAAATAAACTGCCGCGCAAAAACATCGTGCTCGCCCGAGCGGATGACCCGGGCCCGGCTTGCTACCGTCAGCAGCAAATGAGTATCGGACAAATAGCTGACGCCGACATAACTGCGTGACTCCTCGACCGCCCTCGGCCCTTCATCCCCTATGGTCCGAAACCGGCGGGCGATGTCGAGCGTATCAAGTCTCAGCGACACAGAACCCGTTCCGGTACCGTCGGAGGGCCCGACTTCAAGGAACGCCACATCATCCAGCACCCGAATATAGGCCAATCTGGATCCATCCGGCGAAATCGCTGCGTCGAAGACACGACCGTTCTGGGCGCTGGAGGCCGCGCTGACACTGGCAAGCGCGAGCCCGATTAGCCACGTCCAAAATCCACGCATATTCAACGCCCCCCGGAACCGGCAAACAACAACTCAGAGAAATAAGGTGCATCAAAACCCGAGTTGCGTGCAAGAAAATTTGCGTGCGGGACCCGCGCTGACTGGTGTGGTGATTAATCGCGCCCGGCCGCCAGCATTACCCAAGGCGACCGGTGCGCGCCCCGGTCACGACCCAATCCAGCGGCTGATCGAACTCATCCACCGGCACTGCCGCAACCATTTGCGCCTCATGGGCCAGCCCGACCGCTAGCGGCGCGGCGGCAGCGCGCAAGCCGGCAAGCGTACGATCGTAATAGCCCTTACCGAAGCCGAGGCGATTGCCGTCGGGGTCGATGGCGAGCAGAGGCACCAGCAAAATATCCGGAACGAGTTCCGGCGCGCGGGCCGACGGTTCCATCAGGCCGAAGGCGCGAGGCTCAAGCGCATCGCCGGGCTGCCAAGCGCGGAAGATCAGCGGCGAACCGGGCGCGACGATAACCGGCAGGGCCAGGCGTGCGCCGCGCTCCGCCAACGCGACCATCAGCGGACGCGGATCAATCTCGCCAGGCAAAGGCCAATAGCCGGAAACCACCGCACCGGGCGCCAGGAGCTCAAACGGGAAGTGTGCCACCAGCCGCTCGCCGGCATCGGGGTCAGTCTTATGGGCGCTCTGGCGCGCCACAAGGGCGCGCCGCCGCAACTCGTCTTTGAGCGCTTGCAAATTCATGTGGCGGCTCCACCTGCGCCGGCAAGGCATGTAAATCCCCACTGACCCGACGGTGCAGGTGGGCGCCGCTTACAGAGGACCAGGGTCCCTAGCAGAGGCAGCTCCCTCGTGGTGATGTACGGTCCGTGGGATTTATGCCCCATCGCACGCTGCAGATAACCGCCGGGATCATATGTGAGGCCTAACGGCATTCAGCTCAAGGGCGCGCATCTGCAAATCGGATCTTCTTCTCAGGGACTGGCGCCTCGCCATCTTCGAGATCGCGCTCGGGGAAGTCGAGACTGGCGGCCAGGGCCTCCAGCCGCTGCGCCGCCTTGAGCAGGTGTTCGGCGAGATGCTGGCGCTCTTCGCCATACTCGCTATCAGAGCCCTGGGTCTGGGAGCGCACCTGCGCCAGCTGGGCCTCCAGGGTTTCGATCCGGCGCTCGGCATCACGCAATTCATCGACCACGATCAGGGACGCCATCACCGCCAGCCGCAAATCGCCGATCTGCCCGACCTGGTTGGCCATGATGGTGACCTTGCCGTCGAGATAGCCGGCCAGTTCGCGCAAATAGGCTTCCTGTCCTTCTTCGCAACCAATTGAATAGACCCGACCATTGAGTGTGACCGCTACCTTGGACATGGCCCCTAGCCCTCCTCGTCTACATACAGGCGCAATTCACCGATCGCCCGGTCGAGCGCGTCCGATGTTGCTTGCGCGACCTCTTGCAAAGCCGCCTCACGGGCACGGGCTGTGTCGAGAGCGTCGGCAAGGCGGGCGCGATCATCATCGCTGTCGCGGGCGCCGATTGCGGCGGATTCCGCACGCTCGACGCGGCCGCGCAGTTTCTTGGTCTGGCCTTCAATGCGCGCCAAAGCCCCATTCAGCCGGGTTACGGCCGCCAGCAGGGGATCGTCGGCGGAATTGGGTCGCACTGTCATGTCCCTAAAATCCGCTGTGTCGGGGCAAAGTTCAAGTACGCTCTCAACTTTTCCGCCTCCCGCCTTGACTCTTGTGACCAATATCCAGTTTTCTCGCACTCGATTGCGGCCAAAGCCAGACCAATTGCTGCGGCGACGAGCGGGCGCGGATCGGGCATCACGCCGTTGACCCCGTCCGGCATCCGCGCCAAACAGTGAAATTCGTTTTCCTCTGAACCAGGTCAGACCACTCGATGTACAGCCTGCCCGATTGGGCCTTCTACCCGCTCGCTGCCCTGGTCGTCGCCGGAATGGTTGGAGGCGCCCTGAGCTATGGCGATAACTCGCTGAGATCCCGCGAAGAAATCCTCACAGACGGGATTGTGTTCCAGGGCGACAGTCTCAATGCGATCACTGTCGGCAATGGCTTGTCGGCCCAGGTCTTGGGCGAAGGCGACGAGATTTTCGCACGCATCAATGCTGTGCGCGGACCATTTGAGGGTGTCCAATCCGCGGGAGCATTTTTCACGCTATCGCCAACCGAACTGGACGCGATCCAGGGCCGGCGTGTGCGGGTTCGCTTCACGGTTCGCAGCGCGGACGAGTTCGGCGCTACGGGGGTACGCCTCAATCTGTTCATCCCCGGTGTCGGGCAAAACTCCGGTCGCCAGGAGGAGCTTGGCTCTGAATTCGAGTCGTTCACGCTGGAGATCAATCCACCGACCTGCACGTGGGACTTCGGCTATATCGGGCTCTGGCCGGACTGGAGTTTCGAACGCAATGCCGTCGATCTCGAGCGCGTCGAACTAACGCCGATGGATGTCTCGCCCAACTGCTAGCACGGCTTGAGCGGGCGCACGTCCGGGGCGCGGATCAGCAGCCGCGACGGGCTCCAGCCCATCCATTCCGACCCACTCCCGCCAAGCATCAAATATGCAACTGAAGCGAAATTTTCGTAAGCGACGCCTCAAATACTGCGTCCGCACCGCGATGTTTGCGGGCGCTTTCGCTGAGGACATCAGACTGGTAGATCTGTCATCCCAACCCGCTCCGGAGCCTCCATGTCATTGATTCAAGACAAAAATGCCCTCGCCTCCGAGTTTGGCCGTCTCTGCAGCGACGCGGGCGCCGTCATCATGGATATCTACAATTCGGACTTCACCTCCCGCAGCAAGGACGACGCATCGCCAGTCACCGATGCCGACGAGCTGGCGGAAAAAATCATCCTCGCCGGGCTTCAGTCAATCCTGCCGGGCATTCCCGTGCTGGCTGAGGAAAGCTTCTCTGCGGGCTTCCGTCCCGAGGTCGGGTCAACTTTCGTGCTGGTCGATCCCGTCGACGGCACCAAGGAGTTCATCAATAAAAACGGTGAGTTCACCGTCAATATTGCACTGATCGAGAACCGCGTACCGACCGCCGGGTGCGTCTATGCACCAGCGCGTGAGCGAATCTATCTCGGTGGGACGCGGGCTTGGGCCGGTAGGCTGAAAGCGGGCGAAGCGATTCGCCCGGACCAGCTCGCCTCGATCAACACCCGCGCGCGGCCCACAGGCGGGCTGACGGGCGTGATGAGCCGCTCACATGCTGATGCGGCCACGCTCGCCTTTGCCGACGCCGTCGGCGTCACCGAGCGCACCTCAGCCGGATCCTCTTTGAAGTTTTGCCTCATCGCCGAAGGCCTGGCCGACGTCTATCCACGCTTCGGGCCGACCCGGGAATGGGATACCGCGGCAGGTCATGCGGTACTCAAGGCGGCCGGCGGCGCCGTGTTGACGCCAGACGGAGAGGAATTTCTCTACGCCAAAACGGAAACCGAATTCCTCAATGGTGCCTTCGTCGCGTGGGGCGTGCGCCCGTAACGGGAAAACAGACGGGAGTTAGCCCAGTCGGCCGGTTTCACGAAGATAGGCAACCACCAGATCGGCCGCATCCTCTGCCGATATTTCACTTGTATCGATGCGCATTTCCGGATTCACCGGCGCTTCATAGGTGCTGTCGAAACCTGTGAAATTCTTGATTTGGCCAGCCTTGGCCTTCTTGTAGAGCCCTTTCGGGTCGCGCTGGATGCAGACCTCAATCGGCGTGTCGACAAAAACTTCGAGGAACTCGTCCTCGGCAACCAGTTCACGCACCATCTGCCGTTCCGATTGGAAGGGTGAAATGAAGGAGCAGGTCACCAGCAGACCGGCCTCGACGAACAAGCGCCCAACTTCGCCAATGCGGCGGATATTCTCGACCCTGTCCTCGTCGGTGAACCCCAGATCACGATTGAGGCCGTGACGGACATTGTCGCCATCGAGCGAATAGGTGTGGTGCCCGGCATTGGCCAGCTTTTGCTCAACCAGATTGGCGACAGTGGATTTCCCCGCGCCCGACAGACCCGTAAACCACAGAATAGCAGGCTTTTGTGCCTTGATCTGGGAGCGTTCGGTCTTCGTCACCGTCATCGCATGATGGTGAATGTTGGAGGCCCGGCGCAGACCGAATTCGATCATGCCGGCGCCGACCGTCTGGTTGGTGAACCGGTCGATCAGGATGAAGGCGCCCATATCGCGGATCTTGTGATAGGGGTCAAAGGCAATCGGTTGCGCCGTCGAAACATTGCACATGCCGATGCCGTTCATTTCCAACTTGCGGCAGGGTTGCTTTTCATAGGTGTTGACGTCGACGCGATGGCGTAGCGACGAAATCGTCGCTGGCGTGGTCGCGGTGCCGATCTTGAGCAGATAGGAGCGGCCAGGCAGTAGATCGTCCTTGTTCATCCACAGGATTTCGGCCGCAAACTGGTCGGAGACCTCCGGCCGTTCCTCGGCGGAGGACAGGACATCGCCGCGGGAAATATCCATCTCGTGATCGAGCACCAGAGTGACGGAATCGCCGGCCATGGCCTCGTCGAGATCGCCGTCGGCGGTGACGATACGGTTGACACTGGCAGTCGTGCCCGACTTGGCGACAATGACGGCATCTCCGGGCTTGATCGAGCCGGAGACGACCATGCCCGAATAGCCGCGAAAATTGAGGTTGGGACGATTAACCCATTGAACCGGCATACGAAATGGTTGGCTTTGCACGTCTGCGGCTACGTCCAGAACTTCCAGATGCTCGAGCAGGGTCGGACCAGCATGCCACGACATGTTTTCACTGCGAAGGGTAACGTTTTCGCCAAACCGCGCCGACATCGGAATTGGCGTAATCGTTTCGAAACCGAGGCTTTCAGCGCTCTTGAGATACTCTGCAACGATCTCGTGGAAGCGGCTGCGTGAGTGGTCGACAAGGTCCATCTTGTTGACGGCCAGAACGATGTGGCGAATGCCCATCATACGGGCGATATAGGTATGGCGCAGGGTTTGAACGAGGACCCCGCGGCGCGCGTCAATCATCATCACGGCGACATCGGCGGTCGAGGCACCGGTCGCCATATTACGGGTGTATTGCTCATGGCCTGGCGTGTCGGCGACCACGAATTTGCGCTTCTCGGTCGCGAAATAACGATAGGCGACATCGATGGTGATGCCCTGCTCGCGCTCCGCCTCCAGACCATCAAGCAGCAGCGCGAAGTCGATTTCCTCGCCGACGGTGCCGTGTTTGCGGCTGTCGCGCGCCAGCACGCTGAGCTGATCTTCAAACAGCAGTTTGGAATCGTATAACAGGCGGCCGATCAGGGTCGATTTACCGTCATCGACGGAGCCACAGGTCAAAAAGCGCAGCACACCCTGCCCGCCTGATTGTGTCAGTCGTTCGGTGATGGCGTCGTGCGGGTCCATGTCCTCCATCAGAAATATCCCTCACGCTTTTTCTTCTCCATCGAACCGGACTCGTCATGATCGATAAGCCGACCCGACCGTTCCGACGTGCGGGCTGTGAGCATTTCGATCACGATTTCCTCGAGCGTCGTGGCACCGGATTCAACGGCCCCGGTGAGCGGGTAGCAACCGAGCGTGCGGAAGCGAACGAGACGAAGCTCCGGTGTCTCACCTTCGGCGAGCGGCAGGCGATCATCATCGACCATGATCAATTGACCATCGCGCTCGACGACCGGCCGGTGGGCCGCGAAATAGAGCGGCACGATCGGAATGTCTTCCTCGAGGATATATTGCCAGATATCGAGCTCGGTCCAGTTGGAGAGCGGGAAGACGCGGATCGATTCCCCCTGCTTGATCTTGGTATTGTAGTTGCGCCACAATTCGGGTCGCTGGTTTTTCGGATCCCAGCCATGATTGCCGTCGCGGAAGGAGAAAATCCGCTCCTTGGCGCGCGATTTTTCCTCGTCGCGACGGGCGCCGCCGAAGGCCGCATCGTACTTGTGTCGGGTCATGGCGCTGCGCAACGCCTCTGTCTTCATCACTTGGGTGTGCAGGTTGGAGCCATGGTCGAATGGATTGATGCCGCGCTCGACACCGTCCTGGTTGATCTCGACGCGAATCTCCAGGCCCAGCTCGGCGGCGATCGCGTCGCGGAAGGTGATCATGTCACGGAATTTGAACGTGCTGTCGACGTGTTGCAGGGGAAAGGGCGGCAGCGAAGGGTAGAAGGCTTTCATCGCCAGATGCAGCATGACGGCCGAATCCTTGCCGACCGAATACAGCATCACCGGCCGCTGAAACTCGGCGGCAACCTCGCGCATGATGTGCATGCTTTCCGATTCAAGCGCCTTGAGATGCGCAGAGAGCGGGCGGTCCCGATGGCGCGCACTCTGAAATCGCTTCGCGTAAGCACGGACGCTTTCCTGAATCGTACTCATCATGTCCTCGCTGGCCGCAACGCTTCAAATGCCGCCACACGAACAAGCGCGCACCGCATCAAGGCGATTTAGGGAAGGTTACGCGCAAATACCACCCGTCACAGCCATTAATCCCAGGCCTTACCAGGCCTGCGCCTCAGGCATGGGCCGCCGGATAGCTCAACACCGCCTCGATCACCTGGTCGATATCAGCATCGGGCATGTCCGGATGCATTGGCAGGGAAACCACGCGGTGCGCCGCCGCCTCGGTGACGGGCAACCCGCCCGGGGCAACTGGGTAAGGTGCATAGGGCTCATGCAAGTGGAGCGGGATCGGGTAATAGATCGCGCTCGGCACGCCCTTCGCAGCCAGATGGGCGCGGAAGCCATCGCGATCTGCGACCTCGATCGTGTATTGCGCCCAGGTTGATTGGGCATTGTCGGGCACACGCGGGTATTTGACCTGATTGCCAAAACCGGCGGCATAGCGATCGGCAACGCGCTGGCGCATTTTGATTTCATCGCCAAACACCCGCAGTTTTTCGATCAACACCGCAGCCTGGATGGTGTCGAGGCGGGAGTTGAGGCCGATGCGCGCATATTCATAGCGTTCCTTGCCTTCGCCGTGCACGCGCACCGACTTCATCAGGTCGTACAGCGTGTCGTCTTTGCAAAGCACCGCGCCGCCATCGCCGTAGCAGCCCAACGGCTTGGCCGGATAGAAGCTGACGGTTAGAACATCGGCCCAGTGCAGAGAAGATTGGCCGTCGAGCGTGCAGCCAAAGCCCTGGGCACCGTCGGCGATGAGTTTCATCCCGTGTGCGCGGGTGATTTTCGCCAGCGCAGGGTAGTCGGCGGGCTGGCCAAACAGATCGACGGCGATCACAGCGCGTGGGCTCTGCTCGCCCTTGGCTTTTACGGCGTCGATTGCAGCGGCCAAGCTGACCGGCGACATGTTGAAGGTGTCGGGATCGATATCGACATAGACCGGCGAAGCCCCCGCCAGCACGACAACTTCAGCGGTCGAGGCGAATGTGAAGCTCGGCACGAAAACGGCATCGCCCGGCCCGATACCCCAAGCCATAAGCGGGATCAGGATGGCGTCGGTGCCATTGGCGCAGGAGAGCGCGCGGCCTTCGCCATTGAAGCGCGCCAGATCCGCCTCCAGCTGCGTCACTTCCGGCCCGAGAATATAACGGCCCTCGTCCAATACCTTGGCGACGGCTGCGTCGATGCGGGCGCCGATGCGGGCGCGTTGGGCCTTGAGGTCGATGAAGGGGATCATGTCGGTCATGCGGCTTCCCGATTTTGAAAAACGCGTGGGTCGCTAACGCGTCACGCCGTTGAAACTTCCCGCCCTATAAACCGGGGTTCAGGGCCGACAAAGTCACGAAAGGTTTCGCTATTCCCCGGATTTCCCTACTCGACCGTCACTGACTTCGCCAGATTGCGCGGCTGGTCAACATCTGTGCCTTTGTGGACCGCGACGTAATAGGCCAGCAATTGCACCGCCACCGCCGCTACCAGCGGCGCGGCGAGGCCCTCGGCTCGAGGCAGGGTGATGATCGCGCTTGCCTCGCCCTCAAGTTCGGCAGCACCCAGATCATCGGTAATCGCGATCACGCGTGCACCGCGCGCGCGGACTTCCTGGATCGAAGAGCGTGTCTTTGTAAAGAGGTGGTCGTAGGGCGCGATGACAATCACGGCGACGTCCTCTTCGATCAGCGCGATCGGACCGTGCTTGAGTTCGCCTGCGGCATAACCTTCAGCATGGATATAGCTGATTTCCTTGAGCTTCAGGGCTCCTTCCATCGCCATCGGAAAGAATTCATTGCGCCCGAGATAGAGCACGATCGAAGCCCCAGCCAATTCGCCGGCGAGGTGGTTGATCTGGTCTTCGATCCGAAGCGCATGCGCCATCAGCCCGGGAATGCCCATCAGGCGATTAACGTGATCGGCTTGTCCGGCGGCATCTATATGGCCGCGCTGGACGCCGGCGAGCACGGCGAGTGAGGCGAGTGAGGCGAGCTGGCAGGTAAAGGCCTTGGTCGAGGCAACGCCGATCTCGGGGCCGGCCATGGTCGGCGCCACAATATCGGCTTCGCGCGCCATGGACGAATGGGGCGAATTGACCAGGGCGACGGTCTTGAGCCCGGCGGCCTTGCACATCCGCATCGCTTCGAGCGTGTCGGCGGTCTCGCCCGACTGGGAGATGAAGAGTGCCATGTCATTGGGCATAAAGGCCGGTTTACGATAGCGAAACTCAGAGGCGATATCGACCTCGACCGGCATTCCGGCCAGCGCCTCAAACCAGTATTCGGCGATCTGGCCGGCATAGGACGCGGTGCCGCAGCCGACGATCAGCAGCCGCGAGGCGGCGGCAAAATCAATCCCCGGCCGGTCTCGGACCTGACCGCCAACGGCATCGAGATAGCCGCTGAGCGTATGGCCGACGACTTCCGGTTGCTCATAGATTTCCTTCTGCATGAAGTGGCGATAATTGCCCTTCTCGGCCAATACCACCGAAGTGATCGCCGGCTGAACCGGGCGAGCCACGAGCTGGCCCGCGACGTCAAAGACCTCAATACTTCCGGGGCGGATGACGGCGGCATCACCCTCTTCCAGATAGATCATCGAGCGCGCCTCACCGGCAATCGCCATGATGTCGGAAGCGAGATAACCAACACCATCGCCCGCCGCAGCGACCAGCGGTGCCCCGCGCCGGGCGCCGAGCAAAACACCGTCTTCGCCGGCAATGACGGCGGCAAGGGCGAAGGCGCCTTCAAGCCTGGCCAGCACGGCCAGCCAGGCAGCCGTGACATCGCCGCGACGCTCAATCTCGCGGTCGAGCAGATGCGCTACGACCTCGGTATCAGTTTCGCTGGCGAAGACATGGCCTTCGGCGATTAATTCGTCCCGCAGCGGTTTGAAATTCTCGATAATCCCGTTGTGAACCAAGCTGACGCGACCGGATTGATGGGGGTGAGCATTTGGTTCAGTCGGTGCGCCATGGGTTGCCCAGCGCGTATGAGCGATGCCAAGCGAGCCGGCCATGCCGCCCTCAAGCAGTGCCTCCAGCGCGGCGACCTTGCCCGGCGCCCGGGCGCGCGAGACGCGTCCATCAAGATCGATCAGAGCGACACCGGCGCTGTCATAGCCGCGATACTCCAACCGGCGCAGGCCATTCATCAGCACGGCAAGGGCATCAGCCCGCCCTGTAACTCCGACAATTCCACACATGCTACCGCCCTCGCCTGTCCGCCGTCTGTTCTCGCCGGCGCAGCGCAAAAGTCGCGCCACGTCGAGTCGCCAATGCCATATACAGGCAAGCGGCCAATCTGTGCCACCGCTTCTGCTGCGCTCCTGAGTCGAGCGGCACCCTGTTCACGACAGATCTATAACGATCCGGCGCACATCTCGGGCACTGACTGGCTCTTGTGGGCTTGCGCCAACTCGAAGCCGCCCCGCTCCGTGCGGCGCCGTGCCGAGGCCGCAATAGGGCCTCGATGTACCACCACATTCCACGTTGAGATGGGACCTATGGTGCCGACGCGGCACAGGGACGGCGCCACATTCCAGCTTTCGAGCACCGGTGCTCTGACGGTGCATTTCGCACCGTTCATCAAGACGTTGACCCGTGCGATTACGCCTGTTGTTGAATTTTTCCGCCTGGTCTCACTGAATGCCGACCCTAACGCCTGTGGGCGTTCACTCACTTCATTGGATGCCCCGCGAATAGCGTTGTGAGCACACGCGGCTTTGCCGCAGAACGCTGGCGCGCCCCGCGGGCTTTGTCGCTCGACCCTCTGAAAATGGCCGCGACACCGGATCTACTTCTGGTGCTCCAACAACCGCGTAGGCGCGCTGGCCTGCCACGACCGCACTGAATCTCGCGGGTGAGTGTCTCGCACGTAGGTTTTCAGAAGATTTCGGCTTGAAAAATGCCGCCACGCGGCTTGACGGGCTAGCCGTCCGATTGCCGCGCGAGCTGCGTAAGATATTGGCAATATGGATTTTTAGGAAACTCCGCGCCGAGATGAAGCAATTGATCACGGTCGATCCAGCCCCGGCTGAACGCGACTTCCTCGATACAGCCAACCCGGAGCCCCTGGCGGGCTTCCAGCGTGCGGACGAATTCTCCGGCCTGGATCAAAGATTCATGAGTGCCGGTATCCAGCCAGGTAAACCCGCGACTGAGCAATTTCACATTCAATCGCCCGGCTTCGAGATACAGATTGTTGAGTTCCGTTATTTCCAACTCACCGCGCTCGGAGGGGCGAACCTTGTGAGCCATTCGGGAGGCATCACCATCATAGAAATACAAGCCCGTTACCGCGAAGTTTGACTTGGGTATTGCAGGCTTTTCCTCAAGTGACAGAACTTTTCCATCATCGTCAAACTCGACGATGCCATACCGATGAGGGTCGAGCACATGATACCCAAACACCGTCGCCCCCTCATCCTGCGGCCCCACCGCCCTGAGTGTGTCCCCAAACCCGCTCCCGTAGAAAATATTATCCCCCAGGATCATGGCGCTCGGCGCACCATCGAGAAATTTCTCGCCGATGATGAATGCCTGCGCCAGCCCTTCCGGAGCCGGTTGAATCGCATATTCAAGAGTCATCCCAAGACGCGAACCATCGCCGAGCAAACACTCAAATGCCGCTCTATCCTCGGGTGTTGTGATGATGAGCACTTCACGGATTCCCGCAAGCATCAGCACCGACAACGGGTAATAGATCATCGGCTTGTCATAAACGGGGAGCAGTTGCTTGGAGACAACCCGCGTCAACGGATGCAGCCGCGTACCGGCGCCTCCGGCGAGGATGATACCTTTTCTCATGATGTCTCCAATTGCGCCGAGTTCATCAGCACTTCGATTGTTTCCGCCAACGCCTCACCCCACGGGCGAGGCGAAATTCCATAAATCTCGCCGATCCGCGCACAATCCAGCACGGAATTGGCCGGGCGCTTGGCCGGTGTGGGATACTCCGCTGTACTGACAGGCACAAGCCGTGGTGAGTTGAAGCCCCGCCTCGCGGCTAGGTCGAATATCTCGCGAGAAAAACCAAACCAGCTGGTGGCACCCGCACCGCAGAAATGGAAAACGCCCCAGCACTCCGGCACCGGGTCTTCGAGGACTCGCCGGGCAACGCTCAACAGGGCCGCAGCCAGATCTGCCGCTGACGTGGGACAGCCATGCTGGTCACTCACGATTCGCAATTCATCCCGGTCGGCTCCGACCTTCAGCATAGTTTTCACGAAATTATGCCCGTGGGGGGAGTATATCCACGACGTCCGAACAATGACTGACTGGGCATGGGTCTCTGCAAGGGCGCGTTCTCCCGCGAGCTTGCTCGCCCCATAAACCCCGGTTGGCGCGACAGGATCCCCAGGCTGATAAGCATATCCCTCACGACTGCCGTCGAACACGTAATCGGTAGAAACATGTATCAGAGGCAGGTTCCGCTGATTGCAGAACCGACCGATTTCCCGCACGCTTTCAGCGTTGACCCGAAAGGCCGTTTCATGATCGGCCTCCGCCTTGTCAACGGCAGTGTACGCTGCGGCAATCAGAACAATATCGACGTCCCCGACAGCCGACAAAACCTCAACAACCCGCTGCGGCTCCGACAGGTCAAGCTCATTGCGAGACAGGGCGTGAACCGTCACATCATGTTGTCCAGCCTGCTTCAGAATCTCCGTCGCCAGCTGCCCGTTTCGTCCGATAAGAAGCAGTTTCATTTTATTCAGCGATCATCTTGTCCCGCAGGCCAAGGCGCTCACCAACCTGGCCGCGTGACTGGATCGCGCGCCACCAAGCCTCATTGTCGAGATACCAACGCACTGTCTGCGCCAGACCTTCCTCAACGGTGACGGACGGGGCCCAGTTCAGCTCACGCTCAATCTTTGACGCATCGATCGCATACCGGAAATCATGACCAGGACGATCCGTGACGTGCGTTATCAGATCGGCGTATTTGCCATCCGACCGCGGCCTCTGCTCGTCCAGAATTACACAAAGCGTTCTGACAAGGTCGATATTGGACACTTCGTTATTGCCACCAACATTGTAGGTTTCACCCAATTTGCCGGCCGTCAGAATTGTCAGCAGTGCGTCCGCGTGGTCGTCCACGAACAACCAGTCACGGACATTCGTCCCGGCGCCATAAATGGGGATCGGGCGCTCCGCGAGGGCATTCAGGATAACAACAGGAATCAGCTTTTCCGGGAATTGGAACGGGCCATAATTGTTCGAGCAATTCGAGACCACGATCGGCAGGCGGTAGGTTTCGCCCCACGCCCGCACCAGCATGTCGGACGCTGCCTTGCTGGCTGAATACGGAGAATTCGGCTTGTATGAAGTTTCCTCGGTGAACTTCCCGACTGCACCTAGGCTGCCATACACCTCGTCCGTGGACACATGGTGGAACCGGAATCCCTCCCGACGAGCTCCCGACAAGGTTTCAAAATAGGCGCGGGCGGCTTGCAAGAGCACGTAGGTGCCCTCAATGTTTGTGGAGATGAACTCGCCGGGCCCGTCGATCGAGCGGTCCACGTGGGACTCCGCAGCGAGGTGCATTACGGCATCCGGTTGATGGACCAGGAATATCCGCGCCATCTCGGCTGCGTCCCGGATATCCGCCCGTTCGAACGCATAAAGATCTGAGCCGCTTACGTCGTCCAAATTCGCCAAGTTGGCCGCGTAGGTCAGACAATCGACGTTGACCACGGAAATGCCATGAGACTCAACTGCCCGACGAACAACCGCAGAGCCGATAAAGCCGGCCCCACCAGTCACGAGAATTTTCATATCAACTCCAGCAGCCAAGTTTTCCCCCGAATGGCGGCCCGGCTTCAAATTATTCCCGCCTTCCTACCGGAATGGCGATTCGAACTCAATCCAACTTGGTGCGCGGAGGTCCTTTTCCGATAACACCGCGCGATCGGCTAACTCACCCCAGTCAATCCCGAGCCCCGGATCATCCCAACGCACATTCCCGTCACAGTCAGCAGAATAGCGCGCAGTGACCTTGTAAGCGACTTCGGTGTCATCCTCGAGAGTGATGAACCCATGCAGAAAACCGATGGGCACCAGTAACTGCTCACCGCCTCCCGCCGTCAGCTCAGCAGACAACCAATCGCCATAGGTTGGCGACCCCACCCTGACGTCAACGGCTACATCAAGGATTCGGCCACGCAGCACCCGCACAAGTTTATCCTGTGCGAACGGTGGAGACTGGTAATGCAAACCCCGGACCGTGCCGGCCGGCTTCGAGTAGGAATGATTGTCCTGGACGAAATCGAGGTCGAAACCGGCGGTTGCCATCGTCGCCTGATTATAGCTTTCACTGAACCAGCCACGGTCATCGGTAAATCGACGCGGAATCAACAACTTGATATCGGGAATTCGAAGAGATTGAACCTGCATCAGTTTAAACGGAGCTCCAGTAATCAGCCTATATCGCGTCGGCGGAAATGACATCACCCCGCCAAGCGTCGAAGTGATGGAAAATTTACGTTCCATTTCCGCGCCTACCGAGCCAAATATGTCGTTGGCCGGGCACCCGACAACCACATATTGAACGATTGAGTCCGATAAACACAAGCTCCATTTACTTTGAACTAAGAGATTCCAAGAAGAACAAGAATGTCTCAATGAAGGATCGTGAAAGCCCATACGGTGAACGCCGCTTGATTATTGCATTGACGGACTTGGCACCGATTGCCTCACTATGGACGCTGTTTTGGGGTAAAATTAACTCCCTCACCGAGGTTTACGATTTCCGACCAGCTCAAAATGGCCTATCCTGCTATCGGATGGCACAAGATGGCGAGTGGCTTGCCTATCGAGACGCCGGTCGGGCGGATCCGACTCCGGGACACTCAACCTGTCTTCATCCTCATCGCTACCACCCCACTCTACCATTTTTTTTCGGGCGCGATCCTAGTTGAATCCACTGCAGTCCTACTGCCAATCCTCTGCTTGCTGGCGCTCCACAGCTGCCGTCATGAAGATCACGACACCTTCCCCTTCGCGCTCCCGGGCGGTCTGTGACTACTTCACGAGCACGGAATTTCTGTGCTAACCGCAAGGAACTGGGCCGTGCGAGCATGGATTTGCCGCAACTCGACCCCGCTTCGAACCCTTAGTATAGCGGTGGCGCTGGTCGCCCAGTATCACTTCTCCAAGGCACTCAAGGAATAGACCCCAATTGGGGTCACGTTGACCAGCAACGCCATGCGTTCTTGAAAATTTGGGTTCATCAATTGGGTGATGAACAAGGTCGCTTGCGGGGATGCAATCTGGGGCCGAACCTTGCCTCACTTATTCGGATCGTCGCCAATCGTTATCCTGCTCGCCGCAATCTCTGTATCGCACAGGCGATACTGGAAATTACATGCCGCAACCCTCAGTGCCTTCACTTTGTTCTATGGCGTGCCCTATTCTATGGCGTGCCCTGGAGCCTCCGTTTCACACACGACTATTACCAATATTCGAACGGCATGTTTCTACTGGTCGCTGGCGCCATCGCCCGAGCTGTCGTTTCTCAAGACGTTGCTCAGCAGGTCGTTGAGCCTTT